>Ga0180437_10000929_pt1 | contig 52062 bp, 58 predicted proteins | sample SS_ome_4_FD_132410 | JGI IMG/M metagenome (GOLD analysis project Ga0180437, IMG submission 132410) | Hypersaline lake sediment archaeal communities from the Salton Sea, California, USA - SS_3_D_1 metaG | ecosystem: Environmental > Aquatic > Non-marine Saline and Alkaline > Hypersaline >... | reverse complement strand
AGCCCCTCAATGTCCGTCGTCCATGCGGCAGTGTCGGCCGGTCGCTTGTAGGATCTGGTTGTCAGCGGTCGGGTACGTCAGCGTGAACGCCCCGAAGACAACGTCAGAGCCGAAGTACGCGTCGCCCTCGCAGTAGAGCGACCAGTTTGCTAGCGACCCGGCGTTCTGGGTCTTGAGCCGCAATCCGATACACGTGTTGACCGTTCCGGTTCCGTTGTCGGATACTCCGCCGACATACGCTGCGTTTACCTCAGCAATCGTATTCGCGGCGCCAGAGTCAACCTGCCAGGACCACACGGTGCCGTACACGTTCTGGTTGTTCGCCGGGACGAGTTCGGTATTGTGCCACGATCCGTACGCGTGGCTGTCCGTCGAGGTTATCGTGCCCTCATACGACTGCGCCATCTGGATACCAGAGCCGCTCCTGTCCGCGTTGACTGAGAGCTGCCCCTGGTACGAAGACGCGGTGTCGCCGATCAGGACACCGAAGGACGCGTCGATTCCGAGGACACCGGAGCACGAGAACGTAGTCCCGGCTAGGCCCATGTTGCCGACCGCTATCGAGCCGTTGACGTTGAGGTAATCGTTTACGGTCGCGTCCTCGCAGTAGAGGACGTCAGAGTCAGATAGTTGCATGACCTGACCGGCAACGATGACGAGTGGTCGGTAATTAGCCATAGGATCGTTCTCCAAGTAAATGAGAAACAGCCCGCCCGACTGAGTCGAGCGAGCTGTCGGTCCAAAGGTTTGTCGCGTCGCGTCGTACTACTTATTCGGGCTTCGCTTCGCCCACCGCTTCTCTTGCTTCTTTCAAGATCGCATCGACGAAGGCGCGGCCCTCGACGGTCTGCATCTTGTTGAACAAGACTTGTTTGAACACGCCGTCGAATTCCTCGGTGATCGCAGTCTCACCGGACAGGAACAGATCGGCGAGTTGCTTGATCTTCACGGCGCAGCCGGAGTAGTCGCCAACGGAGTAGTCGACAAGGAAGTCCGGGATACGTTTCAGTCCGTACTTGCCGAGTGCGATAGCGAGCTGGCCAGCTCCACGGCGACGACCTTCGATCTCGGTGTCCTTCTCGAACAGCTTCTTACCGACGACCCAGCAGGCACCGGCGCACAACAGACAGAGCAAAACGATTTCAACAGGAGTCATAGTAGAGTCTCTTTCACGAAAACAGGTAGGTAGTTGTGAACGAACAAAATACGGGGGAGGGCGTGAACCCTATGCCGCAGCATCCCGAAGGCACCCCGTGTGTGGGTCAGCCCATTTCTTTCTTCACGGAACCGATCACGGCTCCAACCCCGCCACCAAGCGCCGATGCCAGCGCCAATACGACGATCACCCACGCGGGGACAGCGGGCTCCGGTTCAGGCTCACTGAACGGCAGGGGCGGCTCACCGAAACTGAACTCCTCCTCCATGATCTCCTCGGGCGTGAACTCTTGCTGCGGGCCGCACTGACCGTTGTCGCAGTTGTTCTGGATCTTGCGTCGCCACGGTAGAAGCGGAGGGTCGAATACCTGCCCCGTCTTGCTTGCAATGGCATTCAGGAGTTCGGAGGGCGACTTCGGAATCGCTGCACCGGCACTCTCGTAGAGAATGACCCCCTTAGCATTCTGCAAGCGGACTGTCGGCAGCCCTTTGATGTTGGGTCGGTATCGTTCATCATAGATCGCGGAGCCAGCCTTGACGGCGTGGAAGTGGGTTCCCTTGCGGAGCGACGCGAGGTCTGCGTCATTCTGGAACCAGGACAGTACGCGTTGGTAATCGGCGTTGTTGACGATGCCAACGACTGACAGGTGCAGTACGTCTGCGTCATTCGGAGGAGCAACACGCTCCTGGGTTTCGCCTGCGAAGCAGACGCAAGCAAGAGCGACGATGATCGCCCCTACCAAGCCAATCTTGAAACGAGGATTCATAACGTATCCCTTCTGTAACGGGGAGGCAGCGGAGCTGCCGGTGAATAAACGGGCGTGAAAGCCCAACCTTCGGACGCTTTCCAATTCCAGAGGAATTGATCGCGGTCCATCCATTTGAATCTACGGGGGTCGTTGTTGTCAAGGATGCAGGCGTACTTGGGCGTCAGATCGACCAGATTCACCATATGATAGCATCTTTTGTTCTTCGGTAGACTCATGAACCGCTTCGGATCGTCCATGTACTGGATACATGCTCCCCGCCTCGTGCGGATCGCCCACTCAAGGAAGCCGACGTCTCCGTTCTGACACCACGCGTACGGAACATCTGCGTCGTCGAGTTCTTCCATCATCGTGAACGTATACTCGCCACCTGAATGTTGACGTCGCCACCTGTCAGCCAGACGGTACTGTCCTTGCCATCGCAGCAACGAAATAAAAGCTGCGTGACAGCATGAACCGTCAGCCCTGGTGCCGCGCCTAAGCCAATTGCCTTGGCGGAGCTTGTGGGGTATGTTCACGACCGGTCGTTCGAGGACTGCCTTGTCACCATATGTGATGGCGCCGAGAGGGTTATCGCCATCATATGTGACGACGATCACCGCAGCGACAACAATGGCGACAGGCACTAGCAATTCCGTTCCACGCTTCATCTTGGTAGCCTCTCTGGCTTGTGCAACCAACCCATCCTGCGTAAGTAGCGAACGAGATAGTTAGGGGACCATCCCGAGAAAGACGACGTCTGCAAGATGCCGACGTTTTGTGCGGCAGCGGCTACCCACTCGGAACAGAAAAGCTTGTTCGCGTTCTGCGTTCTGAACAACGCCTCAGCCCAAGCAAATAGCATCCCTCCCGACCTCATTGCGCCGAGGACGTCATAAGGAGTGCCGCACGTCGCATTGAGATACCTCGACAGTCGTGCTCTCTCGTGAGGGTACAGCTCCCTCGTGAGCTTGTAGTGCCACGCTGCACCCTTGTACTGGTTCACGACCCAGCGACAGTCGTGCGCCTGCGTGCCGCAGATCGGCTCACGGGTAATTTCGCACGGCTCCTGGTTCGGGAACTCGGTGGACTCGAACAGCAATAGAGGCAGCTCGAATTCCTTGTAGAGAGCAACATCGGTACGAGGGTGCGTTACATCCTCACCGATGATCCCAACGTGAGAGATAGACCACCACGGCAAGCCGTAGGTCACCACATTGATACCGGAGCTGATCCAGCCTGCGCCGGAGAATCCGATAATGTCGCCGGGTTTCATGTCTTCGTAGCTCATGCCAATATCCTACCATACTGGGGGTCGCTTGTCACTCTGTGACCGCGTACGGATCTGGAGCGGACTTACCGCTCGCTCTCTCTTCGTAGGTCTGCATCCCCATGCCGGTCCACATTAGGACGGCTGCCGCCGTACCACCGGGAACGCCCAACGCCTTCATGGCACTGTAGATATCGCGGATCGGGATGGGTAGCGTGTTCCCGACCAGGAGCCCACCAGCCGTGACCTCACGCCCGATGATATCTTCCTTGGCTGCGGCATCGAGCGTCGAGCCCAACCACGGAGACAGCTTCGACTGGAGGAAGCCAGCCCACACGTCCTTCATGTCGAACTCGCCGAATCCCGGACCCTCGCCCTCGCCGATCCACGGCTTGCGAAGTGGCTTGATCTCACCACTGCCACGTTGCTTGTACTGACCGGCCAATGATCGCGTAGGGAACACGAGCGACTGCGACAGACCGAACATCGGGTCGATGGTCGTGTTACCGAACTGGATCTTACCAGCGGCGGAAGATCGCGGGTCGATCTCCGGCAGCGCCTCTTCGAGTTCTTCACCGGCGCCAAGCTTCGCGAGGACTGCTAGCGAATGCAGTGCAGCAACACCCGCCATCGTCAAGCCGACTTCCTTCGCGACGAACTTCCGAGTCTCGGGCGTGTGCCCGATGCCGGTCGCGAGGCGGAACGGGATCTCGATCAGCGTGCGGAACCTCGACACGACGTACTTGGGTGCCAGGAACACGGTGACCATCATGCTCGCGTGCTGCTCGAACGGCCCGAGGCTACCGCGACCCGTGGCGGAGTTGATCGTCGAACCGATGATCTTCGCCTGCGCTGCGGTCATGTTCTGCGGACCACCGGGAATCATCGTGTAGAGGAACGTGTCAGCGTAGTCCTTGCGGATATGATTCAGGATTGACACGTGCATACGGTTCGTTGCGACGACACCACCGGCTGCGTGCGCGACGACCGGCACTCCGCTACGGCGAAGCTCGTTGAGGTAACCACCGGCGAACATTTCCTCCTGGTGCTCGATCTCCGTCGCCATGTCGGTGAAGTCGATCCCCATTGCCTCGTAGTGCTCCGCATTCTCGTCGTTGCGGATATCCTCCATCTGCGCGAACAGGTTCTCATCAGACCTCGCAGCCGATACGGCGTCCCTCGCCATCGCACGCAGCTTCTTCAGGTTGCCAGTCGCAGCCTGCTTGAACGTCCACGTAGCCGCCTGACGCATGAGCGGGAGGTCGAGACTAAGGATCAGCGTGCGCCCGGTGTCGACGGTCTTCGCTAGATGCGAGAAAGCCTTCTGCGTTCGCGTCTGATTCTTCTTCGCGTGGATCTTGCGGCGACGCGCGATCTCACCCTTGGCAACCTCGACCTCATGCTTGAGCTGCTTGATACGATCTGACGTCGGCGTCGGTCGTGTCGGCGTCGGCTGAATGTCATCCTCGTCGAGGCGCCGCTGGTAGTCCGCGAGCTGCCGCTCAAGCGTCTCGGTGTAGTCGCCCTCGCGGCGTGCGGCACGCATACGCTTCAAGACCGGCGACGTGTCCTCGGCTTCCTTCAGTTGCTTCTTCAGATTCTTAACGGCATCCGAATCCTCAGCCTTCGCCTTCCTGGCCGGTAGCTCGACCTTGCCAGCCTGGACGTCCGCGAGCTTCTGTTCCAGCTTCGCGATCCTTGCGTTCTCCGCGCGACGAGCCTTGTCGTCTGCGATGTTCTGCGAGTTCGCCTTAGCGTCCGCAATCTCGTTCTTCAGAGCCGCGACTGCCGGGGCGTCCTGCTTCGGAGTGCGAGGCGTCGTCGTCGGAACGGCGCCAGCCTCGATACTCTCCAGCTCTCGCTGAAGCTTGAGCTGCTGCTTGATATCGGCGACAGCTTGCTGCGCCGCAGTGCGACCGCGCTTGCCGGGCTTGAAGTTACCCTGACCGGTAATCGCGTCAATCGTGTTCGCCTTCGTGAAGTCGGCGACCACCTTGCTCATTTCCTCGTGGACCTCGGCGATCACCTCGTCGGTGTCGACAACCCCGCCATCGACGACCGCGTTCAACATCTTTCTGGCGTACTTCGCAATGTCCGCGTAGTTGTCCTTCCTGAATGCCATCTGCGGAATGATGCCGTCATGCTGCGCTTTGCCCCACGCAGACTTGAACAGCGCACGCGCCTCAAACCCGAGGTCGCTCACGTTCTCCGCCCAAAACTCCGAGAACGTCGTAGCCCCGAGATCGACTGCGGCTTCGATGACCTTGACACCGGCCAAGATGGCGTCGATGTTGAACGCACCAGCTTCCGCCTTAACGAAGTCGGCGAGCTTGCCGCCCTCGAACGCAACGGACTTGAACGCGCTGATTGCGTCGCGAACCTTCTTCTGCTTCTGGACCTTCTTCCTGGACGGTCGCTTCACGCCGCCACGGCGACGAGCATCACGCACCGCAGTCGCGACGGACGACGTGCGAACATTCTCTTCGAGCTGCGCGATCGTCTTGTCCTTCTTCGCGATCAGATCGGTAAGCCTCGAAATCTCGTTGATCTCTTTCCGGTTGAGCGGGGCGCCCTTCTCGGCTGCCTCACGCGCAGCGATGGTCGAGAACGTGAAGTCCTTGCTGAACGCCAGAGCTGCCGCATTGAGTGCGCGTGCGTTCTCCGTCAGCCCGCCCTTCGTCTTCTCGGTGACGAGGTTGATCTGATGGATTGCTTCCGCCATTTCATGGCGGGCTTGCTCCGCGACATAGATATCATCCGACTTCGCTTGCTCGCGCAGAGCCTCGACGTCGTTCTTCAGCTTGCGGATATGGATTCCAAGCCCGGCGACCTCGACCTTGGTAAGCACCCGCTTCTTATTGTTCCCGAGGGTGTTGAGTAGCTTGTCGGTCCAGTCAGGGTCTTTCTCGCCCCTGGCTATCGCGTCGTCCACCCACTGCTGCCGCTCCTCGGGCACGGCGTCCTCAAGCCCCGGAAGCTCGACGTCGGCCCGCAGTGCCTCCGTAAACCGCCTCGCAGTCCCCGTCTCGTCGCCCTGGAGCGTCTCCGGCTCCGTGGGAGTCTCGACAGCCGGAGGAGCCTCCGGTGCCGCTACCGGCTCAACTGGGGCCACTGGCGCGGCTTCCGGCTGAACTTCGGCTGAAGTTGGGCTGACCGGGGCGGCTTCCGGCTGAACCGGGGCTGCCTCCTGCTGGCCAGATGGGGCTCCCTCGGGCCCGGCTGGCTCCATCATGAACGCCTCGAACTCCTGCGGGATCTCCATCTGCGGACCCTCCGGCTCCTGCAACCGGCTAAGGTACGCCTGCTGAAGCTGATCTGCCATTTCCGTGACCGCATCGAGCCGCGACTGTTCAGTGAGCCCGCTGAACCGCGAGAAGCCCATTGACTTCCATTCCTTGCGGGTCGGAGCCCTGCCCTCGTTGGCGATCTGAAGAATCTTCCCGCGACCGTCGATGAGCTTCTGCCGACCAGCGTTGCTGATCTCGCCCGGCGCCGAGTAGGCGAGCGACGTGAAGATAGTCTGCAACGCGACGTCGCCAGCGGTCGCCTTGAATCGCTCCCACCCTTTCGGCGCGACGCCGGTCACGTGATCCTCGAACATCGCTTGGCCAAGGCTGATACTCAACTCCTCGACAAGCTCTTGCCCGGTCGTGATGCCGAACCGCTTCGCAGTCTCTTTCACACCAGCAGTCATGGCGGGCTTCGCCGTTCGGCCCAAGACCTTCTCGACACCACCAAGACCTAGCATCTGGAACGCGCTCGTGATCCCGCCCTCGATCACGCCCATACCGATGGCGTGTTGCGCAGCGGCTCGCGGCGACTTGCCAGCGTCCAGCGCGTCAGTGTAAGACCGGTCGGCTGTCGTGACGGCAGCCTGACCGATGATCGCAGGGGCACCGCCGAATGCGGCGAGCCCAATGAACGGCGCCTGCGCCGTCATTTCAGTACCAATCTGCAACGTCTTCTGTGCAACCGCGTCGACACCTGGGAACTCTTGCTGCTTTAGCATTTCCTGATGAGCCTTGGTGTAGGCTGCCGACAAGCGATGCACGCGGTTCGCGGCATCCTCGTGCCCCGTGAACCTCGCAAGCAAACCGCCACCAGTCGCACCAGCCTTCATCGTGACGGTGCGCATGAACGGCGACCCGAGGAACCTACCCTCGCGAGCCTTGAGGTCCGCTTCCGCGTGCCGCTGCATCCTGACCTGCTGTGAGTCGGCTTGCTTCAGAATATCGTCGGCACCCGCCACGATCTCCCTCGGCATCGGCCTAGCACCTTGGTTCAGGATTGCATCGGCTGCATCGAAGACGTCTTTATCAATTGGCATTTTGGAGTCTCCACCGCTTCGTCTGGCGAGCGGCATTCTCAAGCTGACGTTGTTCTTCGCGAGAAAGCGACGCGAACGACGCGCCGCTGGCCTGGAACTGTTTAATCAATTCGGCACTCTGAAGGACTTCAGGCGGAGCGTCGAAGGACTGCTGCTGACCTCCACCCATGTACTGACGCATTGTGTCAGCGAACTTCTTCACGGAATCTGGACCGGGGTGATTCCCTTCCTTGTCTGTCCCGGCTGCGTACTTCGCGACCTCAAGCGCCATCGTCTCGCGCTGCTTCAGCTCCGACGTGAAGATAGCCTGCTCGCGTTCGACGGCGATCTCTGCCTGCTTGATCTGCGCCTCGGCTTGCAGAGCCTCAGCCTGACCGGCACGTGTCTTCGTGTAGTCGGCGTGCATCCGTGGATCGCCGTTCGCTTCACGAGACATGAGAGCACCGGTTGCCTCATCGGTCCAGAACTCACCGATGCCCTGACCCTCCGGGAACGTCTTGGCGTTCGGATCGCCAAGCACCTCGGTCGGTCGCGAGTTCGTCGCCCTGGCTTCCGCGAGACGCGTTAGGGCGATCTGCTTCTGCCGGTCGTCGAGGTAGTCTGCATCCTCGATCATCTGTTCGGCACGAGCGAACCGCGCGTCCTGGACACGCTGTTCCATCGTGAACTTCCGGTCAAACGTAGCCGCCTGCTGCCTCGCCTGTTCGCGAGCAACGGTCAGCGAGTTCTCGAACGCCTGGACCCTGGCTTCCTCCTCAAGCCCTGCTCCGACAACCATTCGCTTCATCTGCTCGTCAGCAAGGAACCGCTGGTTCTCCTGCTGCGCGTCGATGCCCGCGATCTGCTGTTGATGGGCAGCGGCTATCGAGGTCGCCTGCAAGTCTCGCTGCTGCGCACGCTGCGCCTCAGCTTGAACCTGCGCGTTGTCGAGTCGCTGCTGTTCCTGGTAAGCCCGCGTCAGGCGGTTCAGGGAGCCTTGGCCAGCCTGCGCTAGCATCTGACCGGCGCCCTGGCTCCCCTGCTGCACGCTTCCGATGATTGGTGCTCTGGTCATTTTCAGCTCTTGAGTTTCGAGAGGGACTGAAGGAGCGAAGGCAACCCGGTGCCGCCTTCATACTGACTTGCCACACCGGCCAATGTGGACTGAGTTGCCGCGAGATCCGGGAAGGCGGGCTGCATCTGATTCAGGATGCCAAGCTTGGTTCCCTGCATCTGATCGGCGAGGAGGTTGAGCTGCGAGCTTGTCGACCGCTCGACTCCCTGCTCCTCGACGTTGCCGACCGACGTGCCGCCAAGACCAGACCGAGACAACCGCTGACGGATATCGCCGATTCGGGCAGTGCCCTGCGAACGAATATCAGCCGCGCGCTGCTGCGTGGTTGCGTCAGCAATGCCAAGCATCTGCTGGAACCGTTGCTCGTTCTGAGTCTTGGCGGCTTGGAACGCACGGTTGTACTGATTCACAAGCGACGCCATGCCAGACTGCACACCGGCAGTCGGACCCTGAAGCTTCGACTTCAGGAGTTGCGTCTGCAACATTCGGATCTCCGAGTCGGCCTGCGCCTGCGGAGTGTCGGTGCGAGCTGACACAACCGTGGGCGTGTTCCAAGTCTGCTGGAGACTGCGGAACCCAATGTCTTGCGACGTGTCGCGATGCGAGCCGTACGAACGACTCCTGGCCGCAGCCAGCCGTGCATCTTCTTTCGCGCGAGCGGCGTTCGCTCGCTGTTGAGGAGTAGCCATTATCTGTCTCCTAGATTTCAGTTCCGCCAGTTTCATCGAACGTGAGCCATTGTAGTGTGTTGCCGCCACCTCCACCAGGATCAGTACCAACAACGCTATCGCTGAATACCTGACTGCCGTTCCCGTCGTTCAGCTCGACAGTGACGGTTGCACTCGTCGTGGTGCTACCACCGGTCGTGCAGTATGCGTAAAGGCTAAGGTTCCCTCCTCCATTCATCGACGCGTTGTACGCGTCGTAGTCGACCGTCACGGTCCCCGTACCGTCAGGGTCATGCACCATCGTCCAGTACGTGTCGTCTGGCGTCCACCCGCTGTTGCTTTGAATCAACTCCATTTCGGCTGAGTTGCTTCCGCCGCTACTATTCAGCCTGCCGATATTCGCTTCATCGACACCAGGGGACGACCCGCTAACAGACATGACGAGCGTTGCACCAGAAGCAAACTGTGCGTACTGGAGGTTCACCTCCTCGTCCTCGTCGTCGACTGGGTCTTGTGCGAACAAGCTGAACGAGTCTTGATCCAGCAGTGCGTCGCTTCCGCTCTGCGCCCACGCAGACACGCTGTACAAGTTACCCTCAACGTAGTCATGCTCGACTTCCCACTCGCCATTCTCGTCGGTCACGGTATTCTTATTGACTGGGAACCCGAACGGAGGAACGTAGTAATTCACACTAACGTACACATTCGGAACGCCCTGCCCTGTCGAATAGGTGACCGTCCCGTAGAACCTGATGGTCCCACTGGCTGCCTCTATCGTCGCGATAACCGTATCGCTCACCGACTGATCGAACGGAGTTCCGGCTATCGTTACGATGACACTGCGCTCCTCGTCGCTCTCCTCAAGATCGAATTCAATCGTCCTGTCGTTTCCGTAGAACCCGGAGCCAAGGTCGGCGAACACCTGCGTCAACGTCGTGTAGTACGTCGATCCGCCGCTCCACCGCATCCCGACTACCGCGCCGTTCATTGTCGCGGAGTACGTTAGGCTCTCGCCGGGGTCAGTCGTCTTGTACGAGTCGTTGTCGTAGAGCGTCGAGATAGCATTGATCGAGCCGTTGTACGCGATGGTCGCGGCGCCGGTAGACACGATAGTAAGCGTTGGCGTGTAGCCAGGGGGCCAAGGACCGGGATGCGTCCACTCCGGGTTCCAATCGGGAGGCACATCAACGGCTGTCGTTGCGTCAGGCTTCGAGGTATATGCTCCGCCCATTACAAACCTATCGTTCTTCGGATGCTAATTCTCATCTTGGTCGTTGACATTGCTTCGCCGATCTCTGTAACGAACTGGCCCACCGACGTGGGTGCCGTTGAGGTCAGATATCCAGCAGTGCCGGAACTTAGATAGTATAGCGTGCCTGCTGTCAGTCCACCAGTTGTGCCCGCAATCGCGTCCCATTCACCCGTAGTGGCGGTCAGAGTGCCTTCGGTCTTGATATGTCCAGAGCCAGCCGCCCCAGTCGTCGCGACCATCAGACCGGCTACGCGAGCCGTACCAGACGCGTCAGCCTTGGCACGCTTCACCGTGTCAGCGCCGCTCACATATGCAGCCATGCCGATTGACATGGACGCCGTGTCACCATTCGTGACAGCGATTGCGTCAACCCCGAAGAGATCATGGTCCCATGTCGACTCGTGAGTAGCGACGGCAGCGGACGCAGAGCCGACTGGATCGTAGAGCCCGTCGTGGTCGCCCCACGAGTACGCGGTATCGTAGTTGTCGTGATTGTATGTTGCCAAGTGCGTCGTCATGACACCGTCAGCATAGTCATCCGTATAGCCCTTGGTCGCGAGGTGCGTGTCGAGCGTCGGCGTAACGCCAACGACCACGCCAGTGAAGTCCCGCGTTCCGTCGATAAGCGAATACCCCGGATGGTCCGCGACGTCGCCAAGACCGATCAGGTTGCCATGGTCGCCAATGACCGCTGCCGTTCCACTTGGCTCATCAACGACGTTGCGGTAGTCAGCGACCTCGACGAGGTTGTAGTACGGAGATCCTACTTGGCGCTGACAGATCACACGTGCAATGACCTTCGTCTCTACGACCGGCAAGTCGCCGAACTCCATGTCAGCGAGTTGATTCCCATCCCTCGCATCCGACAGCGAAGCGCCGTCCTCCTGACCGGGGACGAGGAACACCGGGTAGTCGCTACGAGTCGAAGCGATAACCCACATAGCGAAGTATCGGTTGACAGTCACGTCATCTAGCGACCACGTTCCGGCAGTGTCGATGTTGATCTGCGGGATGTTGCTGGCCAACAGGACTGGCGTAGTCGATGCCGCCTGAATCCGCCAGACGCCGGGCGTGCCTTCACGCCACAAGATCGGTGCGCTCAAGTTCGTGAGGGTCTGATCGAACCAGCCAGAGCCTAGGTCGTCGGTAATGTTGCACTCAATGTCTTCGTCGTACAATTCGCCAGTGCCGACGTCTAGGTAGTCGCCATTGATCGCGACGCCAAGACCACTCGACCACCGGCAGCCGAACGTCTCGTGAAGGTACTCGTGCAGCTTGTCGTTCATTCTCCACGAGTGTAGCTCTGGCGCCCACCCGACGATATTCCCGTCCGTCGAGTTCCAGTAGAGCAACACGGTGAACGCCTTGTCGTCACCGAAGTCCCATGGCGTCTGCGAGGCGGTCAGTGTTCCGCCCTCGTAGTAGATGAACCACATACCATCCGTGTCGCCCCACACGACGCTATCAGCCGAGGTGATCGAGTATTCCGTGCCAGCGATCCAATACTCAGCGGAAGCCCCTGTCGGCGTGACTGTGAGCGTCCTGGTGCCAGCGTCAACAGAGATCGTCACGTCTGAGAACGCTGTCGGGTTCCATCCGGTATTGAGGTCGCCGTACTGCTCGTGAGCCGTGAGCGAGTCGCGACCAGTAATGCTGTCGTGATTACCAAGCTCGTATCGAGAGTTCGTTGCGTTCCAGTAGAGGATCTCACCCTCGTCCTCGTCTCCGTTCGGAGCGTGGACGTCGCTAATCGTGTGCATCGCGAACGGCGTAGCCCACCTGAAGACAACTGCACCCTCGGTGGCGTGCTGCCTCGCGACGACAGCCACGAGAGCTTTCGCAGCCGGTGCAGTCGGGACCGTCGAGGTCATTCCGCCAGCAGTGCCGAGATACAAGTACGTTCCCTCGGCCCACGCGCTCGTGTCCATGTCACGCACCGCACCGAACACCGTCACGTATCCGTTCGCATTGTGCGCGATATCCTCGGTAGCCATTGCCATCGGCTGGTTGCCAGGGTACACACTCGTGTTGTCTGCGAGGCCGACAAGTAGCATGTTACCGGTAGCGCCGGTCACACGAACAATGTCGCCGTTATTGATCGTACTACCCGTCGTATTCCTGACGCGAAAGATGATCTCCTGCCCGATCTGCAAGTTCACATTGCCGCCCGGCATACCGACTTCGAGCGTTCCGTCGTCAGAGTTCCACTGGAGTCGTCCCTCAGCCGAACCGTCAGAGAACGTCGTGTCGAACTGGATATAGTCTGTGCCAGTGATGTACCCAGTCTGCGTGATATTCACGCACGACACGTCTCCAGTGACCTCGACGCTGCCGCTAACGTAAACAGTGCTACTGTTTCCAATGTAAACGTCGTTGCCCTGGTCGCAGATGTAGACGTTACCAGTAGCTTTTCCAGGGCGAATGTAAACGTCCTCGTCTGAACCGTAGTACCAGTGCGTGTCGTACGTCGTTCCGTACAGCCGCAGGACTTCCGTAGACGACTTCGTCTGCGCACCATTTCCTGGACCGCCGATGCCGACGCCAGTGCTATGCACGTTAAAGATGGTCTGGTTAGTCTGGTTCGCCGTAGTCGATCCATCGCTACAGAACAGTGAGAACATGTTCGTGTTGTGATTCCATCCGAACGCAGCAACGCCACGAACGTCATCGCTAAACAGGAACGTACCCCACTTCGCTGGATTCGAGATCGAGTTGATATTGCAGTCGTCGTTGTTCTCAAGCACAATCGGATCGTCCGAGTGCGCATCAGAGTCGGTCACTACCCCGTTTGCACCGACGATATGAGCCTTCGCAGTCGCGAACGGCGTCGGAGTGTTGATGGCGATCTGGTTGGCGTAGACCGTGCCGCTGGCCAGTACGTTGACGCAGTTCGCGTCGTCGGTCAGCGTCAGCTCGTTCGCGAACATGTCGCCGGTCGTCGTGAAGTTCTGCGAGCCGAGGTCGACGTCGCTATGGGCGCCGGTGTATGGAACGTATGTCGCAGCTACGAGGATGATGAACGCAGCAAGGTCACCCTCGACAGTCTCGACGTCATCGTTGAGGTGGGCGACCGCACGGCGCATTTCGACCGGCGAGTGCGGATTAGGAACCCGCTTTCTCCTGTCAGCCATTTAGATTCTCCTTCTACCCGCCCGCCGTGTCACGACGAGGATGTTCTCACACATAAACCGATTGTGAGCGACCGACGTGAGCTTCAGCGAGAACGCTTGACCACGCACGGACGGTCGAACAGTGTAGTTGAGCCCGGCAACGAACGTGCCGGTCTGCGCTGCGGTTGCAGACGCCACTTCCTGGAACGTGTCGGCAACAAGCAGAGCCCACGACACATTGCCACTCTCGGAGCCCATGACGGCGTCAATCGTGATAATGTTGCCAAGCTCTCCGTCGTTGTTGAGCGCGATCGGGCCTAGCAAGACCCACGCGGAGAACGCGGTCCCGCAGTCGTTCGCTGCGAGGTCGTTGAACATGCGTAGCTTGCCATCCTTGCTACCCAGGATAACTCCCGAAGCTTCAATAGATGTTGATTGCACAACGCAAACGGAAGTAGGTTCGTGACTGCTCTGGAGTGTAAGTGGCCAAAAGGTCTTTCCTTCCCAGTCGAACCACCAGTGAATGCGATCATTGCTATCCTCCGGCGTAAGGAATACGTGAATACCCCTGCCCTGAATGTCGTACCCCATCGTCGCTTCCATGATCTCGATATCGAGATTACGGAACTCGCGAGGCAAGACCTCACGCGACAGAGGGATTGGGAACGTATTCCCACCGGCACCGATGGCGTACAGTCCGTCGCGAGACAGGAAGACATACTCGCCCGATGGTCCGTGGGCCCACGCGTGAGAGTCGACGGTTCCGATAGTCTCACTCAAGACGTCCATGCTACCACCATACGCAGGATCGCCCCTCATGCGATGGCACTGCGTAGCGCACGAAATGATGAGGTAATCGTCGGACGTCGCGGCGAACGCCGTCAAAGGCGGTCCAGGAACGCCCTGTTCGCTCGTCGGCCCATAGATCGCCCGCTGCGATGTTTCGTCGGTGTAGTCCCAATCGGTATAATCCCCTTGCTTGGAAGCGAACCATGCGTTAGGTGCGAGGTCGCCACCGCCGATAAATAGGCGATCCAGATAACGCACCATGAGGTGGTTTCCGGTCGGTATCTGCCCAGCCGTTGCCGTGAGCAATGAAAGCGTACCCGCTTCATGGTCATAGACTTTGATCTGCCGCTCGACCCGGTATGAGCACGTTCCATCGCCGGGTGCGCTGGCCAAGGTAATGGAACCGGCAGCAATCGCGGAGATCGCATAGACGCCTGCTGCCGTATCCCCCGTGACGTTGTCAAGCACGACCACGTAATCATAAATGTTGGCTCCTATCGCGGACCAGTCCGTTCCTGCGACGTCGTCAAACGTCGTACCACTCACCGTACCATCGGTGCCGTCCTTCGCAAGCCCGTAGTCACAGATGTAGAGCAACTGCCCGCCCTGCGCTGAAGAGAGGCGTACGTCATCCCGTAGCGACAGGTTCGTGGACAGTTGCGTCATAACGCCATAGAACTCTTCGTACCAGAGGTTCCCGTCTGCCGATGCGACAAGCAGAGTACGGGAAGCGGGCAAAGTGGACGTCGAGTAATACTGGACGCGGAATGTGTTCATGAGGCAAAGCCCACCGTCGACAGTGCATTCGAGCCCAAGCCCGACGCGAGTGCCGGTCTGCGCTCCAACCGTGCCGGTAAGAATCTGCGTGCCCTGGAAGTACACCGTCACAGTCGTCCCGCTCACGACCACCGTGAGCCAGCCGGGGCTAGCTTCAGTGAACGCAATCGTATCGGAGTCAGTGACGGTCTTCACGGAGGCAAGGTATGAATTGAGTTCTGCGGTAATGTTGCCGCTCGACCCAGTCATGGTGAGCTTCACCTCAACGCCGTCCGTCTCGAAGGCGGGCGTCGTGTTGTCGAGCCGAAGATAGATCGAGTAAGACCCGTGCCACGCGCCATCCCACGGCACAAGGAACGCTTCGACTGCGTACGAGTTGGAAGTGTCAAGGGTCGTGATCTGATCCCTCACAGACGCAGCGTCGGCGACACTGTTGTCAATCGAGGCTAGCGCACCTGGAAGGATCGACGGCTGGTTCGACGACCAGCTAGCCTGCGACCACGCATCCCCCATGGACGACCCATCAAAGTTATCGCTCCACGCCGTGAAACCATCAGACAGCGTGAGCTGCATATTGTGGAGCATACGGACGGAGCCCCCGATATCGGTTCTATGGGACTCAACCAGACCGGGGCGGGAACCCCCACGGCGTCTACCTTCCGCCGTGCCGTATGCTCGCACGTTTCGCATGTCGGTGGTAGTGAAGGGCGGCTGCTGACGGTAGGGACCAGAGCGGTCCAAGCCACCAAGAGGGAAATCGACGTGTAGCTTGCGATGGTTCGCCATAGCTCATATTCCTAAGTGAGAATGTTCAGGTGGATAGGAATACCAGCGCCCGCAGTACGGGCGCTGGTATCCTTGTCCCATCAGGCGATGCGGTAGGTGACGAACGTGTTCACGTCAGTCTTCCGCGTTCGGAACATGCCGGACGATGCAGCGGCAACCGCCATGGTTCCGACTACGGTGTGAGCCGTGCCAGCCGTGACAGTGACCGCGTGCGTCGCAGCGGCGAGGTTAATCAGCGACCAGTCGAACGACTCGCCGACACGCAGGTTGACGCCCGCCTCGGTGAGGGTTCCGGTCGGAAGGGTGTACGCCCGCGCTGCGGTGGGCGTGACCGTGATGAGCTTCGCCAACAGGTTGGCGATTGTCAGGGTCGTTGCCTCATCGCCACCCGCAGCAGGGGCACCTTGAGCAAGGACTCTGGCATCTGCGTAAACAGTGTTACGCCGCAGCAACGAAGTTACTCGCGCCAGCATAAGTCTTCTCCGAAAAAGGTTTCACTTCAGTCCCGGCTACATCACGCGAGGTAGCCGTTCAGGCGAGCCGTCACCGGCCCGGTCTGATACGTCACGATACCACCGTTGCCGATGATATTGATCTGCTTGATTGCGGCGTAGCCGCGAATCTCGACAGAGTCGCCAAGCTCTCGCAGGACGACGCCCTCGTCAGCAACGGCTGCCTCGCCAATTCCAATGGCGACTGGAGCCGTGTCGTCGTACAGCATGATCGTCACGCTGTCACGGTAGTTGTCAGCAGCGAGCATTTCGGCGCTCGCTGCGGTTCCTGTTGCTTTCCCTCCGGCTAGCTGGGTCATCGCCCGCCTCCCTTGTAGGTTCGGGGGTACTTCAGTTCAAGGCGATGCCTGACGCGCTTCTTCTCATCCTTGGATGGCGTCTGGATTCCCTTGCGGTTCTTCTTTCCCTGCGCTACGGACGCCTTGTCCTTGCGGTTCGCCTGCAATGCACGCGTCAGCCTGGACAAGCCAGAGGGAGTCGCAGCCGCTCTGCGTTTCGCTGCGGCGATTTCGGCTTTACTCTTCGCCATCAGACGTCTTCTCCCTTGTAGGTGATTGAATATGTTCCACCGGTATGCCCCCTGCGGAACTTACCGGACTCCGTCGTATTCTGCCCCATCGCTCCGTAAATCTGCGCCCCGTTCTTTTTGTCGCGCTCAACAGCGTCGATCAGGAGTGCGGCGTAGTCGCGATTATGGATGCCGGGGCTGTCGTTGAGACGGCTCTCGACAATCGCAAGGCAGCTTTCCATGTACAACTCGGAGAGCTTCATGCCGCCGAGAGGGTACGGGTATGTGGCGCTCAACGCGCCTTGATACGCCTCGTACTGGTACTTCATCGTCTTCGTAATGTCGGGCTCCGGCCAGAAGCAGACTTCCTTCCGCTGGCCAGTGCTACCTGTCGAAGACTTCCAGCGTTCGCACGCGTAACGCGGGTAGCCGGTCGTCGACACTCCAGACCGATACTCCTCGATCTGCGAAGTGGGGATAATGACCACGGCTTCCTTGTACTCTGCTGCCGGGTAATGGATCGGCCCAATGAACCTCGCGAAGTCGTCGGGGAGGTCGTAGTCCTCGGTTCCGCTGACCATCGAGAGCGTCGTGTACGGGCGTAGCCACGTCCACTCGTAGCCGACTACAGACTCATGCACTGCTGGAGGGTAGTACACCCTACGGATGCCTGAATTCACGACACGGTCAATCGCCGCCTCTTGCGCAGAGGACCAGCCGGAGCGACCGTACCCGATGAGTTCACCGACTTCAGCCTTGAAGTCAGGCAGCCCAAGTGATAGTCCAGATTCAGCCATGAGAAACCTCGTTGAATGAAAAAGTAGCCGGGGGCGGGGAAGAGAAACCCGCCCCCGACTGTCCGTTGCAACGAACTTCCCCTATCAGGCGAGGGTCGCGCCTGCCGTTGAGATCGGCGCCCAGACACCAGCCGTCCCCGCAGCAGTCCATTCGAGCGAGCAATACTCCTGGAGCGCATTGAGGGTGATGGTGGACAGCGCGTCGGTTCCATTGGCGGCAGCGCCCGACATGCCACCGAGAATCCCGCTCGTGACGGTAATCACGGCATCGTTCGTGGTGACAGCGGTGTCGACGACGACGAACATCTTCTTCTGACCGGGCAAGGTGCCATCGGCCAAGGTGAAGGTCGCGTCAGCGGCGACGGAGGCACCCACAATGTAGGTGACGCCACCAACCATGAAGACGTTGGCACCGGCAGCCGCAGTCACGACTTCGATCAGACCCGACTCGGGGCCCTCTTCGAGACGCGCCATGCACTTACCGGCAGTGCTCGAACGGTCTACGGTCTGGAGCGGAATGGCGGAGCCCTTCCCCTCGAAACCGGCTCGCTCGAAGTAGCCAGCGTAGGTTCCGCCCGCGATGCACGTGGTCCGACCGGAACCCAGCGTGTTACTGACCTTCGACAGGATGTTGCACGTCGAGCCGGGGCCGTAAATCTCGATGAACTGCCCGCCGCTCGAAGCGGCGTAAGCTCGCCGCGCGACGCCAGCGAACCATCGGTTGTTCGTCTGCGAAGGCAGCTCGACCCGGTTGAGTCGCTTGCCATCGTAGGCGGTTGCAGTCCCGCTGTCGAAGTCATAGCACACGCCCTGACCTTCGAGCAACGCAGTCGATCCGGTGAACCACACGAAAAGCGGATTGGCCGGAGCCTTTTCGATGTGGGCATTGAGAGCTTGAGAGGCACCCATGATGTTTTCCCTATGTTAGAGACTTGTTGTAGTTCAGTTCGCAGTCACCCACCCCGGTAGCCGATGCTACCGGGGACCAAGATCAAGATAAGGCGGGGTTGTACAACACCGCTTGCCGACGCAGGTTCGTGCAGATCATCTGCAAGGTCGCGTCGAGGTCCACGCGCCGCACCAAGTGCTTGTTGGGCACCATGTAGGGCTTCGTGAGGTTTTCCTCCCAACCGGGCATGACGCCGATGGCGAGCCACTTCCAATCGAGCATGTACACGGGGTTCTCGGTGTCGTTGTCCAGGTACGGCGCGTAGATCACCGGGCTGGACTTGAACATGGTCCGACCGTCCTTGCTGGCCAGATCGTTGCCGAGGTTCATGTTCTGGTCTTCGAGCAACTCTTCCATGATGCCGAGGACCACGTCGTTCGTGTAGATGCCGTTCTTCATGGAACCCAGATCGGGCTGCGCGTGCGACACGACGGAGCGGAACTTCGTCTTGCGAGCGGCGCGACGCATCTTACGGATGAGGTCAGGCTTGCTGATCTCAGCGTAGGAGGCGCTCCAGTTTTTGAAGCGGGTGTAGGTCGCCGAGTCGATCCCGGCACGACCATCGGAGAACCCGGTCGGATTCCCACCGGTGAAGCCTTCTGTCGCGTTCTTCACGACCCAATAGGCGATACCGAACGGGGTGAGCGTGTCGGTCGAGTCAGTCGGCTTGCCCCAGAGCACCGCTTCAAGGTACTCGTAGAGAGAAACCATCATCGCGACGTAACGCGTCTGGATGAGGTCAACGACCGCGTGACCGCCACGCTGGAAGGCGGGCTCGCGTTGGTCGTAGATGTAGTGAGCGTTGATGTGCCGGGGCGTGACGGAGCCCGAGATCATCGTGTCGCTCATCGCGGTTCCGTCCGTCTCGTACATCGCCACGGCGCGTGCCGAGTAGTTGTGGTCGATCTGCGCCTGGAACTCCCACGGGTGACCCCCGTCGAACTTCTTCTGGCGACCCTTCCACATTTCCCGAACGGCGACGTGGTCTTGAAGATCCGTCTGCATGTCGAGGAACGCGCCTCGCTTGATGAGGTTTTCCTGCGTCAACAGTACGGCATCGTCAATGTCTGCGAATTGCAGTCCAGCCATGAATAAAACCCTTTTTTCTACCGATTGAAGAACCGCTTGTTGATTAGGTCTGCGGTCGCGTCAACCGGCGACTTTTCAGTCTTGCCTTTGCTTCCACCTGGAGGATTGATCTCCATTTCCTTACGCTTCTCTACCTGCTTCGCCAGCCGTGCTTCTTCCGCTCGCACGAAGTCATCCTTGAGCACCAGCCTTGCCGCGTCCGCGAAAATCTCCTCGCGGGACGGCGCCTTCTGACCCATCGAAGTGTAGCTGCCCACGAGAGCCGCCATCTTCGATGCGATCAGGTCACCCTTCGCACTGTCAAGCGAGACGTCTTCCCAAACGTCCTTACCAAGCGATTCCTTGAACGTCTTGTTCAAGTCACCGAGTTGGTCGCCGAACCACTTCGCAAGCTCTCGCTGTTGAGCGGCTTCGGCTACCTGACTTTGCTGAACCTGCTGCTGCTGGAACGCGTCGAGCTGCTCTTGCTGCTTGACGAACCGCTCCTGCATCTTGTTGAACGCTTCGATCACCTTCGGGTCGGTTTCGTCCGGGTCGAGAGTCGGGAACGACTCATTCAGCTTCTTCCGCTCCTCGTTGATACGCTCCTGCTCTGCTTCAGCGTCAGCCTCCGCCTGTTCGGCTTCGAGCTGCGCCACGCGGTCAGCTTCCATGCTGTCTGCGATCTCGTTCACCTTCGCATCGCTGCCGAGTGCGAGGGCTTCGTCTATTCGTAATCCCGCGCGGATCGCTCGGGCCAAGGTCGCGCTTGAGACTCCGCCTTGATTGGCGTGGGAGGTTCCCCCATCACCGGCATTTCCTGCGTCTCCGTCAGTCCCGCCTCCTCCGGCGTCATCCACTGATCCTTCGGCGGAAGTTCCCACGTTTCCTTCGCCTTCCGTACCAGCTTGACCGCCCTCGCCAGCGCCAGGATCACTTCCGCCGCTTTCGCCAGCCACGTTAGGATTGCCGCCATCGTTCTTCTCCTCTTCGGGGTTTTGAACAAACGCGGTTTCACCTGTTCCTCCGCCCTCGTCCTTTGCGTTGGACGCTGCGGTCTGACCAGCTACGGTCGCGGCTTGCTCGATTTCTGCTGTAAATTCTGCTGGGATCGCCATGATTTCTCTCTTCAGATTGCAGCCTTGTTGTGCATCCCACGGCACGCAAGTGCTCTCTTCTGGTGCGTGGGAGTACGGTAAATAGGATCACCCTGCGGGGTCACCTCTGTCGGAACTCCGTGCTTCTTCAAGTGGTCACGCAGCTCTTGTGCTTGCTCCGGCTGAACGCCCGACGAGTTGCACGGCGGCATTGGCCAGCCGGGCGCCGTCTCGGTTTGCAAGCACTTCTTCTCCGCCGAGTAGTCGCGGTGATAGTGCATGTCGTCGAGCCCATGCTCATTGCTGACAACCATCGTCGGCAACTCTTCACTCATATGGAAGAACCGCTCGATGGTGTCGCCGCTCTCGTTTGTGTAACAGTAAGTTGGCATTGAGGTAGTCTACCATGCTACGAGTTGACCGGTGCCATGGTGACCGACCACCGGTCACCTGACACTGGGAAATAGGGGTTATGACGCAGCCGACATACTCATGAGCTGCTGCTGCATCTGCTGAGACGCACTCTGCGGCGTCGGTCCCGGCGAGCCCTGCCGAGTCGACGTGTGCGTGGTGTGTTGCGGTCGCCCGCCACCAGCGCCTAGTGCCTGTCCCATCGCGCTCTCCGGGAGGTCAACGAACACAACGAACTCGTCAGCCTCCGGGAACTGCGCATACTCTCCTGCGCGCTTGAGGATCGCCTTGACGTCTACCGTCCCGCCACCGGCAGTGATGAACGGTTCGAGCGGAATGATGAACTCCTGCACGAAGCCCTTCAGCTTCATGAGCTTCTCTTGCGGGCTGTCCTTCGCCATGGAGTAGACGTCGAGCTTCAAGTAGAACGACTCGAAGCTTGCGTTGCGACGCTGCGCCGGGCCGAACTCAACCGGGATAGTGAAGTCGGTGCCGGGAATCTTCTTCTGAAGTATTCGCTTCTTCGTCGGGTCCGTGTACTCGTAGTAGGCAATCGACTCGAAGAGAGTCTCGGTTGCCTCGATAGTCTGGTCGCTCATGTCGTCGAGCTGCGCGTTCGCGGCTCCAGAGATAAGCTTGTCCTGCGCCGCCGTCTCCGTCTGCGCACCAAGACCACCAATCGAGTCGAGGTTATTCGCAAAGTACGACATGAGGTCGCGGGTCTGAAGGAAGAACATCATCGTCTGCGGCTCGATGCCACCAGCCTTGAGAACCTTCGGGTCGGGTCCGTTGAAGTTGATACCATCACCGTTGCGTGCGCCCTGGAAGTTCGTCACGCCCTCGTTGTCGCCGTTGAAGCCAAGCACGGTCTTCTGCGAGTCGGCGCCATTGGCAAGCGTGCGGAACAGCGAGTTGCCGAGGTCGTGAAGGTCACGCCAGAGCGAGACGGTCGGCAGCGGCATGAGCTGGCCAGGGACGGTCGTGAAGGAGAGCTTGTGGTACGGCGAGTGCCGAAGCTCATTGAGGTCAGCCTCGCGAATGACCCGCTTGTCCTGGACCGTGTAAGTGACCAAGAGCCCCTTGTCAGGCAGCCAGACGTCACGCAGATGCTTCTTCTTTTTGTAGGTCGTCATGGTTCCGCTAGCGGAGATCCCTTGCGTCTTCCGCTCGCCGTTCGGACCCGTGGGCGTTCGCTCGTCGTGGCCAAGCCTATGCTTGTTGACGTACGCCTTGTTCTCCATGATCTCGTCGTAGTCCATCCAGTAGTCGTTGCCCTCGAAGTCGATTGTATCCATCCTGGTAGCCGACATGTCGATGAAGTAGTCGTCCAGCGTTGCAAGCTCAACGAACGTCTTGCCGTTCGCTAGGCCGCACTTCAACACGCCCCACGGCGAGAACATCGCCTCGGTGACCCATTGACGCAGCGTGTGAACGAGCCCGATCTCGCCTGGGATCAGGTTCAAGGCTTCCTGGAAGTCCTGCGCCATCGGGCGAAGGTGCTTGTCTTCAGCCGTCAGCAAAGCCGTTGGGGCTTTCGCGGCGAGACGCCGAACATAGATCATGACGGCGAGCGCGAGGAAGTTCACCGGAACCAGCTTTTCGGCTCCGCCCTCGGCGTAGTGTGATCCGCAGAACTGCTGGAACGCATCGAAGCGCTCCTTACGCGGGAACTGCATCTGCTGAAGCGACCAGTCGATAGCCGGAGTCAAGCGACTGAATCGCGACTCATTCATGTACAGTGCAACCATCATAATCTCCAACTGTCGGATAGTTCACGTGGCGAGAGCTTCTTCTGTAGCTCGCGCTGTTGATTTCGCCAAGCGAGAGATCCGTACTGAACCTCTGGCTTCTTTCCTTCCTCGGGGCTGAACTTTCGCTCATCGAATCCCTTGACCGCGAGGGCGTCGGCAATGACCCGGTCACCATGGTTAGCCTTGGCGCCGGTCGGGTCTTTCTTCGAGGTCGAGCTGCTATGCACGACACTTCCGTCAGGAGTGTAAATGTATTCGAGGCATTCCTCAATTGCGACCCGGCTATAGTTGACGACCGTGTTCGCTTCGAGGCGGTCACGGTATTCGCTGACGAGTGCAAGTTTTGAGTCGCGGGTCGATGCCCACCCAGGAATCTTCGAGACATTCTTCGAGATCGCTTCCTCTTGACGCTGAAAGTAGATGTTTCCGTAACCTAGCTCAACGATCTTGGCTCCGGTCTGTCGACCGGGACCGTTGCGTTCCCATATGATAAACGCTCCGTTCGCCCACCGGGCAAGCGCGACTGCCTGGACGCCAAGCGGCTCCGGTCGAATGTACGGGCTCGCGAACTCGAACACCTTCTCGTAAGTCTTGGAGTTGTAACCCGTTATCACTGAATTCGACGCACCGGTTCCGGCGCTAATGTCGATTCCCATCGTGACCCTCACGTCTGTCGGCAAAGCATACTTGCCGTCGAGGACCGTCCAGACCTTCAGCCGCCCCTCCTCGTCCTCCCTGAACTTCGTGGGCTCGCCGGTTTCAGCTATGTGATCGAGGTCACCGACGTAGATGGGTGGTCGTACGTTCGCCCTAATGTACTCCTCGACCTTTGCGGGCTTGAAGAACTGCCAGCCAGAGCCCTGGTAGTCAATGTCAAGCTCTTGCGCGATCTCCTGCGGGTTCGCTGCGCGGTCGCACTCGTAGTCGTACCACGGGCTCCTGATCTTTCCGTCGAGGCGGGGCCGGAAGTCTTCCGAGTAGGTGTGCGTAATGTCGAGCTGCTTGAACTCACCGTTGTCGCCAGTCGTGTAGAGCCCCATCGCCTTGCCGGGGTGCTCTGACCAGTGAAGGCGAAGGATGTTGTCTCCGCCGAGTTCCATCATCTTCTTACGCGTGTCGTAGAATGCGTTATTCGTTCCCTCTGGCGTCGAGTTGAACAGACGACACGGGGTTGCGTCACGCGTCGCAGACAAGACCGACTGGCCTTGCTCGACAGCCGCGAACTCGTCGAGGAGGATCGCCGTACGACGGTCACCGCGAGCCACTCTCTGGTTTGTCGACTCCCCATCTACGACAGAGCCAGTCTCGGGATTGACAATGTGCATCTTGGAGCGGTGCTTCGACTTGTCGTAGCCGTACGGCTGGAGCCATGCTGGCATGTTGTCGATGAGGTAGTCGAACTTCCAGAACAACGCCTTGGGGTTTCCCGCCTTGTCGACGTAATCCTCGACACGAGACACCATGAGGAACGACTGGTCCTCGCGGAAACGCCAGAGATACGCGATAGCCGCCATGTTGATCCATGACGCGCCCATGTCGCGAGACTTCTCGATGAGGAGGTCGTGGTTTCCTACGGCTTTGATGATGCGTAGGATCGCCTCCTCCTGGAACGGATAGAGGATAAACGGGATCTTGGGGAATGGCTCGACGCGAGGGTCGTAGGTGTGCGCGAATCCGTTCAGCCAGAATATCGGATCTTCGCGGCAGGCTTGTATCATGCCCTCGCGGAAGTTCTTATCCTCTGCCGCGCGTTCGTGGACCTCGCGTCGCCATAGAAGGTTCTGTCGATACTCAGTTGGTACACGGTTCCGCCACGGTGTTGCGACCTGCGCCATCGTCCTGTTCCTTGCACACTTCTCCGCAGTAGAAAGAGAAGCGGCTAGCAAGGGTGGTTGCCTCCGGCTCATGACGACATGAGACGCCGTGAGCCGAAGCCATGACCACCGATCCAATATCTAAGGAACAGGTAACCTTTAAGCGGTTCCCGCATACTTTGCAAACGTCAGTCGTGAACGGGGTCTTGCCTGCGCGGCTCGATCCCTTTGAACGCTTCTTCGATGAATAGTCTTGAAGCTTCCTTTGGCGCTTTGCCATCGTTCACTACCGTCTCTTCGAGTTCACCTAGCCACTTGTCGATTTCATTCACCGCGCGGTCGGCTAGTTTCCGCGTCGACTTCTCAAGTATAGCCTCCATGTCTTCGCGACCCTCCATGGTTCCGAACTTTGTCATGAAATCTTTCGGGTCACCCAACGCCTGCTGGTACAAATAAAACGCAGTATCGTTAGGGATCTCATAAAACTCCTCACCGGTACGAAGATGCTGGCCAGCAGCGGCGGCAGCCCATCGCATGTTGTCGCGGTACGACATATCCTTTTCAAGGTTGACAATCTCGCGTGCCCGCTTCTCATCGCCGAAGAAAACGATATCGGGATGAGAGCCCGAGTCACGGTCGAACTGCCGAATGTCGTACTCACGAAAGAACGGGCGGCACGCCGGGAACTCCTTTGCCGCCCGCACTTGAGCTTGACCCTTCGAGTATCCATTGTGCTCGAAGTAACAGACGCGGTCAACCCAGCGGTCGTACTGCGTCTTGTCGATGCCCCAGAGGACCGACCGAACTCTCTTCACGAAATCCGTAATGGTTCCGATGCTCGATGGGCCCTCTGGGATCGACACCTCTTCATCCTTGAACTCCTCGATCCACTTATTCAGCGTCCGAGGTGTCGTCTGGAGATCCGTGTAGACGGCTTTCTTCGTCTCCGTCTCCAGTCTCTTCACTGCCTCTCGTCGCTCCGCCTTCGTGTAGACCTTCCAACTGGGGCGTTTCCTTTTCTTCTTCGCCATGACTTCTCATGATCCCCTGGTCAAGGCCAGTGTTGAGTTGCTGCGTCCCTGCGTCGTAGACGTTACTCGGCTTCTCCTCGCCAAGCACTCCATCGTAGAATGCGTTGGGCTCCGAACCATTCGGCGTCGACTCGAAGACACGCTTCGGCTCGCGATCCTCCGGCTTGATCCAGTAGGCGATGCTACACGGGTCAGCGTTCGGGTCGGCGGCATCCATGACCTCTGAGACGGTTCCTTCGTGCGTCTCCTCCGCGTCCATGAGTAGCGGGGCGCGTGCGGCCTCTTCGAGCGTGACATTACCAGCGTCCGTCTTCAGGTTGAGATCCTCTTCGCCACAGCAGTCGCAAACGCTGTCGTCAGTCTGCTTGTTGGTGTCCTCAAGGATCTCGTCGAGTTCGGCGATGCCATCGAAGAAGTCAGACGTGGTATCCTCGTTGGCCGGGGAGGATGAGCCCAGGTCGCTCGACGGCGGCAACGCCTGATCCTCCCTCCTCTGCCTCGCGTCGTCTCGCTTTCGCTTCATGATCTGCTTCACTAAGTCTCTTCGCGGCATCTGTCAACTCCTTCATAGTTGCGTCTCGTTGCTTTCCAATGGCTTCCTCTGCCGCCTGATAGGTCATCCATGCGTGTTCGCACGAAACCTTCTGGTTCGTGCCGGAGCACCGGGCGTGTCGCCCGGTCTGGGTTTTCTCGTCCCACACCTTGACGCGGTGGAACTTTACCTTGCCGTTCCTGCGAACGGTCACGATCTTCCCGCACTGCGGGCACGCGGTAAAAGCTTTCACAAGTCAGACCTCGCCTCGACTTCAGCCTCGACGATCTGCACATCGACGTCGTTGCCGTCGTCTATCCATTCGTCATTGAGTAAACGCTCCACTTGAACGGCGAGTTCGTCGGCGGGGACGTCGATGCCCTCGCCTTTGTCGTCGACCGTGTGGAGCACAACCGTAAGGGCGTACCTCATTACTCCTCCAGCCACGGCGCTTGGCCGTCAGGCTTCGGCGGGTCCATGGGCTGCGGTCCTTGCGGAATCAACCCAGTGTTTTCAGGCGCGGCCTGCTGCGGGGCTTCCGGTTGGGCCGGAGCTACCGGATCGGCAGGAGCCTGCGCGGGAGGATTGGATGGAAGCGTCGCCGGAAGGATGAGCCCGCCCTGGATGTTCGCAACCTGCCCACCGGGCGTCGGGACGTTGACATTGACCGGTGTCGGGATCGTAGCCTGAAGTCCAGGCGCCGGGGCGGGCTGGCCAGCAGGGGCGGGGGCGGGATTCTGTTGAGCCCGAATCCGAGGGTCAGTGTGAACTACCTGCCCTTGCGGGTTGACGAGGTTCACGCCGTCAGGATGGAGCGACCATCCGGGGAGAAGGGGCTCGCCGTCAATCGTCTGCGGCGCCGCTTGGTCGTGCGGCTCGAAGTAGACGCCGGGCGGGCGATTCGGGTTGGGCGTGTTGCCCGCGCCAACGCCGGTCACCTGTTGATCTGGGTCGTTGTTGAGGTCGTAGCTCGTGTTCGGCGGAGGGACCACAACGACCTTGCCACCCTCGGGCGGCTCGAAGCCATTCTCTTCGATGAAGTTCTGGCGTTGCTCCGCCTTCCACCGTCGCTCGATAGCTTGACGGCGTTGGCGTTGCTCGGGCGTCTCGTCGAAGTCGTCAGCCTCTTCGATCAGATCGAGCGGGTCAATCGCCTCGGGAGCTTGCTCGTCTCGCGGCTGCCGTGCGGGCTCCGGCGCCGTTGGCGCGGGCTTCGCGTTCGGATCGAACTCGCCGTAGCCTTCCGGTGCGGCGTTGACCTCGGGCATCTGGACGACCGGAGGCGGGGCGACCGGCTGCTGCGGCGCGGGAACCTGGACGGGCGGCTCCTGATCGGGATCGGGTTGCGGGATCTGTTGGACCGGTTGCAGCCTGATCTTGCCCGCCTCTTCGGCGCGGCGGATCGCGGCAGCCATTGCGGATTCGCCGGGTTGGGGTCCATCGCCAGCGGCGTTGCAGAGCCCGGCAACGACGGCGCCATCCCAGGTGATCTCGCCTCGTTGGACTTTGACCCGCAGGGTGCCGTAGCATTTGGTGCAGATCCCGCGCGACTTCGCGACGTGACTGCATCCGGGGGTGAGACATTGTTTTCCAGCCATGAGTGGCCTTTCGGTGTCTTGGGGTGAAGTGACTTGTGAGAGCGAAGACCCTACTTGCGCGGAGTCAGGGCGGGAGCCGCTGTCTTCTGCGGGAACTTCGCGATGATATCGTCTTCCTTGACGACGAGGTAGGTCTTGTCGTTCTCAACGACTTCGTAGCCGAACGTGAAGAAGACCTTGTCGCCCTTGCGGTAATCTTCGGTCATGCGACCGAACGCCACGACGGTTCCGGCGCGGGGCTTGCCCGGTTCGTCGAGTTTGACGTTCATCGGCAGCGCGATGCCTCCGGGTGACATGGCGGGCGCTTCTGGCATTTCGACCAACACGGAATCTCTTCTGGGAACCAACATAACAACCTCCAAACAGTGATAGGGGAAACAAACAACACACTCTTCAAACCAACATCATACCATAAACCTTCCCCTGCTGGCCAATAATCTATGATAATTGCCAGCGCGGGAGCGCACCGTATAAACAGGGGGTTCACGGTTCAAACGCCACACTTCTGGCATCGGGCTCGAACCAACGCCCTGAGATTCCGGCAGTACGGTGGTCAAAATGCGTTGTTTTGACGGGGGGGACGCCGTAGATTAAATTGCCACCTATGAGGGGTGCGACCAAAGGGTGAATAGACGTAAGTATATAATATATATATATTTATATATCATCTTATAGACTCCCTCTCCCTCTCCCCCGGCGAGATTACGGCGTTACGGTGGGGCCCCCTTCTTATCTCTCATTTCTTCATTTCTCCAGGTTTCTGTCTTAGGGGATATGCCGGAAAGCCGTAATCTGCCCCTAAGTCGTTATTCTCAAAGGTTTTGACGTTACGGGGCGGAGGCGGGCTACCCTACCCCAACCTGACCGGAGCACCGTAAGGAATGGTTGACCACAATCTCATGGGGCCCCCCTATAATCCTCACAACCAACACAAAACCTATGTCCATCTATAACGATCACAACACCGTACACTCTAACCTGTAGTCAATATGACTACACACTGTCGTCAATATGACTACGCGCAGGGGGATTCAAGGGGGAGGGGGTGGGCTAGCCCCGACCCTCACCCCCACGCACGCACCACACACACCACCACACCACACAACCCTCACAACCAGTCATAACGATTGCAACAACAACACAACACTACAACCCACACAACAACACCACCTACCACACGGGCTACGCCTACCACGCACAACCACTACAACCCTCTCCCTACAACCGCTACAACCCCATCATGACCGGTCATAACGGTCCTGCGGGCTCACAATCGCTACCATCGTTCAGGTTTACCCAGTCGAACCTCACTACAACCCGCACCACCGCGCCAGCATAGCTGGCCAGCACAAGCGTCATCACCGCGCGTCATAACCAGGACAATCACCCTATCCGGTTTTAGACTGGCACGCGTGCCAATTGCAAGGTATGCTTGAATACAGCCCGATTCTCTCCCACAACCTCACGAGGTGCTAGAATGATCGCCACTCAAAACGCTACGCTGGACACGGACACCCAATCTTTCCCCCTCACCTTCCCGCGCCCCCTCACGGTTCATGAGGTGTCGGACTACGTTCGTCGCGTTATCCTGGAACCGGAGGGGCGCTACGACGTGTCGCCCCTCGTGACACTTGGAACCGATGGAATCGCCCACGTCTCTCTTCTGCACGTATCCGATACCCTTGACGACATTCTCCACGCGTGCATCTAGCGCCCACGGTTGCCCCCTTCTCGTTCCACTCGTTCCAATCTCACGAGGTGACACAATGACACGACAATTCCGCGACTACGCCGGAAACAAGCAACACGCCCCTGCGGACCTCGAAACCATCGTTGCGTCCCTTTATGACGGCGCTATCGTGTGGTCGACGGATGGGCCATGCAAGCACTTGGTGCGCTACTGCTTGGAGGTGACACACTGCGCTAGCGCCGTCCAGGCTAGCGCCAAGCTAGGGGAATGCGTCCGCCACTTCGCCGAATGCGCCGGGAAGCTTGACGACGAACGCCCCGCGATTCCCGAGTGGCATAGGCTTGACGACTTCACGGAAGCTTACGTGGAGTGCATGTTGTGGGCCGAACATTATGACGATGGAACACGCGAGGATAGGCCTTTCGACGATACGCACGACTGGAACGATATAGACGACGATGGGCGGCGCGAGATTATCACGGATTGCAACGCGTTCCAGGAAGAACACGCGGACGACATAGACGGGCGCGAGAAACAAGCAGGGCACGATTTCTACTTGACGCGCAATGGACACGGCGCCGGTTTCTGGGATGGGGATTGGCCGGAGTTAGTGGGCAAGCGCTTGACGAATGCCAGTAAATCCTACGGAACTCAAGGGCTCATGATTGGCGACGATGGGCGCGCGTACGTTCACAATTGACACGCCCCGCGCGTGGTTCTCTCTTCTCTCTTCTCACAAGGTGTTGATATGCTCACAGTCAAGACTAAGAACCGTATCGGCTACGCTTCGGGCTGTTGGTACATTTCACAAGCGCAAGCTTGCGCCCTCGTTCCGAACGGTTGCCCCCCGCGCCCCGGATATGAACGCGAGGTCAAACGCGAAGAAGGAACGGTTTACGCTTCCCATCGTAGGGGCGCGCCCTCGTTCCCTACCACGTTCCGCGCGTACGTCGAGAACCGCGCGGGGCGCTACGTCCTGCGCGACGAGAACCATATTATTGACAAGCGCGAGGTGTGAACGTGGTAGTGTACATTCAATGGTTCTGGCTGTCTGATCGGGGCGACTATCCAACCGTCTTGCATTATCAAGACGTGGGGGCGTTCCTGTCTTTCTATTTTGGTGAATCCATTTTCGAGGTGCAAGCATGAGCGACAACAACAACGAAACGCAAGCGCGCGAGCGCGCCGAGTGGCTGCAATCCCTCCCCTCCGTCACAAGCGCGCAGCCTATCACACTAGAGATATGCACGGGTGGAAAGCATAACGAAACCATCCCCGGCGCGCTTTACGTCGAGACATTCACCCCACCCGTAGGTTCTCGCAATCCCGAACGTACCACGCGTGTCGGGCTGTATCTCGCGCGCGTTCCTCTTTCCTACGTTCGGCGCCAGAAACCCCCGCGCAACAAGGGGGAAAGCGCCGTGATATACTCGCGCCCCGTGTGTTACGTCCCCGACAGCGCTAGCGGTATGGATTTATGCGAAATGTACGTTGCGGGCTACTATGTCGGGGAGGTGCGCGAATTCCAACCGTTCGGGGATAACTGCCTCATGTTCTCGCAACCTGTCGGGCGCATTGACGAATTCGAGCCGAACACCTATAGACGTATTCCCGTCAAGGTGCGCGACGTCCCCGAAGCGTAGACACTGGCCAGCATACGACGCGACACGCAACCCATATTGATAGGTGGTAGAATGCTACACGCTACACTTCCCGACTACTTCCACGAATTCCAAGGTGAGCTATTCGACACGAGGCGCGACAATTGGACGGCGCAGCCCGTGCGGCGCAACTACGCGCGGCACTCCCGAGATATCAAGACGGGCGCCGACTTGCGCGCCTGTTTGCGCGCTGGGGATTACGCGTTTCCGGGTGGATACTCTATTGTCTACTTCACGTCTGACGGCGCGGCGCTTTGCCCCTCGTGCGTTCGCGAGGAACTAGAAAACGTGATTGATAGTATACGCACGAAGTGCAACGACGGTTGGCGCGTCCAGTATTGCGACGCCACTTGTAACATGGACGAGGCGCCCGATTGTGAACATTGCAACAAGGAGATATAGAACGTGATACATTCAACCCTCCCCGCGTACGTTCGCACCTTGTCCGTTGACGCGTTGAACCGCCTATACACGCGCGTCATGGCGCGAGTTTATGAGGCAAGCGCAGGCGGTTTAATGTTCGGCATTGACTGGCGCACGCTAATGATTACAATGCCAGGATACGCGGAAGCGCTTGACGTTATCCGCGCAGAAGGGGCGCGCCGTATGCGGCGCCCCTACGTTTCCCCGTTCCCTCTTTCCTGATAGGTGATACCATGCAGAAACCGATTGTCAATGTTCTGATATCCTCGTGCCCCGATACGCGCTCGAATAAGTGGAACCCCAACGACGGGGACACGTGCGGCGCTTGTCCCGATAGCCTGCTTGTCAAGCTAGTGCCGGAGAAGGGGCGCGCGTCTATGGTGTTTCGTCTCGTCGCGCCTATGCTCGTTCAACTCATAGCGGAACGCGGGGGGAGTGGCGGGAATCCGTATTCATGGTTCGGCGACGTGGCGCAGGCTTTCGTTGGCGTGCGCAAGTTCGACTTATCGCTAGTGGTACTGTCGAACGTGTCGGGCAACCTATGGGCGCAATGGAACGGGAAGAGAACCGCGGCGCAGATACTTCTGAAGTCGAAATACAAGGAAGAGAAACCGGCGCCCGTGCGCGAACATGAACCGCTAGAACTTGACGCGGACGGAAACCCCAAGACAAAGGGAACCACTCGCGCTTTCAATGTGTACCTTTGCGGGGAGGAAATAGATTGCGTGTTCTACGGCGCGAACACACCTATTGACGCGGACGAGGTGCGCGAATCACTGATAAATCACGACGGATACAGCCCGAACATTACCGTTGAAGAGGAAGGGGGCGCGGAATGATGGCGCATCGCAAGCCGGTCTATGTCGCGCTTGAGGAGCCCGATAGGCGCATCACGATTGACTATCTCGGCAAGTTCCCGGCGTCAATCAAGCTTGAACTAGACGAACAAGGGGGGCTATGGGTCCAGGTTGTGGGCGCCAACGATGCGGCGCCGGTACTGCTTGACGAATTCGTGACCATTGAACAGAAAGACGAGGTGTAGAATGTATATTCAGATCACGACCCGTTGCAACATGTCTTGTGAGCACTGCTGCTATTCATGCACTGCGGAAGGTGAGGATATGAGTCTGCGCGTGTTCCGCGCAGCAGTCGCGGCGTCTGATATGAGCATAACGCTAGGCGGAGGAGAACCGACGCTACACAAACAGTTTGAAAAGTTCCTTCTGCTTGCTATGTCCGCGCCGGGGATTGAAGCTTGCGGCGTTATGGTAATCACGAACGGGACGCACGCGGAGCGCACGCGTATGCTGTTCGGGCTGGCCAAGTGCGGGGCGATTGCTGCCGACCTCTCCCTTGATTGCTACCATGATCCGATTGACGAAGAGGTAGAATGGCAATGGCGAGAAGAGGCGGAGCGCGTGCGACTGGAGCACAACCGCTACCGCGAGATATCGGAGCCCTCGCGCGTCGGCATTCGCAACACAACGGAACACCATGAACCTATGGCGAACGGACGCGCCACGACTGTTCTAGGCATCGAGAAAGGCGACGACTACCGTTGCCCTTGTGACGGTCCAATTTGCAAGCCTAACGGCGACGTCTACGCGTGCGGTTGTGATGACGCGGTCAAGCTGGGGCACATTATCGACGGGTGGGAAATGCCCGACAGCGACAGCGGATATTTTGATTCTTACTGTTCCCGTGACATTAGCGAGAGGGTGACGGCATGACTAGCCAGAAAGACCAGCTAGCAGCGCTTGAGATCGCAACACACTACCGGCACGCAAACAGTGCCGAAGATCGACCCATTGATGGGTGGGAGCGTGGGCGACTCATGAACCAAGTCAAAACCGGGCAATATGAGGTCTACGATTTTAGCGACCTCAACGGGCGGCGCCTCGCGCTCGTGCGCAACAAAACCATCGTGTCTTTCATCCTCCCAAGCGCCGGGAATGGGATCGCGGCTATCGTGGCGGGAGCCGAAGAGGCGCGCGACCGTCTAACCAGCGAATGGACTGACGAGGCGGCGCCCGACTTCGCCGACTTCGACGGCTCCGACTGGTGGGAACAGATCGACCCGGAACGGGTCCACAAGTCAATCAGGCTCCTGCGCGAGGTTGCGCAGGACGCCGCGCGCCTTGCTGATCGTCTCACGGATGAACTTCTTACATCACGCCATATTATCGCAGAGGAACCGTAGACCATGAGCCACGAATTTTTGATGACGCGCGACCACTTCATCGGGTACATTCGCGAAACCCTCGCGCCGGATCTCCGGGACAGCGGCAGCAACGCAACGGCTGCCGACCTACTCGCGGCGTGTCACTTCATCGAAGGGGCGCAGTCCGTCGCAGTCGATAGCGAGGGGGGGCGCGCCCGTGTCGTATCGACTCGCTAGACCGTGTGAGGTTGTGCGCCTCATTGATCTGACAAGCGCCGCGAGGTGGACGAGGGCCCACCCCGGCGCGCCGCTGCTGGCTCGTGGCTTGTGCCACGTTCGGCCAGTGTTCGAGCCGTCCCGGATAATGACCATGTACAATGATACCCAGCTTGAAAGGTTGAGCCGTGCAGTATCTACCGACAATTGACTTGTGGGCTCCTGGCATTACGCAGGCGTTACTTGCTGGCCAGCTACGGCTACAGCCGGGGCAATGGGTGCGGTGCGGTCAGCGCAAGCCCTCGCGGTTCTCGGGCGTCACCCGCAACGGCACCATTGTTGCGACGCATCCAGAGGGCGCAGCGCTCACTGTGAGTGCTCGTAGGTTCAAGCTTCACCTCGAATACTGGAAGGGGAGGAAATGTTAGAGTGTCAACTCTGCACGAAGCGCGGCATCTGTCCGCGTGAAGATCGAGACGACATGGAGTATTGCGACTGCTACGCCCCACCGCAGGGGCTCAAGAGTCGCACGCCGGAGGATCACGCACGGTTCAAGACGTGGCTACAGCAGAAGCTAGCGCTGCCCAAGGTCGAGCCTGCTATTGATTGGGACAAGGTAGAAGAAACCCGTAAGCATTGCGAGGAGACGGAAAGAGAATGACCAGGAACCGAATAAGAAGCGCGGAGAACCGCCAACGCGACAAGGCAGAAGAGGCGGGGCGACAACAGGCAGAGCTGCACTTCCTCCAGAACGGGCGACCAGAACCGCCAGAGGTGCGAGGCAAGCGTCAGAACAAGGCGTGCGCCGAGAGGTGGGCGGAACTCACCGGGCGCTATCCGTCGTGGTTCCCGTACATCACCCTCCGCCCTGACGGCTGGTGGATCATCAACGCTGAGGGCTCCGCTTGTGATTGCGGACCCTACACCGGCAAGAGTGGCAGAAAGGATGCAATGAGCGACGCCGCAGGTATGGCGGAGTTCGCGAAATACCACGACGTTTCCGGGTTCATGTCGGTCGACAGTCCGCAGAATTGACACTGCGTGGAGTTCCGGTTATCATGTTGATTCAAGGTTCCTCACCCTTACCGGAGGGACCAGCGAGGGCGGGAGTAAGGGCCCGCCCTCGTTTCTTCCCCTTACCTTCTGGAGCAAATCAATGGCATTCGATCTTTCGACGATCACCACCGAAGCGGTGGTACGTCCACCGAGAATTATCCTGCTTGGCGTGGAGAAGATCGGCAAGTCGTCCTTCGCTGCCGCATCTGATCGCCCGTTCTTCATCCCGGTACACGGGGAAGAGGGGATCGACGATATCCCCGTTGCCAAGCTTGAGAAGCCGGTCAGCTCGTATAACGAGACTGTCGGCTGGCTCGAAGCGCTCTACAATCAGCAACACGACTTCGGCACAATCGTGATCGACTCGACGACGACGCTTGAGCCCCTGCTGCATCAACAGGTGTGCAACGACTACAACAAGGATAGCATCGAGAAAGTGCTTGACGGCTACGGCAAGGGCTACCTTGAAACCCTCAAGTATTGGCGCCGCCTCACTGACTGGATTGACGTCCTTCGGCGTGATCGCAACTGCGCCTCGATCTTGATTGGTCACGTCACAATCAAGAGGATCGACGATCCCATCGTCGGCAGCTACGACTCCTTCATCTGGAGCATTCACCACAAGGCAGCAACGCAGCTCTACGCTTGGGCTGACGTGATCTTGTTTGCTAACTCCAAGGTCATTCTCCAGAGCGAGGATGCGGGCTTCGGGAAGAAGACCAAGCGCGGCACCGACGTTACGGGCGGGCGCTACCTCTACACGCAGAAGAAGCCGTCCCATCCTGGAGGCGGGCGTGGTCCCTTCGGGCGTATCCCGTACGAGATTCCTCTCGACTGGAACGCGTTCTGTCAACATGTCCAAGCAGCAAGGAACGTGCAGTGATGAAGACGATCTTCGACTTGTTTCTGATGCTCCTCGATATGGTCGGGCTCACCACGAACGGCGAGGTGATCGACACGAACAAAAAGCTTGCCGACTCGCAGCGAGAAGTCCACAAGCTGAACCTCATGGTAGCGGAACGCGACGACATTATCAGCAATCGAAACGAGAGAATGGAGAAAGCGTACAACGCGCTACGCCTCGTGGAAACAGAACTCTCTGCGTCCAAGACCGAAGCTGCCGGGTGGAAGGCTTATGCAGCGCAGATGGTCGTGTCTGCTGGTGAGGTTAGGTTGCACCTGTCAGGAATCCTAGACTCCGCACGAGACGTTACTCATTGGCTGGCCAAGCAGACGAGCAATTCAGACCTCGACTCTGATTTAGTGTTCACTAAGCAAGAGCTGCGTGATGCCGGTTTGTCGCAGAAAGCGGCTGCTGTGATGTTTGCCACGGAGGACTAGCAACGGCAAGGCTGCCTTGATATACTGATAGTTCGCGTTTCAATTCTTTCCTCTGGAGACGACGCATGTTAGATGACATTTTCGGCCCGAATGGCTACAACCGCGAGGAAGAGGAGCCCGCAAAGGGTTTCGAGCCGATCACGCCCGGCAAGTATCCGGTGCAGATCGAAGAGGTCGACGTGCGACCCACGAAGAAGCAGGACGGCGAGTATCTCTGGATTCAGGTGTCGATACTCGAACACACCACGGGCATCCCGTTCAAGGATCGCAAGCTCTGGATCATGCTGAACCTTCGCAACCCGAATGAGAAGGCTGTCAAGATCGCTCGACGCGAGCTGTCCGCGATCCTCTACGCCACCGAGTTGCCGGAGATCAAGCACCCCAACGATCTCATCGGGCGTTGGATGTACGTCAGCGTGAAGGTGAAGCAGGACCAGAACGATATCAACGGGTTCTATCACCCGCAAGATCCGGTCATCCTCAAGATGCTCGCCGCTCCCCCGGTCCCGGCTCCGCCCGCCGCTCCTGCGGCGCCCGTGGCTCCGGCAGCCCCGGCAGCCTATGCCCCTCCGGCAGCCGCACCACCGGCAGCCGCCTACCAGCCTCCTACAGCCCCTCCTGTCGCCCCTGCTGCGGCTCCGCCCGTTGCACCCCCGGTGACACCCCCGGCAGCCGCCCCGCCCCAGATGGCACCTCCTGCGGCTCCTCCTGCCCAACAGGCGCCCCCTGCTGCACCACCGGCAGCCGCGCCTCCCGCCGCAGCCCCTCCGGCTGCCGCCCCTCCCGCCCAAGCTGCGCCCCCCGCAGCCCCGCCTCAGCAGGCAGCCCCTCCGGCGCAAGCCGCTGGTAAGCCGCCTTGGGCATAACGCTTGGTGGTGTGGGAACGAAGCGACCGTAGTCAGCGAAGACACAAACGAACGCGATGCACGGACACCCGGTAGACCCGCAGACGGTCAAGCCGCACGATGCTCGCGGATATCATAAAGCTCGCACGACACGGTCGCTTCTTTCTTTTGTCTGATCTTCTCTAGACTTTGTCTGATCTCTAACCGAAAGGTCAACTATGAAACGCTTTCTTTTTGCTCTTGCTACAATGCTCCTCGTGTCAGGCGTAGCGCTTGGCCAGATCCCGGAGTGCGGAGAGCAAGCTTGCATCGACGCACGAGACGACGCGCAGACTGACGCTGATACCGCAGGCGATGCGAAGGGCGGTTACGAGTCGATGGTCCAGGAAATGGTTGAACTCATTTACTGCATCAACGGCGCGAATGGCGTGCGCGATCTCTGCATCACTGCCGGTGCGAACTCGGCAGAGATTGCCGCTGGCGACTACTACATGAACCTTGGGGCAGCGCATGGGCTAGACGCCGAGGCTCACTACACTAGCGCTACAGCCGATCCTAATGGCTCGTGGACTCTCGGAGAGTCGCGATGGGAGGCGGGGGAGGCTGACCACGCTGCCGCCGACTATGCAAAGTACGAAGCTAGCCCGCCTAGCTACACAACCGCATTCGCGAAGTACTTCAGTGCGAAGAACCTGTTTATCTCGTGTCAGGCTAACTATCAAGCTGCCGCGACCGAGTTCAACGCTGGACTTGCCGACTGGCAGCTAGCAGAAGCGGACTTCGAGGATGGCGCAACGTACTTCTATGACCTCCTTGGCCAGCTAACGGAAGGCGAAGAGGAAGAGTAGGAGCATTAACCGACGCGTCGTAGGTCCAGAGAAGAGGCAATCTCTGAGGTCCAACCATGAATATCTGCGTTGACTGCAAGTTCTGTCGGGATATCAACGGCGACACCGTCTATTGGTGCTTCCGTGACGGCGATGAAAACGGCGTCGACTGTCGATCTAAGAATCTCGATGGGAAGTGCTCCGAATACGAAAAGAGGAACCCAATGTCACCCGCTGTCAATGATGAAGTCAAGGCGGCGCTGCTGACGCTAGCAGCCGACCGCGAGAAGCTCTTGGAGGCGCGCGACGCCGCACAAGCCAAGGTCGACGAGAATATGGCCGCAATTGAGACGCTGCTGCCCGGCAAGCTCGGCAGCTCGCGATCCTCGAAGCTCTCTGAAGGGCTCAAGGTCAAGGTTACTCGCGGGATCAACTACAAGGTCGATCACGAGAAGGTTCGTGAACTCGGCTTGCCGTACCCTCCGCTCAAGCTCAAGACGGAAGTGAAGCTCGACGAGAAGGGCTACAAGTGGTACGAGGCGAACGACAAGGATACGTTCAACAAGATCGCCAAGCACGTCACCGCTACCCCCGCCAAGATCAGTATCGAGCTTATCAAGCCGAAAGCAAAATGACCGTCCCATCTTGGCGTCCAATGATAACACGCGCGATCGCCCTCGGGGTCTTGCCCGACAGCCCCGAGGATCGCGTGTCTATCAGAGTCGTCCACCAGGATCACTGTCAAGCCAACGTGGTTCTGGAGCTATACGGTCCCGGTCCATATCCGTCGCTTAGTGGATACGATCTGCCCGGCGACTTCTGCGACTGCCGACCAACGATCCTCTGGTACAGCCAGAGCACACCGCTAGGGCATATGAACTTTCTAGTCGACAAGTCAAGCTCAACACGAGGCGAAATATGAGCGCTGAAGACATACTCCCGCCGAAGTCGGAGACGGTGAATGCGATCTATGCGGCATGGAAAGCCAAGGGCGACGCCGAAGAGAGTCGAGGATACCTCGGCGCGTCGATCATCGGTCATGCCTGCGAACGATACCTCTGGTATTGCTTCCGGCAGGCAACGAAAGAGGATATCGGCGGGCGAATCTACCGACTGTTCAACACGGGCGACATTGAAGAAGCTCGAATCGTCGAAGACCTTCGCATGATCGGCTGCACGGTCCACGAGGTTGACCCGAACACTGGCCAGCAGTTCGAGATCAGCGAGTTCGGCGGGCACTTCTCGGGGCACACTGACGGTGCCTTGGTCGGACTGCCGGAAGCACCGAAGACGTGGCACCTCCTCGAAGCCAAGTCACACAACAACAAGTCGTTCGTTGCCCTTGAGAAGAAGGGCGTGAAGAAGTCGAAGCCTCAGCATTACTCGCAGATGCAGGCGTACATGGGCAAGCAGGGGCTCAAGAGGGCACTGTACTTCGCCGTGAACAAGGACACCGACGAACTCTATTGTGAGCGAGTTCATTTCGATCAGGCGCACTACGACCTCCTCATGGAGAAGGCTCGCCGGATCATCACCCAGAACCAGATCCCGCCACGGCTTAGTGATCGCCCCGATTACTACCAGTGCGGCTGGTGCGATGCCAAGGAAATTTGCCATGCCACCTCCAGCGAAGCCGAAGCGTGCGCTACGTCGGGAACGTCTTGTCGGCAGTGCTGTTTTGCCACACCAGATATCGCAGGTGAAGGCGCTCGATGGACCTGCGATAAGCTTGGGAAGGCACTCTCAGTCGAGGATCAAGACCGCGCTTGTGAGCGCCTTCTGTACTTGCCGGGCATCGTCGATGCCCACTCCGAACCAGTCAACTACGGACAGGACGAGAACGGGGTCGATTACATTGACTACCAAGTCCGGGAGCCTGATTCAAGCGGACGCCCCGAGTGGCGACAGGGAGGTGGCGCGGGGTGGTCAGCGAGCGAACTTCGTTTTGTTTCCGTTTCAACTCTCAGTAATCCGCTCGTTGAGCGAGCCAGAGAGCAAGGCGCCGACGTCGTTCACCATGAGGCTCGTGGAAACTGCATCGAGCGTTATTCCGATATGGATACTTGCTGGTGTTCGTGGAATGGTGCGGCGTCTGACACGGGCGTAGGGTTCAAGCAGCTCTACGGCTACGACATGTCAGCCCTCGAACCGCTCGACCAGGACGAAAACCTGAACGTGATCGGGATCGAGTTCCAGGTTCCCGATGGTCCCAAAGTCTGCGTCGTCGTCGACACGGGCTGCATGAAGTCGTTCATCATGGAGGAGAAGCATTGAGCTTCACGCTTCGCCCATATCAGGCTGAATGCAACGCAGCCATTCACGCCCATATCTGCAATAGGACCGACAACCCGTGCGCCGTACTCCCAACCGGCGCCGGGAAGTCGGTGACTATGGCGGCTCTTATGCACGACTGGTATGTTCAGGCTCCGCACGTTCGCGGCTGCGTCCTGGCTCACCGCAAGGAACTCGTCGGGCAGAATTGCGAGAAGCTGCGCTCGTTCTACACTGACTGCGAGATCGGTATCTACTCTGCTGGTCTTGGTGAGCGCGATCACCATTCGCAGATGATCTTCGCTAGCATCGACTCCATCTATAAGAAGGCTGGCGAGTTCGCGCCGTTCGACTTCCTCTTCGTCGATGAAGCTCACCGCATCCCTCCTGCTGGCCAAGGGAAGTATCGGCAGTTCATCGCCGAAGCGACGCATATGAACCCGGCTCTGCGTGTCGTTGGCTGGACCGCGACGCCGTACCGGATGGGTTGTGGCCCGATCTGCCATCCCGACTACATCCTCAACAAGGTTTGCTATGACGCACAGATCACAGACCTCATCGCTCAAGGCTACTTATCGAACCTACGCTCCAAGGTTGGGCGGGCGACCCCCGATCTGTCAGGAGTGCGGCGAAACTCTGGAGGTGACTATGTTGTGTCAGCTCTTGCTGAAGCAACCAACAAGGGCGACCTCGTCACTGCCGCCGTATCCGACGCACTGTCCAAGATGCAGCTTGAACAGCGTCGTAGCGCGATATTCTTTTGTGTTGACGTCGATCATTGCAAACGCGTTTCCAAGGAACTTTCTAAGTACGGAATACACGCGCCCGCCGTCACTGGTAAGACACCAAAAAAGGAACGAGACAGGATCATCAGATCCTTTAAGGACCGCGTTCTTAAAGTGGTCTGTTGCGTCAACGTACTCACTGAAGGATTCGACGCACCTCATATCGACACCATTGTCCTTCTCCGTCCTACCCTCTCACCAGGGTTGTTTGCTCAAATGGTGGGACGAGGTCTTCGCCTCCATGAAAGCAAGGAATTTTGCCTAGTCCTTGACTACGCGGGCTGTATCGAGGAACATGGACCCTTAGACCTTCTCGGAACGGGCGAGAGGGTTCCGATGTACATCTGCCAGAAATGCGACGAGTCATTCCCGCGTCCCCTCCGCATCTGTCCAGCCTGCGGAACGCCGATACCACCGCGAGAGGTCGAGCGCCTTGAAGCCCTTGAAGAAGCAGAGCGACGGATGCACGAGGCGAAGGCTACTCAACGTAGCATCCTCTCCGGCGAGCCCGAGACGGTCAATGTCGACTCCGTCACCGTTGCACCTCACGTCAAGCCAGGGGCACCAACCTCGATCAAGGTGCGTTACCGTGTCTGCCTCGGCAATCAGATTCGCTGGATCAATGAATGGGTCTGTCTCGACCACGAGAACTTCGCGCGCCATAAGGCTTGCGTCTGGTATCGCGAGAGGTTCGGGCAGAATGCCGAGATCCCGACCGTCCCCGAAGCGCTTAACGACATGTTCTTCTCGCAGCGCATATCGGAGTGGACGAGGACAATCACAGTGAAACGTGAAGGCAAGTATTTACGCGTTGTCGGGTACAACGAGCCTTTGAAGGATTAGCATGAACGAGCTACAGTCGGCAGCCGCGCACTACGCGGTCAACACTCCGTGGAACATCTTTCCCCTGACGCCAGGGGACAAGATTCCGCTGAAGGGTTTCAAGTGGCGAGACGAGGCAACAAATGACACGGCGACTATTGCTAACTGGTGGGACACCCTTCCTACCGCGAACATTGGGATTGCAACCGGGAAGCCTAGCGGCGTCTATGTCGTAGACATTGACGTTGACGATACGTGCGGGAAGAATGGCTTTCCTTCAATCGAAGAACTTGGCGAGATCCCCCGCACCTGGATCTGCATCACGCAGCGTGGCGGCTGGCACCTATACTTCACTTCCGAAGAAGATATTGGCAATGCGGCCCACATACTGAAGGACGTCGACATTCGAGCCACGGGCGGCTACGTCCTCCTCCCGCCTTCGGTCGGGCCTAGGGGCAAGTACGAGTGGCACCCGGAGTTCAACCCCTGGACTGTCGATATCCAACCTTGGCCAGCGTGGATGCCGAAGAAGCGATCCGAGAAACCAAAGCCAGCGCCGACACTCTTCCACTCGACAGCCAGCGTCGGCGACCCTGACTTCATGCGTCGCGCTGTCGCCTACTTCGAGAAGGTCGATCCGGCTATCGAAGGACAGGGCGGGCACAACAAGCTGTTTTGGGCTGCCGACTGCGCGGTCAACGGGCTCTGCATGTCTGACTCGCAGGCTATCGCGTTCCTATGGGAGCACTACAACCCTCGTTGCATTGACCCGTGGGAGTACGGCAACCCTGCGCAGAGGAACGAGTTCGAGCGCAAGGTTCCGCAAGCCAGGGCGAATCCATCCAACAAGTTCCCGTATGGCTGGATCTTGAACGACCCAGACTTCGTCAGTCTCCCGCCCGAAGCTGACGTCGACTTCGACGCGCTCATGGACGCCGGGAAGACAGCAGAGCCGGAGCCCGGCTTTGAACACCAAGCCGCGTACTCTACAGAGCCAGCGGCTTACCACGAGCCCGCACCAGTCGAGCCAGACAAGGAACTCGAATTCCTCTGTCAGCCTCACGGGCTCATCGGCGATATCTGCGCCTACATCAACTCTCGGGCACTCTACGCGCAGCCGTGGCTTGCCGTGGGAGCCGCCCTGTCGCTCGCTGGAACGATCTTCGGTCGCAAGGTGCGTGATGCCAGGGGGACACGCACGAACATCTACACGCTTGGCATGGGCCCATCGTCGTGCGGCAAGAGCGGCGCCCTGGACGGCGTCCACGCGATCCTTGAGCGCACCGGCTACTTCGACAACCTAGGGGGCGACGACGTTACCTCCCCGGCAGCAATTGAGACTCAGATTTACAACGAGCCGTCGACCCTATTCCTCTGGGATGAAATGGGTCATATGCTGAAGGGCACGAAGGGCGGCAACGAGCACAAGGCGGGCATCATACCCTACATGATGCAGCTCTACTCGAACGCCAGCAAGACTATCAAGGGCAAGGGCTACGCCGACAGTGAGAAGCAGAAAGTCATCGTGCAGCCGTGCGTTAGCTTCTACGGCACCTCGACTCCAGAGCGGCTCAAGGAAGGTATCTCTGTCGAGGAACTTGTCGACGGCTGGATCGCTCGCGTCCTGACGTTCACGGCTGACCCGACCCCGACCTATGTTGGCAACGACGCTAGCGACCCACCGCAGCATATCCTTGACGTAATCCACTCGTGGAAGCTGCGCGACGTCCACAAGACCGAACTAGGCGACCCGATCATCAACGCGATGAACACGCCAGCGAACGCAAGCGGCAAGGATGAGCTTCCTAACCCAGTAGAGTACATCGCCACCCGCGAGGCTGAAGCCGAGTACCACGCACTCCGTGAGTTCTCGCGCGGAGCAACCGGCCACTATCCTGAACTCTGGCACAAGTCAGAGGAACTCGCTCGCCGCGTCGGGCTCATCATGGCTGCCGGTCGAAGCCCCGACGTCTCGACTATCGAGTGGATCGACGCCCACTACGCGTGCCGTGTCGTGCGGTACTGCATCAACTCCTTCATTCGCTGCGTCGCACCAGAAGTCGGCAACGATCGCGCCTTTAAGAATCTCATCAAAACGAAGAATTTCGTCGCAAGGGCTGGCATCGCTGGCATTCAGCACTCCAAGCTATCGAATAATTGCAGCGCGTGGTTCCGAGAGTTCAAGGGCGTCGTGCAAGCACTCCTCGACCAGGAGGTTATTATCGCACGCAAGGTCGGTAGGTCGAACTGGTACTGGATGAAGGAGTTCGAGGCTGAGGTGGACAGATGCACGAAGAAATAAGAATCATCCTGCCAGTCATCCCGAAAGTCCTGCAACCCAACTGCGCTGCTGGTACAATAGGGATGCGGTTTAAGAAGGCGTCCGCAATCAAAAAGCAACGCCGGGTCACTGCCGAGGCAGTAGAGCAAGAGGAGTGTGAGACGTTGCCGTGGGAGAAGTGTCACGTACACGCGATCTTCTACCACAAGACCAAGCGAGGTCGCGACGTCGACAACGCTATGGGCTCGCTGAAGTCGACTTACGACGGCATCGTTGATGCCGGGGTCGTCAGCGACGATACACCCGACAAGATGGTGCGGGACATTCCCGACCTGTTAATCGACAAGCAACACCCACGGGTTGAGCTTATCATCACGAGGCTAGCATGATTCCCATTCAGAAAGAAACCCAGATTCACAAGATGATCTTCGCTGGCGCACCGACCGGCGAGATCGCGGAAGCAATGGGCGTCAGCGCTAGCACGGTTCGCCGCATCCGGGTCGCCATCAGGCTATCTGAGAACGTAGAGTCTCGACGCAAGGCTCGCGTGCGGCTGTTGACAATGGGCGGGCTGTCGCAGGAAGCGATCTCCGCAAAGCTGAAGCTCCCCGTCAACGTCGTCAAGGCAATCAAGCGAACCCAATTCCTATTGGCCAGCGTCGTAGAGTCACCGCATCCGTGCCCCACGTGCGGGAACGTAATGCTTCCAGACGAGAAGGAGAACGAACACGAGATTACCGAAACTCCGAAGTACATTCGCGCCTTCCATGCTACGGAGCTATTCATATTGGCTGACGAAGTAGTCGGCCTAGCGAAGGCGGAAACAGTCCGCAATATGCTGTTCTACGATATCGCAGACCGCGCGGAACGTCTGCTAGCTAACATCACCGGAGAAAACTATGCCGAGGAAGAAAGCGACTCGTAAGCCCGTCAAGGCACGCACCACCACCAGCGTGAGCGCAAAAGCAAAGGCACTCGTCGCCAAGTCCAGGACTGAGTGCAAGTCGAAGAAGTCGTGGTTCGATCTTCTTCCGATGAAGGATCAGCATTACGTCGAGGCTGTCGTCGCCGCTATGATCGACGAGCCGAACTCTCACCCGAATACCGTTGCGAGACTCCTTATTGAGGAATTGGGGATCACAGTCTCACAACACAACGTCGCTAAGAAAATCAAGGAACTCATTCGCAATGGCTAAGTCAGCACTCGATCTCGTCAAGGAAGCGAAGAACCAATCCGAAGAGGTAAAGCTGGCCAAGGCTGTCGACGAGGCTCGACAGTACAAGCGGCGATACCTCATGGCGTTGGAGCGCGAGAAGGATCTCGCCACCCAGAACGGCATCCTCTTGGGTGTTGCGGACGCGGTGTCGAAGAAGCGGCGATACCGCAAGCAACCAAAGTCCAAGGGGCGAGGCGTCGCCGCTTACGTTCTCGCCTCCGACTGGCACGTCGAAGAAACCGTCGAAGCTGAACTCGTCTCGTTTAAGAATGAGTTCAATATCGACGTCGCGTGGAAGCGGGTCGAGCGGTTCTTCCAGAAGATCGTCGAACTACTGGACGTGCAGTCTCACCTAGCACCGGTCGAGGAACTCTGGCTTGCACTCCTCGGCGACCTCATGAGCGGCTACATCCACGACGAGTTGAAGGAGTCGAACGAGCTGTCTCCGGTCGAGACAATCGTCTGGCTTCGCGAGGCGATCCAGGCTGGCATCGACTTCATCTTGCAGGAGACGAAGCTGCCTATCTACATTCCGACGTGCCACGGCAACCATGGTCGCACGACGCCTAAGAAGCAGATCAAGACGAGCTATAAGAACTCGTTCGAGTGGCTTCTTTACACGATCCTCGCTGGCGACTACGCCGACAACGAGCGCGTGAACTTCATCGTTGGCAAGGGTTACCATAACACGGTGACGTGCATGGGGCGACGTGTCCGCAATCACCACGGCGACGGGCTGCGGTACAACGGCGGCGTCGGTGGGATCACGATCCCGGTCAACAAGTCGGTCGCAAAGTGGAACGGCGTCAAGCCTGTTGACTTCGACATGTTCGGGCACTACCATACGTTCCTCTGGAACTACTCGACGTGGGTCAGCAACGGCTGCCTCATCGGGTACTCGCCATTCGCCGTCGAGATCAAAGCCGACTTCCAACACCCGACGCAGTCGTTCTGCGTCATCGACTCCGCGTACGGCATGACCTCTGCACTTCCCATCTTCCTCGAAAAGGCCGGTACTACTTATGAGTAGAGAGACTAAACCAACCAACCCGAAGGACGCCATCGGATCGAAGAAGCTTCCGCTTGACCTCGTTCCCGATACTGCCGTCGCCGAAATGGCTACTAGCTTCCTTGAAGGCGCCCTGAAGTACGGGAAGTTTAACTGGAGAATCGACGGCGTTCGCGCCTCGATCTACATCGCTGCCGCGAGACGACACCTCGCGAAGTTCACCAACGGCGAGGACGAGGATCAAGTGACCCGCGTCAAGCACCTTGCTTCCGTTATGGCGTGTTGTGCGATCATCCTTGACGCGAACGTCTGCGGCAAGCTGGTCGACGACCGACCCCCGCGTACGCAAGTCTCCAACCAGATCGACGATCTGTCGGACAAGGTTGCTCACTTGCAGGAACTCTTCAAGGACCACAACCCACACCAGAATACCATTGCCGACTCGCCGAAGGATGACACTCCGGTTTGCGTGTGCAACGGCAACGGCTGTTCCGCGTGCGGTGGCTGGCCCACCAGTAGCGAGTGCGAGGATTGCGGCATTCCGTTGCACTCGAACATTCAGCACAGTGACTATCACCGGCTCTGCCGCAAGTGTGGAACCATCCGTAACTACAACGAACGCAACTCCAAGAGGTAATTATGAGAGGACGACAAGTTTATCTGGCTGGACCGATCTCCGGCTGCACGTACGGCGAGTGTACCGACTGGCGCGACCTCTACGTCGACCAGCTCAAGCGTTGCAACATCGAATGTTGGTCGCCGATGCGCAACAAAGCCTACCTGAAGAAGGTCGGCGTTATCGACGGGTCGTACGACTTCGACCCACTCGCCACACCGCGAGGAATCATGACGAGGGACTTCGACGACTGCACCAAGTGCGATCTCCTCCTCGTCAATTTCAAGGACGCAACCAAGCCGAGTATCGGCACCATCATGGAAGTCGCGTGGGCGTTCCAGACGCGCACCCCCGTCGTGGCTGTCATGCCCGAAGGGAACGTGCATGAGCACCCGATGATCTCTGAGGCGATTGGCTTCCGCGTTGACAGCCACGAGGTTGCCATGGAGCTTATCGTGTCGATCCTAGGAGACGAGTAATGTTCACGGGCTTGGACTGGCTAAACGATATCATTCAGGCTGCACTGTCCTTCGTGCCGCGACCGGTCGTGGTGCGGAACACGCACGCAATGCTCAAGTGGAAGTGGGGCAAGGTCGTCGTGAAGCAACCTGGGTGGCGCTGGTACTGGCCCTTGACGACGGACTACGAAGAGATCGTCACGGCGGTTCAACCGCTGGACCTTGCTGCACAGACCCTCATGACGAAGGACAGCGTTGAGGTGACGTGCGGCGGGGTCATCGTGTTTCAGATCACAGACCCCATCAAAGCGTGCGGAGAGAAGAACTACGACGTCAACGGAATGGTCGACGTCATCGCGCAGGCGGCTATCGTCGAGGTCATCACGCAATGGCCGTTCGATATGCTCCTACCTGATATGGCCGGTATCGAGAAGGATCTCACGAAAGCCTGCAAGGCTCGCCTGCGAAGGTACGGCGTCAACGTCCACCGTGCCGCGCTGAATAGCTTCTCGACAGCAGCCACCTACAACATAATGGGCGTATCACTCAACACACCACCAGAGTAGCCATGCTCACCTACCAGCTCACACACGACAACTGCCTCGACTTCCTTGACCGCACGCGCGTGCCTGCGTTCGGGTCGAGGTGGCACACGATCTTCGCTGACCCACCTGACAACATCGGCTTGAAGTACGACGAGTATGACGACAAGCTTCCTGAATGGAAGTACGTCGAGCTGCTGTCTGCTTGGCTGGCCAAGTTTGTCGCGAGAGCCGACACCGTCTGGTTCTCGTTCAACGTGAAATGGATCGGGCCGGTTGCTCGAATTATTTCTACACTCAAAGCCGTTCACCCAGACTTGGAGGACAAGTTCTGTGCGCAATACTTCACCTTCGGACAACACCGCCAAACTGATCTCGGTAATAACATGCGGCCCATCTGGCGCCTCCGTCACAAAGGCGCCCATCACGATCCAGATGCTATCCGCGTTGAGAGCGAGCGTCAGCGAATGGGTGATAAACGGGCAGATTCTCGGGGACGTGTTCCCGGAGACGTCTTCGTGGGCGACGCCTCGCGGGACATTGAAAGCTTTCTCGACTTCACCCGCGTTGTCGGTAATAGTCGTCAGCGCCGTAAATGGCACCGAACGCAGCTTAATGAAGACCTCGTGCGGCGTTGCCTACGACTGTCAACTCCAGTTGGGGGTTATGTCCTCGATCCATTCGGCGGCACTGGTACGACCATGCGGGTTTCCATCGCAGAACAATTCAACTGCGACTTGGTCGAGGTCAGCTCGGGGTACTGCGACGAGATCGCGGCAGACAACAATCTCGATCCGGTGAAAACGGTTCCGCCGACCTGGATCCGCGAACTCTCCGGCGACGTCGAGGATCTACCCCTCCTCGGAGGGAAACAGGATAAGAGGGTACAATAGGGTCGTGAGAGGCTCTGAGAGGCACTCTGACGCGTTCCATTGAAAAAGGGCTCACCATTCGCGGTGAGCCCTTTCAGTTGCGCCACGGCTTCCGTGCGGCCTATTCCCTGCGGTTCCGCTCGTTCAAGAGCCGAATCTCCTGCTCAAGCTTCTCGATCACGCCCACGAGCCGCTCTCGCTCGTCCTTCTGGCTCTTGAGGATCGCCGGGAACCCCTTCATGCAGAACCAGATCACCACAAAGGCCAGGAGCCCGAGAGCGGTGTACTGAACCCCCGTCGTCGAGGTGACGGTGTTCCCGAGTAGCAACCACGATGCAACCGTTCCTAACGCAATGAACTTCATGTCTATCTCCCGATGACTTTCCGTAAATCCTTCACGCTATGCACCCTCGACTTCTCTACTCCGTTGACGAGGATGACGTAGGTCGGGACCGCCCTGACCTCATAGTGCTTCTGCACGGCTGGCTCCTGGTCGACGTCCACGAACCGCCAATTGTATCCTTTCAGTACATCTGGCACGTCACACTTCTGGTACTTGCACGGCCCGCACCATGCCGCCGTGAAGCAAAGCACCTTGACACTGCGGGCCCTCGGCTTCGTCTGCACCGGCTTGCAGCCGCAGAGCAGTAGGAACAGCGCGAACGCTGCGAGCAAGATCCAGTCGTACCACATAAACCTGTTGTCTTTCATAGCTATGGTCCGATGATGTAGGAATTGGCATCTGCCACGGCCGTGACACCACCAGTAAGAGTGGCGCTCGTAAGGTCAATCCCGCCGCCTCGATACGCTGCACCGTAATATGCTGTCGAGGTCGGGTACGTTATCGTGCCAGAGTCGAACTCAAGGTACGACGCTGACTGGCAAACCAGCACATACGAATTCCCCGCGCACTGAATGTGCGCGTTCTTAGCGGTCATTGCCGACGCCATAAGGCACTGAATGGCGAAAGACGATGAACCGTTTATCACGCCACCAAGGAACGTGCAGCTACTGTCGTTGATAATGTAGAACCCAGTGGAGTTGTACGAATGCACGGTGTAGTCTGCGTACAGGTACGACTTGTGCGTCACGTAGGCACCGATGCTCCAGTTCGAGGTTGAGAAGTGCTCTTCGAGCGTGCATTTCCCGCCATCAAGACACCAGACGCCGTAATGGCTCTGAGTGCCGACAAGCGTGAATCCCTCCCACGTGCCTCCGGCGAAGCTTCCGTTCACCAGGATTCCGTGGTCCGTGAACGTGACTACCGTCTTGGACACATGCGCAGTCGTCAGCGTAATAGTCCCGGACGGCACATTCGTGATTCCGGTGCGTCGCATCACCTTGCAGGTGTACGCCCGCGTCCCTGAGTTCCACGCAGTAATCTCGTGACACCCCTCGACTAGCTGAGGGTTCGTGCCGCCGGTCGCGGAGCGAACGACGAGATAATCGCCAACCGTTGCAGTCGTTCCGCTGGCCAAGACGCCGGAGACGTTGATATAGTCGTAGCCGGTGACGCCGGACGCCGTCACGGCGCCGTATGCCGTTGCCGTCGATGCGTCGCAATCCTGGTAGTCGCCGTAGAAATAGACGGAGCCGCCGTAGGGATACCACGGAAGCAGCGTGTACGGTTCGCTGTAGTGGCCGGCTTCCACATCAATAATTACCGCGTTCCCGGTTCCGTCGGTGTCTACTGACGTTACGTTCCTCGAAAGGTCGCTGATTGCACGGCCGATTGTGGCATACGGAAGCGAGGACGTTCCGTTACCGGTGGTATCGTTCCCTGTTGTCTTGACGTAAATAGTCATGTCGCTGGTCAGGACGGCTGGCGTGTTTCCAGTTTCTGGCGCTGATAGTTCCAATGAGTTCACCAGCAGCTTAACGGTTCCGTCGCCTTGGTCCTCGACGGTGCAGCCGGGGCCTAAGAAGATATCAACATCGACTTCGCCGGTCAGCGTCCAGTCTGTCGACTCGTCCGTCGAGAACTCAGCCGACCAGTCGCCCTTCGTGTCCTCGATATCCTCGTCGCCGTAGTTGTTCGTAGTTGTGATGCGTTCCACACTGATCCACGGGTAGTTCCACGCCGTTGCCTCTTCGCCAGCCGTCTGGCCGTCATGACCAAGTAGGATGCACGGCTGACTGTTTTCGATGGCGAGACGAACCGACAGGAACGGAGGGTTCCCGTTCACCGAACAGTTCCGTGCGTAGAAGAGACCACCGGTGTCATAGAACCCTATAGTGAGTTGCCATGGGCCCTCGTTGTCGTCGGCGTGTGTGTAATTGAACCCGTCAATGACGTAGTGCCCCATCACGCCTTCATTCATCGGGCGCCCGAGATTGATCTTCAGGGTGCCGCTCTGAGTTGAAGAGAAGTATTTCGAGAACGGATGATAGACGGTCAGCGTGTCTTCGGCACGGACACGAAATTCAGAGTGGTCTGGGATCTCGACACTGGTGTACGTCGCGTCGAACTTCTGCATTTCAAGCGCTGAGTTCGAGTCGAACTCGACGACAAGACTTGTGCCGTTGTGGTAGATTTTCGATTCCAGGCTAGACCCAAGCTCGATTCCGCCTGACGAACTTTTGATCGCGATTGCGTTATGACAGTAGATTGCCCAGTTTTCCGTGCCAACGCTAACCGCTGGGATGTAGTATGCCGCACTGTTGTCCCACGTTCCAGTCTCCTGCTTGACTAGGCTCATGTACTCGCCGATAGCCCAGATGTTGGTGTACCCTGCGGTTCCATAGAAATGCGTCGTAGTCTGCCGACCCCTGGCTTGCTGACCGTCGCCGCACCGAAGGTAATGCGAGGAGTTGTTCCCGTACACTGTACTTGAGTCTGACACTGCCGAGATCGAGAGCGTCATTCCATACGCGCTTACACCGGAAACCGTGCTCGTTGAGGATAATGTAAGCGACGTCGTTGAACTCGGCTTCGTGATAGTGCTGCCGTTGATAGTTATTTCGTCT
>Ga0180437_10000923_pt1 | contig 52326 bp, 45 predicted proteins | sample SS_ome_4_FD_132410 | JGI IMG/M metagenome (GOLD analysis project Ga0180437, IMG submission 132410) | Hypersaline lake sediment archaeal communities from the Salton Sea, California, USA - SS_3_D_1 metaG | ecosystem: Environmental > Aquatic > Non-marine Saline and Alkaline > Hypersaline >... | reverse complement strand
GCCAAGCTGCCAGGTCAGCGGCGGCGCTTTCAAGGCCAAGAAGAAGTCGCTTATCTGGGACATCTCCAATGACGGCACCGAGACCCTGCGCTTGCGCAGCGTGATCATCAGCTGGAGCGGCAACCACCGCGACCTCAAGCAAGTGCGCTTTGGCACGCGGCCGAGTGGCAAGAAGGGTGCGAAGATCTACAGGGGTGGTGTGAAAAACTCACCCGGCATCTTTGGAGAGGGCGGGCTGCCCTGGTACAAGAAGAGCAAGCCGGAAGACCGTGACAACCCGGCGGGCAATACGGGCAGCATCCGGTTCGACTGGAAGAGCAAGTCTGTCGGAAAGAAGGGCGCCAGCTTCAGTATCGTGGCCGAGTTCGAGGATCAATCTGGCCACACCTGCGTGGTGTCAGGCAGCCATACCAACTAGTGCTCAGTCCAGGTGGCTTTGACGGAAAGGGGGCGCTTCGTGAAGCGCCCCTACGGAGGGCATCGGCGAAGCGTAAGCAACTATCTTGGAAAAAGAGGTGGGCCAAAATGGCTAGAGGAGCGGAAGTCAAAAGGAACATCCTGAGGGGGCTGCGACGCCGGGCGTTCGGCCAGAGCCTGGTCGAGTTCGCGGTGGCCCTGCCTATCCTGCTGTTCATCATCGCCGGGATCGTCGAAGTGGGCAATATCTTCATCCAGCGAAATCGCGCCGCCCTCGTGGGCCGCGAGACCGCGCGCTACGTCGCCACCGGCGGCGAGGACCACGACGCCCTGGTGATCAGCGAGCAGACTGTCGAGCAGGCGTACGGCGGGGAGATCATCTCTTTTGACGAAGAACACCTGAACATCTACGTCATCCACGCGACGGTCAATGAGGATGGGGATGCCATCATAGACGAGCCAGGCGACTGCGCATCGGAGGATGACTTCTGCGAGACGCACATCTACCCCACACAGGAGTACTGGGACACCTGTGCCCCAGATTGCGTGCCGCTGGTGGCCACCAGCGGCTGGGACCCTGGCGACATCTACGAACGTCTGTCCGAGATCAGCACCGGAGGCGGCACTGAAACCATCCCAGCCGGGGACCTGGAGGACCTGAAGATCGTAGCGACGGTGGTCCAGTACAACACCACCACCGTTCTCAACCTGCCCATCTTCCCACAGACCGACGGTGGCATCCCGCTGAACGAAATCACCATCATGCGCCAGGAGACGACCATCGCCGAGGCGGCTGGCTCGCCCACAGACGGTTGCTCGGTCTACCCAATCGTCATCAGCGACGACGTTTTCCCACCGGGCACGGCCCAGAAGACCCAACAAACGCTGACGTACGGCACCAGCGGCCCCCTCCACTACAGTTACCTGCTGTGGAACGACGACTATGCTGACTTGGGGAAGCGGTTGGAGGATTCGCTGGGCGGGGTCCAGGTCCCGTTCGCCAAGCGTGGGGTTGTCGAATACCCTGCCACCCACCCCCCGCCACTCGCCAACACGAAAGACCCGGTCTACGGCTACATCGACGACTCAGAGGCCCCAGCCGACACGGCCCTCCACAAGGACGACCCGGTCCTGCGCAACACCAATCCGGGCGGCGCCGCTGCCATGTCGATGATGAACGACCACATCACCGACGAACGGGCCATACGCATCCTGGAGTTCGACACGTTTGATGGAACGCACTTCAACATCACCGGCGTCCTTATCGTCGAGATCGTCAGCCTTAGCAACATCACAGGGACGATGGAGATGGAGTTCGTTCGAGAGGATTTCAGTTGCGGTAACTCGGCAGGATAACAGTTGCGGTAATCAAGTGCTGGCCGGGGACGGGTCGAGTCAGAGGACTTAAGGTGAGAGGAATCATGCGCATTCAAATCAGCAAGGGTACAAACCGTATCGTTAGCATCCTGAAGGGGCGCAGTCGCGGCCAGGCCATCGTCCTCATCGCCCTGGCGATGGTGGGCCTGCTGGCAGCCACCGGGCTGGCCGTGGACGGCGCGCTGGTCTTTGCCCGCCGGGCCGACCTGCGCCGCGCGGTAGACGCTGCCGCCCTGGGGGGCGTGGTCGAGTTGGTCGACGGCGGTAAGACTGAGGCCGACACGGTGGCCCGGGAGTTTCTGTCCGCCAACGGCGTCGACGTGCCCGTCGCCAACGTGGGTACCGAGGTCAACAACTGCCTGCCGGGCGAGACGTGCATGTGGAGCGACACGCCTTACAGCGCGCAACAGGGCGCTTTCCGCTACCGGGTCGAATCGACCATGGCGGTGCCGCTCACCTTCATGAACGTCATCGGCATCAATAACGTGCGGGTCAGTGCCGAGGCCGAAGCCGAATATTTCCCCCAGGCCGACCTGTTCGCCAGCAGCACGCTGGAAAGCGGCGTGGTCAAGACCTCTATCCAGTCCATCTTTGGGCCGCAAATCTGCACCGGTTTCGGTGATCCCTACACGCCCAACCCGACCACCGGCAACGACGGCGCGCCCAATGACAATTGGAGCGAGTTGCAAGGTGTCTATCACTACCGCATACGGGTGCCGCGTTCTTTTGTCGAAAATCGCGACGTGCTGCGAGTCGAGATCATGGACCCGGACAGTTACAACAGACCCGATAGTTGGGTCACCGTCACCCACGAGGACCTCACTACTGAAAACATCAACATGAGCGGTGACCGCTTGAGTGGTCTTCTGGTCGAACTCAGCGATGCGCACTCACCCAACAACGACTTCTGGTTCCACCGCCTCGACGAGATCCGCGGCACCGGCACGCCAGGCCATTGTGGTAACCCTGGCTGGTACAATCCCTCACCGGGCGGGAACGGAAACCTGGAAACCCCCATCGCGTTCACGCTGTTCTACTACCGGGTGCAGGACGACGGCTCGCTGATCCGCCAGGACCTGGCCCGCTACACCAGCCCGCAATCTGGCGTGGACGCGCCCCCGGCAGGCCACCCAGATGCCAACCAACACTGCACCGACCTGCGCTGGGTGTCGCCCGGGCCGCTGGCCAACCAGGGCAGCGACTTCCCCAGCGGCACCTGCCCACAAGGCGTCCCGGCGGACGGCACCGCCGGCAGCCCTCACCCCTTCTCCCCGGATAGAGGGAACGGCGACTTTGAAATCGGGCTGCCAACCATCGACTACACCGATCGCACCTGTGCCGGTGGCGAGATGCCCGGCTGTGCCATCGACCCACTCACCGACGACATCTTCGTCTACCTGGACGTCCAAGGCGGAGGTATTCTGGGTGAAAACGGCCCTGGCGCCAGTGAGAACGGCTTCGAGTTCTGGGCCGGGCCGGACCTGAGCGTCTACGACATCCCCACCAACATGAACGACCGCAACGTCCACGTGCTGACCAACCCACCCGTGGAGACCGCTCACGGCTCGGAGGGCGTGGTCGTTTCCGGGCTGGGTCACCTGCCGCTGAACTCCAACACCAGCAACCAGGTGGACATCCCGTTGATGTACGTCGGGCCGCAGCTGGCCGGGCAGACGATCAAGATCAGCCTGTTCGACCCCGACTCCGGCTCGAATGGGCCGATCACCTTCTTCTTCGATACCATCCCGGAGGCTGACTGGGCCTACGTCACCTGCGACGACAGCGACCCGATCGCCCCCAACTGCGACCAGCCCGCCGGTGAGCAGAACTCTCCTGGGCAGCACATCACCGGCAGCAACAAGAATAACCAATGGATTGAACCGAAGTTCGAATTCGTCGTGCCCTCGGAGAGCGACCCAACGAATCCCATCGTCTTCGTCGGCGGTATTCTCACCGCCCGCTATCAAGCAGGCTTCCAGGACACGTACGGCTGGCTTATCACGGTCGACTCGCGCCCGTACCTGGTTGAATAGGGCTTGAGTCACACTGAACGCCCCTACAGACTATAGGGGCAGTTGACGCCAACGAATCGAGGCTCGACGACCTGCAAATGGTCGAGCCTCGATTTTTGTATTCTTGGGAAAGGTGGCCTGTTACGTCCTGCTCAACGTACGCCAGAGCAGGCCCCGGCCCGGCGCGAGGAGAAAGGTCAGCACAAACAGCCCGGTCAGCATTAGCACGATGGTCGCGCCGGAGGCGGCGTTGGCATAGAAGGAGGCGTACAGCCCGCCCAGCGCGGCCAGCACGGCGAACACCGCCCCCAGGGCGATGATGCGCGGCAGGCGGTGCGTGAGCAGCGAGGCCGTCGCGGCAGGCGTCACCAGCAGGGCGACGACCATCACCACGCCGACGGCCTGGATGGCCGAGACAATCGTCAGGGCCAGCAGCAGCAGCAGCCCGTAGCGCACTAACTCCGGCGAGAGGCCGGTGGCTACGGCGTGGCCGGGGTCAAACGAGGTGACGAGCAATTCCTTGTAGAAGGCGACCACCGTCACCACCACCACGACGGCGACGCCCAGCATAATCCACAGGTCGACAGGCGTGACGCCCAGAATGTTGCCAAACAGGATGTGCGTCAGGTCGCGGTAGCTCCGCACGCGGCTCAACAGGAAGATGCCGAGCGCGAACAGTCCGGAGAACATCACGCCGATGGCGGTGTCCTCGCGGACCTCGCCCTCCTTACTGAACCAGCCGATCCCCAGCGCGGTGAGCACACCTGCCACCAGCGCGCCGACGAACAGATTGCCGCCGCGCAGGAAGGCCACCACCACGCCGGGCAGGATGGTGTGGGCCATCGCGTCGCCGACGAAGGCCATGCCTCGCAGCACCACGAACGCGCTCAGCACGGCGCAGGTCAGGCCAACCAGCACGCCCGCCGCCAGCCCGCGCTGCATAAAGGCGTAGGTGAACGGCTCAAGGAGCCAGGTGAACATGCTCCGTTTCCTCCTCGTCGGTGCACAGGCGCACGCCGTAGGCCCGCGCCAGCGTCTCGGCAGTCAGTACCTCGCTCACAGGCCCGTCGGCTACCACGCGCCCATCCAGAAAGATCGCCCGGCTGAAGTGAATTGGCAGGATGCCCAGATCGTGCGTGGTGACGATCACCGTGCGACCCTGGCTCGACAGCGCTTCCAGCACGTGGAAAATCATCTCCTGGGTCGGCACGTCCAGGTTGTTGAGCGGTTCGTCCAGCAAGATCAGGTCGCCGTCCTGGGCCAGGGTGCGGGCCAGCATCACGCGCTGCTGCTGGCCGCCCGAAAGCTCCCCGACTTGCTTGTCGGCGTGGTGGGTCAGATTCATCGTCTCCAGCGCGTGCTCGACGATATCGCGGTCAATGGAGCGCGGTCTTTTGAGCCAGCCCAGGTGCGTGTAGCGGCCCATCATCACCGCCTGCTGCACGGTCACGGGGAAGCGCCAGTCCACGTCGCTGCGCTGGGGCACGTAGGACACCCGGTGGAAACACGCGCCGACAGGGTTGCCGTAAACCCAGAGGGTGTCCCTGGGGGCATCCTCCAGCCCGACGATCAGCTTGACCAGCGTGGACTTGCCCGCGCCGTTGGGACCGACCAGCGCCACTTTTTCGCCGGGCATAATCCGCAGCGAGACGTCATCCAAGGCTGGGCGGGCCGCGCCTGGATAACCGAAGGTCAGGTGTTCCGCTTCCAGCGCTGCCTGTCCGGGCACAGGGGGGACAGTGCAGGATTTGCCATAGTTGAACACGTCGAAGAGCATCGTCAGTTCCTCGCAGACGACCAACACGGGTGCCTATCTTAGCACGTTTCGCGCCACGGGAGCACCCGGTTAATGATACGAAGTCTCAGTACAGCGCGGATTATAGTCTGGCGGTCCCCGCTGTCAAAACAAGGATTGTCCGGCGAATCGCTATCTAACATCCAACAAACACGCCACCAACCGGTGGGGTTTTCCACCACCTCTGGATGTGATAAGGTTGAACGCAGCGATCTATCAGGAGGTGATTTCAACGGTGGCATTCGGAGAAACGATGCGGAAGTTCTTTGCGTGGTGGACTGTGGGCAGGATGGGCCTGACGCTGGCGATATTGGGGCTGGTGTCGGCTGTGTCCGGCCACCTCGACCAGTACGGCATGGTGTTCAATACCCGGCAGTTCTTCTTGGATATGTACGCCAACCTGGGCACGGAGTTGTTCAGCATCGCCATCACGGTGCTTATCATCGACACGCTGCACGAACGCCGTGAGGAGCAGCGCCGGCAAGAGCGCGAGCGTGGAAGGCAAGAGGCTGCCATCAGCCAGGAAAAGGAGCGGCTCATCCGCCAGCTTGGCAGCACGGTCAACGACCAGGCCAAGCGGGCCGCCGAAGAGCTGCGGGCGCAGGGTTGGCTGGAGGACGGCTCGCTGGTCAACGCCCGCCTGCCGGGGGCCAACTTGCAGGGGGCCGATCTACGCCACGCCGACCTGCGTGGGGCCAGCCTGTTCAGGGCCAACCTGAAAGATGCGGGGCTGTTCAAAGCCAACCTGGAAAACGCGAAGCTGCGCGCGGCCAGAATGCAGAACGCGCGCCTGGGCAGCGCCAACTTGCGGCGCGCCAACCTGAGTGGCGCCAGGCTCGACGGAGCTTACATGTCCGGGGCCGATTTGGCCGGGGCGGACTTGCTCAAGGTCCGGTTGGACGGCGTGCGCGGCTTGAGCGAAACGCGGCTGGGGCAGGCGCATCGCCTGAAGGGCGCGACGATGGCCGACGGTAAGCGCTACGATGGCCGCTTCGACCTGGAAGGTGACCTCCAGATGGCGAAGCGCGACGGGATAGACATCGACGACCCTGACGCGATGGCCCGCTGGTATGCCAGCACGGCTCCCGCACGGCGAGGTAAGAAAGAGCCAGAGTAGAGCCGCCGCATCGCCAGTGCTCACCAGGGCATCTCGGCCCCATCCCAGCGGAGGAAACGCCCGTTGTCCTCGGCGGTCAGGCCGTCGATCACGTCCAGGATGCCACCTACCGATTTCTCGGCTTTCAGAGGAGCGCTGGGGCCACCCATATTGGTCCGCACCCAGCCCGGATTGATGGACACGGCCACGATGCCAAAACCGGCCACCTCGGCGGCCAGGGACCGCGTGAACATGTTGAGAGCGGCTTTGCTGGCTGCGTAGCCGAAGGACCCGCCTGAGGTCCTGTGGGTCAGGGACCCCATGTGCGACGATATGTTGATGATGCGCGGCTCCTCGCCTGCCTTGAGCAGGTCGAGGTAGCGTTGGGCGACCAGGAGCGGGCCGACGGCGTTGATGCCCAGCATACGGAGGAGGCTCTCGGCCTGGAGGTGCCCCAGGTACTGGTACGTGTCGGGGTGGTGCACGCCCGCGCTGTCCGAGTTGACGCCCGCGTTGTTGACGAGCCAATCCAGGCCGTCTGTCTCCGCGCTCACGGCCTCGTATGAGGCATCAATCGATCCGGTGTCGGTCACGTCGAGCGCCAGGACGCTCAGATGGTTGGGATGGGCTTCGTCCAGTTGGTGCAGCGCCGTGGCTTCGGATGGGGTGCGACAGGTCGCAAACACCCGGTGGCCCCGCGCCAGACATTGGCGCGCAAACTCCAGCCCCAGGCCGCGATTGGAGCCAGTAATCAGAACCCGCCTCATCTATGCATCTCCTTAAGAGGAAAACAGAATGCCGTGGTCGCCGCGCCGAGTGTAACACGCTTTTGCCCGAATGTGGTGAGGACCGTATCCTTACGCCAACGCTAAGAGGGAGGGAAGCTGATGCAAAGACAGAACATCTCGTCGGGGACGCCGTGGGAGAGAAGCGTCGGCTACTCACGGGCGGTGAGGGTCGGCAACACGGTCCACGTGTCCGGCACCACCGCCTCCGACGAGAGCGGGGCGGTTATTGGCGTGGGCGACCCCTACGCGCAGACGGTGTACATCATCGAGAAAATCGAGAAGGCGCTGCAAGAGGCCGGGGCCAGTCTGAAGGACGTGGTGCGCGTCCGCATGTACGTGACCGACATCGACCAGTGGGAGGAGGTCGGCAGGGCGCATGGCGAGTTCTTCGGGGACATTCGCCCGGCCAGCACGATGGTCGAGGTCAGCCGTTTGGTTGCGCCGGAGCACCTGGTAGAGATGGAGATGGAAGCGATTATCGGCGAATAGCGGACTCCTGATGAGGACGGGAATCATTTAGCCGAGGATTTCCTCCAAGGCGGCCACGTGGATGTCGTAGGCCTTCTGGCCGAAGCATACCAGGGTGACTTTCTCGACGGTATCATTCTCTTCGAGAAAGGCTTTGACCTCGGAGACGGCAATGCGCGAGGCGCGTTTCACCGGAAAACGGTACGCGCCGGTGCTGATGGATGGGAAAGCGATGGTGCGGAGACCGTGCTCGGCGGCCAGTTCCAGGCTGGTGCGATAGCAACTCGCCAGCAGCGCGTCCTCACCTCTGCTCCCGCCACCCCAGACCGGCCCCACGGTGTGAATCACGTGACGCGCCGGGAGATTGTAGCCACCGGTGATCTTGGACTGGCCGGTCTCGCAGCCGCCCAACGTGCGGCACTCCTCCAGCAAACCAGGTCCGGCGGCGCGGTGAATCGCGCCATCCACCCCGCCACCGCCCAGCAGTGTTTTGTTAGCCGCATTGACGATGGCGTCCACGTCCAGTTTGGTGATGTCCCCTTCGACGATTTCTATCCTGTCCCGCATGACACGCCCCTCCGCGCCTCTCAATCGCCAACGCGCACCAGAATCTCTCCGAGTGGTTTCTTGTCAATGACGGGGACTTCGGCGTCCTCCGCCGGGTAGCCCACCGGAATGACGACGTAGGCCCGCTCGTTAACCGGGCGCTCCAATATCTGGCTCAGGAAGGCCATGGGGCTGGGTGTGTGGGTCAGCGTGGCGAGGCCCGCCTGGTGCAGGCTGCACAGCAACATCCCCACCGCGATGCCGACGGATTCCTCACTGTAGTAGTGCTTGACTTTCGTCTTCTGGCCGGTTTCCGGGTCGCGGCTCAGGCCGTAGGCTTGTCGAAACACGACGACGAGATAGGGGGCATCCTCCAGGTGAGGCTTGCGCCAGTCGGTCCCCAGTGGCGCGAGCGCCTCCAGCCATTCCCGGCTCATGCGGCGCTCGTAGCTCTCCTTCTCTTCCTCTTCTGCGGCCACCCGAATACGGCGCCTCACCTCCGGGTCGGAGATGACGACGAAGGTCCAGGGCTGCTGGTTCGCGCCGGAGGGGGCGGTCCCTGCGGTGGCAATTGCATTTTCGACCAACTCAAAGGGGACCGGCTCGGATGAGAAATGCCGCACCGTGCGCCGTTTTCGCATGCGCTCCAGAAAGCGGCGCGAGCGGTCAAGCTGTTCGCTGGGCGGCAGCCTCTCAAAGGACAGCGGTTCAAACCTGGCTCTCTGGACCATGGGGAAACCTTTTTGCGCGAGCTCTGTCTGGCAGACTATTCCGTCTCCAGCGTTTCCTTGATTAGCTGCCCGATTTCCTCCATGCTCACTTCGCCTTTGCGCATCACGTCCAGGACCAAACCGCGTAGTTCGCGCTCTTGCTCCTCGGTGATCATGGCGCCGGTCACCACCAATATCGGGATATCTCGCTTGTCCCGGTCAAGCTTCAAACGCCCCAGCACGCTGAAGCCATCCATGCGCGGCATCATCAGGTCCAGGATGACAAATACAGGAGTCTCCTCACGGATGTGGTCCAGGGCTTCCAGGCCGTCTTGAGCCACCCGAAACGGGATGCCCAGCGATTCGACCAGGGAAGACATCAGCGCCTGGGTGTCTGGCTCATCTTCGACGATCAATATATAAGCATCATTGCTCATCAAAACTCCCATCAGGGAATCAGGTGAAGCTCAGGTCTCTATTATAGTGTTGGAGCGGAAGTATGCCATTATCAGGCAGGCAGACAGAAATGCCTGTTTTGACACCGGCCCCATTGTAAAAAGAAACAGCCTGCTCTGGGTATCCAGAACAGGCCGCTACGACGCAGACACAAAACCCCTAGGGAGACTGGCAGGCGAGCGCCACCGAAGCGTAAAGACCGTCGGCGTTGGCCTGCAAGGCGGCGGGGTCAGGATTCAGCATCACCACCCAGTTTTCGACGCGCACGTCGCCACAAAACTCGGCGTAGCGGCGCAAGGAAGCGGGCGCATCGGGGACGGTATCGGCCCGAACCAACACCGAACGGCCAGCCAGATCGACCAGCGACCAGCCAGGCGGGGACTGCCCGGATTGGAAAGCCGCGCGCTGAGCGTCAAAATCGGCGGCAGTGATGCGCATCGAATCGCATTCACCAGACGCGCACAGACTGTCGTAAGCCGCCACCGAGGCCGCCGTGTGGAATTGAACCTCCTGCAAGCGCAAGTCGCCGTCGACAGACGGACAGCCAAATCCGACCCCCAGCTTGTAGTCGTAGGCCCGCACGGAACCGTGCCGGTTCGGCTCGGACAGGTTCTCGACCAGGAGACAGTCGCCGGGCGGGACCACCTGAAAGGCGGCGTTCTCCACGGCAATAGAGCCGTCGGCGGCTAACGGTTCCGCCACGGGGACACCGGTAACCGTGGGATTGAAAGGTGCGGGTGTGACGTAAGGCACCGGCGTCTTGGTTGGAGTAGGGGGGAGCGGCTCGTCGCCGCCGCACGCGTTCAACGCGATGGGCGCAAGGGCAACGATGACCAGCACAGAATAACGTCGTATCAACATCTTATCCTCGCTCAGGAGGGTTACTATCATTTATCGCTACCGGGCCGAGAGTATAGCGCGGCTCAGAGGTGCCGCCAAGCCGGAAACACAGACGCATGGCAAGCTGATGGGAATATGTTATGCTTTCGCCCGTTGTATTGATGATGTAAAGCATACTGCCAGATTTTATCGTAGGAAAAAGCGCCAATTAACCCTGTGACGGAGCACCTAACCTCATGAGTCGTGCAGCATCCCTGGCTCAACCGGCAGAAGAACTCTCTCCTGCCTTGACCCTGAGTGGGGTGGCCCGCTTCTGGTGGCCGCTGGCCGCCAGTTGGATGCTGATGGGCAGCGAGTTACCGGCCCTGAGTGCGGTGCTGGCCCGCCTGCCCAACCCCGAAATCCACCTGGGAGCTTACGGGGTCGTCTTCTCCATTTCGCTCATCATCGAAGCGCCGGTGATCATGCTGCTGGCCGCCTCGACAGCCCTGAGCAAAGACTGGACCAGCTACTTCAAGCTGCGCCGCTTCATGATGCGCATGGCCGCCATCCTGACGGCCCTGCACGTGCTGGTGGCCTTCACGCCTCTCTTCGACGTGCTGATGATACGCGTCATCGGCTTGCCGGACGAATTGATGGCCCCATCGCGAATCGGCCTGCAGATCATGACGCCCTGGACGTGGGCTATCGCTTACCGGCGTTTCAACCAGGGCGTGCTCATTCGCTTCGACCACACGCGCGCGGTTGGTCTGGGCACTGCCGTTCGTCTGGCTGCCGACGTCATCGTGCTGGCGATAGGCTACCTCGTGGGCACACTGCCGGGAGTGGTCGTCGGCACCAGCGCCGTCATCGCCGGTGTGGTGAGCGAGGCGCTGTACGCCGGGCTGCGCGTGCGCCCGGTCTTGCGCGACGAACTCAAGGCCGCGCCGCCGGTCAGCCCGCCGCTGGCCTTTCCCGATATCGTGACGTTCTACGTGCCGCTGGCGCTCACCTCGCTGATCTGGCTGGTAATACAGCCCATCGGCAGCGCGGCGTTATCGCGCGCGCCGATGCCCATCGAGTCGCTGGCCGTGTGGCCGGTGATGAGCGGCTTCATCTTTGTCTTTCGCTCGATGGGCATGGCCTACAACGAGGCCGTGGTGGCCCTGCTGGAAAAACCGGATGCCGCGCAGGCATTGCGCCGCTTCACGATCATCCTGACGGTGGGGTCGACCCTGCCATTGGCGATCATCGCCCTCACGCCGCTGTCGTCGCTGTGGTTCGGGGACGTATCCGGCCTCTCGCCAGAACTGGCCGCGCTGGCACGGGCAGCGCTGCCCTTGGCGCTGTTGATGCCCACGCTGCAACCCTGGGTCAGTTGGCACCAGGGCACGCTGGTTTACCGGCGGAACACGCGCAGCATCACCGAATCGGTGGTGCTGTTCGTGCTGGTGACGAGCGGCATCCTGTGGGCAGGAGTGGCCTGGGGGCAGGTTCCTGGCATATTTCTCATCTGGGCGGCCTTCACGCTGGGAACGGTGGCCCAGACGGCGTGGCTCTGGATACGCCAGCGCCAGGGGCCGACGAGTATGGCGACCTGCACCCAGCAGGCTACAGCCAGCCCTACAGCCTGAGAGACGAGCCGTTTCCCTTCCTTTAGCCTTTGAACGCGTCTTGCTTGGCCAGGGTCAGTTCGTTGCCACCCTGGGAAGTCGCGCGATAGCTGACTTCGTCCATGTAGTCTCTGGTCAGAAACAATCCCATCCCACCGGGCGGGCGTTCGTCCACCGGCAGCGACAGGTCAGGCTCCGGCACGGCAGTGGGGTCGAACAGGGGGGCTTCGTCGCGGAGGCGAATGCACAGGCTGCTCCCCTCACGAGCCACCTCGATCAGAATCACACCACCCTGTCCACCATAGCCATGAACCATGATATTGGTCGCGACCTCGGTAACCGCCAGGAGCACGCCGGGAACCACCTCCGGGTCGGCGTTAAGCAAGGCAGCCTTTTCCCCAACGAACGCCCGGATCTCGGCCAACTTCTCTAAGTTGGCTTCCACTTCCAGAACGAATTCTGACTCCACGTTGCTGAATCCCGACTCACTCACTGCACGTGCCGGTATATTCCCACGTTCCTTCAACCCGTCGATAGCACTCGCAGTAGCGCGAATTTTGCGTGGGTTGGCTGGTCTGCCACAGAAAGAAGCGTACCCGCGTTTCGACGCAGGCCTGCTCGCTGCTCTCATCGCCTGCCGTGAAGCGCGTTGTCGACAGACCCAGTCCCCGGTTGCCCTCCTCCTGTACCAGCCAGAGTCGCGTCTCGCGCAGTTCGCCGCGTGCGAACACGACGTCGCCGCGCACGGCCAGCAGTCCGGCTGTCAGCGACACGGCAGCCACACACAACCACAGCGCGACGAAGGCCAGACATCCGGTGCGCCGCCACCGCGCGCGAGGTGGTTTGGCCGTGCCCTCCGTCATGCCGAAATCTTAGCCGGACCGCACGACTCGCGGTCCACTACGGCCCCTACGTCCCTTAAGGGAACACCGTCTCGCAGACGATGCCGTTGAAGTCGGCGTCGAGCAGGTGCACGTCGTTGGCACGCCCTCCGCAAGAGTTGTAGCAGGCCTGAGCCTCTTGCTGTGTGCTGAAATCGCGACAGTTGTATCTATTGTAGGAGCAATCGCAGATCTCTTCAGGTGGTGCCGGGGTGGGCGTCACCCCCTCGGTTGGCGTGCCCGCGCCGGTGGGCCCGGTGAGCACGAAGTCGTCGAACTGCACGTTGACCGGCGTGCTCAGGCCGGTGGCGACCAGCAAGCCCACCTGCCCACTGGAAAAGGTCGAATCCTCGGCAGAGGCGACAACTTCCCCGTTGACCGTCAGGCTCAGGGTCTGGTCGATGCAGGCTACCACGACGTTGTTCTCGGCGCTGGGGCCGGTCAGGATGGCTTCCGAACTCTCGAACGGCGACAGGTCGCTCGCGGTGCCATCTACAACCGCGTAGATGCGATGCGTGCCGTCGGACTGCAATTGGAAACCATAGTAGTTGTCAGCGTCACTGTAACGGCAGACCGCCCCCCAGGAGCCGTCGATGGCGGGCAGCAGCGGCTGCGTGGTGTCCACACTGATGACCACGTCGTCGTAGTCGCCACCTGCAAGCGCGACGTGCGTGGTTTCCGGCTCGTTCACCTGCACCGAGAAGGCACCATCCACAATCGCGTCCGTGTAGCCGGGCGTCGAAACCCGTTTGAACAGGCCGCAGCTGGACTCGAAACTCTCCGCCGCCAGGCCACCGGCAGGCAACGCGGGCGGGGTGACTAACGTGAAATCGCCGTCGATGGTGAGCGTGTATTTGGCCGGGAAAGGAGCACCCTGCGACGCGAAGGCCACCACCAGCCACGAACGGGCGACACCCGAGGGCAATGCCTGCGAAAGGCTGGCCCGGCCTCCGGCGTCGACGGTCAGCGGGGTGACAGCGTGGACGATCTCGCCTGCGTCCCCGAGCGCCTCCGTGACCAGGAACAGGCCCCACTCGTTGGGTACGACGTTAGCGGTTCGCAGCCAACCGTCGACCTCCCAGCCGGTGTCGAGCGCCTCGAAGCTATCAGCCAGGCCGATATCCTGGATTGCCACGTTATCGAGCATCACGCCTGGGCCGGTGACGGCCCCATCCGTGACGTACTCGAATCGCAGCAGAATCTCTTCCCCGGCGAAATATGTCAGGTCGATGCGCTCTTGCAGCCAGGCGGGCACGTCCGCGCCACCGCTCACCCCCGTGTAGGCTGGCAAGCCACGCATCTGGGTGCTGCGCGGGCCTGGCAACGCATTCCACGTTTCGCCTTCGTCAGTCGAGGCCAGCACGTAGGCCGCGTCGCCATTTGGCTGGATGTCGTACCACAGCGCGAAGTCCAGCGCAGCCCGCTCCACGCCGGTCAGGTCAACAGACCGGGTGAGTGTAACGTCCATCCACTCGCCCTGGCCGGACCACAGCGCGACCTCGCCAGCGAAGGGTCCGTCGGCAAGCAGAGGGGAGGTCTGCTGGCCCACGAACTCCACGCTGACGGTGGTCCCGCTTTGCATCTCGTAGTAATGCGCGGCATAGGGGGCGATCTCGTAAGTGTTTATCGCGGGCAGCGCGCTCAACGTGACCACCGGGCAGACGTTGCCTGCCTCGGCCAGTGCATAACCATACTGCCCCTCGTCGACGTTCACGTCGTCAATCAGATTGGCAACCGTCCAATCGAAGAACAACTCGTTTGCGGAGGCATCCAGGCCGATGTCGGCAGCCGCCGCGTCGACCGCCCCCAGACCCTTCAACGGCGAGGCGGCAACAGCGGATAAGCCCTCAGACCCAGGTATGGGTGCCGTGTCTGTGGCCGGTAGCGGCTCTACTATGGCTTCGGGGTCCTGACCCTGGAAAGCGGCCACGCGTTCGTGCAGATAGAGGTGGTAGAGGTAATTTGCACCCGCGCTGGCTTGGGCTGCGCCCTCGTCGGACGCGCCAGGGCCAGCGCCGAGGCGGGTGTCGCTGGCAGCCAGAAAGGCGGCAATCGACCGGGCATCGGCGAACCCGGCCAGGTCTCCCACCGCGCGCGCCTGCCCCTCTACCGCCCAGCGCGGCTCGTTGGGGTCCAGGTTAAAGGCCACCATCTGCCAGTAGGCGCGCGTCATGGCCGCCACGTCGCTCCCCTCGCCGGGCGTCACCTGGTCCAGGTTGACGAAGATCACCTCGCGCTCGGCGCTGGGTGCGAAAACTGACGCCGGGTACTCGTCCAGGAGGCGGAAGCGGGCCTCCACACCCGTTCCCAGCCCAGGTACGTACACCAGGTGCAGACGTTCGTCCTCATCCATGCCGGGCGTCCACTCCGAACCGCCGACCTCCTGCACCAGCGCATGCCCCATCGAGGCGAACTGCTCGGCAGCGGCCTGTAGAGCCTGGTCGGTGACCTCCTCGCTGGCTGCTGCATCAACCCACACGTAGAACAGGTCGGTGACCAAACGCAGCTCGGCTTCGACCTCGGTGGCCGTGACCGTTGCCTCCTCACCTGTCAGCGGGTCGACGCTGTAGAGCGGCACGCTGTCCGGATCGGCAATCCCCACGCTGAACGTCTCCTGGTCGCCAAGTTCCCAGCCCGGCGCACTTTTGCGCGTGCGCGGCGTGTCCGGCTCCAGCAAACCGACCCGCACGCCCCACCCAACCGGATCGAACGCTGGCGGCTCGGCCTCTAGCAGGCTTTCCGCCAACTCCGCAGGCGTCACAGTGGAAAATTCCGGTATTGGGGTCGGAGTGGCGTCACCAACCGCTTCCTCAACCGGTGCCGCTTCCCCTGCGGGCTGGGGAACTTTCGTGGGCCTGGGCGGTGGCTCCGACGTAACTTCGGTAAAAGAAGAGACATTAAAGTTGCAGGCCAACGCCGCCACGATCAGGACGATGGGAAGGAGCAAGGCACGAGATGATAGCCGTGGAGGGATCATCAGGTAATCTCCTCAAACGCAGTAATTGTCAGGTACCCCCTCAGAGAATGGACAAAAGGGGCGATCAGGCAACCAGTATAGCACAAGGAGTCGAATGACAATATCTTCCGCCTGGGGCGGCGAGCCATGAGTTTTCCACGCGACTGCTCGTTGCCAAAGGTACGAGGCTCCACTATACTTCTGGTGCTGCGCGGGAGCTTGGAACACACAATCCCCATCAAAAGAAACCTTCTCTGGTCTCATGCACCCTGTCACACCCCGGCTCGAAATATCTCTGGAAAAGATCGCCAGCAACGCTGCCGCCATTTCTGACCTGTGCGGCCAACACGGCATTCAACTCATCGGCATCACGAAAGGTTGTGGGGGATTGCCGGAAGTGGCTTGTGCGATGCTCAAAGGGGGAGCGTCGGCCATTGGCGACTCGCGCATGCTCAACTTGCAGCGCCTCGCAGCCGATCATCTCGCCGTCCCTCTCCATCTCATCAGGACGCCGTCGCTCAGCCGGGCCGGGCAGGTCGTCGGGTTGGCGACCCTCAGTCACAACACAGAACTGCCGGTTATCGAAAAGCTGGCGTACGAAGCCAGAAACAAGGGTCAGAAGCACCAAATCCTCCTGGTGGTGGAGCTGGGCGATGGCCGCGAAGGCATTTGGCCGGCTGACATCGTGGAGGTGGCCAAGAAGGTGGTTGGCCTGGAGGGAATAGACCTGGTGGGTATCGGGGGCAATCTGGGATGCTACACCCTGTCCTATCCGACCGCCGACCAGGTCACGCTGTTACTCGACGCCCGCCAGCGAGTCGAAACCGCCCTCGACATCACGCTGGACGTGGTGTCCGTTGGCGGCTCCAGCGTGCTTTCCCTCCTGTTACAAGACGAGTGCCCGCCAGGCATCACGCACCTGCGGGCCGGGGAAGCGATCCTGCTGGGCACAGACGCCGTCGAGGGCCGTCGCCTTCCGGGCACCCATCACGACGCGATTCAGCTTGTGGCCGAAGTGATCGAGGTCCGGCGCTCGACCGGGCGCGATGCCGGTGGCCGCAGGCAGGTCCTCGTCGCCGTGGGGTATCAGGATGCCGAGACCGCTGGCCTGACCGTTCAAATGCCGGGGACCGAGATAAAGGCCAGCACCAGCGACCACCTCATCCTGTCCGCCGACGAGGACGCAGAGACCATCGCCGTGGGGCAGGAAATCCACTTTCTGCCCGACTACCACGCGCTGGTGCAGCTTTGTACGACGCCGTATATCGCTCAATCGGTGAACGCCTAAGCCAATCTCGCAGGCAACCACTCGCAGGCAACCAAACGAGGAACCGGGATTTTCACCCTCCTATGCAAATGGAGCGAAAACCCCAGTTTGTGATTTCTGGCCCGGCTAATCGTGCAATCCAGCGTATTTGCAGACGATTTCCACCGCTTTGGCCAGCGTCTTGGCAGCCAGCACCGCGTATTCCTCGATCAGGTTCCCTTCGGTATCCAGCGTGCCCAGTCCTGGCCCCAGGAACATCTTGCCCGCGTAGATCGTGGCAGGCTCGACGCCCATCATCTCTTGCGCCGAGACTATCAGGTTGGTGTTGGCCCACAGGTCTTCCAACGTGAATATCGGGATGCCGAACGGGCCGTCTTCCCAGGTTTGCTCGTAGTTCAGTTCGGTGCCGCCAAAGTGATAGGACTTGGTGAAGATCAACTTGTCCCGGAAGCGGCTCGGCTGGAGCGATTGGAATTCCTCCACGATGATGTCGTGGAAGCGGTCAATCGGGTCGATCACCAGATGGGGCATGTCGCGCAGGACCTTCAGGTAGGCGACCAGCCCCACCACGGCGTCCCGGCCAGGGTCGGCGTAGGTGTAGACCGCTTTCCCGTGCGAGGACACTTCTCCGAAACGCTGCCCGCCCAGCCCCATGCCCTTCCGCACGGGGTTCATGGCCTCCTCTTTGCCGATGAGCAGCCCGCAGATAGGCGCGCGCCCGACTTTGTCCATACTGTAGGCCATGATGTCCGCGCCGATGTCTCGCGGGTCCATGCCGACGATGGGCAGCGAACTGGCGTTATCGACGATGTAGGGCACGTCGTACTCCTGGGCGAACTCGCCCAGCAGCCGCTTGAGCGTCGGCGCGCCGTTGTCGTCCCGCTGGCCGTAGCCATAGCTGGGCGTATCGTAGCCCAGGCCCGCCACGCCAGCCAGCAGGTGGGCGTGGCGCGCTGCCACCCGCCGCACGTTCTCCATCGTTTCTTCCACGTCAATTCGCGTCAGCAGCGAGGTGGGGTTGAAACGCACCCCATGAGACTCGTACCGCGCCCCGGCAAACCGCACGTACAGCGCATCGAGGTTGGGCAGGCTCTTGCCTTCCACGCCCAACTCGCCCCCGGCCACCGTGCGGTCAACCAACAGGTTCTTGTAGCGCGGGGGAAAGGCCCGGCCATAGCCGCCCAGCCACTCGTAATCCTCGCCGTACAGCATCAGGAAGCGCGCCCGGTAGGCGTCGCCGTGGCGCATGACCGGCGGCGCGCACAGCGTCTGGAGCGAGATACGCAGCCCGGCCTCGCAGGTGTTGGCGGCTGCCGCGTCGTACTCGTCGCCGTAAACGTCTTTGACCACCTCGCGCAGTTCGTCTTCGACGTGCCGCACGGGCAGGGTCCGCCCGCCCCGGTTGGCCTCGATGATCTCGTTCAGCACGTAATCGGGCAGGTTGCCGGGGCGGGCAGAGCTTCCGGGGTACAGGCCAAATTCGGCGTTCAGCTTGTCCAGCCCCAACTCCTCGCCGTATTGGCGTGCCTCCTCAAGGATTTCGGGCGTCCGTTCGTAAATCTGTTGATACCACTGGTACCGGTACCTGGCTGTCATGCCAAATCGCTCCTTGGGTGATGTTTGCGGGGAAAAGACCAGCGACAGTGCTCGCGACGGTCAGAACTTGTACGAGAAATCAGCACTGCCAGCATCAGGCTCTCGCTCAACCTGGTTCCGATTTACTATCGAGCCTGTATATGATAGACTTTTCACAGACGTGTGCCCAGTAACCCGCCAGTTGACGAGGGAGGTGGTGTTAGGCTAGAATGACACTACTAAATCAGCCCACCATAGTTCACCATTTGAATCGACTCATTACTAGGAGGAAAAGCATGAGGAGAGCCGCATTTCTGAGTCTATTCGTGCTGTTTAGCCTGGTCCTCGCTGCCTGTGGCGGCGCTGCCCCGGCGGAAGAAGCAGCGGCGCCGTCCGGGGACCCCAACGATCTCGGCGGTCGTGAAGTCACGATCATGGTCGAGAACGCCTACCCGCCCTTCAACTACATCGACGAGAACGACGAAGCGGTAGGCTGGGACTACGACGTCTGGCGCGAAATCTGCGAGAGGCTGAACTGCGAACCGGTCTTCGTAGAGGCCGCCTGGCCCCCATTCGAGATGATGGCCGCCGGTGAAGTTGACGTGGCCGCCGACGGAATCACCCTCACCTTCCCGCGCTCGTTGGTCGTCGACTACTCTGACCCCTACATCGAGTACGGCCAGACCATGCTGATTCGGACCGATTCGCCGTGGACGACCGAGGAAGAGTTCGTCGCCGACGAGTCGGCAACAGTTGGCAGCCAGCCCGGGACCACCAATGAGGCCATCTCGCTCAAGTTGGTGGGCGAAGAACGGGTGAAGGGCTTTGGTGAGTTCCCCATCGCCGTCGAGGCCTTGCTGGCCGGGGACGTCGACGGGGTCGCGCTGGACGAGGTCGCTGCTGTCGAGTACATCAAGCAGCACCCGGACGATTTGAAGGCCGGCTTCAACGTCACTTCTGGTGAGCTCCTGGCCTTCGCTTTCCCGCCAGGCAGTGAGCTCATCGGTCCTGTCAACGTCGCGATTCAAGACATGATAAACGACGGGTCCATGGACGAGTACTGCCAGGAGTGGCTGCTGCGCGATTGCTCGCCCGCAGAAGAGTAGACTGCGAGCCACCTGACTTTAATATCAATCAGACTGGGCGGCGAGACACCTTGATGGCGGCTCGCCGCCCCTTTCGCACCAAGTCCGGTTGGTTTATCACGTTATTGTCAAATGAATTTTTTCAATACAATTTATACTTACCATTCAGCAAAGCCAACGACCACCTGAGTCTAGAAGGGAGATTGTTTTGGCTGTCACTTCCGATGCTGCAAGGCAACGCCCCGGTCTGGTGCCCGACTTTGGAGACCTGACTCGCTTGCCGTGGTGGCTCTTGATCGTGATCGCGAGCGGTGCCATGGCATTGTACTCGATAATCGCCAATCCGCTCTGGACGGACGCTTTCCGCTTCGTCCAGGCCGGGCTGTTGCTCACCATCGTCGCGAGCCTGAGCGCGTTCTTTGTCGCCCTGGTTTTGGGGCTGCTGTCGGGTCTGGGACAACTCTCAGACAACACAGTATTCCGCAACCTCTCGGTGCTGTACGTCCAAATCATGCGCGGCGTTCCCCTCCTGGTGCAGATCGTCTTCTGGGCCTTCGTGATTATCCCTGCCATCACTGACCTCTTGAATGGTCTGGGAGGGGTCTTGTTGAGCCTGGGGATAGGCAACCTGGGCCGCAACCTGGCCAATCTTTCGGTCCGGGAGATTCAGATGACCTACCGGGCCATCGCCGCCCTGGCAATCGGCTACGGCGCGTTCGAGGCGGAGGTCTTCCGAGCGGGCATCGAATCCATTGAGCGCGGGCAGATGGAAGCAGCCCGCTCGCTGGGCATGAGCCATTTCCAGGCCATGCGCTACATCATCCTCCCGCAAGCTATCCGCGTCATTCTACCCCCTCTTGGCAATGACTTCATCGCGATGCTGAAGGACTCGTCCCTCATCTCGGTGCTGGCAGTACGCGAATTGACACACCTGGGCCAGCTGCACCGCGCCCGAACATTCCGCTCCTGGGAAGCCCTGGGAACGGTGGCCTTTCTTTACCTGGTTCTGACACTCTCCCTGTCATTTCTGGTAAAGACCATGGAGAGGAGGATGGCCTTTGAGCGATAGTGCGCAACACCTCAACACGAACGACGACATCATCGTCATCGAGAACGTCCACAAAACCTTTAGCAAGGGCAAGGTCGTGGCCCTCAACGACGTCAGCTTGAGGATTAAACGAGGCGAGGTCTGTTTCATCTTCGGGCCCAGCGGTGGCGGCAAAAGCACGATGCTGCGCTGCATCAACCACCTCGAGACCATCGACAGCGGGTCAATCGTCGTCGATGGCATTCACCTCACCGACGAGAGGACGAACATCGACAAGGTGCGTGAAGAGGTGGGGATGGTCTTCCAGCTGTTCCATCTCTTCCCCCACCTGACAGTCCTGCAAAACGTGACCCTCGCCCAGGAAGTGGTGCGCAAGCGAGACTCGAAAAGAGCCGAAGACGTGGCCCGGAAGCTTCTGGACAGAGTTGGCATCCCTGAGAAGGCCGACGCCTTCCCGGCGCAGCTTTCAGGCGGCCAGAAGCAGCGGGTCGCAATTGCCCGCGCGCTGGCGATGAACCCCAAGATCATGCTCTTCGACGAGCCTACTTCCGCGCTGGACGCCGAGATGGTCCGCGAGGTGCTCGACGTCATGATGGATCTGGCTAAAGAAGGCATGACCATGATCGTCGTCTCGCACGAAATGGGTTTTGCCAGGGCAGCCTCTGACAGAATGGTCTTCCTGAGCGAAGGACGCATCATTGAGGAAGGGCCTCCAGAGGAACTCTACAACAATCCCAAGGAAGCCAGAACCAAGATGTTCCTGGACCAGATCCTCTATTAGCTGACATCCGCTCCGGGGGAGGACCGGCCCGCCCGGTCAAAATGCGTGACTATTCTGGCCGCCGTGGGCATCTGCGCCGTGGCGGCCTGCACATTCGGATCGGCTGACAATCGTATAGATTCCCATTTTTCGACCTTCTGTAAAGGGACAGTTGGTGGAACCTCTGGTTGATTCGAACGATTTCCCTGCCAGCCGCAACTCCACGTATCTGAACGCGGCCTCTGTGTCCCTGATGTATCAGGGCGCGGCGCGGGCGGCGATAGAATGGCAGCAAGACCTGGCGGATTACGGCACGATCAAGTTCGACGAGGTCGCCGAGGTGGCGGTCTTTGAGGACCTGCGCAAGGTAACGGCGGCGCTTTTCAACGTCCGGCCAGACGACATCGCCATCGGGTCCAGCGCCACCGAGCAGTTGTCCTCGCTGGCCTGGGCCATCGCCCCAGGGCCGGAGCAGAACGTGGTGGGGACCGACATCGTTTTCCCCAGCACGGTCTATCCCTGGGCACGGGTGGCGAGGCACACCGGCTGCGAGGTCCGGCTGGTTAAGGGCCAAAACGGGTACGTCAAGCCCGACGACGTGATCGGGCTTATCGACGACGACACTGCCGCCGTCTGTATTTCACACGTCGAGTTCAGCGGCGGGCAGCGTTACGACCTGGCGAGGCTGGCCGAAGCGGCCCACGCTCGCGGCGCGCTGCTCATCGTGGATGCCACCCAATCCGCCGGGATGCTCCCAATTGACGCCGCCGCCCTGAACCTCGACGCCCTGCTCACCGCCGCCTACAAGTGGCTGTGTGGGCCGTTTGGCGTATCCGTCATGTACCTCGCGCCCCACTTGCAGAGCAAGCTTGACCCCGGTTTAGTGGGCTGGCGCAGTCACGAAGACATATGGGATTTTCAGGCTGACCGGCTGGAGATGCCCGCTACCGCGCGCCGTTTCGAGTTCAGCACGATGGCCTATGGCTGCGCCGTCGGGCTGACTCGTGCCATCGACTACCTGCTGGCGTTAGGCGTGGACACCATCTTCGACTACTCGCGGGGGCTGGCCGACATGCTCCGAGAGGAACTGAAAGCGCGCGGAATCGAGATTGTCTCCCCAGAGAATGACGAGGAGCGCACAGCCATCCTGGCCGTACGCTTTCCCGGCCAGGACCCCGCCACGGTGGCCCGGCATCTCAACGAGCAGCAAGTCGTCGTTTCCAGGCGGCATGAATTCGTCAGGTTCTCGCCCCATCTTTACAACCGACCTGACGACATTGAGCGGGCACTACACCTCATCGACCAGCTCCTATAGAAGAAAGATCGTGAGGGGGGAACCGTGACTGACCCTGGTGCCATCGACATTCGCCCACTGCGCACCATTGAGGAGTATGCGCAAGCGGAGGAGGTCCAGATCCTCGTCTGGCAAATGGGCGGCGAGCGGGAAATCGTACCGAAAACAATCATGCTACCCATCAGCAAGACTGGCGGGTTGGTAATGGGTGCCTTCGATGGGGAACAAATGATAGGCATCTGCATCGGCCTGCTTGCGCGCACGGCAGAAGGGCGCGTTTACCATTGGTCTCACATCACTGGCGTCGTGGACAAGGGTCGTGGGCTGGGCGAGCGCATCAAATGGGCGCAGCGTGAAGCAGTCCTGGCTATGGGGCTGGACCTGATTCGCTGGACGACGGACCCGTTGGAAGGCATGAACGCCTCGCTGAACTTCGGCAAGCTGGGTGTCACCTGCTGTACCTACACGCGCAACCACTATGGAGAGATTCGGGACGGCCTTAACACAGGCATCGAATCAGACCGCTTCACCGTGGATTGGCATATCGACTCGGAACGGGTCAAGTCCCGATTGGCGGAGGGGAAACCACAGTTATCAGCTCAAGCGCTGTCGGACGAGGGCGCGGAGAGTGCCAACCCAACCGAGATCGCGGTGGAAGGCATCCGCCGCATCCACGAGACAAAGCTCGATCTGGCGTCACCGCGGGTCTTGATCGAAACTCCAGCCAGCTACCAGGCCATCAAGGTTCACGACCTGACGCTGGCGATCAGTTGGCGCATGCAAACCCGCGCGCTATTTGAGGCCTACTTCGGGAAAGACTACGTCGCGAAGGAGTTCATCAGCGAATTCTGGGACGGCGAACGACGCAGCTTCTTTCTGCTGGAACGGGCTTAGAAGAGTTGGAGATGCAAAAGCTTAGCTACGTGAAGTGTTCGCCGGGCGGGAATATTACCGTTTTGGTCTTCACAGAAGTACAGAGGAAACGACAGCCTGACGTAGCAAGACACATCATGGCATTGATGCCCGATGTTGAGCAGGTTGGGTTTGTGGAAAAGCCAGACAACCCACAGGCTGCTGCACGTCTGCAGATGATGGGAGGGGAATTCTGTGGCAATGCCACTCGTGCCCTGGCCTGGGTGCTAACGAAGAAAAACTGGCCTGAACTGGCACCACACGACGGGAACGTCGTTCTTGAAGTGAGCGGGGCCAAGAGATTGCTGAATGCGCAAATCACTGGCTCAATGGTCAGGGTCGAGATGCCCATCAAGCACGAACTTGAGTCGGTGAGACAGATCAGGGACAGGACGGTCGTCGATCTAGAAGGTATCTCTCACGTCATTGTCTATCAATCCCCTGACTCCGACGCCAGGGAAAAAGCGGACCGGCTGCTGGCGGAACTTGGCCTGCAGGAAATAGAGGCGGCAGGTGTCCTGTACTGTGAGCCACGTGAGGATGGCATCTACATGACTCCTTTCGTCTGGGTACGCGACACAGCCACACTTATTCAGGAGACTGCATGCGCCTCAGGGACCGTCTGCGTCGCGTTGGCCGAGGCAGCAGCCAGCAGAGACACGCAAACCGACCTGCGTGTGTATCAGCCCAGTGGTGGATTCATAAGGGCGTTTGTCGAGATTGCGGATGGCAAGTTCTCACAGGCTTTCATCGAAGGACCGGTAGAAATCCTTGAAGAAAGCGAGATTACCTTGAATGCATGATGGCAAACAGCTTGACCGCTGTGGAAATGAGCGAGTGACTGGGTTGAGTCGTTTGAGGTGTGGTACAACGCGCCCGAATTGAGGCTAAAAGCCCGGAACAGCCTCTAGAACCAGCGCATCTCCAGCCAGTTGATGAGCAGTCCCGCGACGTGGTGCCCCAGCCGGACCGATGCCTCGAAACGGTGCGGCGAAAAGGCATACATCCGCACAAAGTGTGGCCGAATGACGAATATCAGATAGTCCTCATCCCAGCGTTGGCTGGTCCACAAGAAGGCCACACCACCCTCACGCCGCATCAAATCCAACCAGCGACGCTTATCGTACTTGCCGATCTCCGGCAGATAGAAACGCAGCGCCAGCATATGGTTCAGCGTAAAGGTGGCCTCTAGCAAGTCCTGGTCGGCGTAAATGTCGAAGGTGAGCGTAGCGGCCTGATCCTGGCTAATCATCGTAGCCGTCGCGCGGCTGGCGGGCTGCGTATCCTCCGGGGCGCGCCCGATAGAGGTCAGCAGCGGCGCGTTGGCAAAGCGCCGTGACAACTCCGTATCCAGGTCAATCTCACCACGAAGGAATTGCTTGATCGTGACCGGCGCTTGATCCAGCTTGATGCTGCGCCGCAACGATCCCGTACCACCCAGGTCGCGCAGCAAGCGCTGGCGGTCCTGTTGGGTGAGCCTTGCCTCAGTTTCCGCTATTTCTCGAAGCTGTCTTCTGTCATCTAACATACACTTGCTTCCGATACCCTATACTTTGCGAAAACGCAGCCCGTCAGTTTCTCTTGGCAATGGCTAACATTATCGTACGAGTTGAAAAGTCTGTCAAAAAGGTGGGAAAAGGCAGTCCACCCCATGATGAAGTCGCCCGTCCGTGATATCGCGCCCGGCCAGGAGAAACACGGATCGCGGAAGCCTTCCGTGGCATCCTCGTTTCCGAGATGCCGTGTTTCGAAATGACCGGCTGTGTTATGCTTTGAGGCAAGCTTTTCGATTCGCTTGAGGCAAGCATCGTGAGCATTCAAACCAGCGTCGCCATCCTGGCAGGCGGCAAAAGCTCGCGCATGGGCACCGATAAGGCCTTCCTGGAATTCGCAGGCCAACCGCTCGTCGAGCGGGTTCTGGCGCGCGTGGAGGGTTTGGCGGATGAAGTGGTCCTCGTCGCCAACCAACCGGAGGCGTTCTTCTACCTGGGCCTGCCCCTGTACACGGATATCATCCCAGACCGAGGCCCGCTGGGCGGCATCTACACGGCAGTCAGCAGCACGCACGGCGAGCATACGCTGGTGGTGGCGGTGGACATGCCTTTCTTGAGCCGCGACCTGCTGGCCTACCTGCTCTCGCTGCGCGCGGGCTACGACGTGGTCGCTCCCCACCTGCAAAAATACCCGCAGGGCACCCACGCGGTGTATGGCAAAGCCTGCCTGGAACCTATCCGCCGCGACGTCGAGGCCGGGCATCTGAAGATCATCGGCTTCTACGACGAGGTGCGGGTGCGTTACGTGGACGAAGACGAGATGCGTCCCTTCGACCCCGCGCTGCGCTCGTTCGTCAACGTGAACACGCCGGACGAGTTGTCTGACGCGCGGCGAACCCCGGACGGTGAGTGATAGGAATCGCTCGCCAAGTCAAAAGGCAACGGAGCGGGTCAGACGCCCGCTCCACTCCATCGCGCCTGAAGGCCGTCAGAGCGTGATGACCTTCTCCGCCCGCCACTGGGCGTCGATGATGTCGGTCATCCCGCCGACGATCCCCACCTCTACTTCGTCGGTGAGGCCAAAGTGGTTCAGGCAGGTGCCGCAGATTACCAGCCGCACGCCCTTCTCCTCAAGCGCACGCAGTTGGTCCAGCACCGGCGACCCTTTACACACCAGTTTCACGCCTTCGGTGTAGAAGCAGATCACCCCCGGCAGCAGGTCGTTTTCACCCAGCAGGTGAAAGTACGTCCCGGCCAGCTGGTGCTGCAATGTTGTGTCGGCTTTCCCCATGCCCTCGTTGGTCACCAGAATGACTGTTGGGTTCAGCTTCGACGAGTCTGTCACCTTATCCTCCCTTGAGTAGCGCAATACCTGCCAAAAAGAAACGGCGACGCTCGTGGGAGCGCCGCCGTTGGTTGACCAACCAACTGGTCGATTTACGATAAGCCGAGGACCTTGCCCGTCTCCGTGTCGATGTCGATGTCGAAGAAGACCGGGCGCGGGGGCAACCCCGGCATGGTGCGCATAGCGCCGACGAGCGGGTAGATGAAGCCCGCCCCGACGGAGGCGCGCACCTCGCGGATGGGGAAGATATAACCACTCGGCACGCCCTTCCAGGCCCCATCGTGTGAGAGGGACAGGTGGGTCTTGGCCATGCAGATGGGCAGCTTGCCGAAGCCCTTGTCTTCGTAAGTCCTGATCTGGCGCTCGGCCAGCGCCTCGTAGCTCACGCCATCTGCGCCGTAGATTTCCTTCGCCAGCAGCTCTATTTTCTCTTTGATGGTCAGGTCCAGCGGGTAGAGGAAATCGAAATTGGACGGTTGCTCGCAGGCACCCACGACGGCTTCGGCCAGTTCGGCAGCGCCCTCGCCGCCCCAGGTCCAGTGCTCGGTGGGGGCGGTGGCGTAAGCGCCAGCGGCGGCGGCGGCCTCCGCGACTAGTTCGACTTCCGCGTCGGTGTCGGCGGTGAAACGGTTGACGGCCACGACCACCGGGATGCCGAACTTGTTGGCAATCTCGATGTTGCGGACCAGGTTAGCGCAACCGGCCTCCAGCAGTTTGAGGTTCTCTTCGGTGTATTCCGTGGGCAGCGGACGGCCAGCCACCACCTTCGGTCCGCCGCCGTGCATCTTGAGCGCGCGGATGGTCGCCACCAGCACCACGGCGTTGGGAATCAGGCCGGAGTAACGGCACTTGATGTGGAAGAACTTCTCCATGCCGATGTCAGCCCCGAAGCCCGACTCGGTGAGCACGTAGTCGGCCAGTTTCAGCGCGATCTGGTCGGCGATGATGGACGAGTTGCCGTGGGCGATGTTGGCGAACGGCCCGGCGTGCACGAACGCGGGCTGCCCTTCCAACGTCTGCATCAGCGTGGGCATCAGGGCATCCTTCATCAGCACGGTGGCTGCGCCCGCCACGCCCAGGTCCTCGACGGACACCGGGTCGCCGTCTTTATTGTAGGCAACCACGATGCGGCCAATGCGCTCACGCATGTCCTTCAGGCTGGTTGCCAACGCCAGGATAGCCATGATCTCGGAGGCGACGGTGATGTCGTAGCCGGTCTGGCGGGGCCGCCCGTCGAATTTGCCGCCCAACCCGACGATTATATTGCGCAGCGAGCGGTCATTCACGTCCACCACGCGATTCCAGGTGATGCTATAGGGGTCGATGTTCAGCTTGCGGTCAACGCCGAAGGTGTTCTGCAATTCCTCCAGCGAGTAGCGGTCCTCGTGCTGGATGCGCGTGTCGAGGGCCGCCGCGATCAGGTTGTGCGCAGCACTGATGGCGTGGATGTCGCCCGTCAGGTGGAGGTTGAAATCCTCCATCGGGATGATCTGCGAGTAGCCGCCGCCCGCCGCGCCGCCCTTGATGCCGAAGGTCGGGCCTTGCGAGGGCTGGCGGATGCAGCACATCACGTTTTTGCCCAATGCGGTGCCCATCGCCTGGGTCAGGCCGACGGTGGTCGTCGTCTTGCCCTCTCCCAACGGCGTGGGCGTGATGGCTGTCACGTCGACGTATTTACCCTGGGGCCGGTCTTCTAATCTTTTGAGGACGTCGAGGTGGACCTTGGCCTTGTACTTGCCATGATAGTCCAGGTCATCCTCGGTGAGGCCGAGCTTGTCGGCCATCTCGATAATAGGACGAAGGTCTGCTGCCTGGGCGATCTCGATGTCGCTGGGAACTTCCCTGGTCTTAGCCATAGTGAGGCTTCTCCTGTGTGTCTCCTAGAATAATGAGCCCCCTAGGGGGTTACAAGGTCTGTGCTGCATTCCTTAGCGTATCAAATTTGGCCGCTGGCTGTGAGCCGTCAAGTGTCATCGGCTGCATAGGACAATTGTCCCTTTTTGTACAAACACCTCCTTCGTGATGCTATGCTGAGATAGACAAACGCAGGGGCGCTCTTGATGGTTGAAAAGCGCCCCTGCTCGTGCCAGAATGAAAGCCAGTGCGGCTAATGGACCAGCGCCGCCTGGTCCTTGATCGCACCGCGCTCGTCGAGCGGGACGTCGGCCCCTTCGCGATCCTCCGGGGGTGTGGTCTTTTCCAGATTGACCGCGCAGACCTTGAAGTCGGGTATCTTGGCGCGCGGGTCGATCTTGTTGTTGGTCAGCAGGTTGGCCGCCGCCTCGACGAAGTGGAACGGCATGAAGACCGTCCCATCTGGCGAGCGCCCGGTGACCATCACGCGCAGCTTGATCTCGCCGCGCCGGGACCAGACCCGCACCCAATCGCTCGTCTCCAGGCTGAGCTTCTCGGCATCGCCGGGGCTGACCTCGACGGTGGCTTCGGGCCAGATGTCGTCCAGCTTAGAGCGGCGGGTGATGGTGCCGCCGTGCCAGTGGTAGAGCACGCGCCCGGTGGACAGGATGAACGGGTACTCGTCGTCGGGGAGTTCGCTCTCGGTGCCGTACTCCACCGCCCAGAACTTGCCCCGGCCACGCGGGAATTCGTCCGCGAAGAGGTACGGGGTGCCGGGGTGGTCCGCCGAGGGGCACGGCCAGTGGACGCCGCCCTCGCGTTCCAGCCGCTCGTAGGTGATGCCGCCGAAGTCGGGGGTAAGCTGGCGCATCTCCTCCCAGATTTCGGAAGGGTGCGTGTAGTCCCACCCGGCGGACGCCTCGCGGCCCAGCCGCGCTTCGACGCGCTGCGCCAGATCGCAGAGAATTTCCCAATCGGGGCGGCTGTTGCCGACGGCGGGCAAGGCTCTCCGCACGCGCTGCACGCGCCGGTCCGAGTTGGTGAAGGTGCCGTCTTTCTCGGCAAAGGAGGCGGCCGGAAGCACCACGTCGGCGATCTCGGCGATGCTGCTCATGAAGATGTCCTGCACCAGGATGAAATCCAGGTGTTCGAGGGCGTGCCTGGCGTGCGCGAGGTTCGGCTCGCTGGTGAGCGGGTCCTCACCCATGACGTACATGCCCTTGACCTGCCCGGTCAGCGAGGCATCGACCATCTCGGTCACGGTCAGGCCGGGGGTGGGATTGAGCGAGTTGCCGCCCCAGCGGGCCTCAAAGCGGCCCCGCGTCTCGCCGTCGTCCACGCGCTGGTACGCGGTGAAATAGGGCGGCAGCCCGCCGCTATCGGAGCAGCCCTGCACGTTGTTCTGGCCGCGCAGGGGATTCAGGCCGGTGCCCGGCTTGCCCACGTGCCCGGTCATCAAGGCCAGATTCACCAGGCTGAGGGTGTTGTCGGTGCCGTGCGTGGACTGGCTGATGCCCATGCCCCAGTAGAACGCGGCCCGCTCGGCCTGGGCGTACAGCCGGGCCGCCTCGCGGATGTCGTCGGCGGGCACGCCGGAAACCTCTTCGGCCCACTCCGGGGTGAAGGGTTCGAGCGATTCGACGTAGTCGGAGAAGCCCTCGGTCCGCTCACCGATGAACTCTTCATTATAGAGCTTCTCGTTGACGATGACGTGCGCAATCGCCTGGAAGACGGCTACGTCGGTGCCGGGCTTCTGCCGCAGCCACAGCGTGGCGAAATCGGTCATCTCGATCTGGCGCGGGTCGACCACGATCAGTTTGGCCCCGTTCTGGCGCACCGCCTTCTTGAGAAACAGGCTGATGACCGGGTGGGTTTCGGTGGTGTTGCTGCCGGTCACGACGAAGGTATCCAGGTGTTCCATCTCGGCAATCGAGTTGCTCATGGCCGAGGAGCCGATGCCCAATTGCAGGCCGGTCACCGACCCCGCATGGCACAGGCGGGCGCAGTGGTCCACGTTGTTCGTGCCCAGCACGGCCCGCACAAATTTCTGGAAGAGGTAGTTATCCTCGTTGGTGGCCTTGGCGCTGGCGTACGCGCCGACGGCGTCGCCGCCGTGCTCCCTGGCGATGGCCGCGAACCGGTCGGCCACCAGATCGAGCGCCTCGTCCCAGGTGGCGGTCCGCCACTCGGAGGGAACGCTGCGCGGATCATCGGTGTTGACCCGGATGAGCGGGTCGGTCAGGCGGCTGGGATGCTGCACGTAGTCGGTGCCGAAGCGGCCTTTCACACACAGCGTGCCGTAGTTGGGCGCGGCGTCGAAAGGCGCTTCGACGGCGTAGATGGTGTCATCTTTGACCTTGAGGTCCACCTGGCAGCCCACCCCGCAGAAGGGGCAGGTGCTGCGGACCACTCTGTCCGGCGTGAGCATGGGAGAAGAGACTCCTTTGGCTTGAATGTCGCTTCGACGTGGGCGGCGTCAGGTGACGCCGACCAGATTCTCCAGCCAGGGGACCACCAACCGCTCGAACTTGTCGAGGAAGAAGCCCATCTGCCCGGCCAGGTCGGCGGGCGTGGTAAAGGTCCACTGCTGGTCCAGGTCTTCGAATTGCAGCACGTCGCCCGGCAGATTCGACAGGCGGGTGTGCAGCCTCCCCTCCCAGGCCGGAACGGCCTGCATGGTGTCGTCCAGCGTCTTGAAACGGTCCAGGTTGATGAAGTAGTTATGGACGTCCGGCTGCGGCAAGAAGAGCGCCCACTCGTTGTGTTGAAAGTGAACGCGGGCCATGATGTTCGGCTGGAGGTACTTGACGAAGCGCACGTTGGCGTAGAACGTGTCGTAAGTGTCGTCAAAGCGCTCGTCCAGCTTGACCATCACGTCGCAGTCACTCAAGTTGTAGCCGTGGGCGGCCAGCGGCTCGCTGAGGATCTGTATCAATGGCTCGACGAAAGCCTCAATCAACACACTGATTTCAGGCGGGTCGTCGGCCAGGGGATCGTGCGGAATCAGCCACAGATAATCGTTTACACGCGTCATGCCAAACCTAGCCTTTGTGTTCGTCCCTGCGCTTCTTCGCGCGCCGGGTGGATTGCCAGATTTCCTCTAAGGATAGCCCTTGTTCCATGCCCCACTCGCGCCTGGGCTTGAGCGCCCCGGTAGGGCACACGCCCACACACTGCCCGCAGAACACGCAGGTCGTGTCGGGCATGGGCGCGTCGAAAAAGGTGGCGATGTGCGAGTCGAATCCCCGCTCGCCGAAGTTGAGCGCGAACGTGTACTGCGCGTCCTCGGCGCAAACCTGCACGCAGCGCCAGCACATCACGCACTGGCTGTAGTCGCGCACGTAGAACGGGTTGTCGTCCATCAGGTCGAACTCGCGCTTCTTGCCGCCCTCGAAGCGCGTCGCGTCGGCCTGATAATCGGCCCCCATCGCGGTGATCTCAGGCGCTTCGCTCAGGTCCACCGCCGAATCGAGCATCTCCAGGATGGTGCGGCGGCTGCGCTCGACGCGCTCGTTGCGCGTGGTCACGTGCATGCCGTCGGCGCACTCGGCCACGCAGGCGGGCAGCAGCACCCGCGCCCCCTCGGCTTCGACCACGCAGATGCGGCACACCGCGTTGGCGGTGAGGTGAGGATGGTAGCAGATCGTCGGCACCTCGATGCCCAGTTGGGCGGCGGCTTCGAGGAGGGTGCCGCCGGGCGCTACGGTGACTTCCTGGCCATCGATGGTCAGCGTGATGTCGTCTGGCATGGAACTCCTTTGGCGAGGTCAGGCGGTGGAAATGCGTATCTTCCCGTTTTGGGTTCCGGGGCTTTGCAACCCCAGGCGCTCGGCGTGAGCGTAGACGTTCATACTGTTGCGCCGCAGGTAGCCGATCAGGGCGATGTTCCACGTCTGGGCCAGCGCCACCGAGAGGCTGGTGGGCGAAGTGCGCGAGCACACGATGGGCGTCTCCATGTGGCGGGCCTTGTTGAGCATCTCCGAACTGACGCGGCCCGTCGTGAGCAGAATATGGTCGCGCGTCTCCAGGCCGGATTGCAGCGCCAGGCCGCGCAGCTTGTCGAGCGTATTGTGGCGGCCCACGTCCTCGGCCACCAGCAGCAGGCGCTCGCCGTCGGTCAGCGCCGAGGTGTGCACCCCACGCGCGCGGCTGTATAGCTGGGCGGACTGGTCCAGATCGTCCATGCGCGCCCACAGCCCTTCCGGCGTGAAGGTGGTGTCCGAGTCGAGCGGGTCGGCGGTGGCCGAGAGGTCGTCGAAGGTCACGCCGCCCCCGCAGCCAGAGGTCAGGATGAGGCGCTCCGGGCGCTCGAAGTCGGCCCGGCTGAGCCACACGTCCACGCACGTCCCGCTGGGGCAGACGTGCACCGCGCGCACGTCGTCCAGCCCCGCGATGATACCCTCGTTGGCGAGAAAACCGAGCGCCAGCGCGTCCTGCTGGCGAGGGGTGCAGGCGATGGTCGCCAGCTCGATGCCGTTGACGAACATCGAGACGTAGCTTTCCTCGATGACTTCCTCTCCGACGGTTCCCAGGCCGTTGCGCCTGACCGTCAGATAATTGGTAGAAACGATACCGTTGCCCATCGCTTTATTTCCTTCCATCCACCAGGTCGGGCCAATGATGTAATGCACTGAGCACGGCGCTGGCCGCCGTCTGGCCCAGGCCGCACAGCGAGGCGTCGGTCATCGTCCAGCCGACATCCATCAGGCGGTCGGCGTCGCCGGGCTGCGACTGGCCTGCCGTGGCGCGTTCCAGCACCTCCGCCTGGCGTTGCGTGCCGATCTGGCAAGGGAAACACTTGCCGCACGACTCGTGCGCGAAGAAGTGCGCCAGCCGCGCCAGCACGTCGCGCAAATCGACGCTGCTGTCCAGCACGGCGATGACCCCGGACCCTACCGGCGCGTGGATCGCGCTCAAAGCCTCAAAGGTGAGCGGCGTATCGAGTTGCTCCGGCAAGAGGAAGCCGCCCGCTGCACCGCCCATCAGAATCGCCTGCAACTCGCCGGTCACGCCGCCGCAGTGCTCGTCGAGCAGGGCGCGCACGGTGGTGCCGAAGGGCACCTCGACCAGCCCCGGACGGGCCACGTGCCCGCTCACGCAAAACAACTTGGTGCCCGCCGATTGCTCGGTGCCCCACTGGCGGAACCACTCGCTACCGTGCCTGACGATGTCCACGCTGGCCGCCAGCGTCTCGACGTTGTTGACCGCCGTCGGTTTGCCAAACAGGCCATGCGTGGTCGGGAAGGGCGGCTTGACGCGCGGGAAACCGCGCTTGCCCTCAATCGCCTCGAAGAGGGCGGTTTCCTCGCCACAGATGTACGCGCCTGCGCCCACCCGTATCTCGATCTCAAAGCTGAACCCGGAGCCGAGGATGTCCTGGCCCAGGTAGCCTGCCTCGGACGCGGCGTCAATAGCCGTCTGCACGGCCTCCCTGGCTAAGGGGTACTCGCCGCGCAAGAAAACGTAGCCCTTTTCAGAGCCGATGGCGAAACCGGCCAGCGCCATGCCCTCCAGCACGCGGAAGGGGTCGCCTTCCATCAGCACGCGGTCTTTGAAGGTGCCCGGCTCGCTCTCGTCGGCGTTGCAGATAACGTACTTCGGCTCGCCCACCGCGCCGTGCGTGAACTGCCACTTGAGGCCGGTGGGGAAGGCCGCGCCGCCCCGCCCGACGATACCGGAGTCCCTGACGGTTTTGATGATGGCCTCCGGGCCAATCGCGAACGCTTTGCGCAGCGCCTCGAAACCGCCGCGCGAGACGTAATCGTCCAGGCTGGCCGGGTCCACCGCGCCGATGTTGGCCGTCAGCACGCGCGGCTCGCCGCTGACATTCAACTCAGAGGGCGGGCCTTCGCCCCTCAGCAGCGCGTCGATGTCTTTTTGGGCCGTTCCGACGCGGACGACAGGCGTCTTGTCCACCAGCGCGGCGGGGGCTTGGTCGCACAAACCGATACACTGCATGCGCTCAACCGTGACCGCCCCGTCCTGGCTGGTGCCGCCGGGTTTCACCCCAGCGCGCTGGCAGGCCGCCTGGAGCACGTCCTCACCCCCCATGATAGCACACGACGGGTCGGTGCAGACACGCACAATCCGCTCGCCTACCGGCTGGCGGTAGAAGAGCGTGTAGAAGTCGAGCACCCCGTAGATATCGGCCAGGGGAACGCGCATGGCCTGTCCGATGCGCGTGGCTGTCGCTTCGGAGACGTATCCGTACGTGTCGTGGGCATCGTGCAGCGCGGGTAATAGTTGGGCGCGCCCGCCGTCCCGATAACGTTCGAGGAGTCGGTCCAGGGCGCTGAGGTCTGCGGGGTCGGCAGATGCCATTCAGGAGGGTCCTTATTGCTCTGCAAATCGGGCCAAATTTGGCAGGTTTCCCAAGTTTACTGCCCTTTAGGGATGGTGGCAACTTAATTATGATGCACGTGAGCAATTTAGGACTGTGTTCCTGCATACGCAGTTTTTCTCGTTGGTGTATAATGACCATGTACGACGCACACTTAAGAAGCGGTGTTCCAGGTAAGGGCGCCCCCAATACGCACGCTGGAGTGCCATCTCCGACCAGCGTTCAGGCTAGTCACACAGGACAACCGAATGCGTGTCATCATACCCAACCACTTCCCATTGGAAGGGTCAGGGAGTGGTATCTACACCCAAAATGTCGCCCGCGAGTTGGTGAACAAAGGCCACGAAGCACTCGCCATCACGCCCGGACACGCCGAGCAGACTGGCTTTCCCTTCGAGGTGCGGACGATACTGTTCACGCCCGCCGGGGTGGAGGAAGCTGGCAACCATCGCCTGCCATTCAACTTTCCGTGCTTCACCACCCACCCGCTCAGCGTGACCACGTTCGCCGACCTGGATGCGGCTCAACAGGACGCCTACGTCGCTGCCTTCCAGACGGCTATTGACGCTGCCGTGGCCGACTGGCAGCCAGACGTGATCCACGCCCAACACTTGTGGGTGACCGCCTACGCCGCCCGGCAGACCGGGCTACCTTACGTCGCCACCGCGCACGGCACCGACTTGATGGGCTTTCGCAAGTACGAGAGTTGGAAAGCCCTGGCGCTGGAAGGCGCGCAAAACGCGCAGGCCGTCATCGCCATCTCGCATCAGGTTTCGGAGGATACGCAAGCGCTTTACGGCGTCTCTGAAGAACAGATACGGTTGGTGTGGAACGGCTTCGACCAATCGATCTTTCGCGTGCTGCCCGACGTTCAACGAGCCGACGTGCTAGGCAAACACAACCTACCCGGCAACCCGGAGGTGGTCATCAGCTTTGTCGGCAAACTGACCGACTTCAAAGGCATCGACGTCTTACTCGACGCGGCGGCCATCTATGAACGAGAGTTGGGCGACGCCCTGACGCTCGTCGTGGGCGACGGCGAGTTGCGCGCGGACCTGGAGGCGCAGGCCAATCGCCTGGGGCTGCGTGGTGTCCATTTTCTGGGGCACCAGCCACAGCCCGCCGTGGCCGAGTTCTACAACATCGCCGACGTTTCGACGGTGCCCTCGCGAGTGGAGCCGTTCGGGCTGGTCGCCGTGGAGGCTCTGGCCTGCGGCACGCCCGTCGTCGCCACCAATGAAGGCGGCCTGCCCGATTTTGTGGACGAGCGCGTCGGCGCGCTGGTCGACGTGGACGACGCGGAGGGTCTGGCTGCGACGATTATCGACGAGGTGCAATCCGGGGCGAAGGCCGGTAAAGGCCCTTTCGCCGCCGAGTATGCTCTCGAAGGCTTTTCGTGGGCGGGACAGGTGGACCGCATGATCGCCGTTTACGACGAAGCCATCGCCAGCGCCAAGTAGGGTTGGCGCACTGAAACCGTCATCTTATTCATGCTGTTATACAGACGGGAAAGGATCACGTCCAACATAGGCTGATCGTTTTAGTGGAAGAGAAATACCCATGCAACACCTGACGACGAACAAGACCGCGTTCGGCCTCATCACCCGCAGACTGAACGACCCCCGACCGATCCTGCGGTTCCTGCACAACGCCCGCCAGCATGAGCACCGGATTGACCGGGCCATCATTGCCTATTCCCACCAGGTAAGTGAGAAGGCCGTCGCGGCGCTGCGGCGCGAGATTCGCACCGACGTGGTGCGCGCCCCCGGCGACCCCGTTCTACGAGACCGGCTGCTGGGCGCTGGCCTGACGCCCGACGAGGTGGACGGGCTGCTGGACGTGCCCAGTTGGCCCTGCTACAACGAAGTGCCCTATGGATCGTATCGCAATGCGGTGCTGCTCAGAGCGCTGCTGGGACGCGTCGATTATCTGCTCTTTTTCGACACCGACATCCAGCCGCGCGTGCTCACGTCCTGCGCCGACGGACGTGCTACCTGGGCAGACGCCGATTTTGTCGGCGGGCACCTCGATCATCTGGCACCGCCTGACGTGGTTGCCACCTCCAGCAACTATTCCGGTTACGACATTGTCCCCCCGCTGGGGTTCGATGGCCTGGAAGACCTCCTGGTCGGCCTGCGCAAAGAGGCGGCGCTCGACTATCTGGTGGACTGCGACAAACACGGCTGCCTTAACCTCGGTCCACAACGACCCGGTCAGCCGGTACCCACTAACAAAGTTCTAGGCGGGAACCTGGGCCTCAGTCTCGACGCGCCCTGGAAATTGGTGCCGTTCTTCTCGGCCACGTATGCGATAGATGACCGGTGCGTGCTGGGCCGAGGCGAGGATACGCTGCTGGGCCAGGCGACCTATACCACGATGGGTCTCGCGCTCGACGTGGACTTGCACGTGTTCCACGACACGTACGACGACTTCCCGCGCGCACCGGACATCAAGCGCAAGGCCATTCGCAACCGTTTCTACCGGGCCTGCCTGGGCTGGATTGGGCGCAATCCCTTCCTGACCTGGTACCTGGACCAGATCGGGCGGTTGGAGACTGATTTCGAAACGGCAATTGAGCGGCAGCGCGAGGGGCTGCGAATCGGCGCACCGAAAGCGGCCCGCCACCTGGAAGATGTTCGTTTCAAGAACCTACCCGCCGCGCTGGGCGCGTCGCTGGCGACGCTGCCGGAGATGATTGAGCGTTACGAACGGCTGATGGTGGGCTGGACGGCGCTGGTGGAGGTTCTCCATCCAGAAACCGTGCGCGATGTTTCACCCGACGAACGAGGCGGGCCGGTATCGATGGTCGCCTAGGGCGACGTGGCTTGCCCGGCCCGACGCTAGCAACTATAACTGAAGCCAACGCGACGCACCCGCGCCAGGGCGCTTTCGGACAGCAGGGAGAAAAAGGAGGGCGGCGTCTCGCGCCGCAAATCTTCGATGAACGCTGTGATGATCATCCCAACGTACTGGGGGCGAGATTCGGCGAGCGGCTGGCAGCCGGGCGACGCCGTCTACGACCACCCGACCCCTTTGGACGAGGACGGCACACTGCTCCAAACGCTCGACTCGCTCAAGGTCCTCGACGACACCGACTATTCGCTGGTCATCCTGGCCTGTGCCACCGCGCCAGACATCGAAGGGGCCGTCGAGCAGCGCGTCAAGGAGATGGTTCGCGCCGCCGACCCACCCGTAGAAAGCCACGTGATCTCGCACTCCCACCTGCACGAATGCCACCGGGCATTGGAGGACATCGGGCGCGATGACCTGGTTGGCGTATTGTCGCTGACCGGCTACTCAAACATCCGCAATATGTGTCTTTTCGTGCCCTACGTGATGGGTGCAGACATCGCCGTACTGATCGACGACGACGAGTGGTTCGACGATCCCAAGTTCATGACCAAGGCGCGCGAGTTCATCGGCAGCCGCTTCATGGGCCAGACCATCGACGGGGTGGCCGGTTACTATGTCAACGCCAAGGGCACGTACTACGACGACGTGCCCGAAGAAATCCACTGGATGACCTATTGGGACCGCTTTGGCAGCAAGCGCGAAGCCTTCGACCAGATTATCCCCGGCAAACCGCGCCTCAAGCTGACCCCGTTCGCCTTTGGCGGCTGCATGGTCATCAGCCGCGCGCTGATACGCCACGTGCCCTTCGACCCGCGCGTGACCCGGGGTGAGGACACCGATTACGTCATGAACGCGCGCATGTTTGGCTTCGACTTCTTCCTGGACAACGCGCTGTACATCCAGCACCGGCCCCCATCCAAGACACACCCTACCTGGCAGCGTTTCCGCGAGGACATCTTCCGCCTGCTCTACGGGAAGGCCAAACTCGATGGGCAAACGCCCCAGGCCAATATGGACATCGTCACCGCCGAGGATTTCGACCCCTATCCCGGCGAATTCCTGAAGGACACACTCGAAGACAAAATCCTCAAGACCAACCTCATCCTGGCGCTCGATTATCTGGCTAATGACCGGGTAGAAGATGCCAAGGAAACCATCCGCAATATCTGGCTGGCGAAGACCAAAGCCATTCCCAGCGATAACCCCTTCGAAACCTACCTGGCTTTCCAGCGCCGTTGGCGCGCGCTGCGAAAACTGGCCGACGGCGACCTGCGCGAGACGTTCCAGGCAACCTTCCAGCGCGGCAACATCTACTACGAGGAAGCGGAACAGCTCAAGGAAGCCCAGCGCGCTGAACTCCAACGCGAGGCCACGGCGATAGAGGTCTCCTCGCTCGACGGCATCCCCTTTTTCAGTGACCTGCCGCGCCAGCAAGTCGAGACGTTGCTCTCCCTCTGCGGACGCGCGTATTTCGCCAAAGATGACATCCTGCTGGAGAAAGGCTCCGACCAGCACATGCTGTACATCATCACCAAGGGGACAGTGCGTGTGGCCCTGACCGACGGGGCCGGTCGCGAGACAGCGCTGGTCGACGTGGGCGAGGGCGAGATGCTGGGGGAGGTGGCCCTGGCAAGCGACGCCCCCCACTCGGCGACGGTGGTCGCGCTGGAGCCAACCGAGGTCATCACGCTGAAGCGCAGCGCCCTGTATAGCCTGATGAAGCAGTCACCCGAACTCGCCATGCAACTGTGGCAACGTCTGGCCCAGGCGCTCGGTGACAGGCTCCGCGACTCAAACGTGCGCTACATTTCCCATGCGCACCACACTCACGACGTGGCAGACGAACTGCTGGGCACCGGGCCGCTGGAGAGTGAGGAAGAGTGACATAGCTGAAGCCCATTCGGAGGCAGGGTATTTCTCACTTCCATGCATCCAATCGTCAATCAAACCTCCGAGGGCAGGTCTTGCAAACGCGACCTGCCCTCTTCCCGTCGATGTGTGCTTACATATTCCCCAAGCGGGGGCGCGTCTGTCGCCTGACCGGACAGGTGCCTGCCAAACCCGGCCAGCACGGCTTCGAGCAGCGGCAGGAAATTGGAGACGCGCCGGGCGCGGATGACCCAATCCCACAGCGGCTCGAACTTCTTCCAGCCCCCGGCGTAAGCGAGATGGCGCAGGCGTGAAGCGAGGTCGTCTTTGGCCCACGCCCCGCGCGCGATGGCCCCCCAGCGATAGAAATCGCGGTAGGCACGCCAGTAGCCGGTTTCCAGCGCCTCCGGGGACAGTCTGGCTGGCTCGTACACCACGTGTCGCGTGTCGTAGAGGTCCCAGTTGCGCGTCGTGATGCGCCCCTGCGCAGCCATGCGCTGGTAGAGCGCCGTGCCGGGGTACGGCGTCAGGATGTGAAACGTGGCCGTTTCGATGCCTTGCTCGACGGCCCATTCAACAGTACGGTCAAACACCGTTTCGTCGTCGCCGTCCATGCCGAAGACAAAGCTGCCGTTGATCATCACGCCCAGGTCGTGCAGGCGGCGGATGGCGGCGCTGTAGTCGCGGTTGAGGTTGTGGTACTTGTTCTGCTCGTGCAGATTGTGAGGATTGAGCGTCTCGAAGCCCACGAACAGGCTGCGCAATCCGGTCTCTGCCGCCTTCTCCAGCAGACCGGGCCTCAGCACCGACTGCACGGTTCCCGCTGCCTGCCACAGACGCCCCATCCCCTTCATCCCGTCAAACAGGGCCGCAGCAAAGCGCGGGTGGCCGAAAAGATGATCGTCCAGAAAGTAGAGATGGCGGCCCGGCAGCCGTTCGATTTCGGCCAGGGCGTCGTCCACAGTTTGCACGTAGAAGGATTTTCCCTCCTGGAAGAAGGATTTGACGTAGCAGAAATCGCAGGCGTGGGGGCAACCGCGCGAGACGACGAGCGAGTTGGGGACCAGGTAGAGATGGCGCTTGATGAGATCGCGCCGGACGGGCGGCGTGCCGATAAGCGTGCGCTGAACGTTCCGGTAAACCTTGCCGGGCCGCCCGGCGCGAAAGTCCGCCAGGAAGGCAGGCCACGTATCCTCGCCGGGGCCGAGGAAGATCGTGTCGGCGTGGCGGGCGGCTTCCTCCGGCAGCGAGGTGACGTGCAGCCCGCCAAGCGCGACGTGCGCTCCCTTAGCGCGGTAGTGGTCGGCCAGTTCGTAGGCGCGGTAGGCAGAGGTGATGTAGACCTGGATGACGACCAGATCGGGTTCGTCGTCCAGATGCAGCTTTTCGACGTGCTCGTCCTCGATCACGACCTCGTCGTCGGGGTCGAGGTAGCCCGCCAGCGTCGCCAGCCCCAACGGCGGGAAGAGCGAATATTTGATGGGCCGCCAGAACGGGCTGACGGCTTCGGTCAGTGCAGGCAGGATCATCTTAACCTTCATCACTGATTTCCTTTACACTCCTATCCCTGTGTCGTATCCACATAGACAACAAATTCATCTGGGTTACCTGTATCAATGAAAACTTCCTGGGCATAGTAGTCGCGCCCACTCCAGTACTCGTACTTGCCATACAGATATGATTCGGCGTCTCGTGGAAACAGTGTGTCTTCCCCCCATGCCTCGGGTGGGGCTGACGAGGAGAGTGGTTCCTCCAAATGAGTGCTGGCGATGAACTCCTCCAAATCGTCAGGGGACATCTCAAAACGAGCCACGGCCCACCAGTTCTGCATACCAGAACAGTAAGAGTCCAAATCCGTGGCACTAGGGGGCAGCGTGAAGCTTCCGAAGTGCTCGATTTTCGCAGGTTCTTCGGGTGGACAGAAGGAGCCCAGCCCTGCCAGAATCGGGTAGGGACCTATTAAGATTCCTGCATAGGCGACAATAGCCACCGGAATCGCCATTAGGACCAAAACCCAAATCCTTCTTCTGAGCAGGACGCTTTTCTCAAGAGATACGCCTGCCCCAACTCCACACGAGTAGGCAAGCAAGTCCGTCCAACGAAACCGGAAACCAAGAATTAGGCCTCCAAGCGCTGAATATCGAAGGGAGCGAATCCACTGAGCCTCATAGAATTGGCTAAACTCAATGCCCCACGTTACACCGAGAGCAAGCAACGCCAGCTTCCAGGTTCCGGCGGCAGGGAATGAGAGCCCAAATAGCAGAAAAACCATCAGGGCCCACAGACCATCGCCCAGGTATTGCACGTAGAAATCGGGCATGTCATCCACTGTCCGGGAAGGCAGGCCAATGAGAATCACCACAATGACGGCGACCAGATACAAGAGACGTCTTCTCACCTGCGATTGGCTACTGTCCATCGATCTCCCCGTTCAGAACCCCAGGACTTCAGCGATTGTGGAGGCGACGTCGGCGTAGAAGTTCCCGCCACGTTCGAAGAACAGAATGAAGGGCAACTGCGGGTCGCCCATGAAGGGACGGAGGGTCCAGGCCATCTGGCTGCCGACAAAGCCGTAGAGGAATATCCACATGAAAAAGATGTAGCGACGCGCCCCGCGCCCCTTGTCGTCAGCAGCGGTGACAGCACACATACCCTGCCGGAGAAATGAGACCCCCAAGAACGAAGCGACTGAGAGGAAGATGACGTTGAGCAACTTGAAGAATTCGTACTGGTCGCTGGTGAGCAAGAAAAAGACGGTGATGGGGGCCAGGCTGACCATCAGTACAGAGGTGGTTGAGATAGCTGTCAGAATGAGGGCGATGGTCTGTGAAATGGTCTGCCGGGACCCAAAGAGAATGTTGAAGTAATGAAGTGACGGGACGCAGATGAACAATGTCACTAAATACAAGACAGGTAGCTTGAAAAACGAAGATACTGCCTGTAAGAAACTATGACCTGCGCCCATCACCGCGCCGTAGATCGCGAGAAAGACAAACGACGAGAGCAACATGGCGTTGATCTTGTCGCGCAGGCCCACTCCGTCGCGAATTTCTGCAAAGAAATCGCTGCGGTCACGCAAGATCGTCTCGATAATCGTAAAGTTATCCATGCCACCAGGATAGGGTGAGCCGCAGGTTCAAGCGACAGTCTGGGTGCCTGCGCCAAAGCACCTGAGTGCTCAGGAGCGCAGACAAAGCAGACACTGTGCGCGTGTCAGAAGTTGAAGACCAATTGTCGGGGTAACATCAGGTCCGGGGGGATATTCCGAGATACAGAGGAATGTATAAACCTACCTCATGGGCGATGGGTATCTGCGATGTCGGCTTTGTCAGGGAGTTGCTGCGTGCTCCAGGTCTGCAAGTCGCCGAATATAGCCTCGCGCAATCCACAAGGGGACGAATCCAAAGATTCCGAAGGAGCAGTCTATTAACCGCCAAAAGAAGGGTATCTCCCGTATTGGCCCCCAAATCAACGCTAGTGGGATGACCAAAACGCAGGCAATCATGCCAAATTCGATCACCCAGATATTCCTAACAGGGTCCCGTAGCGCGCCCCAAAAGGCTATAGCGATGACGATATGGGCAAACGCGAGCCAGTCGGTCCCGTAGGCGATAAAGGGATACTGTTGATACGTCTCGGCAAGGCCCTGGTAAACAAACGAGATCCAACGGGCCATCCCAGGCCACAGGTCTTCCATGAAAGTTCCGAGGCCAAAGATACGCTGGAGAAGATCGGCCTCCCATCTGATGGGAAACGCGGTTAGTCCACTCAAGAGCAGCGCGATGACGAAGAACCAAAGCAGGTAACTGACCCGCCTTCTGATGACTTGAGTTTCCACTGCAACGCCTCCAAGAGTTGTAACCAGGATGCTCAAGGCAATTCAAGGGTATATGATTCACATGTCCTCGTCTACCTCTCAAGCCAGCCGACTTGGGCACCTGAGTGCTTGACGGCAATGGAACGTTCTGCTACCTTGCGGGCACGGAGAAGATGATGCTGCGGACGCTGCTGGTCGAAGACAACCTGAGATTGCAAGAGGGGCTGGCGGCTGGCCTGGAGGCTGCCGGAGACGTGTCTGTCGTGGGGCGCTGCACGTCCGGCGAGGCGGCGCTGGATTTCTGTCTGGCCGGGGAGGCGCTTGACGCCATCCTGATGGACGTGGCGCTGGCCGGGGAGATGAGCGGCATTGAGGCGGCAGTTGCCATCCGGCGCGAGTTTCCACGCATGCCCATCGTCTTCTATTCCATACAAGACGACGACGCCTACTTCCGCGCCTTTCGCGAGGCGGGCATCCTCAGCCACTACGCCTACGTGCGCAAGTCGAACTACCTGCTGCCGGAGATGATCCTGCCCCTGCTGAAAGACGCCGTCGCCGGGCGGAGCTTCATCGACCCGGAGATCGAAGCGCGCGTGCGCGAGGTCCGCCAGAAGGACGAACAGTCGCCCATGGCGCTGCTGGAACCCAACGAGCAGGTGGTAGCTCAAATGCTGGCCGACGGGCTGACCAACGAGCAAATTGCCTCCCGGCTGGGCTTTCGGGACAAGCGGACCATCAGCCGCACCAACGGCCAGATTTACGCCGCCTGGGGACTGGTCGAGAACGCAACGGACGAAAAAGTCGCGCGCACGCGGGCAGCCATCATCGTTCAGACCGGACGCCTGATGATGTGGGACGAGGATGGCACCGCGCACGTGCTCGACGACCGGGGGCAATGGGTCGCCTGGGATGGTGGCGCATGACCGGCCTTTTCCTGCTCGACTGGGGCTTGATGGCCGTCTCGTTGTTCAACACCATCCTGCTTCTCTGGCTGGGACTGACCGTGCTGCTGAACGCGGAGCGCCGCAACCTGGGCATCTGGGTCGCGGGCGGCGGGATGCTGATGGGCGCGGCCTTCTTCATCAGCCACACCATCATCCTGGGGCAGGAATTGAACGCCAGCCGTCTGGGTCTGGACTTCTGGTGGCGCGTTGGCTGGATACCGGTCATCGCTTCCCCCTTTGCCTGGTACGCCGTCATGCTGTGGTACGCCGGGTACTGGCGTGACCGGCAGGCCCGGTTGCGGCGCAGACACCGCGTCTGGCTCGGCCTGACCACGACACTGGCGTTGGGATTGGCCGGTCTGATGATCTTCGCCAGCCCGCTGCCCTCGTATTGGCAGGTCATCGTCCTCGACCTGTCGGCCCGGCAGGCCATCGGGGGCACCTCGTTTCTGCTGGTGGTTTATCCGGCCTTCATCGTGCTGTGCATCGTCCTGTCGATTGACGCGCTGCGCCGCCCGGAACCCTCGGAGCGCGTGATGGGCGATCTGGCCCACCAGCGTGCGCGTCCCTGGCTGATCGCCACGTCTGTGCTTCTGCTGGTCGTCAGCTTCCTGGTGACGTTGTTCATGGTGTGGGCCATACACGGTGCCCGTGCCGGGACGCTGGACCCGTTTGGAGTGCGGGTTATCCAGGCCGTGAGCCTGTTCGACCTGATCATCGCCTCGCTGGTCGGCCTGTCGGTGGTCTCGCTGGGACAGGGCATCGTCTCGCACGAGGTGTTCACCGGGAAAACGCTGCCCCGGCGTGGCTTCTTTCGCCACTGGCGCAGCGCGGTCATCCTGGCGGGGGGCTACGCCACCGTGATTGGCTGGGGTCTAGCCATCCACCTGCGCTCCATCTACAGCCTGCTGCTGACGACCATTTTGATGGTCGCCTTCTACGCCCTGTTTAGCTGGCGCTCCTTCGTCGAGCGGGAGCGATTCATGGCCCGGCTGCGGCCATTCGTGGGTAGCCAGCAACTGGTGCACCATCTGCTGGGTCCCGAAAATGATTGGTCTGGCGGAGCGGAGGCCATCTTTGAGGCCCTCTGCCGGGACGTTCTCAATGCCCAGCAGGGACAGTTAGTCCCGCTCGGCGCGCTAGCGCCTCTGGTAAGCTCGCCGCCATCCTACCCGCCAACGGCTCAGGGACCAGGCCCCGGCGTGCTGCCTGCCGATCTGCTCCCAACACCTGATGCCAGCGTGGTGCCGCTCGACGCGGAACGTTACGAGGGGTTCCAGTGGGCGATTCCCTTGTGGGCAGAGCGCGGCCTCGTCGGGGTGCTGCTGCTCGGTCAGAAGCAAGACGACGGGTTGTACACGCAGGAGGAGATCGAAATCGCGCAGGCCAGTGGAGAGCGCATTGTCGATATGCTGGCGGGCGAAGAGATGGCCCGCCGCCTGATGGGGCTTCAGCGGCGGCGGCTGGCCGAAACGCAGGTGCTGGATCACCAGACGCGCCGCACGCTTCACGACGAGGTGCTCCCCGACCTGCACGCGGCCATTCTCGGCTTGAGCAGCCTGTCACACGGCGAGCCTGCGGTGCGGGATGCCCTCAACATACTGACCACCATGCATCACCAGTTGGCCGATATAATCCATGCCTTACCTGACACGACCTTGGGGACACCACGCCAGGAGAATCTGGCCGAAGCCCTTCGGGAGATGGTGCAGGCAGAGTTCGCAGGAGAATTCAACCAGGTCTCCTGGCAAATCGCGGAAAACCTCCCCCGGCTCGATCCCCTCGTCGGGCAGGTGGTCTATTACGCCATGCGCGAGGTCGTGCGCAACGCCGCGCTCCACGGACGCGGCGGCGACCCGGAAAGAGCCGTCAACCTGCGCATCGACGTGCGCTGTGACGGCGAGTTGTCGATCACGGTAAGGGACGACGGCGTTGGCCTGGTGCCTCACCCTCGTTCAGATGCAGACCTGTCGGCGGGCGCGCAGGGAGGACTGGCCCTCCACAGCACGATGCTGGCCGTCGTAGGCGGCTACCTGACGTTGGAACCGCTGCCAGAAGGGGGAACGCAAGCGACGATCACCCTGCCCCTGCTGCCGGAAGGGCCGCAAACCGTCCCCTACTTGGACGGTCAGGAAGCGACCGCTTGAAGATAGTGAAACTGACCGCCACCTTACCCGGATATATACCCAGGGAGTATCCATGGCAACCTTCGAACGCATCCGCGCCGGTGTGATCGGTTACGGCATCGGCAAGATTTACACAGCTACCTTGCGCAACGTCGGCCTCTACTACCCCGACTTTCCGGGCGTCGATCTGGTGGCTATCTCAACCGCCACCGACGCCAGCGGCGAAAAAGCCGTGCAGCAATTCGGCTTCGAGCGCCGGACCACAGACTACCGCGATCTCCTGGCAGCCGACGACATCAACGTGCTGGTCATCGCCACGCCCAATCACCTCCACCACGAGATGATGCTCAACGCCTTGCAGACCGACAAGGCCATCTACTTCGACAAGCCGCTCGCCAACAACCTGACCGAGGCGCGCGAGATTTTGGCCGCCTCCCGCCAGACCGGGCGCGACGCCCAGATCATTTTCGAGTTCCGTTTTGCCCCGGCCACGCAGATCGCTCACCAGATGATCCAGGACGGGCGGCTGGGTGACATCTACACCTTCCGGGCCACCTATTTCCGTTCCAGCTACATCGACCCCCAAAAGCCCCTGCGCTGGAAAGCCTCGCTGGCCCAGAGCGGGGGCGGGTCAACTCAGGACCTCACCTCCCACGTTCTCGACCTGGTTATTCGCCTGGTTGGTATGCCGGAGCGCGTCTCGGCTCAGCTGCGCACGTTCATTCACGAGCGTCCCGCCGCCAGGGGCAGCGCGGAAAAGGCCCCTGTCGAAACCGACGACCATGCGACGCTGCTGTGTGCCATGCCGGGCGGCACGATAGGGACCGTCGAGGCCGGGCGTCTGCTGACCGGCGCTCAAAATGACCTGGCGATAGAGGTCTACGGCAGCCAGGGCTCGCTCAAGTGGAGCCTGATGGACCCCAACCACCTCTACGTGGCCGATGGGCGCATGCCCGCCGACGAGCGCGGCTGGATCAAGGTGCCCACCTTGCAGCGCTATCCCGGTGCCATCCTGCCCGGCGACGACGTGCCGGTGGGTATGATGCGCTTCCACGTCGCCAGCATGGCCGCTTTTCTCAGGAGCACGCTCGACGGCACACCTTACGACCCCGGTATCGAACAGGGCGCCCGCGTCCAGGCCGTCATCGAAGCCGCCATCCAGGCCGCCCGGACAGATACCTGGGTGGACGTGCCGCCAATCGCGTGACCGCCAACCAGCCCACAAAACCGGCTCGGAGCGCCGCCCGGCGGATAGACGCCTGCTCATTGCCAGAAACTCGCCTTGACAGTCGCCGGAGCGTACGGTAGACTCCGCATGTTGGGCGGCAATAAGCACGTGTGGCTGCGTGCCGCTGTTGCCGAACTCGATACGAGCAACGTCATAGAAAGGTCATCAACGTCGGTAGCGATGACCTTTAACTGTGCGAGATAGTCGAACGGGGCGCGTTGGCGGCCTGTTTGCCGTCAGAAGAACGATAGAATACCTGGAGCACCGCCATGCCGACAGTAAACCAGTTGGTCCGCAAGGGGCGCAAACGCAAGCAAAAGAAGAGCACGGCCCCGGCGCTGTTGTACACGTACAACTCCTTTAATCAGAGACGGACCCGCCAGCCGAAGGGCGCGCCTCAGAAGCGCGGCGTCTGCACGCAGGTGCGCACCATGCCACCCAAGAAACCAAACTCGGCTCTGCGCAAGATCGCCCGTGTGCGCCTGTCCAACGGCATCGAGGTGACGGCGTATATCCCCGGTGAGGGGCACACCCTCCAGGAGCACTCGGTGGTGCTGGTACGCGGAGGGCGTGTCAAGGACCTTCCCGGCGTACGCTACCACATCGTGCGCGGCCCGCTCGACACCACCGGCGTCGAGGCGCGCACGCAGGGCCGCAGCAAATACGGCACCAAGCGGCCCAAGTAAGTGAGGCAGGCTCACAGTCCGCTATTTCGGAGAACCATTCGCCACCAGTGGCGACCCAAACGAGATAGCGGACTGAACTCGGAAGGAGGTATTCATGCCCAGGCGTTATAGACCCGCCAAACGAGAAGTGATACCCGACCACAAGTATGGCAGCGTCGAGATTGCGATGTTTGTCAACCGGTTGATGATTGGCGGAAAGAAAAGCACGGCCTACCGCGTGATGTACGACGCGCTGGATATTGTGGCCGAACGCGCCAAGCGCGACCCGGTAGACGCATTCAGCCAGGCGTTAAAGAACGTCACCCCGGCCATCGAGGTCAAGCCCCGCCGTGTCGGCGGCTCGACCTACCAGGTGCCGGTGGAAGTGCAGCCGCAACGGCGCACCTCGTTGGCGATGCGTTGGATGCTGGAGGCGGCCCGGAGTCGTAGCGGCAAGAGCATGGCCGACAAACTGGCAGGCGAGATCCTGGATGCGTTGCAGAACCAGGGCGCGGCTGCGAAGCGGAAAGAAGATACCCATCGCATGGCGGAGGCTAACCGCGCGTTTGCCCACTACCGATGGTAGTGACCGATGGTAGTGACCATTGGTAGCCTGTAAGGCGAACGCCACCTGAAGGGGCCCAAGCGATTTATTGGTAGCGAAATGAGCGAACAAAAACCACTCGACAAAGTAAGAAACATAGGCGTCATCGCCCACATCGACGCCGGGAAGACGACGACCACTGAGCGCATCCTGTACTACACAGGGCGGACGCACAAGATGGGCGAGGTGCACGACGGCACCACCGTCACCGACTGGATGGACCAGGAGCGGGAGCGCGGCATCACCATCACGTCCGCAGCCATCACTTCTGAGTGGCGCGATCACCAGGTGAACCTGATCGACACGCCGGGACACATCGACTTCACCGCCGAGGTGCAGCGCAGTTTGCGCGTGCTGGACGGCGGGATCGTGGTGTTTGACGGCGTGGCCGGGGTAGAGCCGCAGAGCGAGACCGTGTGGCGGCAGGCTGACCGTTACAACGTACCGCGCATTTGCTTCGTGAACAAGATGGACCGCGTGGGTGCGGACTTCGAGCGCACCATCCAAATGATCCGCGATCGACTCAGCGGCAATCCCATCGCCATCCAGATTCCGTGGGGCGTCGAGGCCAACTTCAGGGGCGTGATCGACCTGCTCAATATGCAGGCTATCACCTGGACAGACGAACTGGGCGCCAAGCGCGAGTACCTGCCCATCCCCGACGACCTACTGGAAGCAGCCCAGGCAGCTCATGACGAAATCATGGAACGCATCGTCGAAACCGACGACGCCCTGACCGAGAAGTACCTCGACGGCCAGGAGATCTCGGTGGAGGAAACCGTGAGCGCGCTGCGGGGTGCCACGCTGAGGGGCGAGGCCCAGCCGGTGCTGTGCGGCTCGGCGCTGAAGAACAAGGGCGTCCAACCCTTATTGGACGCCGTCGTAGACTTCCTCCCCTCGCCGCTCGACGTGCCGCCTATCACCGGGATCAACCCCCGCACTGAGGAGGAAGAATCGCGTCCGGCCAGCGACGACGAGCCGATGAGCGCGATGGTCTTCAAGATCGTGACCGATCCCTACGTGGGGCGACTGGCCTTTTTCCGCGTCTATTCGGGCGTGCTGAAAGCCAACAGCAACGTGACCAACGCCACCAAGGGCAAGAAGGAGCGCATCGGGCGCGTGCTGCGCATGTTTGCAGACCGGCGCGAGGACATTGAAGAAGTGCACGCCGGTGACATCGCGGCCACGCTGGGCCTGAAGGACACCTTCACCGGCGAGACGCTGGCTAATCCCAACCACCCGATCGTGTTGGAGTCGATTACCTTCCCAGAGCCGGTCATCTTTGTCGCCGTCGAGCCGAAGACGAGCGCCGACCAGGACAAGATGGCCGACGCGTTGCGACGGTTGGCCGAGGAAGACCCGACCTTCCAGGTGCGCGTCGATGAGCAGACCGGACAGACGATTATCTCCGGCATGGGCGAGTTGCACCTGGAAGTGCTGGTGGACCGCATGCAACGCGAGTTCAAGGTTGGCGCCAACGTAGGCCGCCCGCGCGTGGCCTACCGCGAAACCATCACCGAACCGGCCACGGCTGACGTGGTGTTCAAGAAGCAAACCGGCGGGCGCGGCCAGTACGCGCACGTCGATCTGGAGATCGAACCGCTCGAACCGGGGCTGGGCTTCGAGTTCGAGAACAAGATTCGCGGCGGAGCCATTCCCAGGGAATACATCCCCGCCGTCCGGGCGGGCGTCGAAGAAGCGTTGGGCAGCGGCGTTATCGCCGGTTACCCTGTGGTCGACGTCAGAGTGACGTTGGTAGACGGCTCGTACCACGAAGTGGACTCGTCCGAGTTCGCTTTCAAGGTTGCCGGGTCGATGGCTGTCAAGGAGGCCGTGCGTAAGGCCGGGCCGGTCGTGCTGGAACCCGTGATGAAGGTTGAGGTCATCGCGCCTGAGGAGCACACAGGCGACGTGATTGGCAACCTGAATGCGCGCCGCTCCAGCATCGACGGCATGGAACCGCGCGCCGACGGGCTGCAAAGCATCGATGCGATTGCGCCCCTGGCCGAGATGTTTGGCTACGCCACCGACCTGCGCAGCATGACGCAGGGGCGGGGCAACTTCACGATGGAATTCGACCACTACGCGCCCGTGCCTGACACCGTGACAGATAATATACTGGCGGGTCGCTAAGCGCCCGACAAAACAGGTGAAGACCTGAAGACAAACTGGAGGACGACATGAGCAAGGGAAAGTTCGAGCGCACCAAGCCACACGTGAACGTGGGCACCATCGGTCACATCGACCACGGCAAAACCACGCTGACGGCGGCTATCACCAAGGTGTTGGGCCTGCAGGGCTTGGCCGACTTCCGGGCGTTCGACACGATTGACAACGCCCCGGAGGAGAAAGAGCGCGGCATCACCATCGCCATCGCGCACGTGGAGTACGAGACCGAGGCGCGCCACTACGCCCACGTGGACTGCCCCGGTCACCGCGACTACATCAAGAACATGATCACCGGCGCGGCGCAGATGGACGGCGCCATCCTGGTGGTGGCCGCCCCCGACGGGGCGATGCCCCAGACGCGCGAGCACGTGCTGCTGGCCCGCCAGGTGGAAGTCCCGGCCATGGTCGTCTACCTCAACAAGGTGGACATGATGGACGACGAGGAGTTGCTGGAGTTGGTGGAGCTGGAGCTGCGCGAACTGCTCACCAGCTACCGCTTCCCCGGCGACGAGATCCCCATCGTGCGCGGCTCGGCGCTGGCCGCCCTGGAGAGCGGCAGCACCGACCCCGACGCGCCGGAGTACGCCTCCATCTGGGAGCTGATGCGGGTGGTGGACGAGTACATTCCCACCCCGCTGCGCGAGACCGACCGGCCCTTCCTGATGCCGGTGGAGGACGTGTTCTCCATCAAGGGGCGCGGCACGGTGGTCACCGGGCGCGTGGAGCGCGGCATGATCACCAAGGGCGACGAGGTGGAGATCGTCGGCAAGCAGGAAGAGATCATGAAGACCGTGGTCACCGGCACCGAGATGTTCCACCAGGAGCTGGACTCGGCCCAGGCGGGCGACAACGCGGGCGTCCTGCTGCGCGGCGTTGGCCGCGACGAGCTGGAGCGGGGCATGGTGTTGGCCGCCCCCGGCTCCATCACCCCGCACCGCCGCTTCATGAGCGAGGTGTACGTGCTGCGCAAGGACGAAGGCGGGCGGCACAAGGCCTTCTTCTCCGGCTATCGCCCGCAGTTCTTCATCCGCACCGCCGACATCACCGGCGAGATCCAGCTGCCCGAAGGGGTGGAGATGGTGATGCCCGGCGACAGCGTCAACCTGATGGTCGAGCTGATCACGCCCGCCGCCCTGGACAAGGG
>Ga0180437_10000922_pt1 | contig 52364 bp, 68 predicted proteins | sample SS_ome_4_FD_132410 | JGI IMG/M metagenome (GOLD analysis project Ga0180437, IMG submission 132410) | Hypersaline lake sediment archaeal communities from the Salton Sea, California, USA - SS_3_D_1 metaG | ecosystem: Environmental > Aquatic > Non-marine Saline and Alkaline > Hypersaline >... | reverse complement strand
GCGCCCAGTTCGGCGACCCGATCGATATCCTCCGATTCGTCAAGACGGATGGCGCCGAAACCCTCGAAATCGTGGATTGCCCACTCTTCGGCGCCCGGGCAGGGCGAGCGCTTGAGCATTGCTTGGATTGCCTCCCGGATGGTCTCGGCGTCGGTTGCGTCGATCCACTCTCCGTGGAGGTGGCCGGCATTGTAGCTTGCCAGGCAGGCAACGTAGATTCTGGGCGGGTCGGTTGTGGTGTTCATTAGTTGCATTCTCCAGTGGTGTAAAACAGGGTTTCAGTCAATGTAAAGCCGGCCATCATCGCCAACCGTAATCCAGCACTCGCCGAATGCCTTGCAGGCATTAGTCAGCTTATCGCCGATATCCCCCGGCAAGTCGCCATCCCAAAATCCGGCGCCGTGTCCGTTGCGGGTCAGCCAGAAGTCATGGCCGGCCATTTCATCGTCCGTGTATCCTGGGTGGCCATACTCCGCTTTTTGCAGTAGCTCTGCGTTATCTTCCTGAAAGCGCCGGCAATCGCTGATTGCCTTCTTCACGGCCTCGGAGGCGAAGTCGCTAATCACGTAGTTAGCATCGAGTGGCTCACCCCCAGATTCGTCTGCGTTGTCGGTCTCTGCCCACAAGGCGCATTCGAGGTATGCGACCGTAAAGGCGTCTAAGTTGGTGTATGTCATGCCGCTTACTTACCTTTCATGCTTGCCTTATATTGCCTCGCGCAGGCCCGACAATATCGGGTGCGATAGCCGGTCTTCTGATTCACGACGGTATACCGCACACGCGGTCCACCACACTTGTCGCAGGTTTTCGCCATGGTTGCCTGCCTTTCTCTGTTACAGGATCGAAACGGGAAACAAGAGCCCCGCCGGGTCGCGAATCCCGGTTGCGCTTTCGGGGCTGGCCGGCTGTCTATTCGCCCTGCGCAATGGAATCCAAGACCTGTTCGACAAGATCATAGGCGATACTGTTCGCCCCAATACGGGTAAGCCCCACGCCAACCGATGATGCACCCCAATGGCCCCGATGGTCTTGATCGTACGATGAGTCTCCAGTCAGGAACGACCACGCGCCATCGTGATATCGCAGACGACAATCGATAGACGGATTACCATCGTCGTCTGCAATGTCGGCCGGGTCGAATTCGGAAGCTTCCTGCGATAGGTCAAGCAGGTCTTCGACAAGCGCGTAGACTCCACCTGCCTCGTCGAAAGCTTCCATCGCCTCGACAAGCGCCGGGTTCTGCTTGTCCTCGTCGGTTAGAAAGTCGGTCATACGTTCCCCTTTGCGAATAGAGTGGTGAAGTGAGACAAGCGCCCCGCCGGTTGCGAATTCCGGTTACGCGCTTCGGGGCGAAGGGGAATCAGCAGGGCCAAGGTACAACGTGCAACAGCCCACCGCAGAAAGGACAATGGCCGTTATTGTCTTCGTCCACCCAAACGACACCCGCGCAGGGCTCCGGCCGATTTGGGTCCATCGGACCCCAGTTATCCCATATGACGCGCTGCGCCGGGTCTGGTTTCTGGGGGTAGCACGGCCGTTCGTCGGTTGCGGGGTAGTCTTGCAGTTGCTTGTATCCCCGGCCGTAGCAACCATCGGGCGCCCAATGGCAACCGTTGTCCGTGTCCCAATGTTTTCCGCAATCGTCGCAGTAGATGGTTGCCCGGGCGTTGTCGAAGATGGAAGTCCCATCGCAGTCGGTCACGTCAAACGCAACCGGGTCTGTATAGCCCCCGCGCACATCGCAGCCCCCGTGAATCTGCAAGAGAACGTGAGTCTCATCGTTCTCGTCGGTCCAGTAGATATACTGGAGAGTCTGGGAGAGCAGGTCTTCGCCATTGTAGGTGTTGATGACCATGGGCTCTCCGTCCCCGTAGATCCCCTTTCCGCCGATGGAGGTGACAAAGCCGATCGCCAGGTTGAGACCAGTTGCCCCCGCGTCCTCGCACCACTCCCGGAAGCGTTCGTCAAGCTCCGGGTTGTACTGCAACCGATCCTTGAGGAAGTGGTAGACGCTGACCACGGGGAGCATATCTAGCTCCCCGTCACGGGCCCAGCATTCCAGCCGGCCCTCCGACTGCTTCTCAAAGTCCACCCCCTGATTGCGTTGCCAGTGGCGACCATAGTAGTCGCCCGAGTCCAGGATGCTCCGGCCCGTGTTCTCTTGGAGCATTTCGGCTAGCTTCTGGGCCGTTGCGTCCACTTGCTCTGTCGTCATAGGTGTCGCCCTCACAGTTGCAGGTCATAGTCGCCGTAGAAATCGGCCCACAGTTCGGCCACCTCCCCGCCCTCACGGATTGCCTCGCGAACGTAGTCAACGCCATCCGAGGTAAGGTCATTCTCCAGCCACGCGCCGATCTTCGTTCCGTCCGATAGCTCGATGGCGTTGATACACTCCTCACCGGAGCCACAGTGTTGCGGGGAATCTGCTTCCCCGCCTCCGTCTGGGTATGGGCCTTTCGGGAATTCGTCGGAATCGTAGCTCCGCTCATCATCCGGGTCGGCCGGCGCGTTACCCTCTTGCGTAATCCGCTCCCGGATTGCCTCGCCGCATTCCTTGCAGTAGATGTCGGCAGCGTAGATGTAGGCTAGCATGCCCAACTCCCCCATCGGTTCGGAAGGAAAGCCAGAGAGAAGGAAAGCCAGTGGAGATAGTAGGCTGTCCGATGGTAGACAGTCAGACTGGGATACCATCGCCAGAAACCCACAGGAGGGCGCACGTTGCCGTATCCTCCGACAGAGAAGCGCAGGCATCGTACTCTGCCCTTGCGGCCGCGCCACTCGACAGACCATTGCCGAAGTGCGCCGGAGCCATGGGTGAGCAGGTGTGAAGTAGAGAACCTCATACAACCATCCCCCTTTCTGTCTCGGGTTGCGGTTCAAAGCGCAGGACAGCCGTTCCTGCGACCATCGCACAATACGGGTGACGGTCGCAGTCGCTCCGGCGCCGGCCATGGCATGCGAACAAGCGCCGGATGGCGTGTAGGTCCATCGGTTCGCGAAGAACACAGGTCATACTGCGCGAACCGTCTTCGATGATTACGGTTCGCGTGGTATCGACTACATGAGGGCCTTGGAGTGTGTGCGCGGTGTCAGTCATACGGTGTTCCCCTCTAAGCCAAATGCAAAGTCAACAGTTGTGAGAACGGCCAGCCCCACGCGATTGCCATTGCAATCGAGAATCACATTGCACCCGCATTCTGGCATGCCTGCCTCTTGAATCGCATCTGCCTCGTGACGCAAGATACGGGCTAGTTCTGATCCGAGGTTCTCTCCGTCAAATGCGGCATTGTCGCAGCGGATGGTCATACGAAACATCATGCGATTGCCCTCCGGATGCTCAGCAGGTTACGGAAGTGATCGCGCCGGCCATCGGAGCGAGGGCGCACCCAGTAGCCGGACATGTCCGGGCGAATCACCCAGATTGATCGGCCCTCACGGTTGGCGATGGCTTGGGCCTTGTGTCTGTCACTCATCGATTCCCCCCCCTTGGTCAGTGATACGGATTCGTGTAAACTGGTCTATTTCAAGTCTGGACACGAATTCTGTGGTTGTCCAGCAGAAATCCGAAACGATTACCGCGAATTCTGGACCGATCGGCAATCATGCCGATCAGAGTGGTCGTGAGAGCCCATTGCGAGCCCGGAGAGCCCGTCTAAGGGCATCCGAGGGCAGCGCAGGTGTTCTGGGACGTGGAGAGGGTGAGTGCGTGAGAGAGGCGGAGAGGGGCTGGGCGTATTTCAAGTCAGACAGCCTGACTAAGTTCGCGCTCCCTCTGGGCTGGCCAGATCAGCCGGCCATGCAGGGCGAGGACGCCCTCGACACCCGGCGCCAGGTGTCTCCCCTACGGCATGCACACACATAAACTATTGTGTGCCATAGAGTTGCGCTGTTATGCACTGAGAGTATGGCACTCTCAGGACATGCCCTCGGCGGCCAGGGGGGGCCCCATAACCCTCAAAATCCTTACCAACCCACCCCGGTCGCTCCCTTCCCCTACTAGCAGTTAGCCCACCTCCCCCACCACGGGAATTCCCAAAAACACCGCCCTCAAAGTAAGGGGCCCCAACCAAGACAACCACCCACCTGAACGTGGCAGGAAAGTGGTCAGGAATCAATCAGAAGCAAGTCTGATGTATTTCAGAAGTGACGCATTAAAAACGTCATCGCCGTAAGTCCTTGCGGTACCAATTCTTTCTAAACGTCAATCCGTCAACCCCGTTTGAACCCCAGAAGATGTAAGTATAATATATATATATAGTTATATATATAGAGCTTCGCTCTCCCCCCCTCTCCCCCCAGTCCGTCACAGCGTCAAGCACCTCGTTTCTCACCTCTTCCAGCACCTCCCTTTTTTCCCCTTATACCTAGAGAACCCCTGACTATATGACATTAGCACGTAACTCCAGTAAAGCTAAGAGGTTAAATGCGACACAAGCTTGCATCGAACTCTCCCCCTACCTGCTAGTGTCGTAACTCTGTGCCACTGATGCCCCTTAAACCTACGGGGGGTACGATTCTCGATCATTCTCGATCATTCCCAACTGGGAATACGGGGCCCCGCCGGAATGTGGCTGAGCGGCCAGGGGCCCGGCTCATGCGCATGCGTTGCTCCATGGGGCCCCTGGCTCCATGGAAGCGGGCCAGGCTCCATGGTCCATGGGGCCGGATCGACCGATTGGACGGCTGACCTCGAGCGCCGACCGATCCCTCTGGGATTGTAGTTCTAACTCCCTCTATGGGGCAGGACGCTCTGCCCTCGTCCTCGCCTACTGGCCGGCGCATCCCTGGGGCCCCGCAGTTTTCACGTCGGCGGATTTTCGGCCCGGTCGCCTGGTAGGCTGGACTGAAGATCGATTCCCAGCCCCCAGAGGAGAGACACCATGAGCGACCTGTTCCGTATGCCCGTGCATGAGTCATCGCTACTCAGAGACACCGCTGTGTTTGTGGACCCCGACACTATGAATCAGCTTGCTAAGCTGACCGACCGAGTGACCGAGAAGCCTAGTCGCCCTGTTCGCTGGTTCCTCTGGCGCCTTTTGTTGATCGTCCGCTTCCTGATCAGACTCGCTTTCACACCGCTCCGCCTGGTCGTCCGGCTGGTCAGCTCACCGTGGCGAGTGCGGCGATTAAGGCGCGATCTCTTTTGGCAAGCGGAAATGTCGAATCAAGAAATCGGGCGTCTGTACACGCGGTTCGATGAGGTGGCCGAATTGCTTAAGGAAGGGGCTGAGCTGGCCAAGAAGCTGCGTAACGAGCGCGACTTCATCGAGGGTAAGCGTTATCGTGCAGCGAGTCAGCTCGAAGAGACGAAAAGGTTGCTCGAAGAGAGAGAGCAAGAGTGTGACGAGTACGACTCCGACATCGAGCAACTCATCAATCTCCTCTCGATCAAGCAGGCCGCTATTAAGATGTGGCAGGATAAATTCCAGCAGCTCGAAAAGTCCATCGAGGACGCTAAGGCACCAGAAGAGGAGAGTAATTCCGCTAAGGTGTGGCGAGAGGAGTGTATCAAGCTTAGTTCTCAATGCAGGGAGCAGAAGGCTGAAATCGATAAGCTCCTTTTCACTGAGGAGGTGAAAGGTGAGCCTTCTGACGGCGAGGATATTGCCGAATGCGCGATTAACATCATCAGGAGCCTGGATGACATCGCGAATGACGAACGCAAGACATGCGATAATGCGCTAGAAGTCAACCGCGATCTTCAGCGGCGATACCGCGAGGCCATCGATGAAAGGGACAAGCTGAAGCGCCAGGTCGAGCAGATCGGCCAGTTCGATGTCGAGCGGCTCTACGAGATCATCTCCGAGCAAGCCCTCGAAGTACTGAAGTTGCGCGGTGGTGAGGATGCCGGCGAGAAGCTGAAGCGATGGAGAGTTGCGCTGGATAATTGCCGGCATTATGCTGAGCAGGCTATGGAGTCCGCTGAGTCGGATTACATGCAACTTGCAAATATCATTCGCGAGGTGGACGATGCCTTTCAAGAGCGAAAAGCAGCGTAGGTATCTCTGGGCCAAGCACCCCAGTATCGCTCGCCGCTGGACCGAGAAGTACGGTTCCGAGATTCGTAAGAAACTCAAGAAGCGCGAAGAGAGAAGGAAGAAATGATTGGCGGTCTGCTCCTAGTGGCCAGCGTCATTGCTGTCGTTACGATCATAGCCATCATCGGCATGCGTGGTGATCCATGAATGACTTAATGCAATGGGCTTTCTATGCGACCGTATGGGCTACCTGGCTCGTTCTGATGTTGCTTCCTGGTCGCAGGGGAGAGGAGAGAATATGAGTAAGGAAGGCGATACACTCATGCAGGCTCAGCGCGCCTACCGCCAAGAGAGGGCTAGTCGCCGCGCTGAGTTTCGGTGTCGCTATTGCGGCGCCTGGACAGTTCTGAGTGTGTGTCCAAATACGGGGTGCCCAAGCTACGGAAAGAGAGGGTTGCGCCGTGCCGGGTAAGGGCCTGTCGCCGTCTGCTGCAATCAAGGAGTTTCGATCGCGGGCCCGGTCGATCCTCTGGCGCCAGGACCCCGGCAAGACCGACCGGGAGAAGCTGACCTATCTGAAGTTCCAGCGATTGACCGAGGAGTTCCAGAAGGGTGGGGCGATGACACTGAATCAGGCCACCGTTCAGGCGGCCAAGGACTTCCCGTGCCTCAATCAGCTCTTCCGCGAGTATGACGTGTCACAGTACGACCCGCACCCAGACTCACATCCTAAGACTCCGAAGCCAGACAAGAAGGAGCGAGCGGTCCGTTGCGAGGGCGAAGAATTGTCTTACCGGGAGAACATCTCGTGGGCTCTTACGGCTGCCGGGGTGTTCCTACGGAAAGGCGAGGAGCCGAAGAGCTGCCCGAACGACCAGGCGTACTTCCTCTATATCCAGGCGAAGGAGCAGCCAAAGGAGTTTATGCAGCGCCTCGGTCAGGTCGAGTCGAAGGTTGATCCGATCGAAGAAGAGGACCGGCGGACACGCAAGGCTGGGCGACGGAGCGTCGAGGAGATTGAGAGGATGCTTTCGCGAATCCAAGGCCAAGAAGAGAGGGAAGGCAGTATGGCCGCGTAGTGCATTTCTCTCAGCTCTCGTATCGGGTTCCGACCGACCTCGCTGAGAATATGCGGTGGCGGGCGAACGTCTATCGTCAGGTCATGGAAGATCAGTCGTATGCGGACGTAATCTGGGACGCATGTAGGCAGGACCCAATCTTCTACGTTAACGGGTTCGTGTGGACGTACGATCCGCGCAGGGAGCCTTTCCCAAAGGTCCCGATGATTCTCTACCCGTTTCAGGAATACGGGCTTAGGGAGATCATTCTGGCGATCAATGACCACGATCTGCTGGTCGAGAAGTCACGAGACATGGGGGCCTCGTGGCTGTGTATCCTCGGCTTCGAGTGGGCTTGGCATTTCCACGAGATGCTCTCGTTTCTGATGGGTAGTCGGGTCGAGGAGTACGTCGATAAGTCAGATAACCCCAAGTCACTCTTCTGGAAGGTGGACTTTATCCATAAGAACCTTCCGGGTTGGCTGATGCCGCGGGGCTTTGATAGATCGTGCCGCTCTAAGATGCACATCTACAACCCGCAGACCGAGAGCGTCATCGACGGCGAGAGTACGACAGCCAACTTCGCTCGTGGTGACCGGCGGTCTGGAATCCTCTTAGATGAGTTCGCTGCCGTCGATGAGTTCGGGCATCGTGTCTTGAATGCTACCCGAGACGCCACGAAATGCCGGCTCTTCAACTCGACGCCGAACGGCGTAGGTAATGCATATTACGATATACGGCAGACTGGCATTCAGAAGCTTCGCTTCCATTGGAGCGAGCACCCGCTGAAGAACCATGGGCTCTACAAGACAGCCGATGACGGCGGGCTGGAAGTCTTCGACTACAGCGGGTATCCGGCTAACTACCATCCGATCTTGGACGGCAAGCTCCGGTCACCGTGGTATGACAATGAGTGCAAGCGCACCGTCTCAGAGCGTGAGATCGCGACCGAGCTGGATATCGACTATCTCGGCTCCGGCTACCAGTATTTCTCGGCCACTGCGATTCAGGAAGCCATTCGCCGCTTCGCCCGGCCGCCGAGCCTAGTGGGTGATCTGGAATACGACTCCATCACGGCTGAACCTGTCGCTTTCCGTGAGTGCCAGGATGGTCGGCTTCACCTCTGGTGTCTGCTCAATAAAGACGGCAACCCGCCGCGGGAACACCGCGTTGTCATCGGCGTGGACGTATCGGCTGGAACCGGCTCATCGAACTCGTGCGCCTGTGGCTATGACGCCGTGACGAACGAGAAGCTCTTCGAGTACGCCAATCCGTACATTCGCCCCGAGGAGTTTGCCAGGCAGGTTGTGGCGCTTGCCAGGTGGTTCGATGGTGCTCTGATTATCTGGGAGAGTAATGGCCCAGGCCGGCAATTCGGATCGCGGGTTTTAGAGCTGAAGTACGGGAACATCTACTACCGGCGCCGTGAGGAATCGATCTCGAAGAAGGTTTCGGATGTGCCGGGATGGGCCAGCACGAAGGAGACGAAGCTCGTACTGATGGGCGAGTATCGCGCGGCTGTCGAGAAGTTTGCCTGTGTAAACAGGTCGAAGATCGCGCTTCAGGAGACGCTCGAATATCTCTTCGATAACAAGGGCGGCGTCTCGCACTCGATTGAGGATAACAAGGTGGACCCGACCGGCGCGAAAGGGAACCACGGTGACCGTGTGATTGCCGACGCCTTGGCGTGGCGCGGTATCACCGACCGGAAGTCGAGGCCGGAGCAACATGAACAACGCAAGATTCCGGTCGGCAGTCTTGCATGGCGGCGACAGATGCGCGAACAGGATGAACGTAAACCAAACAGAGAACTGCTACATGCAGATGGATGGGGGTAATGGCAGAGACAAATCCGCTGAAAGCCAGAGAGTTCGAGCGGCTTCATAAGAGCATTGAGTGGTCGCAGCAACAGTTAGAGTTCCCTCGCAGTAAGCGAGTGGAGGCGATTAAGGAGTTTGTTGGATATCACTATTCCGAGGAAGGTGCCGAGAAGCGTGTACCGACTCCGTTCTTAAAGCTGGCCGTGACGATCTTCGCACGGTTACTAGCGCCTCGGGCACCAAGGGTCCTTATCGGAACGAACGAACCTGGCTTCGAGCCGGTAGCTGCGAACTTTGAGTTGGCACTTAATCAGATACCAGCCGAGATTGATTTACAGCATACCCTCCGGAATGTCGTTATCGAGGCCCTGTTCTCGTCTGGTTGGGTGAAGACCGGGCTGCATACGGTTGGCGAGATTCTCGGGCACGACTATGGCCAGCCGTTTGTTGATATCGTGACGCTGGACGATCTCTTGATTGATATGGCCGCGACGAGAATGGATCAGATTCAGTATATCGGCAACGAATACTGGGTGGACTACGAAGACGTAATGGACTCCGATTGGTTCCCAAAGAATGCGAAGCGCGATCTGAAGGCCGATGAGTTTACGGTCATTGGTTCTGCCGGCGAGGATCGTGCTGAGAGTATCTCGATAAACTCGTCGGCTGAGGTGTTCCGCGAGAAGATCAAGCTACGTGATGTATGGCTGCCGAAAGAGCGGTTGATGGTGACATACGCCGTTAGGGCGGAGAAGCGACTGAAGGTAGTCGAGCAGGACGAACCGAAGCACGGCCCCTATATCGGGCTTGGCTTCGATCATGTTCCGGGTAACCTCATGCCACTTCCGCCGGTGGCTATGTGGCGCGACCTCCATGAGATGGCCAACTCATTGTTCCGTAAGCTTGGCGATCAAGCCGACGCCCAGAAGTCGGTCCTTGGGTTTTCTGGTGGCGATGAGGAGAGCGCTAAGCAATTCCAGGGCGCCAATGACTGCGATGGGATTACGTACAACGGTGCCGAGCCGAAGAGCTTGCAGGTCGGTGGCGTGGATCAGTTGGGCCTAGCGTTCTGGTTGCAGTGCCGTGACATTGCCAGCTATTTCGCATCTAACCTTGATTCGCTCGGTGGCCTCGCGCCGCAGGCCGAGACACTGGGGCAGGATAAGCTCATGGCCGAGGCGTCGAACGCTCAGCTCCGCGACATGGCCCTTCAGGTTATTGACTTCTCAAAGAAGCTCTTCGGTGTCCTCGCCTATCACGAGTGGAGTGACCCAGTTCGACGGCGTGTGCTCACGAAGGGGATTCCCGGTACGAACCTCTCGATCGTCGTTCCATGGGATCAATCCTCAAAGCAAGGGCAGTTCGATTTCTATGATCTCGACATCGACGTGTACTCGCTTCAGGACGACTCGCCGGCGGCGAAGATGCAGAAGCTCGAAATGATTCTTCAGCGTTTCGTGTCGCCAATGATGCCGCAGATTCAAGAAGTTGGTGGCGTACTTGATATCCAGTTGCTCTTTGAGATTATTGCGAAGTACTCGGACTTCGACGAGCTAAGGAGGCTAATCATCTGGGCCGACCAGGCTCATGCGCCTGGCGCTGAACCTCCTGGGATGCCGATTCACACGACGCGGACTTATGAGCGAGTCAATCGGCCAGGCGCTACGGACCACGGCAAGAGCCAGATCCTCCAGGATGCCCTTATGGGTGGGCAGCCTCAAGGGAGTGAGGTGGCATCGCTGGGTCGCCGGAGCGCTTAGACGAAAATCGTGTCATATCTGGCGTGGTTTCCCTTGAAAGTTGTGTCATATCTGACACGTTTTCTCTGTAAGTACCGCCACAAGAACACGTTATGTCTCTGCGGTTAGCATTTTCACGCCAACGCTTTTTTTGCCGGTTCTTCTGGTAGTGTGGAAGGTATGCCTACGTACTGCTACCGTACCGCTGAAGGCGAGATTGTCGATCGGGTCTTTCCGTTCGGGGAGGCCCCTGGCGAGGTGGAGGTCGATGGCGCTCGGGCCGTCCGTGACCTCCGGGCAGAACTCGCCGGCTCGACGATCTCCGTTCGTGCCGGTAGTGGACGGCATAGCAAGGCTGCGTGGCCAATGACTTGTTACGCCTCCGGCGTTCATCCGGATCAGGCAGGTGAACTCCGGGATTATTTGCGTAAGCGTGGCGTTCCAACAGAGGTAAACAGGAATGGTGACCCTGTCTATGAATCAGCCACACATCAAAAGAAGGCTTTGGCTGTGCGCGGCATGAATGTCAGAAACTCTTTTTGTTAGGAGAGAGACATGCCCAGTGACAAGCTGACTGCGGAAATCGAGAAGGCAGTCGAGAACGTATCGTTCGAGAACCAGGGGATTGCCAGCGATCCAGAGGAGAGGGCCCCTGATGAACAGGTGGTCGGAGGTGAATTCGATGAACAGCTCGCGAAACCTGATGAGGATTCAGAAGAGGACAGCACTACTTCTGAAGCTGAGTCGATTGAGGATGACAGCCAAGAGAGCGAATCAGAGTCGGAGGTAGGACAGGACGGCGAGCAGGACGACGAGCAGGAGGATGAGTCGGAGGCTGAAGAGAGTGACAGCGATGACGCCCCTGAGTTGAGCGACGAAATCATTGCGAGAGCACTCAATGCAGGGATGGATCTCAAGGACGCCTTGGCATTCCCGAGTGAACAGTCGCTCGATCGGATTGTGTCGGCGATGGAGCGTGGGCGGCAGCCGGCCAGGCAAGAGCCAGAGAAGAAGGAGGCGCTGAAAGAGAAAGAGGACCCGTTCGCCGATCTGGACCTCGACCCCGAGAAGTACGACCCCGAAGTCGTCGAGCTGTTCGGTAAGGTCAAGAAAGTCTTGGCTGGCCAGTATGGCAAGATCAAGGAATTCGAGCAGCAGCAAGAGCAGACATCGCGCAACGCCGAGATGGCGGCTGCGCAGGAAGTCGAACGGTGGTTCGACGGGCAGGTTAAGGAACTCGGTGAGGATTTCGCCGATGCCCTTGGCTCCGGCGGCTACAGGTCGCTGGACCGAGGAAGTTCGCAGTTCGCCAATCGAGAGGCGATTGCGAATCAAATGGCCGTGATGATGGCCGGCTATCAGGCCATGGGCCAGGAAGCGCCTCCACGAGAACAGGTGTTCGATGCGGCGGCAAGGCTGGTGCTTAGAGACAAGTATCAGCAGGTTGGGCAGGAACGATTGGCTGGGAAGCTGGCGAAGCGTGCCTTGAAGCACGTTCAGCGAGTTGCCGGGCCGAAAGCTAAGAGTAAATCGACACCAGAAGAGGAGGCGGCCGACGCGCTGAAAGCGAAATTCGGCGTCTGATCTTCGCTGAATACTAGGGGCAGAGAATGGGTCTTCAGTATGCTGATATTCCCGATGCTGTTCTGCTGACTCAGCAGAATCTCATCAAGCGTGGTGCGTTTGTGGACTTGCAGACCGACCTGCAAGACCATGTTGCGGTTCGGGAGATGTGGAAGAACCGCGTCAAGAAGTTCACGGGTGGCGATGATTGGGAGTGGGAAGCTCAGACAGACCACAACCATAGTGCCCGTGCGGTTGAGTTGTACGAGACGGACGGTAGTTCGTTGACGGATACCATGGTTCGTGGCCGAGTCCAGCCGCGGCACGTCAACGCTCATTACATCTTCGATCAACGCGAGAAGGCGTTCCAGCGCGGTGGCGTAGCGATCGTCGATCTCGTCAAGACTCGATATGTCGCCATGATGGTGAGTTTCTTCGAGAAGCTCGAAGAGTTCATTTGGGAAGGTGCGGCCGATAGCTCAGATGAGAAGACGCCGTTTGGTCTCAAAAACTACTGGATTACACGAAACACCACCGGGACTTTCGACGCATCGAATCCGTCTGGCTTTGCTTCGGGTCGCGGCGGTATCGATTCGACGACCTATACCCGATGGGGTAACTGGGCTGATGACTACGCTGCGGTTAGCAAGGAAGACCTGATTCGCAAGATGCGAAAGTGTCACCGGCAGACGAAGTTCCGGTCGCCGATTTCACACGCCACGCCGCAGCTTGGCAAGATGCGTAACGGCATCTACACGAATGACGACGTGATTGGAATCACGGAGGAGTTGCTTGAGGCTCAGAATATGAACCTCGGTAACGATCTGGCGAGTAAGGACGGCAAGACGCTCTTTAAGAGCACGCCGGTCACGTACGCACCATACCTTGACAACGACGCCGAGGACCCGGTGTACATGATTGATTGGAAATGGATGGCGATTGGTGTTCTCGCCGGTTGGCAGAATAACTTGTCGAAGCCGTATATGGTGCCTAATAGGCATACTGTCCGGCGAGTCGATCTCGATGTGACGCTGAATGTCGTCTGCACAAACCTCCGTCGTCAGGGCATCCTGTATAAGCCGTAAGCCGCGTAGCTGTCGGTTCGTCTTTAACGAACAACTCAACTTGAGAAAGGAATAAACATGGACATGTCAATTAACGCCCACCAGAAGAAGGCCAACACTCGGTCTTTGTGGGTTTGGTTTGAAGGAGCCACCGCACTGAAGGAAGGTCAGGCGGTGTGCTACAACTGGGATTACGGCACGGATTCGGCGGCTGATGCTCGCCGGTACAACCGTGTCGAGCTGCCGTCCACCACGAACGCCCAGCATTTCGCTGGCGTGGCAGCCAGGGCGTACAGTGCCAAGTCTACTGGCCAGCTTATCGAGATTTTCGGCCCCGGTAGCATTTGCAGTGTCTATTGTAAGGCCGATTGCACGATTGGTGTTGGGCTCCTGACGTTCGACGTGACCAGCTCGTACGAAGGCTGGTTCCGATACGAAGGGCTCCCAGGCAAGGGGTCAGCTCGTCCGCTTCAGACGGTCGATCGGTCCACCGATGCCGGCCTAGTGCTCTGTAGGCTGATGGAAGGCCCGCAGTCCGGTGGCGTCGAGGTGGTTCAGCTCGTGGACGATACCGCGTTTGTAATGATGGTCGGAGGCACATCGCTCCTAATCGGGGCGGCCTGTACCACTTCATCGCCGGCCGAGGAGATTGTTGACGGCACGATCGAGGGCCTTCTCAAGAAGGTCGAGATTATCACTACGGCCGTGACCACCAACGAGGCTCGGGTCAATATCGAGAACGACGATGGTAACGAGCCTGCTGACGGTACCCAAGACCTCGATGGTCTTGAACTTGGCGCTGTTGGCGATCAGTGCGTCCTGGAATGGGCCGCCAATAGTTGGAACATTCGCGGTGCGAATGGTTGCACCCTGGTTTCGTAAGCGGGGCAGGATCGGGGCAGGGGGTCCGCCAGGTTTCTCTCTTCGCCTGGCGGACCCCAGTGGTCCCTCGGTAGTTCAACTGGTAGAGCCCACTTCGTAGAAGATGACATCTAGGTTCGAGTCCTAGCCGGGGGTCTTGATGGCAGAGAGTGGTCTTAGCCTTGGTTGGTCTGACTTCAAGAAGGAAGTCGGCTGGTTCATGGGGTATGGTCGCGACCCCACAGCCTGGAGCGAGGATCAGACTAGTGAGATAGAGAGTATTGTTCAGTCTGGTGTCAGGCGGGTCTATTACCCAGTCAGCCAGACGCCAGGCATCGCCGGCTATGAATGGTCGTGGTTGCGGCCGACAAGCATCATCTACCTCGGAGCGTCTGGAAGCGACGGAACGATTACTGGCGACCAGTTTGATTCGGCCACCTATACGAATTGGGTGACCCAGGGTATCACCACCGACGACACCGTGACGATCTCGGCAGTCGGCTCTGGCGATACTCCGCTTGATGAGTACACGATCTCGTCTGTGGCGATCGGGGCCATTACGCTCGGCTCGTCTCCCGGCGACGGATCGAGTCTTACGTTTCTCGTCGGTCGGAGTCCTGCGAATTACTCGCTGCCCGACGATTTTGGGCGGCTTATCGGCGAGTTGCACTTCAAGCCAGACGACCAGTACGCCGCGGTCAAGGTGTGCTCCGTCGCCGATATGCTGGAGATGCGGGCCATCGAGGACCGTACCGGGGCGCCGGCTTTCGCGGCAGTTCGGCCTAAAGCCTGGGATCGAACTACTGGCCAGCGCTGGGAAATCTTGTTTTGGCCAAGACCGGACACCAGCTACACGCTCTACTGTGAGTATGAGGCATACAGTGGAGCGTTGTCTGACAGTTACCCCTATCCACTCGGCGGCATGGAACTGGCGGAGCTGTATATCGAGAGCTGCCTGGCGGTTGCCGAGCAGCGCTTTAACGATGAGGTTGGTCTGCACACTCAGGCATATCAGGCATTTTTGACTGATGCGGTTACCAGAGACCGTAAGCGCTCCGCCAGGTACTACGGACGCATGGGTCAGCCTAAAACACACAGGGAGCGCCGAGCCAGGGGTGATACTGGTGGCACGTACCCAATCACCTACTCAGGGGAGTTGATTTGATGCCGCGATATAACCGCGAATTGCTGATGGATTCCGAGAAGCTCGGCATTGATCCAGAAGTTCTTATGAAACTTAGGTACAGAGCGAAGCGGCAGCAAGAAGATCAGTTCATTAACGAGCAACTGGCTGCCCGGCAACAGGCTCGCGCTGCTGAGCAAGCGGCGCAACCAGTGCAGCAGCCGACGCAGCGTGAAATCGATATCGCTGAGGCGGAGCAGCGGCGTCGGCAGGTATGGGAACGGGTTCCAGGCCTCAGGAACTTGATACAAGCACTCGGAGGGTAGTGATGCTGGATAGTCACACGTTTTCTGGCACTGATAGCGAGCAGATTATTGCTGCTGATGAGAATCGCGATCATATCACGATTCAGAATCATACGACATCTGCGCCGGTGTTTCTCGGATTTGGTGAAACTGCCGTGAACAACAAAGGCATCAAGCTGATTTATCCTGGTTGCTCAGTGAGGGTCACTGGCGCCAAAGCACGGTTGGCTGTATACGGAATTGAGCCTACTGGCACTGGCGGGACGGTAGGAATCGAAACAACGGAAGACGTTGAGTACCGCCCTGGATCGTACGCATACGGGTATTGAGAATGTCCGCATCTTCTTGGGCTGTTGTCGGCGGCGCCGACAGTGCATTGATTCTTGCTGCCGATGAGTATCGCGATGAGATGCTTATCCAGTTACAGAGCATGGCCGCAGATGGTGCAGACCCGGTGTTCCTGGGTTTTGGTGAGGATGCTGTCAGTGAAAGCGGCCTTTTCCTTGGCAGTATTGGCCATACGGTACGTGTGCTTGGAGCAAAGGCGAGGCTGGCAGTGTATGCCCTGAGTGCTGCCAATGCCTCTGGAGGTATTGAAACACACACGAGTATTGAGTATAGGCATACGCTCAACTATCCAATCTGGCAGAAGTTACCGGAACAAGGGCATGGACCGGAACTCATCCATGCTTCTCCATTGGATGATTACGATGCGGTCGTGACAACCTGGGACCCGTTCCTTCTCATATTCGATATGAACGTGGTCGCTGGTGCCGGCAGTTTCACGCTGCATTTGGCAAGTGATGATTCAGTAGTTGAGACAGTCGATATAGGCGACGCAACAGTCGATGGAGGAACTTGTGAATTCTCTTTGCTTGCGCCATTGACTCCGGCCACTGAGTACTACATCAAGGCCACGCCAGGCATTCTCACGAATGAGGATTCGACCCCATGGGCCGGAATCACAGACGAGACAACCTGGAACTTCACCACGGGAATGCTGTAAGAAACACACAGGAGACGAGTAAATGAGCAAATTCACTGAATGGTCCGAGAAGACTGGGATTCCAACGTGGGCCTTCTTTGTGGCGACTGGTGTTGCGATTCTCGTCGTCCTGAAGGTTCTGTTTTCGTAGGTTTGCGTTAAGGAGGGTCTTTGTGCTGCTGGGACGCTGGAGGTTTCTTGGTTTCTGAGTAAGGGGCAAATCGATGATTCAACGAGTCTGTAGTTTGCTGCGCATGCAGCCGCCAGTCATTACGAACCGAGGGCTGTTGTTCGCGTCTGGTGCAACGGTTCCGACTGACGGGACCGATGGGTACCAGGTGGGATGTCTTTTTCAACACACTGATGGCGGGGCTGGTACTGCTCTCTACTTGAATGAAGGGAGCGTTACGTCATGTGACTTTAATCCAATCGACGCAGGCGACATCGATGTGTCATTGGATGTTGGTGAATTCTCTTCGCTTGATGCAGGGAGCGGAATTGCTCTTTCTTCAGACGATCGATCTGCCGTTGCTGTTTATGGTGACGATAATGGATTGAGCATAGCCTCGAATGTCTACAACCTGCGAACGCGGCTTTTGCTGACTGTCGATCAAGCCGGTGCTTCGATCCGTGCTCTCATGGCACAACTGAAGTGTGCTGATGGCGTGGATGTCGAAACTGGCATCTACACTGCAAGTCAGGGCTACCTGGAGCTGGCCGGCACGCATATCGCCAAGAATGGTGCCACCCTGTCGTGTATCGATGCAAGCCTGGAGATCGGCACCAAGCTCACAACGAATGTCGGTGGCGAAGCGTGTGGTATCCACGTTGAGACGACTGGTGCTGGCACGATCACCAATAACGGCACGTGCGCAGGTATTTTGATCGACAAGGCGGCTGGCGCGGCCGATTGGCCGATGGGTCTGTATGTCCTGAATTCGACGATTGGCATTGATATTGGGACTGCCACTACTGGCCTCAATTTCAGCGGCACGTACACTGGCAATGCGATCGACTTCTCAAATGCGACGATCGACCCGACCGGCTCGAACGGTCCTTGTTTCATTCGTGCGGGAACGTATGCGAGCCCGATCGATTACGGTGCTGATAACCACCAGAGCGGCATGATGCGTCTTTATTCGACGTGCTCTGGAGACAGCAGTAGTTACGATCGTGGTATCTTCATCTACACCGAGACGACTGGCGCGAAGGCTGCTTTTCCGGTTGCCGGATTGGCAGAGGCGAATAACACGGGCACTGGGCCAAGGAAACTCCAGGCAGCACAGTTTATTGCACATCTCGGGGCTCAGAGTTCCGGTGCGCACTTGGTGACTTTAGGTGGTGATGCGACTGCTGGTATGTATGCTGCCTGGCTGAAGGTGGCTGCTTCAGGAACCGCCGTGTGTGACTCAGGGTCTCGTGTGGCCTGTGCTTGGGTCGATAACCAAATGAGTGGGACCGTCTCTGGTGAGGAATATGGTATCTTCGCCACGACTGGTGCCAGTCGGCCCGATGCCTTCATTGGCTTCGAGACCACCTCGTCCGGGTACGATCAGCTTCTCTACTTCGACGAGACGTTTAATTCTGGCGCAGGAACGTGCATCACGACAGAGGCGGTGCCTGGAACCCAGGACGCCAGGATTAAGGTCTATTACGACGGAAAGCAGTATTACCTCGCATTGTATAGGTAATTGACATGCAGTTGAGCGAATCTGTAGTTCACACTCATGTCAAGCGATCCGGTACCGAGGAGGTTGTATTGCCTGCTGGAACTACACTCAAGATTGAGACAAGTCCTGGTGGAACAGAGATCCTGAACGTCGAGGTACCAGCGGGTAAGGAATGGAGTGCATGTCTCATGGTTAGCGTGGACGAAACTGACGTGTAGTCAGGTAACGATTGCGCCTGGCGCCCCTTGCTTGCTCGGGGCGCCGGGCTGCCCTTTTCCTGTTCGTAAGGAGAGACACATGAAGCTCGGTTACATCTTTGGAGCAATCGACGCTTGGAGGAAACTCGCTAGTTTGCGAATGAAGCCGAGAATGGCTTATCGGCTGGCCAAGTATGCCAAGGAAGTTTCTGCTGAATGGGAGTTCACTGAGAAACAGCGTGTGGCGCTGATTCACGAACTGTCCGGCGTTCCGGAAGGGCAGCCAGCTTCGATACAGCAGGGGACACCTGAGTTCGCGAAGTATACTAAGCGATTCATGGAGATCATGGAAACGGACTGCGATCTCAGAAAGATCGACTTGAACTTCGACAAAGTGCTGGATGCCATTGGCGAGAATCAGGAGAATGAACTGACACCGCAGGAGGTTGATGTATTGCTGCCATTCTTCTCGGAGTCAGTGGAACTCGCGCTCGCCGAGGCGGCTTGACGTACCTGGACGAAACACATACCCGGCGGTCCGGCCTCAGCGCGGGGCCGCCGGTTTTCATAGGTAGACGATGGGGCGAAAGCGTAGACTCAACATCCAGTTCCCTCTTGCCGGCCTCAATCGCGAGGGGGCCTATCGACAGCAACCTCCGTATACTTCGCAGGACATGCTGAATGTCTGGCCGCGTGGCCCACTTGAAAGTAGAGAGCGAGGGGGCAGCAGGCCGGGCTTAATCAAGTCGCACATTACTGATCTCGGATCGAATGTGCGACTTCTCTATCCGATGACGCTGGCGCTTGGCGACAACTTCACGGCCTGGAGCGATGTCTTCGCAGGCACGGCACTCGCCTCAGTATGGTCGCAGGCATCGTGGGCTGACGATACTCCGGACATCCTGCCATTTGCGCTTGCGTCTGTGGACTACAGCACAAGCGAAGGCGAGGTCGTTCGCGATGCACTCTCGATCGACACGTCAGAGAACTACACTGTCGAGATGTTCATCGTGCCGTATGACGGTGAGTTCCACGGCAAGTACCGGCTCTACCTGCGGCTCGACGACACGACACCGGCCTACGCCACGGACGGCGTGCAAATCGAGCTGACCATGACGGGCTCGGATGGCTCGTGGTCAGGGACCCTGAAGTCCTACACCGGCTCGGTCGCCACGACAACTGACTCGGATTCAGGAACGATTACGACGCCGGCGCCGGGCTGGCTCTCGGCTGTAGTAAGCGGGGACGATGTGGATGTGTACTGGCACGGCACGAAGATTCTCTCGGGGACTGTGGATTCGCACTCTGGTGCCCGTGTTGGCTTCGGGCTCGAATGCACTGAGGCCGGCGGTATCTGCCTGGTGAACACGTTCCGTGTTCAGTATTTCTCGACCAGCACAATCAGTGGTTCGCGAACAATGCTTGTCGCTTCGGCCGGTGGGAAGCTCTACTACGAAGAGACCTATGGCACGATGACGGAGCTTACTACAGACCTAACTTTGGCCAGCGACAAGCCAGTCAACGCCGTCCAATCTGGACAGAAGCTCTACATCGCCGACTATGGGCTTCGGGTGACAGGCACAGATGGCACGGTCTCCGGTAATGATCTGGACGCTGCTAGTGTTGCTGATTGGACGGCTCACAGTATCAGTGCGCATGATGATGTCGTAGTCATTTCAAATGGAACCGGAGATACGACCGATGGCACTTACACTATCGATTCGATTGCGGCCGGAGCTATTACGCTCAATGATGCGCCCGGCGATGGAACCTGCACGTTTCGCGTAGAGCGTGGCCCGAAGGTCTATGATCCATCAGCCGGCACTCTCTCGCTTCTCACGGCCGAAGGTGCGCCGAGTTTACAGGCGCCGACGGGCTGTCCATTGATCGCCAGGTTCCTGGATCGAATCTTCCTGGGTGGCGCCGACATTGCGCCGCACGTCTGGTATGCGGCCAGGCAGAGTGACGAAGATGATTGGGACTATTCGCAAGAAGACAGCCAGCGCGCTGTAGCTGGCACTGCCTCTGAGGCTGGTACGCCTGGTGGGCCGCTGACGGCAATTGCAGCTCATAGCGACGACTATCTGATTCTTGGATGCCGGAATGAGCTATGGATGATGCGCGGCGATCCGGTCTACGCACCAGACCTTGATGCTGTCAGTCATATTGTCGGAATCGTTGGGCCAACAGCTTGGTGCATCGGACCAGAGGGTGAGTTGGTTTTCCTGACACTTGATGGCCTGTATATCCTGCCGGCCGGTGGTGGCGCGAAACCTGTTCCTGTTTCGCACGATATTCTCCCTCGGGAATTCAAGAATCTCCATCCGGAGACGACCACGATTTCCATGGAGTTCGACACCGAGAACAACGGCGTCCATATCTTCCTGTGCCCGGACTCATCAAATGCACGAACACACTGGTTCTTTCACTGGGGCCGCAAGACCTTCTGGCCGGTTACTCTATCCGCAGATCACGAACCCCTGGCGACCTGTAATTACCAGGCGACGTGTGTGGAGGACTCCTCTGTTCTCCTTGGTGGGCGAGACGGCTACCTCCGGCGATTTTCCGGGCTTGCAGAGAACGACTGCGGGACCACGTTCTCGTCTTACGTAGAGATGGGGCCGCTGCCGCTGGCAAGCGACGGACACGTTGGGACGCTGCTTGAATTGGACGGCGTGTTGGCAGCAGATAGTGCAGATGTGACGTGGGCGATTCAGCCGGCGCTGACGTTCGAAGGGACGACCACGGCCACGGCCTCCGCCACTGGAACGTGGAGCGGCGGCCTGAACGCCACAGTGCGCCGGCCATGCCGTGGGCAGGCGTGTATCCTGAAGTTGACTGGCACGGCAGGGAGCGCTTGGGCGTTCGAGAATGCGATCGCCACTGTGATGGATTCAGGTCGGCGGAGAATCGCATGACCAGGCGTCGTATTCCACATCCAGAGGTTCCGACAGAGGTTCGCCAGGCGTTTCAATATTTAGTGGAGGACACTGGCGTTTTGACGGATGGCGCCGCTGGTGAAGTCTTGGTCGGGATTGGCGTAGGGTCTGCGCCAGCATGGGGCACGCAGCTAACTGGATTGACGTTGCTGACTGTTGACAACATCACAGTCAATGGTGCGGCAATCACAAGTGATACTGGGGCGATCAGTTTCGGAGACGAGAATCTCTCGACAACTGGATCGATCACAGGTGGCCTCTTGAACATCGACAACATCACGATCGATGGTGCGACGATTACGAGCGATACTGGCGCGATTAGCTTCAATGACGAGAACCTCTCGACGACCGGAGCGATCACGGGGGTCAATGTTACCAGCGGCGCCGACCCTGGGCACACGCACACTGGAGCTAGTCTGAGTGGGATCGACATCTCTGATGACACAAATCTGGCTGTTACTGCGCCGATAACGCTGACTGACGATACCGTTGGATTGGATCAATCCGGCATCGACCATGGTTCAGTTAGCGGCCTCAATGACGACGACCATCCTCAGTATCATAACGATACGCGTGGTGATGCGAGATACTATACGGAGACGGAACTCGACGGTGGTCAGCTTGACAATCGATACTACACTGAAACGGAACTCGATGGCGGGCAGCTTAATAGCCTGTACTTTACTGAAGCTGAACACATCAATAGCAGCTCCGGGTCTTCGGATGCCGGAAAGCCAATAGTCTTGAATGCAGTCGGCCTGGTGGACCCGACAATGGTTCCGTCAGCGGCCAGTGGTGGCTTTGCTGACGATGGCCAGGTAGTGTTTACCGAAGAGATCGGTCTTGATTGGTACGAAGTTGACAACTCAGGATACTACATTAAGGCGTTCTCGTATCTCGGCAATGGTATCGTGCTGGCAGGTGGTGGCGGCGGGCGCGTCTTACGCTCTACGGACTATGGAGAGAACTGGACCGACCTCGGGCAGCAGCATAGTACAACATACGTCGAAGGGCTCGCCAATTGTGGAAGTGGCGTTGTCGTGGCTGCGACCAGGGCTGGTGGAAAGGTATTGCGGTCCACTGATTACGGCGCAACATGGAGCGATCTCGGGCAGCAGCACAGTGCCGCGAACCTCTGGGCTGCATGTTTCGTTGGGGATGACACGGTTCTAATTGGCGAAGGCTCAGGTCGAATTTTTCGATCTACCGATAACGGGCAGAATTGGACCGATCTTGGCCAGCAGTTTTCGCAATCTATTATCTACTCGCTATGTTATCTCGGCAGTGGGGTGGTCCTGGCGGGAACTGCGAATGGTGGCCTGATTCTAAAATCGTCTGATCGTGGGGCTACATGGTCAAGCAAGGGGCAGCTTGGTTCAGCGACGAGTGTGTGGGCGATTTGCTACGTTGGCGACGGCATAGTGCTTGCTGGCACTTCTCCGAATGGCCACATTTTCAGGTCTACTGACTACGGTGAGAATTGGTCCGATCTTGGGCAGCAGGCCAGTCAGGCATCGATTGAGGGAATCGCTTATCTGACTCATGGCATTTGCATCGCCGGAACTTCCATAGGCGGCAAGGTGCTTCGGTCAACTGACTACGGTGCTACCTGGACCGATCTCGGCAACATCTACTCGTCTGTTGTGTACGAGGTAGCCAATGCGGGTGAGGGTACTGCGCTGGCTGGCTCTGCTGGCAAGATTCACAAGTCTGGAGTGTTTCTTACGACTGGGCCGGCCGATGGCTCTGAGGTTACTTACTATCTGAAGAGCGAGTATCTCAACAGCAGCGCTGGTGCTGGCGATGCGGGCAAGCCAATCGTGCTTGACGCTGGTGGGCATATCGATGCGACAATGATTAACGATGCCGACATCGACCATGATTCGTTGACTGGCTTTGTTGCTGATGAGCATACTGATGCAAAGGTAAAAGTGGATTCTGGCGCAACAGCCGGATATATCGGTGCTGCATCGAATGATGGTGTATTGCGAGCCGCCTCGCCTTTGACGTATACGGACGGTGGCGATTACGTGACGCTTGGTTCAGATGCACTGCCTGCCATCAAGACAAACACTACGTACTACATCGCCACGCCAGGGAATGGTGGCGATGATACGACTGGAGACGGCTCGGTTGGCAGCCCATGGGCGACGCTAGCCAAGGCGCTCACTTACATCGGCGACTATCTGATCGGGCCAGGCGCCACTGTGACGATTCAGCTTGGTGATGGCACGTATGCGTGGTCTTCCACTGACGTGTTTGAGCATCAAGACGGAAAAAGGATATCTATCGTAGGAGAGAACACATACAGCAAGACGTTAAGCTCGATTCAAAGCTCCTCTGGCTCTGCTGGCGCATGGTCGATCATCCTGAACCTGGATAGTGTGGCGAACATTGAAGTCGGCGACTATGCGATGGTGGCGTATAACGTCTCTGGTGGGACCCTGCCTGAATGCCTGTGTGGTTGCTGGGAGGTCACTAACGTCGATGCAGTGAACACAAGGATAACGATCCTGTCATTGCATCAGCATAGTTCGGCTCCGAGCGGTGCGGTGGCTGGAACAGTTACAATCGTCAAGACAATCTTGGGGTATTCTGGATGCACTGGCCTAGAGATAGGCGAGCTTCGTGCGCTTGGCAATCTCAACAAGGTTGTTTTCGTCGGCGACAAGACCGGCGGGACATACGGAATTAGCGTGACTGGCAAGGCGTTCTTGCAGCTTGGAAGCACTGTTGGTGTGTCCTCGTTTGATATTGGTGTGCGGGTTCTATCGTTTGGGCATCTTGAGGGTGATTACTTGATGTCCTGTGGAAATGATACGCAAAATCTCCAACTGAATTTTGGGACCGGGAGAACAGTTCGCGGCGTGTTCTCTGGGTCTGACGGCACGTTTGGAAGCATTTATGCGATAACCAGCATCCTGAATACTTATGGCGCTGTAGTCAGTGGGAACACGCAAAGTGGAGTGTACGCTACTTCATCGTCTACGATCGGCATAACAACCCCAGCAAAAATTACATACAACCAGGCGTATGGTACGTATGCAACGATCAACACAATCATCAACGCATCGACTTCAACATTCACAGGAAATGGCACGGTGTCGTCGCCTGCGCTAAATACACTCGGGAACATCGAATCGTACGTCATTAACTGACATGGCCGGAGCATACACAGCGAAAGTTGCCGCCTCGTCTTCGCCGGAAGTTCCGCCAGGCTGGGGTGACTGGTTGTTTCCTGGCCCATATCCACCTGGGTACGTGCCAGAGTTGGCTATGGGACTCACTGTGCCGTCGTATGTTGTGCCAGGCGAGCAGGCAACTGGGGTTATCGGGAAGTTGACAGACCATACGGATTACGGAACTGGAGAGCCAAGTGGCAACACCACATGGACAGCAACTCTCAAGAGCACTGGCGATACTGTCCAGCTTAAGGAGGATGTCGGTGACGATTTCGCTGATTCAATAGAGAAGGATTACTCGAATCTGACTGGTGATTTCTGGGGAAGTGAACCATCCTTCTACTTTGACATCAGTGCTGCCGACATAGGCGATAGTATCGTGTTGTGCGCGGAAGACGGCGATGCCTTTGGTTACTCTGTTTCGGAAGAAGACGAGATTCCGATTATAGCTGCTGTTGTCTTGGAGGCAATCAAGTCGATTAGCGTTACGCTTACATTGACTGACCATGAAATCAGCAGTCCATCGTCGCCGAAACTCAGGGTTAAGGTTTCGCGGACACCAACAGAGCAGATAGATTGGCCTCAGTTTGGCGCGGTCTGCTACTACGGCGATCCAATCTGGTGGTCTGACGATACTTCATATAACGAGATTAGTGAATTCACTTGCTCGGCAAGCTATTCGTCGATTACTGCCGTATGTACCTCGCCCGTAGAAGGTAAGGTTTACAGCATCACACTTGATGCAGATACAGTTGGTAACGCCGGCCTTTGTGTTACCTTTAACGCAGTGATTACAAGAGATGACGACAGCACCGAAGAGGAAGAGTATAGCTTCACGATCGATCCACACGGAGGCAAGGTAACGTCGTACGTTTACATCAACATAGACAATAGGTCTGTTGTTTTCTCTGGATGGGAAGGGTAAGTAATATGGGTATGTGGGGCGGCGGTTCTGGGTTTGGTATGTCCACGACAACCGGCCCGTTTGGAATGACTTCTTCGTCGTACGATGCTGGTGCGGCCATGCAACAGAGGCTTGCGCAGGAGCAATGGGACTGGCAGAAGCGGCTTTATGAACAGCAGGCCAAGCAATCCGAGCAGCTAGGCGGCAGCTTGAGCCGACTCATCAACCAGTACAACACAGCATATGGCCAGGCAAAGGCGGCGAATGAGCAGCGGTATAAGCAGCTCCTCGACATTGCCGACCAGACCACTGGGCAGCGGGAAGCTGACATTCGCAGCGACTACGCTGGCCGTGAGGCGGACATCATACAGCAACTCGCCAGGTGGGGTGGCTCGACAGTTGGTTCAGTACTGGGCCTTGGAGTGGAGCGCGAAAAGCAATCGGCGTTGAATCGCCTTGCTGACGAGATGCAAGGGACGAAGCTCGGGATCATCGAGCGGCGCGAGGATGAGTATCCGAGTTCTGACGTAATCGTATCGCTTGTCAACGCTCTCGGGCAGGGTACTGGAAACGCTGATCTCTTTAGTGCACTCGGGAACATCACCTTAACCGGCTCCGGTGCGCCGGCGATAGGTAGTGGTGGCGGTGGCGGACCAACTAGGACTACCGGCGCGCCAAGGCTAGGCGGAGTAACGCGATACGGAGCAAGGGCATAATCATGGCGATACGAGTTAAGCATGGTGAGGCGGACCTCGGAGCGCTGGTGCAGTTGGCGGCACTGGCCGGAGCCGCACAGGCAGAGGCACCTCAAGTGCCGAGTGTGTTCCCGCAGGGTGCGCCGCGAGTTGGCGGAGGCGGTGGCGGCCGGCGATACCCGTCTCGTGCTCCGCGCCTGGAGGATTACGGCCGGATCAAGTACCCAACCGCCGGCGAGCGAATGGCTGAGACAAAGACTCAGCAGATGGAGATCGAAAAGAAGATGCGCCTCCAAGAGGAGGCACGGCAGGCCGCGGTTCCAGTCGATTTCAAATACACAGCAAAGCAGAAAGCCGAGATCGCCAGGCTTCAGAATGCCAAGCAAGACCTGCTGCGGAACAATCGACTTACTGATGTCGAAAAGCAACTCATGGGGCGTGAGATCGACGCGCAGATTGATTCAATCTTGCCGACCGGCATTCCTCGCGATCCAAGTGCTCCGCAGTATCCGCCTGGACATGGGCCAGGTGACACATTCCAAGAGCCGGATGGTTCGTGGTACACCGTCACGCCAGAAGGCGAGAAGAAGCTCCTTGTGCGATATGACCAGACAAGAGAGTACGTCGAGCAGAAGGCAGCTCGCGATAAAGAGCTGAAGCTACTCGACATTCGCCATCAGATAACTAAGACTCCTATCGGGCCACCCGATAATCAGCGACTTCCCGAGAAAGAAGATGTCGATCGGATGATGGCCGTGATTTCGGGTGATGTGCCGGAGTATGGTACGCCCGAGGAAGAGGAGCTGTTAAGGCAGCGGGTCGCGGAATTGAAGCAAGCACCTCAAGTGGCCAATGAGGCAGGCAAAGACTTGTCCCGTGAGTTTATCGGTCGGAACCGAATGATGGGCGTCAGCCCAGGCAGGGATGAGGAAGACTTACCGATTGAAGTCGCCAATGCCCAGGCGTTCTTAAAGGAGATGCGTCGGCGTAAAGAGCACGGCGAGAGGCTGTCATCTGGCGCCGCGCAGGCGATCAAACGAGCTAAGGATATGCTGCGGAGGCATAACAGGGGATAGCATGCCACTCGATCTGTCACTACTTGAACTTGACGCCAGAAAGAAGGTTCGTCGCGCCGGTGGCGTGGACGCTGATGTTCTCCGGTGGGCTGACGAGTACACCGAGACTCATCGTACCGGCGGCGTGGACCTGGATGTCCTTCGGTGGGCTGACAAGTACATCGAGGAAGCACCGGAGGAAGAGCTGCGACCGAAGCTCACGCCGGCCGAACGCGAGGAAGCTCTCCGCCGGGCCGAGGAAGAGCGGCTACTGGCACAGGCCCACAAAGAACTCGGCGAGACGGCGCTCCCGAGCGTCAGGGCGTACTCGATCGAGGCCGGGGCCGATATCGTATCCCCGCTTGCCAGGCTGGCCGGAAAGGGCGAGTACGCTGACCGGATGGTTCGCTGGGCAGACGCCATCGAGCAGGCTCAACAGAAGCGCGAGGTAGGCGGGCTGATCCCCGATGTCCTCCAGCGGGGGGTTCGGGGCGCGGGGCGGTCCCTGACTTCCATGGCTGGCGCCGGGATGGTCGGGGGGCCGTACGCTGCCATCGGAGTGGCTGCCGGCCAAGAGACCAACAGGGCAATTACGGAGGGCAAGGACGCAGGGCTGCGAGGCACTGAGCTGGCCGGCTATGCAGTCAGTCAGGGGGTTATCGAGGCTGCGCCGGCCATGGTAATGCAGCGGGTCGGCTTAGGTGGTACTGAATCCCTGGTGGCCGGTAAGCAGGCCGTGGCATCCGGGGTCCGTGAGGCCCTGAAGCGGATGGGTATGGCCGTCGCGGAAGAGGTCCCCGAGGAGCTGGTGACCGAGATCGGCCATGCCGTCGCCGCCAAGGTGGCCGGCGTAGACCCCGAGAGCCTCACGAAGGACAGCCTGCGCCAGATCGTCGAGGACACCACTGTCCAGACGGTTCTTACGGTCGGCATGGCCGGGGCGCCCGGCGTGGCGCGGGCCGCCCAGAGCCGGAGGGCCGCGGCACGGGAAGCGGAGATTGTCGCCCATGCGGAGGAGAAGCGGGCTCCATCCCGGAAGACCTGGAAGCGCTGGGGTATGGACCCGGAAGCCGGGAAGTCAGCTAAGCAACGGCGGGAAGTCACGCAGCATCTTGCCACGATGCTCAAGGCCGTCAGGGAGGCTGCTACGCAGCTCACAGAGGCTCCTGTGGCGCCGGTGGCGGAGACGACTCAGGAGCCGGCCATGGGGGCGGAGGCCGCCAGCGAGCCGCCTGCGGCCACTGAGCAAGAGTCAGCGGCCTTGGAATCGGCGGCCGGGCAGCCGATCGCGCCGGAGGTTACTACTACCCCCGCCAAGAAGCCAGCCGTAGTCCCTCAAGAAGAGGCTGAGCCGGCGGTGGTTCGTCAGGTGGGGCCGATTGAACATGACTTCCCAGCCGAGGTCAAGGGCACTGGTGAGCGGGTCAGCGCTCGTGAGGTTGTGCGCCGGATCGGGCAAATCTGGGGAGTGCCGATCCGCGAGGGACGTGTCGGTGGGCGCCGCGGGGGCATCTTTAAGATGAAGCCGCAGGTTGCCCGGCTGGCGCGCGGCGAGGAAGCTTCCGGTGCCGTGGCCGTCCATGAGGCGATCGGGCACTACCTCGACTCCGAGACGCGAATCCTGAAGGGCGATATCCCGAAAGCAGCGCTGGCTGAGCTTGGGCAGTTTGATTATGACCAGACGAAGCAACGGGCTTCTGAAGGGCTTTCTGAGTACCTGCGCGGCTACCTGACCGGCGGGATTGAGATTGCTCGTGGCGGCATCGATGTGAGGGCACAGGCGCCGGAGTTCACGCGGCACTTCGAAGCATGGCTCGACAAGCATCCCGATATCAAGCAGAAGATGGTGGCAACCAAGCCACTCTTCGATGCCTACCGCCGGGCTGGCGCAGTCGGCCGAGTGAAGGGGCAGATCAGTAAGACCGGCCGCGACGTGGCGGAGATACAGCCGCCACTCAAGAAGCGTGTAAATGAGTGGAAAGAGCTCCTATACACTCGCATTAAGGAAGAGGGTCGGCCGGTCGCGAGGTTCGTCGAGGAGGCGAAGAAGCGCGGGTATATACCCGGCAAGGAAACCGACCCGTTCGAGGACTACTCAGCGCTGCGTCAGATTGGGCCGCACTTCGCCGCAAATGCGATTGAGCACGGTGTCTTCCGGTTGTCTGACCATCAAATGATTGGCCCGTCACTCATCGAAGCGCTGGCCGAGATCGAGGATGACGAGGACTATGAGAATTTCGTGGCCTGGGCTTACGCACGCCACGCAGTTGAGTCATGGAGTAAAGGTAAAGATCCGGGTATCACTCTCCAGGACGCCCAGGAGACGCAGAAGCAACTCTACGATCCGAGGTATGAGCGAGCTGCCGCGAAGATTACGGCATTCAATGATGCTCTGATCGATGTACTGGTTGACTCAGGTGCCCTTGAGGTAGCAGAGGCCGCCAAAATCAAAGGGTACTATCAAACGTATATTCCGCTCCGCAGGGCAAGGCGCAGGGGTGGTGTTGGCGGCGGCAGGAAACTCGTGGACCTGTCAAAGCCGCTCCGGGGCCGTAGTGGTAGCGGCCTCCAAATCATTGATCCGCTTGAAGCGACGCTCTCGCGGGCCATTCAGCTCTATGAGCGAGCGGCAAAGCAAGTCGTTACCGACAAGATCGTGCGGGTTGCCAGGGAAACTAAGGGGCTCGGTATCTGGGTAGAGAGGGTGCCGACAAAGAACCTGCCGACGAAATTCACTATCAGTGAGATCAAGGATCAACTATCCGGGATACTGGCCGACGAATTCGGGGAGGGCGGATTCACTAAGGAAGAGATTGACACGATCCTCAGTCAAGTCAATCCGTATACTGCGCTAACCGTCTGGCGCCCGGATCTAATGACTGATAAGAGCGGCGAGCCGATCGCCAGGATTATGATCGATGGGCAGCAGCAGTTCTACCAGCTACACCCGGAGCTGCACAAGTCACTCGGCGGGCTCGATACGCTTCAGAATCTCGGAATCGTTACGCGGGTCTTCAGGGGACTAAACAAGGCGGTCAAGATCGGGGCAACGCGAGCCAATCCTGACTTCATTCTCACGAACGCTCTACGCGATCTGCAAACTTTCCTGATACAGGGAGAAAGGGGACTACGTGGTGTATTCGACCCAGCACATTGGGCGACGGCCTACGTCCTATCTGAAATGCGCGCCGCATCTGGAGAGGTAGGCGATCCGGTTGTGCGACTCTATAAGCGGATGGGCGGTGAGCTATCCACCTACACTGGCCTCGACCGCGACAGACTCAGAAAAGGGGTGCGCCGCGCTAGAGCCGGCCGCCAAGATTACCTAGCGACTGGCTTGAATATCGCCGGGACGCCAGAGGTTGCTTCCCGGCTCGCGGAGTTCGCGCAGGTGCTCCATCGCGAGGGCTGGCTTGATCGTGCCAAGCGCGGCGAGACACCTCCGATGCCTGTACTTATTCGGGCGATCAACGCCGCACATGATGTGACAGTGGATTTCCGGCGCATGGGCAAGTGGGGCCGGTATCTCAACTACTACATCCCGTTCCTGAACGCTCAGCTCGAAGGTTTCGACAAGACGGTCAGGACATTCAGAAAGTATCCGGGGCGGACAGCCTTGCGTGTTGTGATGAATCGTATCCCGCTAGCGCTGACTTACTGGTGGTTCCGGCATAACGATGACGACTACCGGGAGCGGCCCGAGTGGCAGGACGGGTTCTGGACGTTCCCAGATGAAGATGGCAACCCAATCGTCCGTATTCCGAAGCCACACGAATGGGGCCTCATTGACTCGGCTATCGAGCGAATGCTAGATGCAATATACGAGAAGGACCCTGAGCCAATTGAGCGGTGGTTTAAGCAGGCTATCGGAACAGTGCTGCCGAATAACTATCCGGCCGGTATCACGCCGTTGTTCGAGACGATGTTTAATTATTCCTCGTTCGGCAATAGGCCAGTTGTTTCGAGACGACTCCAGAAACTCGAACCTGTCGATCAATACTACGATCACACAACGAAACTCGCCAGGCAGGCTGCAATGTTCCTTTATGAATACAGCCGCGAACGTGTGAATCTCAGCCCGGCGAAGATCGATCATTTAGCGGACGGCCTAACGGGCGGCGGGTACCGGAGGTTAGTTAAGCCGGTCGAGAAAGTGGCTGGCAGCGAGGAGGAGTGGGCGGCGAGCGATGTGCCTGGTTTGGGACAGGTGACATTCAGGGGGGATTACGCAAAATCAGTAGACGACTTCTACGCCGAGCGCGGGCGCCTCGCTCAGCGCCACGAATCGAACCGGCTACTGGAAAAGCGAGGCAAACCAAAACGAGAGGAAGACCTACCTCGATGGCGTCGCTTCGAGGCAGTGTCCTCGCTGATGACTCAAATGTTGAATGAGGCGAAGGCCGGCAGCGCAGAGGAACGCCGCGTGACCGATCTGGCCCTGACGGGTCTGGCGCGTAAGGCACTGGACCGCGAACCGCTAGAGCGGTATCCGAATCCGCTGGCCGACCCAAGCGGGCTCCCGGAGGTCGTAGCCAAGGTGGTCCGTGACCATATCGGCATGAAGGCTTCCACAGCCTCCCGGAATATCCGCGGACCGCGTGGATGGATTAACCCGAAGACCAAAGAGACAGTCGAGTCAGCCAGGCAGTACCTCCGTGACATGGATGTGCCGGCCAATGAGGCTGCCAAGGCTGCATTCACACGAATGCTGACGCAAGGATATAAGCGGAACACTGCGATGGAGCGTGCGAGAAACTTAGGTAACCTGTAGTAACCCCGAGGAGTAGCACCATGAAACTGCTGCAACTACTGAACATTGTTCGCCGCATTCCGATTCGTGCGCTGATGGATACGCCGGATGATTTCCGTGACATGAAGCAAGTCCGCCCATGGGCGATGGCTGTCGTGGACACGCTGCAAGTGCTCGCCGAGTATTCGGTGACTGAGCTGGACGACCAAGCGCTCGCGTTCGTTGAGCAAGTCCTGAGTAATGCCGAAGTCTGGGATGCGCTTGATGCGCTGACTGCGAAGATCGAGCTTACGGCCACAAAGAATGGCATTGAAAAGTGCGCATTCAATCCGATGTGGATTCTCTTCGCAATCCAGGCCGCCCAGGTGTTGCTGAAGATGCTTCGTGAGCGTCGTCAGTTGCGTACCGCTGCATAAGAAAGGAGGGGCAGATGAAGAGGCTTTTTCTGGCTGTCTGGGTGCTGGCTGTGCTGGCTTTCGCCGGCTGCCCAGACAATAGTGATGTGTGGCCAGTCGAAGATTGGCAGATCGAAACTCCCGTGGAAACTCCCGTGGAGCCAGCGCCGCCGGTCGAAGACCCGACTGACGAGTACGGCTACTATCTCGATGCTTGCTGCCGGGTGTACGCTGGAAACAGCGGTGGTTCCGGTACATGCTTTAAGATCGATGAGCAGTTCGTCTATATCCTGACGTGCCGACACGTCGCCGGAAGCAACAAGACGGCCAAAGTCGAGTTCTGGGTGGACGGAGTAGTCAGTAAGAAGTACCCAGCGAAAGTCGTGCGCGTTCTGAAAGTTGATGCCGCCGTACTCACTGTGGAGCGCAAGCTATTTGAGGTACTGCCTAACGCAATCCCGGTCGCAAGAGAAGGAGTAAAATCTGGTGACGTGATTATATCTGTTGGCTGCCCTGGTCTGAGCTGGCAATCGCTATTCGAGGGTCACGTACTCGGAGAAGTTGGCATGTCCAAGAACTACAATGGAGGCGTTACGAGCTTTACGTTTGTACCTCCACCAAAAGGTGGACGATCTGGCTCAGGCATTTTCATGGACGGTAAGATCGTTGGTATCCTCTGGGGTTCCGACAGAAAGAGTACCGGCTATGCCGTTCGGTGTGAGGACTTTGTAAAAGAAGTCGAATTGATTGGCAGCCGAGAGGATATGCTCGGATACTTCTTTACTGCCGATTGGTGTAATCATTGCAAGGAAGCTAAGGGGATCATCCAGGGACTCATTGACTCTGGCCTCGGGATTCAGGTGCTCGACTATGATCACAACACTGTTCTTGCTGAGTTGTATGATATTGGCGCTCTCCCTGCTTATGTCAATCGAAAAGGTGATACGCTGTCGGGAGTACGCTCGGCGGATGAGCTGAGAAGGTTCTATGAGGAGGGCCCCTAATGCGGTTCGCAGCCTACAGCGTCCTCTCATCTACGGCTTTGCTGGCCGCCGCGGACGCCGCGGGCCCGGCGGCCGGACTCGCTCCGCTCGTCGTCCAGGGCGGCGCCTTGGCGATCCTCGGGAGCGTCGTCTGGTATCTGCTAACTAAGACCTTCCCGGCCCACACGGCGGCCCTGAAGGACCAGCGGGAGGCATTCCTTCGGACGCTGGAGGCGGAGCGCAAGGAGACTCGCGATCTAATCACGGCACTCGTTGGCCGCGATCGTTGACACAGACATTCCAGCTCGTCCGGATTTCGAGCCGGCCAACGATTGGCCGGCTCATTCTTTGCGCGGTATACTTGAGTGGGGCAATGACCCAAGAAAGAGGCGACGACATGAGGCGGTATGTATTGATAGTGGTCGTGCTCGTTGCAGTGTTTACGCGTTTCGCACCGGCAGAGGAAAACGCTTCTGTATACTTGAATCGTCATCGGCTTCGTGGCCTTGAACATGTGTCTGTGTGGATTGATGACGGGAATGCAAAGCAGAAAGACCAACTGATAGCCGAAGTTATAGCTAGGCTGCGGCTTGTCGGAATCAAAGCCACTTCCGCGTATGATTCAGCGGCCGACGCACCGATATTGATGCTTGGGCGACTCAACGCCAGACTCGTTGAATTCGGTCAGTTCGAGCGAAGCGTTGACCGTGAGCGGGTCGCACGCGAGCTGCCGGCCACGACCTGGGCGTCTCGCCAATATCGCTCAACTCACGGAAACTGGCAGTCTGTTCGTGACACCGCTCACCTGGCAACCAAGGAGTTCATTGAAGACTGGATTGCCGCTAATCTCACACTGCCTGATGCCGAATAGCGCGCTATTCGGCGAGCAAACAGCGCGGGTGTCAAGACACCCGGTACCTGGCAAAATCTGCTCATTTCTGTCACTTACGGCGATTCAGGCCGTCGCCGTAAGTCTTTGTGTGACAAGCACTTTACTGTAATGCCAAAGAAAACAGTTGCAGGTGTTGGGATCGGAGGATATACTTGAATGGTGCGCCGACACCTGTTGACAAACAAGGCTTTATGTGAACCGGGCAAGTCGGCTAAACAACGAAAGACACCCGTTTGACACCCAGCCGTTCTGTAGTGGTAGTCAATCAAGGAAAGACTGCCGCCAAAACAAGGTACACTTGATAATCGGGATGCAATTGCGATGAATGCAGTAATGCAAAGACGAGTGCGAGAGTATCGAGCCTGGAAGAAGGGGCACCCGAGCTACCCACTAACCGTCCACCCGAGCGGTCGCTGGTCGAAGAAGATCCGCGGGAAGACTCACTACTTCGGTAAGCTCGACGACCCGCAAGCCGCGCTCAAGCTTTGGGACAGCGAACGAGAATACCTCGAAGCTGGCCTGGAGCCGCCGACCTGGAATGATGGCCTGACTGTTGGCGAGCTGGCCGCCAGGCACCTGGCTGATGTGGACAGCAGGATCGCCGCCGGCCGGATGAAGTTCAGGTCGCGATCAGGTTACGCTGTGGCCGGCAAGTTGTTCGACGACGCTCGCCTCTCCGGGATGCCTGTTAGCTCTATCGGGCCCGAGCATTTCACCGTGCTTCAGAGCATCCTGGAGCGATCCGGGCGCGGCCTGCGGACCCAGAAGAACCTCATTATTGCCATCAAGGTCATTTTCAACTGGGGGCGGCAGATGGGGATGATCGATCGGGAAATTCGCTACGGCCCGCGGTTCGTGGCGCCGCCGCTCAATGCCATCGAGGCCGAGCAAGAGCAGAATGGTGCCTGTCGTTTCCTGGACCGGGAGCTGATTCTCACGGCGATGGATCGTGCAAACCCCAAGATGAAGGTCGCGATTCTTCTTGGGATCAACTGCGGTTTCTACCCAGGAGATACTGTCGCCATCCCTATGGATCGCCTGCACCTGGACGGCGAGATTCCCTACCACGACTTCCGGCGCGTCAAGAACAGCCAGCGCCGGATGGCAGCATTGTGGCCGGAGACAGTGGAGGCGATTCGGGATTACCGGGACAACCATCGCAGGCCGGCCAACTCATTTGAGCAGCGATTACTGCTGTCCAGGTGGCGGGAGGGTTACGGGAAACGTGGGGGCCTTGTGCTACTAAAGTCGTTCAGCCTCTTACTGGACTCAATCGGGGATCGCCCCAGGGCAGTGAGCCTAGGGAGCCTACGTCACACGTACGGGACCGTTGTGGACCTCGTGCCAGATCAGGCCATGATCGATCTAACGATGGGGCACACGAACAAGTCACTCCAGAAACGTGTCTATTCGCAACTCAATCTCCAAGAGCTAGAAAGGCTAGCAGTCGTCGCCGGCACAGTGCGGAATTGGCTGTTCAATGGAGGCTAACGGAATTTGCCTTGACACTAAGCCTGTTGCGATGTATGCTAGAGAAGAAGGTCGCAACATGAAAAATGGAGCGTCGTACCAAATGCCTATGCCGCCTCGACTTCGCCGTGCCATCCGGAGAGAGATGTTTGAACGCGACATCTCTCAGCGCGAACTCGCCTCCAGGACTGGACTCGCCGAAAGTACGATTTGCAATCTCCTCGGCGATAGCCCAGGTGACGTTAAGCTAAGTACGATCGAGGCTGTGGCTCGCGCCCTTGGCTGCGAACTGGATATTGAGCTAAAGGGCCTAGGCCCGCCAATCTGACAGGTACCGTAGGCGGCCCATTCGGGCCGCCTTTTTTTGTTCTTGACTCCCCACTTCTGCGTTGATTCTGCGCCTGAATGCAATTCGCCTTAACGGACAACGAGGCCGTTGAGTTTCTGCGGACCTCGATACGCCGTGACGACGGGATGCTCCTGATTGACATTCCTGACTCGCATCTTGCCAGCGCAAATACCAGTCGGCCGCATCTCTCTTTCGCTAAGAATTCACGCACTGTTCACCATGGCAGCCAGAGTGCTCGGCTCTGGAATAAAGAGTTCGGTCTTCTTCAGTATATCTACGAGCATGGTCGCACGAGCTTCGAGGAGGCCCAGGACGCCGTATGGCATCGTAATGTTTCCGATGCCACGATACGTAAGACATGCTCGCGACTCTCAACACGACTTCTTGACGCCGACATTCCACTCGCGGTTCTCACGCGAAACGGCGGTATTCTTATCGAAGAAGTCCTTTCTTGATTTGTGACGCGATCACGTCACAGATGTGACGCACCGACCTGATAGGATCGAAGTATCGACCCTTCGATACTCGTCTCCGATCCTATCATGCTTCTCACACTTTCTCAGGTCGCCGAGCAACTCGCCGTCTCTACGCACACGGTTCGCCGACTGATTGGCGGCGGGCATCTGGCGCACGTAAACGTCTCGTCTGGCAAGCGGCAGAGTATCCGCGTTGACGAGGCCGACCTCCTTCTTTTCATTGCTGCCCGGCGGAAGGAACGCCAAGTGGATCAGCCGCCTCGTCGGCGGCATAGGCGGAGACGAATTCCATGAGGAGCGAAGAAATGTGGAATCAACGACTAGAAGACGGTTGGCGGATGCTTGACGACGACTACGGAACAGACGACCTGGATGGACTGACGATCTGGGAACACAAAGAAGAACAAAAAGAAGAACAAGGGGAAGACGAATGGCCTACGATCTAAGCGAAATTTCAGCCGGCCGAATCATGCGGGCACCGCGAATCATCCTACTTGGCGTTGAGAAGATTGGGAAGAGCACGTTTGCCGCCGGAGCCAATAACCCGGTGTTCCTGCCTATCAAGGGCGAGGAAGGAATTGACGAAATCGACGTAGCCAAAACCCCGGTCTGCAACTCAGTAAACGATGTCTTTGGTTGGCTGAAAACGACACGGGATCAAGAAAATGACTGGAAGACCGTCGTTATCGACTCCGCGAGTACGCTTGAGGCGTTGATCGAGGAGGGCTTATGTGAAAGGGCCGGCGTCAAGAGCCTCTCGGATGTGGACGGCGGCTTCGGTCGCGGTCGCGAGCAGGCCCTTAGCACCTGGCGGTCCATTACAGCGTGGCTCGATTCGATTCGTGCGCGTCTCAACATGACCTCGATCTTAATCGGGCACGTCAAAGTTGGTCGGTTTGACGACCCGGAAGGCGAGTCGTACGACAGATACCAATGGGACGTTCACGAAAAGACAGCCAACCTTCTCTATCGCTGGGCCGATTGCATCCTGTTCGCGAATACAAAGGTCGTGGTCAGGCACGAGAAGCTCGGCTTCCACAAAGATAACGTGAAGAAGACCGGTATTGAGATCGCCCCTGGCTCCCGTTTCCTCTTCACTCAGAAGCGCCCATCGCATCCCGGCGGCGGGCGAGGCGTATACGGCCACCTCCCCTATGAGCTGCCTCTCTCATGGGAGGCTTTCCAGAACGCAGTTGTAGCGGCAATGTAACCGCAGGAGTTATCACGGTGAGTATCGATATTATCTCAATACTCTGCGAAGTCGAAGCTGAATTCGGTAGGGCAACAAAGCTTCACGGCCCAATTGTTACGCCACATGAGGCATACGGAATCATCCTAGAAGAGCTTGATGAATTCTGGGATGAAGTCAAGAAGAAGAAGCACGATCTACGTGAACTCAGGAAAGAGCTTGTACAGGTAGCAGCAATGGCGATTCGAGCGATTCACGACATCGCTTAACACACCCACGAGGAGACCACTATGAATTTCGACGATTACGGTGACATCCAAGCTGTCTTTGGCGGTCACGAGTTCGATCCGATGGCTGTGGAGCCGTCCAGTAGCTTCGATCCGCTTCCGCCGGGTGATTACCCGGTGCTGATCGAGCAGGCAGAGATCAGGGAAACAAAGAAGGGTGACGGCAGCTACCTCAAGCTGACTCTCCAGGTGCTCGATGGCCAATTCAAGGGCCGGAAGCTCTGGGATAACATCAATCTGGCGAATCCTAACGTCCAGTGCGTCGAGATCGGTATGAAAGCCCTTGCTTCTCTCGGCCGGGCCCTTGGCGGCCAGAAGATCAGGGCCACCGAGCAACTTCTTAATCAGGTTGTCGCCGCAAAAGTTGCCGTGAAGAACGACAAAAACTACGGCGACCAGAACGTCGTTCGCGAATACAAGGCGCCCAGCGAGGCCCAGCCGCAAACCGGCGATGCTGGCCTCCCGGCCCCCGCTCAGCCCGCTCCTGTCCCTGTTGCCGCGCCGCAAGCCGCCGGGCCCGCCCCGCTCCCCGCGGGCTCGGCGGCGCCGGGGGTCGAGGCGTACGGCACGCATGCCGGCCCCGGAGCCCCGTCGCAGCCGGCCACTGTTCCAGTGCAGGCCCGAACCGCACCGGCTGGTCTGCCGCCATGGGAGACGGCAAGACGCGCCGCCTAATCCATTTGTTGCTCGCGGCGGAAGGGCGTGGCTCTCGACACGCTGAGCGATGATCGAAGGCACGGCTGCGCCCCGCCGCGGGTTTTCTCCATCTACGAGGACTATCGCAATGGCACGAGACCCTTTTCTGGATTTTGATAAGCGTGTGGATCGGCTTACGCAATTTGGACGGAAGACAATACTGGCAGTAATGGGGTGTTATTTCGTTGGGGTTATCTTGACTATCACGACTATAGCCACTGCCATCTGGTTCCTTTTGAACGCCTTTAAGTGAGGAGTTTGACCCGATGAACGACACACTGACGCTGGCTCAATGGACGGCCCGCAGATTTCGATTCACGACGCCCTGGAAACCCCATTTGAATTCGAGGAGTTGTCGGTAGCATGAGTACCCAACAGAATGACCAGTTCGACGTGGTTGGATCTATGAAACAAAACCTCGAACTCGCGAAGCTCGTCGATAACCTACTGGAAACCAAGACTAAAGAACAGGAAGCAAAGCAGGCGCGGATTGAGGCCGAGGAGAAGATTGCTGCGCTCGTCGAGACCGCCGAAGAAGGCCAAAAGACGTTCTCGGTAGGCGATCTCAAGCTCACGGTCAAGCGGAGCCTGCTCTACAGCGCCGACTTCGATGGGATCAGGTCTGCCCTTAACAAGCAGGGCCTCGTAGACGGCAATCGGTATCACATACCGATTAACTCGAAGACAACGCACACACTAGACGTGGCAGGCTATCGCTGGTACCGCGACAACGCCCCTGCGGCATGGAGGGCGATGGCAGAGCACGTCAGCGTGAAGCCCGCTAAAACCTCTGTAACCGTAAAGGGTAAGCAATGAGTAAGAAGAACAGGAAGGTGTGGTTGTCCAATGTGACGCTCCAGGACGCCGCGACCATCATGGATATTTTCCCAGGAGTGTCAATCGGAATGCCGCGAGTGAAGCGAGGAGAAGGCGAATACACTGCATCTGAGCTGTGCAAAATAGGACTTGCCGGCCTGTACGCCGATTCCAAGGAGCGTGCCGCAGAGCTGCGAAGGGAGCCAAAACAATGAGCGAACACATCTTTGTCATTGTAGTGGTCTTGATGATCGGAATCTTTGAGTTCATCTGCGGCACAGCATTTGGCTGGTGGCTACGTGAAATTAGAGAAGAGAAACGTGGCTCCGTGAAATTAGAGGAGAGAAACGATGAACGACACCGTGATTACTAAGGAGTTTAAGCGAGACGCCAATGATGGCATGTTCTATTCGACAGCGACAGGCAAGTACATGCCGACTGAACGCCTGTTTCGCAGGCTATCACTGAACTGGCTCAAAAAACATATAGAGGTGCCAGATACAGCGAATAGTCTCTGGTTTGAATTCTCACATAAGCGGCAAGCTGGATCAATTCGCGTACGACTCATAAGGTCTTACGATGGACATGAGCTTGACGTTAGCCTCCTCGACGGTGATGCTGTTTATGATTCCAATATCATGTTTTCAGCCGAACTTCCCGGCGGAATGCGCAAGACCATGAAAAAGCTGAAGTTTGATGGTAACACATGCATGTGTCACATGCGCGTTCTCTACGAGGAATAACCAAGAATGGGCGACATCGAAGACGCACTCCCAAAAGAAACGAAGACCGTCCAGGCGATCTACGACCATTACAAGGCACAAGGCGACAACGGCTACATGAGCCAGACGCTTAGTGTCTCGCTTCTCGGTCATCCATGTGAGCGCTATCTTTGGTACTCGTTTCGCCAGTGCTTCAAACCGCAATTCGATGGTCGCATGTACCGCCTCTTCGAGCGAGGAGACCTCGAAGAGGCGAGGTTAACCACCGACCTCCGAGCGATCGGGTGCGAAGTTCACGTCATCGACGAGCGGACCGGCCGGCAATTCCTTGTCCTGGGTCACGGCGGGCATCTGAAGGGCTACATGGACGGCTGCGGCCTCGGGCTCCCCGAGGCCCCGAAGACCTGGCATGTCGTCGAGTACAAGACGCATAATGCCAAGTCGTTTGCGAAGCTCAGGAGAGATGGCCTCGAAAAAGCGCACCCGAAACACTTCGCTCAGGTGCAGATCGAGATGCACCTGACCGGCATGCGGAGGGCGCTTTACCTGGCCGTCAATAAGGACACGGACGAAATCTACGCAGAGCGAGTCCGTTACGACAAGGCGTTCGCTACGGATCTCTATGAAAAGGCTCTGCGTATTATCGCATTATCGAAGCCGCCCTCTCGCATTTCCAGCCGGCCAGACTACTACCAGTGTCGGTTCTGTGACGCCAAGGCAATCTGCTGGGGTACCACAGCGCCGGAGCCGGCTGTTCCACTTCCGCGCCTCTCATGCCGACAATGTTGCTGGGCCACGCCACTAACCGATCGCGGTAATGCCCACTGGCGCTGCGAAAAGCATGGCAACGTCATGCGGCTAGTCGGCGATGTAAGCCCGTGTAAGCACCATCTACTGATTCCTGACCTGGTGATGTTTGCGGAAGTCGGCGCCTACGACACAGACGATCTCGGAAATGCGCGAGTTGAGTTCATAGTAGAAGACGGAAAGACGTTTCGACACGGAAACGGACCTGGCTGCATAAGTAGCGAAGCGCTCATCACGACCCCGGCTGATGCAATAATGGATGGCGCCGTCCAGGCGGCGTGCGAGCAATTCGGTGCGAAGCCGACCGACTACTGCGCCGACGACATCCTGTCGCGGTACCCGGAGGAGGACTCGCGAACGATCTGGAAGGGCCCCGCCAAACAGATCAAGGAGCAATGGATGGCGACGTACAAAGAGGACCCCATGGAACTGAAGCCGCTGGCTACCTGTAACAACTTCGAGGCCCGCGTTATTGAGTACGAGGGCGGTCGCCTGGCGATCGTCTGGCGTGATAGCGGACTCGGGGAGATTAGGGAGGGAGTTGAATGACGCAAGTTGGTCACAACGAGATGCGATTCGATATTACGCTAGGGCACATCTGGCCAATGGTTGAGTGCGGCGAAGTGAGTATGCCCATTCTTATTAGAAAAATCAGGGAAGCGATTATCGACGTAATCAACCTAGAGACTTGCTGGGGTCCGCCTGTTTGCACCGTGATTTCGACAGGCGGGGATGGCCGGCGCGAGCAGCCATTGCATATTGAAGAAATCGGTTACGACTTCAGCTAAGGAATCAAGCAAGGAGTTGGGCAGTGATGACCATGTTTGACGGCGTGCTCCTCGTGCCGAAGGATGTCTGCCGTTGCTGACGCCCCGCCCCTACCAGGCTGAATGCCTCGAAGCGCTCCACCGATTTATCTGCGAGCAGGAAGGCAATCCCTGCGCGGTCCTGCCGACCGGAGCCGGTAAGAGCCTGCTGATAGCCTGGGCGATCCAGAGCTGGTCGGAGCGATGTCCGTGGTTCCGGTGTATCATCCTCGCTCACCGCAAGGAGCTGATTCAGCAGAACGTGGACGAGCTTCGGGCGATCGCCCCTGAGCTGGATATCGGCATCTTCTCGGCAGCCCTAAAGCAGCGCGACTGGGATGCGAGGATTCTGTACGCCTCGATCGATTCGGTCTACCGGAAAGCCGGGGAATTCCCGCCATGGGACGTAATCATGGTCGATGAAGCACACCGCATCCCATTCAAGGGCGAGGGAAAGTACCGGACATTCATCAATGGGAGCCGGCGATTCAATCCAGAACTCAAGGTGATTGGCTGGACTGCAACCCCGTTTCGGATGGACGGCGGCCAGCTTTGCCATAAGGACCACATTCTTACGGACATCTGTTATGAAGCCAAGATCCCCGACCTGATTCACGACGGCTACCTGTGCCACCTACGGTCCAAGGTGGCAGTGACGCAGCCTGATCTCACGGAAGTCCGTAAGGCCGGCGGCGAGTACGTCCTAAAGAGCCTGGCTGAGGCGACGAATCGCGAGCTACTCGTTCGAGAGGCCGTTGCCGAAGCTGCGCGAATCATCAAGGCAGAGCAGCGCAGGGCCGTCGTCTTCTTCTGCGTCGATGTCACGCATTGCCACAAGGTCAGCAGGGAGCTGGACTATCATGGAATCTGTGCGCCGGTCGTCACCGGCAAGACGCGACAGGACGACCGAGACAGGATTGTCAGGGCGTTTAAGGAACGGCGTTTACACGCTATCTGCAACGTCAATGTCTACACGGAAGGCTTTAACGCTCGGCACGTTGACTGTATCGTGCTCCTGCGTCCAACACTCTCCGCTGGCCTCTATTCACAGATGGTCGGACGCGGCCTGCGGGTCCATGAGAACAAGCAAGACTGCCTTATCCTGGACTTCGCCAACTGCATTGAGCAGCACGGCCCGATCGATCTCGTGGGCGGCGAGGCGACGGTAATGGCTATCTGTCAGCAATGCCGGGAATCGTTCTCTCGTGCGATCCGAGCTTGCCCAGCCTGCGGCTGGGAGATTCCGAAGCGCGAGATCGAGCGACTGGACCAGCAGGAGCGCGAACGCCGGATGCACGACAAGAAGGCGTCGGATCGCTCAATCCTCTCGACTGAGCCGGAGGTTCACAAGGTCGATGCCGTCCACGTCAGGCGGCACGCGAAGGCAGGTTCGCCTGATTCGATCTGCGTGCAATATCGGTGTGGGCTGTCTATGTACAGGGAGTGGGTATGCCTGGATCACCCTGGGTATGCCGGCGGAAAAGCGCAACAGTGGTGGCGTCGTCGATTTGGGCCGTCGCCGTCAGCAATCACGGTCAACAAGGCGCTCGAAAACCTCTTTCTGTCGCAGGAGCTACTTGAATGGACGAAGACAGTAACCGTTCGTCGAAACGGGAAGTGGTTCGAGGTGATTAACTACAACCAGCCGGTCAAAGAGGCGCAGGCAGCATGAGCGAAGATAGCGACATAGTTGACTCGATAACAATCCAAAGACACAGCATGATTGGAGCCGTTCACTGGTATGTAATCGAGCATCCTGGGTGGAAAACCACGAGGAAGTTTAATCACTTCAAAGATGCTAAACGATACGCAGAAACCATAGTTTCACCAGACAAAATAGAGGTCTTAGGATGACCGAGTTCCTTGAGGCAGCACTAAAGTACGCCGAGCTAGGCTGGCGCGTCTTGCCCTGCCGACCGAAACAGAAGATTCCGGCAACTCCACACGGCGTCAAAGACGCCACTACCAACCTTGAGCAGATCAAAGCGTGGTGGGCTCAGAATCCGCAGTTCAACGTCGCAATCGCGTGCGGCAAGGAGAGCGGAGTCTACGTGGTTGATGTGGACGTGACCGAGGCCGGCGATGTCAACGGCTACGATTCACTGGAAGAGTTCGACGAACTCCCGGAAACCGTTCGCCAGGACACTCCGCGAGGCGGCTTCCACGCCTTCTACCGCACTGACGACCCGCCGAAGAACAAGAACTCCTTCCGGCCAGGGATCGACATTCGAGGCGATGGCTACTACGTGGTCGCGTGTCCGTCCATCCATCCGAACGGTGGCCGGTACGTCTGGGCGCCGGACCAGGGGCCCGGCCAGATCGAGATCGCCGAGTTCCCCGACTTCATGCGGCCGGCGGAGAAGGCGCCGTGGGTTGCGCCACCGATCTCCCAGTCGCCTCGCCTCGACCCCACTGGTGTGAGGGACGACGTGAAGATGCAAATTGCCGAGGCGTACATCCAGCATTGCGAGCCAGCCTTTCAGGGTCAAGGCGGACACGACAAGCTCTTCTGGGCCGCGCAGTGCATGGTCAACGGCATTGGGCTCTCGGACAGCCAGGCGTTCGACATCCTTTCCCGGCAATACAACCCATTCTGTACGCCGCCATGGAATCTCCAAGAGAAGAAGGACTACAGAGATTTCGTTCGTAAGATCACAGAGGCCCGAAAGCATCCGCCGAGCGACCTGCCGTATCTCTGGATTCTCAATGACCCGGAGTACGCACATCTTCGCGGCGAGGTCCCGCAGGAAGTCCGCGATGGAGCGGCGGAGATGCTAGCGGCACATCGCGAGAGTCAGCAGCAAATTCTAGCCGGCAGGAGTGTATTTCCCGCTCGTTTGGTCACGCCCCTAGAAGATATCAACCAAAACGACCTAATGCGCCCCCCCGGTCTGGTCGGCGAAATATGCGATTGGATCAACTCCACGGCCCTATGCAGACAGCCATTTCTTACCCTTGGCTGCGCACTCGCGTTCTGTGGTTCGCTCTTTGGGCGAAAGGTCACAGAAAAGACTGGCGCGAGGACCAATCTCTACTGTATGGGTGTTGGTGATTCATCCTCCGGTAAGAACTGGCCGCCTGGGCAAATCCGGAAGCTTTGCCTACAAGCGGGCGCCCTGGACTTGTTGGGCGGCGAGACGGTGGCCTCGGACGCTGGTATCGAAGAACGAATACATCGATTCCCCGCGACGCTCTTTCTTTGGGACGAGATCGGCTTCCTACTTCGTAGCCTAAAAGCCAACAGAGACACGCACAAAACAGGTGTCGTACCGCTTTTGATGCGCCTGTACTCATCTTCTGGTTCGACGTTCACAGGTCGCGAGTACGCCGACGCCGAGAAGCAGCGCCGCATCATCCAGCCCTGCTGTTGCATCTACGGCAGCTCTACTCCAGACAGGTTCCTTGAGGGCATCTCTGAGAGCGAGTTGTCTGATGGCTGGCTATCGCGGTGCCTGGTATTCCGCGTCGAGGATAATCAGCCGCCGAAATCCAGAGACAGGTGCAACGATCCGCCGCCCAAAGAGGTTTGTGAGCTGGTCTCCAAATGGTTCAGGCGACGAATCAAGCCGAAGAACGAAGACCTAGACTCCTATGCGGTCGTCCATGGCGGAGCGAACTCAGCCACGCTTCAGCCGCCGACGCAGCTATTCGTGCCCTCGACAGACGAGGCAGAGCGGCTGCTCATCAGCCTAGACAATACAGCCAGGGAAATTGGCGCCAAAGACAAGCGGTCGAAATACCTCTGGCTCAAGGCAGAGGAAAACGCCCGTAAGGTCGCGCTGATTATCGCTGCCGGCCTCAATTACGAGCACCCTGAGATCACCTGGCAAGTCGCAGAGTACGCCTGTAATCTGATCTCACTTCTCATTTGGCAATTCATGCATACAATCGCCCCAGAGATGGTTGTATGCAGCGTCGATGCTGAAAAGCGTAAGATTGCCAGAATCGTCGAAGAACACGGCATTAACGGATGCAGGCAACGTGAAATCACAAGGCGAACACAACATCTGAATCAAAAGGCGCGAAATGGATACATAGCCGACATGCTCGACGCTGACATTCTCGTATCGGAGCCTGGTCCAAAACGAAAGCACGGCAGGCCACCAACGATCTATTGGACGGCCGGCAATTATGTGGCGTACTTAGAAGGCCAGAAGAATGGGTGAGTCGATCGTGGTCGTGTTGCCGCTGCCGCCGAGAGTCCTATCGCCAAATTGCGCCGTAGCCACGCCAGGCGGGCGATTTAAGAAGGCAGCGGCAGCCAAACGGTATCGCCGGCTAGCACGCGAGGCCACTGAGGCAGAGCGGCTCACACCATGGATAAAGGCATCTGTGACCCCCAGGTTCTTTTTCCCGACCAAGCGCCGCCGCGACGAGGACAACGCTATCGCCTCCCTGAAGGCTGCCTACGACGGGATAGTGGATGCCGGCCTGTTACCAGACGACGATCATACGCACATGCAGCGCGAGCGGCCGGAATTCGGGATCGATTGCGACCACCCGAGAGTTGAGTTATGGATCGGTAGGATACAGTAATGCTGCCACTCTGGAAAGAAGTGGGGATTCGCAAGGCGCTAAAGGAAGGGAATACCTTCGAGAATATTGCAAGGGAGTTCCATGTTAGCGTTGGGGTAGTCCACAAAATCAGCAGACTCCCGGCGATACGAAAACGCAGTAAGCCCGCGATACCCTACAAACTACGAGTGAAGCGCCGGTGCCCAGAATGCGGAGGACTTGTCTACTACTGGCCGTGTGTGTTATGCCGGCCATGGGCTTACTACTACGATGACGCATCTATTGAGGAGGAGTTCAATGTCGAGAAAAAAGCAGCCTGAAAAACTCACGAACCTGATTGTCGTGTCCGATCTGCACTGCGGATGCAGGCTCGGCCTATGTCCGCCGACCGTCATACTCGACGATGGAGCGATCTACAATCATACGCCAGTTCAGGCCGATGTCTGGAAGCGCTGGCAGGAATTCTGGAACGACTGGGTGCCGCGGGTGACACGCGGCGAGCCGTTCGCTGTCGTTCTGAATGGCGACGCCATCGATGGGCGGCACCACCGGGCCGTCACTCATGTCTCACAGAACCTAGCCGACCAGGCGCGAATTGCAAGGCAAGTCCTGAAGCCTGTCGTAAAGGCATGCGAGGGGCGATATTACCATATCCGCGGCACAGAGGCGCATGTCGGGCCGTCTGGCGAGAACGAGGAACAGCTCGCGGAGAGCCTCGGAGCGATCCCCGACGCCGATGGCAGGTTCGCCAGGTGGGAGCTATGGATCGAGATCGGCGTCGGCTTGGTGCATCTGACGCATCATATCGGTACTGCCGGGAGCCTCGCGTACGAAACCACGGCCGTCCACAAGGAGCTGGAGCAGGCGTTCGTTGAAGCAGCACGCTGGGGCGACAGGCACCCCGACGTGATTGTGCGTAGCCACCGCCACCGAAACGTGGAAACGCGAATCCAGTCGGCTCACGGCTTCGCTACGGCCTGTACCACGGCCGGCTGGCAAGCCAAGACACCATTTGTCTTCAGGATCGTCGGTGGCCGACAAACGCTGCCGCAAATCGGCGGTACGCTTGTTCGCTCTGGAGACGAGGACGTTTACACGCGCCACTGCCTCTGGACTTTGAATCGCGATCCGGTTGAGGTGCCTACCGTTGCGCCAGTGAGGAAAGCAGCATGAAAGACGGTGGAAAACTAGATACGACAGTTGAGCAATGGAGGGCAGCGCTTGAGGAAGCAGCCGGAACACCTGTCGTTCATAACCAGAACTACTTACTAGCGTGGATACGGATGAAGAAGGGAGGGAGAGTAACCATTCGCGAACTACAGAGAGGACTGCAAGCCTTTAAGGGCCCAGAAAAGGCAGAAAAAGCGCTCAGATCGCTAGCTAGGGCCGGAATTCTCACTGTCACAAACGCAAAGAGACCTAATGGCGGCGTATCATTCCAGTATTTCACGCTCACCCAGAAGCCAGCACTATGACCATGCGAACTTTCTCTAGCGGGGCAACCCGCGACAACAGCGACGACAAGCTCGATTACGAAGGTTTCATTTGTCCCATCGCACTAGAAACGTACGCTGAGTACCTGCATAAACACCGCATCCAATCAGACGGCAAGAAGCGAGACAGCGATAGCTGGCAAAAGGGAATACCGATTAAGGAGTGCGTGAAGTCGCTACTCCGGCATACCGTTGACCTCTGGAAGATTAACCGAGGCCATATCGCTTTCGATCGCAAGGACGGCCATGAAATCAACATGAGTGAGGCAGCATGCGCGATAGTCTTCAATGCCTTCGCTATCCTGCATGAGCTAGCGGCCCTGCCGTGTACTATCCCTCCGGCTCCATGCCAATACGGCGACGAGATGGCAGACCAAGGCTCACACGATACGAGCTGCCACTGCTGTATCCGCGAAGACAAAAGGGCCGCCTAGGAGACACATTATGATCAAACGCATTTTCATCGACCTAGATGACGTACTCAACCAGTTCTCGATGCACGCGCTCCAGATGCTTGGCTGCCCAGTTACGCCTGGCGCCCTCAGTAAGTACGACCCGAAATGGGGCTTCGACCTCACGCAGGCAGCGAACGCGCTGCACGAAGAGCTATACTTCGATACCGAGAGGCTATGGAGTGAACTCAATGGACCAGACGTTTGGGCCCAGGCGCCGAAATCAAAGGAGTTCTGGCCGCTACTCAACTTCTGCGAAGCAATGGTCGGCAGAAAAAACATCTGTATACTGACTAGCTCTGTCAGCGACCCTGAGTGTCTATCGGGTAAGGCGGAATGGATTCAGAGGCATTGCCCGAGATGGTTACACAGGCAATTCCTTGTCGGCCCGCAAAAGCACCTGCTAGCTAGGGTAGGCCGAATACTGATCGACGACAGCGACGAGAATGTGGAGATGTTCCGTAAGCATGGAGGCGAGGCTGTACTGTTCCCGAGGCCATGGAACACACTGCACGCCAAATACAAGGAACCGCTGGTGCATGTATTCATGGAAACAGTAGTTTGCTTGGAGCGAATGCGTACACCAAGAATCAACGAGCCTTTCGGCTTTGACTATTGGCTGAAGGACGCCGCATGACCAGCGCTTTCGCTTGGATTGGCCAGCTCGCCGAATGGATCGGCCAATGGATTCCGCAGGTCAAGCACCTTGAGTGTACCGAGATCGGCGTCACTGTGACACGCGGCACTCGGGTCAAGGTGCTTCGGCCTGGGCTCCGGCTGATCTGGCCGTTCTGGACCAACTACTACGCCCGGCCGGCGAACATTCAGACCATCAGTCTACCAACGAAATCGCTGACGACTTCAGACGGCAAGACAGTCGTTGCCGGCGTGATGGTCCGATACGAGTTCGATCGCTCGCCAGTAGCCGTCCACAAGGCCCTTATTGACACAGATAGCGTCGAAGATTCGCTCGGCGACGAGGTAATGGGCGTGCTCTGCGCATTCGTGACCGGCAAAACGTTCGCGGAGCTACAAGAAGACCGCACGGCGATTAACCGCTCGCTGACTGGCCGGCTCGATACCCAGCTCTCGCGATACGGAGTCAACGTCCTGCGAGCGCAGCTCACCGACTTTTCGAGCTGCATTACCCTGAATCACACTGGCTCCAGCCTGAGGGCTGAGGCGATAGAGGAGGAAGAATGAAACATCGCCTGATTCACGGCGACTGCCAAGACGTGATTGAATCACTCCCGCTGGCTACTTGCTTGTTCGCTGACCCGCCAGACAATATCGGCCTCAGATACACCGGCTACACAGACAACAGGTCAGAGGACGACTACCTTGGCTGGCTCGGGATCTGCATCGCGGCCTTCGCCCGGAAGGCAGATATAACGTGGGTGAGCTACAACGCGAAGTGGTTTGCTCGCGTCGGCTCAATCGTCAGCTCACTGCTCCGGACATTTAAGTGGTTACGGGCACGCCAGTGCATCCAGACCTTCACGTTCGGCCAGCACCGCCAGACCGATCTCGGAAATAACTACCGGCCCTTACTTCGCCTGTGGCGTGAGGATGCTGTCTTCTATCCTGACCAGATCCGCGTACCTTCCTGGAGACAGCTCAATGGAGACAAGAGAGCCGACCCGAGAGGGCGAGTACCTGGGGATGTGTTCGACTTTCCTCGGGTCACTGGTAACTCTCGCCAAAAAAGACCCTGGTGCCCTACTCAGTTGCATGAAGAGCTTGTGGAGAGATGTATCAAACTCAGCACGCAAGAAGGCGGAACAGTGCTTGACCCCTTCGCAGGAACAGGCACTACACTCCGCGTTTGCCGGAGAATCAACCGACAATGCACCCTGATCGAGAAGAGCAGCGACTACTGTTCAGAGATCGCAAAAGAACACGCCCTGGAAATCGAGAGACTCCCAGGACGTGCAAGAAATGCGGCTGCGTAATGATCCGCATCGGCGCTTACCTTGTCTGCCCTAATGCGGACTGGGCTGGGCATGGGCGGCTTTATCCGTCATCGCCTAGAGGGTAGAGCGTTGTCCCACACGGACACACAGGCAGACCCACTTCAATCCATTTTCGGGTCGTTCGGACCGTGTACCCGCAGTCTCCACATTCCAGCTTTAGCATGCGAGTCGATTGCTTCTTTGGTGCGTTACTGTGCTTCAGCTCGGCATGCGGGTACTTGCCTATCTCTTTAACGACGCCGCGGAGGCGGGTCTTCAATTCCTTGCCGGCCACAGTGGCAGTCAGCTTACCTTCCAGGCCGAGCCTTCTGGCCAGCGCGCCGAAATGCCTATTGTGTTGCTGATCGAGGCCAACCGCACAGTGAACCAGCTCATGCACGAGTGTCGCCCCGACCTCGATCGGGTCTTTCAGGAAGGGTGAAATGAAAACCTCGAAGGTGCCGTCTGCGCTTTGCTTGCTGCTCCATGCCTCACCGATTCGCCGCTTCTTCTGGGCCAGTGCTGACTTGCTTGGCCACGAACACGAGGCACGGATCTTCTTAGGCAGCGGGGCGCCGTTCTCACGGAAGTCCGGGCGCAGGAGTTCGATGCACTTTGTTAGCCAGGCTTCTCTGTTCATGCTTACCTTTCGTTATCGCTCAAGGGTTCTTTGCAGTACAGACAGCCGCCCTCCGGTCGATCGTCCACGAGCGAGGCCATAGTGAACCTGCCTTTCGAGTAAGCCGCGAGGCAGCGGCCGTGAACGTGACCGCGGATCGGCACGCACTCATTGCCTGCCTTACAGCCGGCCACACAGCCGGCGCAGCCCCGGATTGCGTAGATAGCCTCTTGCTTGGCCGGCTTCTTCTTGCGCTTCTTGCGGGCTGGGATTCGGAATGGATTAGTGGGAACTTTCACACAACCTCCGAGAAATCGGTCAGGCAAAGATCGGGTCGCCTCCTGCGGAGCGCCACGCGGAACCGCCTTGCCGCCGCTTTGATACGTTCGCTGACAGCAGACACCCCAACGCCCTCCCACTTTGCGAGGTCGCGGAGTGTCATACCCTCGCAGTACCGCACGACCAGTAGACCGGCTTGCTCCGGCGGTATCTCAGAAAGCGCTTGCCTGACAGCGAGGATACATTCTCTCCGTGCCGCTATCTCGTCAGGAGTGTCGCACTGCCGATAGCGCGGCCGAAGCCAGAGTATCGGGAACTTCTTCCTGTAGCCTACCGAGTCTTCGTACGACATTACCTAGCCATTCTCTGTTGCCTGTCGCCAATCGACCGTGAAGGTCGCTGGCTTGTCTATGTCTCGGAAGAATCGCTCTATCCCTCGCCGGTCGTCCTCGGCTTCTGCCTTGGTGTCGTACGGCCCGCAAGGTTCCGTCCCTGCGGGAAGTCCGATAACCCACCAACCGTCTTCACGCTGCTCGACTGTTGACACTACGCTGCCCCTTTCAAGACGGCCCCGCACTCACAGCAGCAGACACATAACGTCCCGTCTGCCGCAAACCATGCATACAACCTTTCAGGTGGGCACTTACATTCTTCACGCTGCTCTGTCGTGTTCACGGCGCCCTTTCTTGATCGGCGGATTGGCGACCTTGGTAGTCAGGCGCGGCGGGTTACAGCGTCGCTGCCGCAGGCAACGGGTACTCTTGCGCGTTTCTTGCTGCGGCTTGGCTTTTGGCCATGGGCCGACGCGGAAAGCGACCGGGATGGCGCCTATTGGGCGGTTAAGAAAGTGGATGTACTTCTCGTTCATGCTGTATCCTCTGTTAGCTGTTGTGGAACACGTAGACGCGCGAGGGGCTCTCCACGCTAAAGCAATCGTTGATGAACAGGTCACGGGCGAAGGCTGCGTAGTCGATGTAGGCCGCGATATGGTCCGGCAGATCATTGGCGTACAGTTCCTCGAAGACGTGTTCGCCATACGCCTCTTCGCTCTCCCACTCGCCGCAGTAGGCATCCTCGAAGCCCTCTTCGGTGGCGAAGTCCACGCCAACGTGGTCGGCATAGGCCGCGAACGCTTCTTCGTGTTCGGCGATCAGGGCGCCCAGTTCGGCGACCCGATCGATATCCTCCGATTCGTCAAGACGGATGGCGCCGAAACCCTCGAAATCGTGGATTGCCCACTCTTCGGCGCCCGGGCAGGGCGAGCGCTTGAGCATTGCT
>Ga0180437_10000921_pt1 | contig 52365 bp, 31 predicted proteins | sample SS_ome_4_FD_132410 | JGI IMG/M metagenome (GOLD analysis project Ga0180437, IMG submission 132410) | Hypersaline lake sediment archaeal communities from the Salton Sea, California, USA - SS_3_D_1 metaG | ecosystem: Environmental > Aquatic > Non-marine Saline and Alkaline > Hypersaline >... | reverse complement strand
GCGTGCAGCGTTTAACGACCCTCAAATGGCCTTTGGCATTATTTCGCTCTGCACAGCGGGCAATCAAACAGCGGACAATTATCTTGAGCAAATGCTCGATGTCGGCGCCAATATTCGCGAGGCCCAGTACAAGACCTTTCTCGACTTACGCGAGGCCGGCGACAAAAATATCGGCTTTGCCAGTAGCTATGATCAGCGGCGCAGTTGGTACCATCCAGGACTCAAGATACCGGTTGGTGAACGGATCGCCGCCTGGGCCCTGAATACGCAGTATGGTTTTGATGTACGCTGGGAGCCGCCATATCTGAAGGAAATGAAGGTAGAGGATGGCAGGCTTGTCCTCGCTTTCGATGTAAAGGGTCCGCTAGGCACCAGTCCCGAGGGCCCGATTGTGGGCTTCGCCATCGCCGGAGAGGGCGGCAAGTTCCAGTCCGCCCAAGCCGAGTTCCTGATGACAGGCACGGATGCTCAAGGCAAGCCCCGCCGGGATTCGACGCGGCTGGTTCTCACCAGTCCCTTGGTACCCAAGCCGGTCCACTTCCGTTACGCGTGGGCGCGCAACCCCCACGCCAACCTGGTATCTGGCTGGGACAAGCTCCCGCTGGCCACCCAGCGCAGTGACTCATGGACATTGACGGACATGTACAAGGCCTACACGGGCAAGGATCCGATCAATAAGATCGACAAGCTCGAAGGTAATGAAAGTGCGGAGCTGAAGAAAGCCCTGATCGCGGCTGACCTTCAGCGACGCCTGCATGAAGCGAGGGCATTGCTGAAGGAACATGAAGACACCACGCCGGACAATACGTCTGCTACGCCACGTGAAGCCCCGATTTCTGACTGAACCATACGAGATTAGACAAAGGAGCACTTAATGACAAACTCGAAAAATGTTTCGCGTCGAAACTTCCTCAAAGCTTCCGGCGTCGCCGCGGCCGCGCCCTATTTCGTGGCCGCGAAGGCGATGGGCCGCGACGGCGAGGCCGCTCCGAGCGAACGCATCACGATGGGCGCCATCGGCGTCGGCAATCAGGGTCGCGGCGACTTGCGAGGCTTTCTTCGTCGCGAAGACACGCAAGTCCTTGCCGTTTGCGACGTTTCGGCCGGCTCGCGCAACGCCGCCAAAACGGGCGTCGACGCCGTCAACAAGAACACAGACTGCAAAGCCTATATCGACTTCCGCGAACTGCTGGCTCGTGAGGACATCGACGCGGTGATGATCGCCACGCCGCACCACTGGCATGCCCCCATGACGGTCGCCGCCTGCAAAGCCGGCAAGGACGTCTATTGCGAAAAGCCGCTGGCGCTGACCGTCGCCGGCGGTCGGGCGATGGTTACGGCGGCCCGGAAATACAAACGGGTCGTCAGCGGCGGAAGCCAACGCGTGATCGGCGACTACGGCAATCTGGCCCGCAAGGCGCGCACGGGCGGTTATGGCGACATCAAGGAAGTCTTCGTCTCGTGCGGCAGCCCGCCCATCCGCTGCGACCTGCCGGGCGAACCGGAGCCCGATCCCGAAACATTCCACTGGGACCTCTGGCTCGGCCCGGCACCGCAAGCGGAGTACAACAAACGGCGCGTCGCCGGCAACTTCACGACCTCGGCCTACAAATCACGATCCGGCTGGCGACTCTGGCGAGACTACTCAGGCGGCGCGCTGGCCGACTGGGGCGGGCACCTGTTCGGCGCCGCGCAGCTTGCTCTCGACATGGAACAGACCGGACCGGTCGAAGTGATCCCGCCCGATGGCGAAAAACAAGAACATCTTATGTTCCGATACGCCAACGGCGTGAAGATGTACCATGTCGACATTTACAAGCATGGCGGGGGTAATAACGTGAAGATCGTCGGCACGGACGACCGAGAGACGCGGGAGGTCGACATGCCCAAGTACTCCGGCACGGGCGGCATCTTTGGCGACTTCCTCGACTGCGTCAAGACCCGCAATCGCCCTGTCCGTGACGTGGAAGTCTCGCACCGGACCTCGACCATCTGCCAGTTGGCCAACATCTGCTACGAACTGAATCGCCCGCTGCGGTGGGATCCGGACAAGGAGGAGTTCCAAGGCGACGACGAAGCCAACGCCCTGCGAAGCCGCACCTTCCGCGGCCCGTGGAGGCTTTGATTGACGCCGATTTGAAGCACGCCTTACCGCCCCCCATCGCCTACGGCGGCTTCAAGGATGCCCCGCGGCAGGTCACGCTGGTGATCCGCAATACCGGCAAGCAGGCTGCCACGGTGCAGGTCACGTCCGCCTTGCACGACACCTATCACGACAATGGACGGGCGCAGTGCGAAAAGACGCTCAAACCGGGTCAACAGGAATCGCCAATGCAGCGTTACCAAAATCGGCGACCGGTTCTTCATGCTCTACTCGGGAGGCACGAACAACCACGGTCGCAAGTACCCCGGCAAGAACAGGATGGCTTTCGGTTTGGCACGCGCCCCGCATCCGGAAGGACCCTGGGAAAAGTACCCGCACTACCCGGTCTTCAAACCGACAGGCGATGGTCCGCATGCTCCGCGAAATCGACTGCCAGGGCCACATCCTAGGCAAGACGCCCGTGAAACTGATGTCGGACCGCGGCACGCCGAAAACCGGGACTAGTGCGGTCAATGGCAGGCTCCGCCACAAGCGAAGCTCGCTTTCGAAGTTCGTTCCGCGAAGCCCAACAAGATGGTGGTGGGAATCGATGGATATGCCGCTGAAGTTGTGCTTGAAGGCGGCAGTCGATGGCAGAGCGTCGTTTTGTCGCCGGCAGACTTCCAGGATGTGGACGGCCATGCTCTGCCCGGCTGGGAGAACACTAAGGAGTTGCGGCTCAGCGCGACGGAGACTCTTCGGGCCAGCGGAAGAGGCCCGAGGAAATCGCGGAGTATCGGCGGAAGTTGGCAGGGCTCGAAACCCGACTTTCGCAATCTTCGCTGGGAGTGAAAGAACGTGAAAGCTCAACGGATACTTCTGACGGTCAGCCTGTGTGCGTTTGCCGTTGCCCGCCCCGTTTCGGGTATGCGTGACGGCTTCAGCATGGACGACATCGAGGCGTCCTACGAGGGCCGCAAAGGCGGTCTCTTGTGGACACTTTCCGCAGCGGACGGTGTGCCGACAGGAGAACTGGCTCTTCCTGCGACGCCCGTCTGGGACGGACTTGCAGCGTCCGACGGCTGCCTCTACCTGCCGCTCAAGGACGGAACGGTTCTTTGCCTGGGAGCCTCGGATCACAAAACACCTCCACCTCAGTCAACGCTTCCCCGGGAATGGGCCAAGCTCCCTTCTCAAAGCCGCTCTCAACAACCTGCGCCTCAAAAGCCGGTCGTCCTTTACAAGGAAGATTTCGAAGACCGCGAAGTCGGAGAGACGCGGCCGGACGTTGTCGGCGCCAACAAAGAGAACGGTGCGCAGGTCTTCGTCACGGATGCGGCCGCCGCTTCCGGCAAGCACTCTTTGGCGTTCCATGATGCGGCGGGACTCGAACGCAGTTTCACCCACTGGTTCATGGCCGCCGTGATTTCGCAGAGCTTCCTCATCGCCGCCGCCGCAGAATCGATCGGCCCCGGAAACAGCTTCCTGTTTTTCGCCGTCTGCGTGGTCGCCCAGGCCGTCTTCGTTTGGAAAGTCCTGCCCGAAACCAAAGGCGTCTCGAGTCATCGCCATCCCGCCGGCGGGCTATCGGTTCGCGGGGCGGGAAACGCCCAACATGAACACCTTGGCGTCCGTATCGTTGGAGTCCTTGATCCACTGTTGGAGATTGCGCCGGTGTTCCATGAGAGAGCCCCGATATGCCCGCGAACCGGCCAAGTTGCTCCTCTCGCCCGGATCCGCCGTCAAATCCACCAACGATTCACGAGTGGAACCCGAATCGTAGACGCAGTACTTGAACCGTTCGCTGCGAATCATGCGTCCCCAAGAGTTCTCGGAGACCACGTAAGTGCGCCAGTCGTCGACGCTCCGGCCCTCGGCAATCGTCCGCAAGCTGCAACCCAGCAGCGTGCCGGGCACATCTGCGCCGGCGTAATCGCATAGAGTTGGCAGAATGTCCAGTCCCGTGGCTACCAGGTGTTCGTCATCAATCTGCCCCGCCGGGATGACACCCTTGTATTTCATCAAGAAAGGCACTCGAACGGATTCTTCGTAGAACAGACCCTTCGAGGCCAATCGGTGACTGGCATCCATATTGCCGTGATCGCTGGTAAACAGGATCAGCGTGGTTTCCTCGAGCCCGGCATCGCTCACTGCGTCCAGGATGCGGCCGATGTGTTTATCCACTTGCTCCGTTAGGCGGCAGTAGATCCAGCGATAGATCCGCCACTGTTGTTCGTCGTAATCCCTGCGCATCGTACCGGCGGGTGTGACAGCCTTTGGACTTAGATGGCTTTCGATCGCCTCCGGCTCTTCCTCCGGGATCGCATAGTTCGCTGGGAGCGGCGGCAGTTGATCGAGCGGCAAGGCCGACGCTTGGCGATACAGCCGCTCGACGTGCCGCATACTCGCGGGTGCTTTGCCGATGTGTGCGGCGTGGGCAAAGCAGATGTCGTGCGGATTGATGAACGACGCGACGGCAAAGAACGGCCGGTCGCGCCGGCGCCGAATGAATTCGATGCAGGCATCCGGCAGCGCTCCCCGCGAATCTCGATCGACGACGTCGTAACCGGCGTTCGGCGGGTTCAACTCCCGGCACATGTGGACCTTGCCACCGTAGAAGGTGTCGTAGCCGGCCCGTTGGATCAGTTTCCCCAACGAGTTCTCATTGACCCGGCCTGGAACGGTCGCTTTCATGCCATTACTGAACACGCCCAAGCGTCCTGGCATCATGCCGGTTGCCATGCTGATCCGGCTTGGCATGCAGACGGGATTGGCGACATAGGCTTTCTCGAATCGAATGCCATCACGCGCCAAGCTGTTCATCGCCGGGGTGCTCAGTTGCGCGTTGCCGGTACAACTGATCATGCCGGCGTGCTGTTGGTCCGTCACAATGAACAGGATGTTGGGACGCTGCGCCGCCGGGGCAGCGTTGGCCCAACACGGCAGGAACGCCGACCCCACAGCCGCGAGGGTCAGCAGCACAATCTTGATACTTCGAGTTCGCGAAGAGAGCATGATTCCAAGGCCTCGCTAAGGCGGACGGGGAATATCAAACGACTGTATTATACCTTCCGCGCGGCAGTCCTCTCTACGCACCCTTCGTGAAATCGCCCGACGTACCTTAGGGCCCCGGAAGAACGTGACCCTGACCGCGGCATCCGGCTTGCACGCTTCGCAGCTTCGTCCTTACAATAGGGACACGGGCCCACTCCCCACCTCCCGCCTTTCCACTCGCCCGGAGACACCATGATGGTTCTGTACTTGCGTACACTGTTGCGATCGCCACTAATCGTGTTACTTGCCGCGTTGTTCGTGATGCCCGTATCCGACCTTTGCGGGGACGAACTGGCGTCGTTGTACGAGCAGAAGGCGACCTGGGCCGAGACGGTGGTCTTTGTCCGGTCGAACTTCGCTCTCTGGAACAAGGATCTCGATGACGGGGATCTCTCCGACGCGCAGTTGGCCAAGGAGCGGACCAAGGCGTTTCAATCCCTTTGGAAGGCGATCGCTGCCGACTTTCCGCAGCAGAGCAGCTACCTGCAACGCGACTTGGGCAGGACGGCAACCCAGCAGTGGTTCGAGGGAGCGGAGCTTCCCGGCACGCTGGTGGAGAAGGCGCTCGAGCGGCTGGCCCCCGGCGCCGTGCGGTTGCACAAGCGGGCTGCCGGGCTGACCACGGAAAAGGCACCGGCCGACGACCCGCGTTGGTTGCGGCTGTACGAGGACGCGACCACCCTGTACTACAAGATCCACGGCGACCGGTTGCTCCGCACCATCGCCGGGCGGCTGAATTCCATGGGCGCGGAGTCAGCCGAACTGCAGGACCAGTTCGAGGAACTCTGCGAGGCCGGCGTCCCGACGGACGACCCCCGCTGGGCGGTCTTGCAGAAGAAGGCCGACAAGGCCAACAAGACGTATCGCAACCGGCACCGCGACATGCTGGCCCGCATCGGCCGGGTCGCCGCGATGCTCGAGGAACTGGGCCCGCACGCCGGTGAACTGCCCGGACAATTCGAGTCGCTCTCGAAGCCGAACCCCAATCCGGCCGACTCGCGCTGGCCGGCGTTCTTCACGAAGCTAGAGGCCCGATACGCCCGCTACGTGCTGCCACGCGAGCGGCTCGATGCGCTGGATTTCGAGGCCGTCCGTCGGGCCATTCGCGACACGGCCGCCACGTTCCCCGGCGAGTATCCCCGGGTCGATGAGTTTCTGAAACAGCTCGACCGGTTCCAGAAGCGTGTGCCGGCCATGCGCGAGGGGATCGCCGCGGGCGAGGAGGCCGCCTTCGAGGAAGTCAGTCAACTGCTGGCGCTGAAGCGCGAGGCCCTGCTATCCAGCCCGGTGCTCGATTTCGACAAGCTCCTGCTGGTGCGGCGCAAGGCGGCCGGCAAGTTGGGGCTGCCCCAGAACTGGCAGGGCAACTGCGCGTTGCCCAAAGAGAACTACGACAACGAGATCGCCATCCTTTCGCCTGTGGGCCCCGAGGGCAAGCTCTCGACCCTCTACCGGCCCGAGGGGGGCAGCCGTTTCGTCGGCGACGTCGACCTGCACTTCGACGCCGAGAAGCTGCTGTTCTCGATGCCCGGCAGCCACGACCGATGGCAGATCTGGGAGATCGGCGTCGACGGCAAGGGCCTCCGGCAGGTCACGCCCGGCGAGTGTCCTGACGTCGACAACTACGACGCCTGCTACCTGCCCGACGATCGGATAATCTTCGATTCGAACCGCTGCTTCCACGGCGTGCCCTGCGTGGGCGGCAACAGCTCGGTGGCCAACCTGTTCCGCATGAACCCCGACGGATCGGGCATTCGCCAGCTCTGCTTCGACCAGGACCACGACTGGTGCCCCACGGTGCTCGGCAACGGCCGGGTGCTCTATAGCCGCTGGGAATACACCGACGCGCCCCACTACTTCACCCGGTTGCTGTTCCACATGAACCCCGACGGCACCGGCCAGATGGAATACTACGGGAGCAACTCGCCCTGGCCGAACTCGTTCTTCTATGCTCGGCCGATCCCCGGGCAGCCGACCCAGGTGGTGGCGGTCATCTCGGGCCACCACGGAGTGCCGCGGATGGGCGAAATGCTGCTGTTCGACCCGGCCAAAGGTCGCCAGCAGGCGGCCGGCGCCGTGCAACGCATCCCCGGCTACGGTCAGAAGGTCGAGCCGTTGATCGGCGACGGGATCGTCAACGGCTCGTGGCCGCGGTTCTTGCACCCCTATCCGCTGGGCGACGCCGAGGGGAACCGGGGGGCCGGCAAGTACTTCCTGGCGGCCTGTCAGCCCTCACCCGGCTCGCTGTGGGGTATTTACCTGGTCGACACGTTCGACAACGTGACGCTGATCCACGAGGAGCCGGGCTACGCGATGCTCGAGCCGGTGCCGCTCAGGAAGACGGCCCGGCCGCCGGTGGTGCCCGACCGCATCGACCCGAACAGCCGCACCGCCCGAATCTACTTGAGCGACATCTACTCCGGCCGAGGCCTCGAAGGCGTGCCCCGCGGCACGGTGAAGGAACTCCGCATTTACGAACAGCACTACGCCTATCCCAAGATGGGCGGTCACATCTGCATCGGCATCGACGGGCCGTGGGACGTCAAGCGAATCCTCGGGACCGTGCCGGTGGAGTCGGACGGCTCGGCCAATTTCACAGTGCCGGCCAACACGCCGATCGCCGTGCAGCCGCTGGATGAGAAGGGCCGGGCGGTACAGATCATGCGGAGCTGGTTCACGGCCATGCCGGGCGAAGTGCTCTCGTGCGTCGGCTGCCACGAGCAGCAGAACAGCACTCCACCGGCCGAGCCGACGGTGGCCATGCTGCGTGCCCCCTCGAAGATCGAGCCCTGGTACGGCCCGGCCCGGGGGTTCAGCTTCCGGCGCGAGGTGCAGCCGGTGCTCGACAAGTACTGCGTCGGCTGCCACGACGGCAGCCAGACGGACCGGCCCAACTTCTCCGTAGACGGCGAGGTTGCTGCCATCGGCAAGAAGCGGCACCACTTCACGCCCTCCTACGTCGCCCTGCACCCCTACGTGCGCCGGCCGGGCCCGGAGAGCGACTACTTCATGCAGAAGCCGCTCGAATTCCACGCCGGCACCAGCGAACTGGTTCAGATGCTCGAAAAGGGCCACTACAACGTGAAGCTCGACGACGAGGCCTGGGACCGGCTCGTCACCTGGATCGACCTGAACGTGCCCGACCACGGCTCCTGGCACGAGTTCCGCGACATCGCCGAGAACTACCACGATCTGCGGCTTGAGATGCGAACCCGCTTTGCCAACCGGCCGGAGGACCCGGAGGCGATCGTCGACGTCCAGCACGATCCGGTGGAGTTCGTCAGGCCCGAACCGCTTCCCGAGCGCAAGCCGCTCGACCTGAAAGTGGCCGGCTGGCCGTTCGACGCGGCCGAGGCCCAGCGGCGCCAAGCGGCGGTGGGATTGCCGGTGGCGACGTCGGTGCCCGTGGGCGACGCCACCGCCATCGACCTGGCCCTGGTCCCGCCCGGCGAGTTCGTCATGGGCAACGCCGAAGGGCCGCCGGACGAGTACCCGGCGGCCCGGGTGAAGATCGAGCGGCCGTTCTACTTGGGCACGGTCGAGGTGACCAACGCCCAGTACTCTGCCTTCGACGCCGCCCACGACAGCGCGTACATCAGCATGACCAGCAAGGACCAAAACGTTCGCGGCTACCCGGTCAACGGCGACAGCCAGCCGGTGGTCCGCGTCACCTGGCAGGAGGCCGAGGCCTTCTGCCGGTGGCTTTCCGAGCGAACCGGCAAACGGTTCCGGCTGCCGACCGAGGCCGAGTGGGAATGGGCCTGCCGCGCCGGCACCGCCACGCCGTTTTCCTACGGCACCAGCGAGACCGACCTCAGTCCCTTCGCCAACCTGGCCGATCAGACGCTCGCGAAGCTGGCCAGGCGCGATTCACCCAAGTGGCACCCCCGCGACGGGCGGTTCAGCGACGGCGGCATGGTCACGGTCGACGTGGGCGGGTATCAGCCCAACGCTTGGGGACTCCGTGATATGCACGGCAACGCCGCCGAATGGACCCGCAGCGTCTACCGGGCCTACCCCTACGACGCCGGCGACGGGCGCGAAGACCCGGCCGCCGAAGATGCTCGGGCTGTCCGTGGCGGCTCATGGTACGACCGGCCGCAGCGGGCCACGTCTTCGTTCCGCCTGTGGTATCAACCGTGGCAGAGGGTGTATTGCGTGGGATTCCGCGTGGTGATGGAGGATCGGCCGCGAAACGATTTGCGCTGACGGCCCTGTTCCTCTTGGCGGCGATCGGGCTCCGCAGCGGCGCCGCGGCCGAGGACGGTGGATTCCGCTCGTTGTTCGTGGTACGGGTGGCGACGTAAGCGGTAGCCCGTCCCGCAATCTTGAATCCCACAACCCCGTCGGCCGCGCCTCGAGTACGGGACGCACGTTTTCTCATAACTCCGGCGACCACCTTAGCTTCACGCTTCCGCGTGTGGTAAGGATTCTTTGCGTCAGGCACAGTCCGGCCTACGAGGCTACTCGTTCTTGCTTTCGGCGATCACACGCGTATTTGCCCAGTTACCCAGGCTCTTGTCTCCGTCGAAGACGAGCATCAGGCATTGTACGTCCTTCAGTTCGATGTCGACTTCCTTGGCGGGTGAATCGGCGGTCATTTGGTGGCTGTCCCACAGGACCCTGTTGGCGAAGAAATCTTCGTTGTAAACGCGGAAACGCCCCTTGGCGTCGTCCGGCGAGGATTTGTCGATCGCCACCACCGCCTTGAAACGATCGGCCCGGCCATTGATTGTGAACATGAAAGCGGATTTCGCCTTACAGCCAAATCCCTTCTTGAAAGCTCGCTCGCCGATGATGATCGGGTCGCCATTGAAGGTCGTGTTGTAGACCGGCCCGTTGCGTGCCTTCCAAATGTAGTAAAGATCGCTCAGATAAGTCTCGCCCGAGCGGGTCACGGTGTATTTGTCGAGCGGCATCGGCGCAGGCACGGGCAGCGGCGGTCCCGGCCTTCCGACCTTGATCATGCGATGTTCATGTTGGGTTAGACCCTTGGCGGTGAAGTGCCCGTTGAACTCGCCCAGGTCCTTGCGCGCCCAAAGGTCTCGCACGGGTTGCGAACCCGACAGGCCGATCTCTTCCCAATGTACGGTGACGTCGGCCGGTTCGCGGCCCTTGTTCAACAACATCACGGCGGTGGTGCCGTTCGCGAGCGGTTTGTTGTAGATTTCGCACCCGTCGCGGTTGAAGATCAAATATCCCTGCACGCCGCGCGGGTCCTGATTCACGGCGATCAACTCGGGCGCCGTTAAGACGCTTTGCACGTCCTTGTTCATCGTGCGAAGATCGTTACCCGCCATCAACGGTGCAGCCAAGATACACCACAGGCCAAAATGCGTTCGGTCGCAAACCGGCTTTCGATCGTCGGGGATGTTTCTCAGGTTGCCCACCTGCAGCATGTCGGGATCGTTCCAATGTCCGGGCCCGGCGAATTGCCACAAGCCATTGAAGGCCGGATGAATGGCTCGGTCGTGGGACGAGGTGCCGGCACAGTGGTAGACCGAACCCATCCACGGATAGATGTCCCCCGAAGTCCGCCAGAGTTGGGCCGATTCCCTTCCTCCCCACGCCCAGGCAGCATTTCCGAAATCCGAAATACTCAATACGATCGGACGACCGGTGGCCTCGATATGCTTACGATAGATGGCGTAGTCTTCCGAACTCATCCTCCCGTTGCCCTCAGCGAAGCAACTGTCCAGCTTGATGTAGTCGACGCCCCACTCGGCAAAAGTCTCCATGTCGATCTTTTCGTGGCCGAAGCTGCCGGGCAACTGCTGGCAGGTCATCTTCCCGCGGTCCTGGTAGATGCCGTATTTCAGACCCTTGCCGTGAATATAGTCGCCGATGGCTTTCATTCCGCTGGGGAACTTCTCGGGATCTGCCTGGAGGCGGCCGTTTTCATCTCGGTCCTTGGCCATCCACGCGTCGTCGAGGACCAGGTAGACGTAGCCGGCTTCCCGCATGCCGGAGCGGACCATCGCGTCGGCAGTCGCACGGATCTTCTTCTCGTCGATCTCCTTCTCGAAGCAGTTCCAACTGTTCCAGCCCATCGGCGGCGTCGGAGCCAAGCCAGGGTCGTCAGCCCGGGCGTGCGTCGGAGGCATGAGGGCAAAGGCGAGGATACAAGCTGTGGCATTCGATCGAGTCATGTTTTCGCCTTGTTGTGTTCTTGTGCGCTTCGCAGTGTATCGAACCGGGACTTCCCGGATGGACTTCCGCCTACGACCGCCCTACACCGCGCATTCACTCGCGTCTCCTCGCCGAGGAGGGCGCACAATAAGGGCGCCCAGCCTCAGGTCGTGAGTTCACTCAATCGGTCACTTCTGTTCCATCTCCAGCATGGCCTCGGCAAGTGCCTTGCCGAAGCGGATAAACGTCTTGCCGCTGCCCAGGTAATGGTATTCGGCATTGGATGCACACCGATCCCACGTGCTCTGCTCCTCCGCGGTCAGTTCGCCGTCGCCGAAGCCGTACCGGGCGCATTCCTCCTTCGCGTTCTCCGGCGTCATCTCCCCCTGCTTCACGCGACGCTTCCAGCCGCTGGTCAGCCGCCGCTTCCAGTAAGTATCGCTGAGTTCGAGTTCGTAGTACGGGCCGCTGTCCACCGCGATCACATTGCCGCGATATTGTGCCCCCACCTTCCGATCGTATTGTTTCACCGCAGCGAACTGGGCCTTGCGGAACGTGGTCACCGGCAGCCCCTTGTCGAACTTCCGACGGTCCGGGTCCGTGCCGTAGACTCCCAGAATGCCCACGATGAAAGGCATGGTCGGCGCATCGAGTTCCTTGCGGACATCGCTGATGAAATGGATCATGTTCTCGGTGTATTGCTCGATGTGGTATCGGTTGCACATATCGTTCCAGCCCTGGAACCAGACAAACCCGGCAAATTCATAGCCCTGCTCCGCGTCGTAGCCTGGAACCACCTTCCTGATACTCTCGGCGTCTTTGAGAGTCGTTCGAACGAACCGGATCATCTCGCGGTAGTAGTGGCCGACCTTTTCCTTCGCGGGGACGCTGCCCCGCTCCTTCTCCGCCGCACTGGGCTCATATGGCCCGGCGCTCGGCGGGCGGAAGTCCACGGCCAGGGACTTTCCCCCCCAGGCGGTCTTGATGATCAAGACCGGTTCGTCGAGTGCCTTGTCCATGTAGATGCCAAACCCGTATTCGGGGCCGATGCGCTCGTCGTCGAATCCGTAACCCACCTTCACCTTGCCTTGCAGGACGTTATCGCCATCCCGGCCACCCGTCAGGTAGGTTATCCAGGCGTTGTCGCAGACGATCGGATCGCCGTTCTGGTCCAGAATGTCGCGGAGAAGCGCGGCGGTCTTCGGGTCGTCGCCGATGGCCGCAAAAGTGCGCTTGTGCGCCGAGCCCTGCATATTGGACTGCCCGGCCAGGATATAAACCTTCAGGGGTTTGGTGGCGTCGCCCGGCTTGCCGTCGGGTTTAGGCGTTATGTCCTCCGCCGCGACATTGAAGGCGTATCCCATTATCGCCAGGGCGACCAGCGCCGATACGGTCTTGATTCTGTTGCTTGTCATCATGAGTCAGTTCTCCTTGCGAGCAGCGGCGTGAGGTCACTTCATCGGGCCCCAGATTTCTTCCAGCAGATCATGCAGCACGGGATCATGTTCCTTGAGTTCTGCCCTCACGAACGGGTAGAAGTCGTTGCGGTAGAAGTACGCCTCGGTCCCTTCGGCGAAGTACTCCTTGTGATTCGTCGCCGCATAATGGCGGACCTTCCGGCCGGTATACAGCAGCACTTCGTCGTAAATGCCGGCCCTCATCGCCTTCTCGTACGCCGCTTTGATCCGTGGCTCGTCGAAGCCGAGGATCTGGTCGTGGTAAGCGTGGGCCAACTCGTGCAGGATAACGGCCGGGTGTTTGATCATTTGGTGCCGCTCCAGAAGCGACGCCGCCCGCGTGATGTGGACCTTCTTCGCCAGCCGGGCATCGTAGCCTCGCGCGGTGAGCCAGTCGACATCGGGGTGATATTGCATCGCACCGAGTTCGGGATGGTCGTGTTCGATCCAGATCTCCTCTCTTGAACCAGACGGAAATGGAAGTTCTCACTCGTTCGGGTTAGAATCACCCCCTGAACGAGGAGGATTCCACGAAGAAGCCACGACGACGCTTTGGCACGGACCAGAAGGCGACCATTCTGAAGAGGTATCTGGTCGATAAGGTTCCCATCTCGGACCTGTGCGACGAGTACGGCATCAAGCCGAACCAGGTCTACGCTTGGCAGAAGATCCTGTTCGACCACGCCGAGTCGGCTTTCCAGCAGGCCGGTAGCCGCGGGGCCGGCAAGGCGTCTGCCCAGCAGCAGAAGATCGCCCGGCTGGAGGCCAAACTCCAACAGAAGAACGAGGTCCGTGCGGGTCGATGAACGCTACACCGCGGCCGGCCTCGATATCCGAGGCGATGAGCCGATGGAGAAGCGTGCTCTTGCCCATGCCAGTCTTGCCGATGACGGCGACGTGGCGTCTGCGATCATCCATCCGAATCCCGAAGGCCTCTTTGCGCTCACGAAACGCTACCCGCCCCAACGCCGCCACCCCCTCCTCGTCCTTCGAGGGGAGAGCTGCCGGGGGCTCCAGCTCCCGGCTCACGTTCATCGCCATCGTCTCGGCCCGGACCGTCTGCGTCGCCGGATGCCAGAGAGTGGCGAGTTCCTCGTCACTGAGGAGGAACCCCCTTCTCCGAGGGGGGCGTGGAAGTGATGAGGTGAACCGCGTCGGCCCCAGATGGAATGTGGAGAGCCCCGGGCCAGTGAATTGGCCGAAAGCGCCGGCGATTTCGCGGATTTTCCTGCTGGCGCGGCCGGAAGCCTCACCGTTGGCGGCAATGATGATTCGGAGCCGGGCGGAGAAGAGGTGACGATCGAGCTTGGCAACGGCGGCTCGAAGCTGCTCCTCGCGCTCGTGCGGCTGGAGGCGCCCAGAAAGGGCGGGTGCGAGTGTGAGGGAGGCGAGAAGCCAGGCGAGGGGCCGCCTCCAGGTGGACCGTGCGGCGGAGAGATACGCCGTGGCGAGCACAGGATGCCTTCGGAAAGCGGGTCGCGAAAGACGCCGGACGATTCGCCGGGCCCGGCGACATCGGCCGGGGCCCGCGGGGAGCACCTGGAGCTGGACCTTGCACCAAAGGCGGTCCCTGCCGAGTGTAGACAGGGCGGCCAGAAGGCCGGCCAGCGGGTCGGCCGTGTTGCGCTCAAGAAAGTCGTCAAACTGACGGTGCGTTCGGAGAGGGAACACATCGGGCGAGAGCGAAAGGTCGGCAACTCGCAAGCGGAACCCGCCAGGGGGATCGAGGGCGGCCGAGGGGACGGTTTCGAGCCGGCAGTGCGGGTAGCGGGCCAGGATTGCGGACCGTACGGCAGAGACCATCGGTCCGGGTACGTGAAGAAACAGCCCCACCTGACGGTGGAGCGACCCGTACTCGAACGTCACGGGCAGCCTCGCCTCATGCAAGGCGGCGAACACCTGCTCCATGTAGGCTGGGGAACGGGAATTGTCCGGCGGGGAGACGAGTGAGAGGAGCACGGGGGGAGGATAGCAGAGGTCGAGGCGGACTTCGACCACGGAAAGTGAGATCTAGAGGCGGGGCGGCACGGGACCTTCGGATGGGGGGAGGATGAGTTACCCCCGAGGATCTTTCATTCACGCGACCTAGGCGATTGATACCGACAACGGCTCTCGTTAGTGCACGTCGCGGGCGTGTAGGATTACGTGGATGCCGGCGACCAGGAGGATCAACATCGCGCCCAGCGAAATGACGCTCGCACGCACGCCGAAGCGCTCGGTCTCTTTGGGAAAAAACCTCTCGGCCATATCCTGTGCCTCGGGAGATTGACCGTCGTCGGCTTGGGTTGCGGCCGGCTGTGGCGAAGGAGCCTCGGCCTGAGGTTGTGTCACGGGGCCACCTGAGGTAGCGGAAACGACCGGACGGTCCGGCGTATCGGCTTCCATCATGGCCACACCGGGCGCCCCCGACGTGGCGCTTTCCGCCGACAAGGCCTTGGCTGGTCCTCCGGGAGCGGGAGTGCCCTCTGGAGCCAGTGGCGGAATCGCGGGTGGTGTCCACGTCGGGCGATCCTCAACCTCCAGCAGCAGAAGACCCTCGAAAGCCCATCGCGACGGCATGACGTTCGCGAACAACTGGACGGCGGAATTCATCTTGTGGACCGGCTGGAGCACTCCGGCCAGCACGATCATCGGCAACAGGATCAGCGGCAAGAGGGCGATTGCCACCTCCGAGGTCCGGGCCAGCGCCGAGACAGTCAGCCCGATGCCCTGCCCCACCAACGATGTGAGCAGCAGCACGAGGAACATCCCCAGCCAAGGTCCTTTCAGCCCTGCCCCCAAGTGCACTGTGCCCAGCAGTACGGCACACTGCGCGACGCAAAGCATGCCGAGCACGGTGAGCTTCGATCCCACGTAGGAAGGGATCTTTAGGTTCACCATCCTCTCGCGGTGGAAAATGGCCCACTCGCTTACGATTTCCCGGGCCGAGTTGGAGCAACCGAACCACAAGGCAGCCAGGGCGAGCAGGAAGACCGTGATCGACGTGGCGTTGGCGACCGACGCCCAGTTTTCGTCGGTGACCTCCGCGCCGACCTGCTTGCCGAAGACCAAAGCCACAAGAATTGCGATGATGGGCGCCTGGGCCAGCAGGATTGCCGTATTGGTCCTGTCCTTGATCTTGATCGCCAGCGAGCGTCGTACGAGGGTCCACCACTGGGAGAAGCCGAAGGCCCGATGGACTCTGGTTATGGTGGTGCCGCCGGAGGGCTGCGGCTGCTTGTCGGCACGGCGGTCGACGTACTCCTTCTTCCAGGGCGAGGCGTCGTAGCGATCGACCCACTCCGCCGCAGGTTCCTTGGCCAAACCCCTCAGGACCTCGTCCGGCGAGGGGGCTGCCCCCGGTGGCAAGCCCTCGACGCCCTCCGGATTGAAGAACTCCACGGCCTGCGGGTAGGCCGGGCCGTAGTAGACCAGTCGCCCCGGCTCCGGTGAACCGGCGTCCTTGCCCACTAAGATGAGGTTGTCGAGCGCGCGATAGGCCTGCAGACTCGGCTGGTGGATCGTCAGCACGATGGTCTTTCCCTCGTCGGCCAGCTTCCTGAGCAGCTTCATTACCATCAAAGCGTCTTCCGACGAAAGCCCGGAAGTGGGTTCGTCGAGGAATAACACGGAGGGGTCGGTGAGCAGTTCCATGGCCAGGTTGACTCGCTTGCGCTGCCCGCCGCTGATGCCCTTTTTCTGCGGGGAGCCGATAAGCACCTCTCTGGTGCCTTCCAGCCCGAGCTGCCCGATCACCTCGCTGATCCGCGTGCTGATCTCGCTGTCGCTGAAGTCGCTCGGCAGGCGCAATCTCGCCGTGTAGTACAGGGCCTCGCCCACGGTCAGATCGCGGTGCATGATGTCGTCTTGCGGCACGTAGCCCATCACGCCCTGGAATTGCTCGTAGTTGGCGTACAAGTCCTGGCCATTGAAGAGCACGCTGCCACCGGTGGGCGGCGTGTAGCCGTTCAGTGCGTTCATCAGGGTCGTCTTGCCGGCGCCGCTGGGACCCATCAGCCCCACAAACTCCGACGGGTAGACCACCAGCGAGATGTTCTCTAGCAGGCGCTTGCCGGGCACCTCGACGACCACGCCTCGGGCCTCGATCGCCACGTTGCCCCGGTAGTCCCGCTCCTCCAGATCGCCCTGGGGCGTCAGCTTGAACGTGAAGCGGCCGATGCCGATGATGTCGCCCGGCCGGAGGCGTTGAGGGGCGTCGATGCGCTCTCCGTTGACGAACGTGCCATTGGCGGAGCCTAGGTCTTCGACGGTAATTTCTTCGGCGGATCGCGTCAGCCGGGCATGGCGCCGGGAGACTCGCGGATCATCGAGTATTCGATCGCACTTCTTGCCCCGGCCCAGCACGGTCGTCTCTTGTTGGAGCTTGAGCTGGGTGTGCGGCTGGCTGCCGAGTGTCAATCTCCGTTTCAACAACCGGGCCGCCGGAACCCGAAGGGAACCGAAGTACACAGCATCATCCCTCGACAGCGGCGCACGTTCGATCTTTGTCTCTCGCGAACCGATCGCGGTGCCATTGGTCGAGCCGAGGTCCTCGATCCACGTCTTGTGCCCCTCGACCACGATGCGCGCGTGATGGGTCGAGACCATCGGATAATCCAGCACCACGTCGTTATCCGCGGTCCGGCCGATGCGGATCACCTTCCCCTCGGCAATCTGCGCCCCCACCGGCCAAGGCATGGGCACATTCTTGCCCAACGTGATCGCGTCCTCCCTGGAAACTTCGGTCGGCGCGTAGATCCGCCGACCGTTGACGAAGGTGCCGTTGGTCGAACCCAGGTCCTCGAGGACGAACCTGTCCTCTGTCAGAGTGAGCTGGCAGTGACGGGCCGAAACAGTAGGAACATCGACGACGACGTCACAGCCCGGATTTGCACCAAACGTCCAACTTCGCATGAATCGTCCTACGGCGTCTCAATGGCTTTAGTAGGAATGCTTTGACAAGTGTGTCAAAACACAACCGAAGTATCATTCCTCGGGAGACGCAAACCAGACCTCCAGCGTGCCGTCACCCGAGCCGCCGACGATTCGCCATCCGAACGGACCGAACGCCACGCTGTTGACACCACTGGGATACTCCTGGAAAACCTCGTCGTCAATAGCCTCCAATACCTTTTCACGCTGCCCTCTGAGGGTGCGCAGCTCCCGGCCGTTCATCGCGTCCCAGATCTTAACCGTGTTGTCCGAAGACCCGCTGACGATCCACCGCCCATCGGGGCTGAACCCCACGCTGTTCACGCCATTGGCATACTCTTCGAAAGCCTCGCCGCCAATCACGTCCGCTGCCGCGTACCGCTGCCATCTGAAAGTAAATAGCAGGCGGCCGCTTGTCGTGTCCCATGTCTTGATCGTGTTGTCCGAAGAGCCACTGACGATCCGTCGCCCGTCGGGACTGAACCCCACGCTGTTCACACAATCCCTGTGTCCTTCCAGCGTGCGGAGCTGCTGGCCGCTTGTCGCATTCCACACCTTGATTGTGCTGTCACCGGACCCGCTGGCGATTCGTCGCCCGTCGGGGCTAAACGCCACGCTGTTTACACAATCTGTGTGGCCTCTGAAGGTGCGGAGTTCCCGGCTGCCCACTGCGTCCCACACCTTAACGGTTGTGTCACCCGACCCGCTGACGATCCGCCACCCCTCCGGGCCGAATGCCACGCTAGTCACACGATTGGCATGTCCTGTAAGTGTCAACGATTCGTGCAGTAGTCCTTCTAGCGTACTTCTTAGCTCGGCTCGAACTCTCTTCACAATACCTTCAGTGTCGGTCAGCTTCGACTCCACGTTCGCCAGTTCCTGTTCCACCGGCTTCCGTAACAGGTTGAGTCTGGCGACTTCGCTTTGGAGCTCTTCGACCCGCCTGCTCAGGTTTTCGGCCAATTCGCCCAACGTCAGAGCGTCTTTCCTGCGTTGCACGGCGGCGTCTAGCTCTTTCCGTAAGGCCTCTGTCTGCTCGGTATCGCGTTCAATGCTTTCCTGGAGTTCCCGTATCACCTCCTCCTCACGATCGATCTCCGCCAAGTTGTCGTCCGCCCGCTGCCGCTGGTCTTCTGCGGTGGCCAGGGCCTGCTCCGCCGTGGCCAGGGCGTGCGAACTCCAGACGTTCGCAATGTTCACAACAATCGCCACGATCACAAGGAGAAGTACCACCATTGCCGCGCGGGTCGCCATGCCCGGGTTCCGCCGACACCAGCTCCAGATCACGTCGAGCGGGCCCACGTCGGCGGCATGGACTAGCTCCCGAGCTTGCCAGCGACGCAGGTCGTCGCCCAACTCCCGGCACCGTCCATAGCGATGTCGCGGTTCTTTAGATATGGCCTTGAGGCAAATCGCCTCCAGCTCCCAGGGGATCTTTCGGTCGATGCTCCGTGGGTGCGGCGGCTGGCCGCGCAGGACCTCGGCCATGACCGATGCCGCAGAGCCGCGGTACGGAGTCCTCCCGCAGAGCAACTCGTAGAGCACCACCCCCAGGCTGTATTGATCGGAATGCGGTCCTACCTTCTCCCGCTGCCCCGCTGCCTGTTCCGGCGACATGTAGGCGGGAGTCCCCAGCAACGTGCCGTCGTGGGTCAGCGTCTCCTGCGACTCCAGAAACCGGGCCAGCCCGAAGTCCGTCAGAAGTGGGCGGCCTGCCGAATCCAGCATAATGTTGGCCGGACGGACGTCGCGGTGCACGATGCCCACACGGTGGGCGTAGTCCAAAGCGTCGGCCAACTCCAATACAAGCGTCGCTGCCCCTTGGGGATCGAATGGTTCACGGTCGATAACGTCTCGAAGGGTCTGTCCTTCGATGAAGGCCGAGGCCATGTAGTACACCACGCCGTCCGCGCCCGCCTCATAAACCGGCACAATGTTCGGGTGGCGGAGCCGGCCGGCTATCTTCGGCTCTCGGAGGAACCGGGCCTTCGCTTCGTCGCTTTGGAGGGTGGTGAGGTGGGGCACCTTTAGGGCCACGTTGCGATCCAACATGGGATCGTACGCCCGATACACCACTCCAAAGGAGCCGGCCCCCAGGCGCGAGCGGATCTCGAACCGGCCAAGCTTCTTCGGATCGCAGAAGACTTTCACTGCCATGACTTGATCCTACTAGGGCGTTATGACCGCCGTCGAACTGCTATCGCCGCCTTCACGAGCCGGATTCTTTGGAGAGACCCTCGCGCCCATGGTCAACATCGTCCTTATCTTGCGTCGAGACCCGATTCACCCTCTGCCTGGTCTTGTATCGCGCCGAGGAACGCCTGTGTCTGCGCCAACTCCGATTCCGCTTCGGCGAGTTCCCCTTCTGCTTCCTTTAGCTTCCCGCTCAACTCGGATTGGAGTTTCCTCAGTCTATTCACTTCGGTTCCAAGTAGCGTCATTTGTGTCGTCGCGCTTTCCACAACCTGTGGGGCCTGCGCGTTCTGCTCCTGGACCAAGTTGGCTTCGCACTCCGCATTCCGTAACTGAGCCTCCATCTCGTCCTTCTGCTTTGCAGCATCGTCAGCCTGTTTGCGTACTTGATCCAATTCTTGCTCTGTCTCATCCTTTCTCTCGAGCGAGTCCTCTGCGCGAGCGCGCTCTCTATTGGCTTTCGCCAAGGCCCACAAAGTATGTGAGAAGGCCACGATGCTGGCGACCGTTACAAGGATTAAGAGCAACAGAGCCGCGCTCGAGACTGCGGCCGCCACCGGATTGCGACGGCTCCATCGCCAGAGGCGCTCCGAACGGCCGACGGGCCGGGCAAAAACTGGCTCATCGTCCTGCCACCGACGGACATCATCTGCCAATTCCTCACAGCTCGCATAACGCCGAGCAGGGTCTTTTGACATGGCCTGGAGACAAATCGTTTCCAGGTCTCTGGCGATTCTGGGGTTCGCCCGCCGCAAACTGGAAGGCTCCTCATTGATAACTTGGGAGATAACTAGCGCCGGCGGTCCCGAAAACGGTCTCTCGCCACGTAGAAGCTCATACAGGACCACGCCGAGGCTGTATTGATCGCTTAAGGGACCGACGCGGTCGAGCGTGCCCGAGGCTTGTTCGGGAGACATGTAGGCAGGGGTGCCCAGAAGTGTTCCGTCAAGCGTGAGCCTGTCTGGAGACTCCTCGAATCGGGCCAAACCGAAATCCGTCAGCAACGGTTCACCGTTGGCGTCCAACAGTATGTTCGCCGGCTTCACGTCGCGGTGGACAACACCAAGCTGGTGCGCGTACTCAAGGGCCCCAGCCAGGTCACGAACGATCTGAGCGGATCGGCTGAAAGAAAGGGTCCTCCGTCTAATCGCGCCCTCAAGCGTCTGTCCTTCGATGAAGGCCGAGGCTATGTAGTAGGTGTCGTCGTCCACGCCCCCCTCGTAGACCGGAACAATGTTCGGATGACGGAGCGCCGCCGCCGCTTTTGCCTCCCGAAGGAAGCGAACGCGGTCTTTCTCCGCCCGGAGGGAACCGACGTGGGGCACCTTCAGCGCCACCTCACGGTCGAGCAACGGGTCGTAGGCGCGGAAGACCGAGCCGAACGCACCCGCACCGACCCGGGACCGAATCTCGAAACGCCCCACCTTCTTGGGAGCACCGGCCAGTTCCGTTGCGGCGGCCTCCTTACCCGCCTCCCGCAACGACGGTGGGCGCGATACTCCCTCCCTGAGCGAACTCACCACGAACTCCCGCCCACACTTCTGACAGACCACCTTGCGTCCCAGGTGGCTCTCGCGCACTCGATAGTGCTGACGACATTCAGGATTGGAGCACTCGACTTTGATCGTCATTGCCCCACTCCATGCTACTGCGGTGCTGCGAACCGTCTACTCTGAAGAAGGATGTGTCGACCCGGCAAGTCTCCGATAGAAACAACCAGGGCCGTGACGTTGTCCTTGCCCCCCGCTTCATTGGCGGCAGCGACAAGCTCCCGACACGCGGCTTCTGGGTCCGATTGCTCCTCAAGGATGCTCAAGACCTCCGGGTCGCTAACCATCCCGCTCAGCCCGTCGGTGCAGAGCAACAACCGGTCGGCGGCGGCCAACTTCATCAGGCGGGCTTCCGGCAGCGACTCGCCCTGCATCCCGACGTATCGGGTCAACTGGGCGCGGGCAGGATGCGTTGCGGCCTCTTCGGGCGTGATCTCATGGTTGTCCAACAGCAACTGCACAATGCTATGGTCCTTGGTCAGTTGTTCCAGTTGCCCTCGGCGCAACAGGTAGACCCGGCTGTCGCCCATGTGGGCCACCAGGGCGAATCGATCGCGCAATAGGACCAGCGCCACCGTCGAGCCCACGCCCCCCGCGCCGAACCGGGTGCTGCCCTCGCTTTGCAGCCGGTCGCTCATCTCGGCCAGGGCTGCCAGCACCCGCTGGGAAGCTCGGGGATTGTCGAGCTTGTCGATACCCTCTAGCTTCTGGCGGAGCAATTTGGGCAGAACTTCCACTACGGCCTTTGCCGCCAAACCGCCGGCCACCGCACCGCCCATTCCATCGGCGACGATGTACAACCCCATTTCGGAATCCGCGAACCAGTAGTCGTCGTTCTGCCGGCGAACGCGGCCCTGATCGCTCAGCCCGGCGTGCGTGACGTTGCTCATCACAGGGCTCCCTCCAGGGCGTGCTTCAGCGCCGCGGCCGACTTGAAGCGGATCTCGGGGTTGTCGACCAGCGCCTCGTCGATCACGGCGGCCAGGCGCTTCGGGATGGCCGGGTCGCGCTGGCGGATCGGCGCCGGGTCGGTTTGTAGGACCGTTTGCCAGGGGTCCTTGCCTTGCATGAAGTCACGCGGGGCACAGCCTGTCACCATGTAGTAGAAAGAGGCGGCCGCCGCCCACACGTCTACCTCCGGCTTCGCGTATCGGAAGTTCCGGACCTGTTGGCGGGGCATGAAGTAGGGCGTGCCTGCTACCGTCCCGGTACAGGTCTGGCCACTTAAGCCCGCGGCGTCGAACGCTTTGGCCAGCCCGTAGTCGCCGACTTTCGCTATACGTCCCTCACGGGAACGGCGCAGAAACATGTTCTGCGGCTTGAGGTCCCGATGCACTAGTCCTCGCCCGGGCTGCGTGCTGCCGTCGTTCAGGCGCACGTGGGGAATCGGGGCGTGGTGGGCGTAGTGCAGGCCGTCCAGGACCTGAAGGATAATGGGCCCGGCCTCGTCGACAGACAGTCTGCCTCCCCGCGCCTCCATCATCTTCGTCACGCTGCCGCCGTCGCAAAACTCGAGCGTGAAGAAGAAAGTCCCCTGGGAGCTGCCGAAGTCGTGCAACCGCACGACGTTCGGGTGGCGCAGCGCCTTGGTGTTGTCGATCTCGCGACGGAATTGCGTCACGGCGGCTTCGCTGGCTGCCACCTGCGGCAGCATCACCTTCAACGCCACGTGCTTCCGGCTGCGAAGATGCTTGGCCAGGTACACGGCGCCCATCCCGCCGCGGCCCAACTCCCGAACCACCTCGTAGCCCTCGATGGCCACCAGGTCTCGGTCGCCGGCGCCGGCCTGCTGCACCAACTGGCGGACAAGCGCCAGGGGGTCGGAACGACACGCGGTGCAGATGTACTCCCCTTGGCGATTCGTCCCCGCCTCGTTGCCGACGTCTCGGCCGCACCTCGTGCAGACACGGACGGCCTCGATAACAGTTCTCCGCACGGCCGCGGGACGGTCGGCGGTGCTGACCCGACCACGGCAGGTCTTGCACAGGCACTGCACCGTGCCTTCGCCAGACGCCCGCTGCTCTGCCTCGGGAATCTCCATCCCGCAGTTCGAGCAACACACGGGAACGTGGATGCTGACCCGAAAGACGGTCGGCCCCAGCTTGATTTCGTCCCCGTCCTTGAGGTCGTGCTCGGGGAACGCCAAGCCGGACGCTTCCTCAGCGGACTGCCCCTTGGCCCGCTGCCCGATCTTCTTGCCGTTCACGTACGTCCCGTTGAGGCTGCCAAAATCCCGCACGCGGATGTCCGGCGGGTTGATGTCCAACAGGCAGTGATGTCGGGAAATTCGCCGATGCTCGTCGTCTCTCGGCACGCGCAGGTTGCAGTCCTTCGCCCGGCCGATGATGCAGGTGGTCCGCTCATCAAATGCGAACCGCTGGCCGGCAAGGGCACCGCGCACCGCTTCGAGCGTGACCTTTGGTGGCATGACGCCATGCTCCAAGTCGAAGATGCTGAAGATCTCCTATGCACTCTTCATCCATTCATCTCCAGCGTCTCTCCTCCGCACCGTTCAGCTTCGGGCTCCGTCTCGCTGCCACGGCACCCAATCTGACTGCCAAGATGGCAGTCACTCTGGAAAATCAACGCGACCGGCCTTCGGCCGGTAAGGGGTAAAGGCGTAAGGCTGCTCAGTCGTAAGTCCTCGCCACGCGAAAACCGAAGATGGTGGCCCGGAACACGGGTCGGTTCCCGATACGGTTGGCGGATCGGACGTCCCCCGGCTGTTTGTGGTACGACCCGCCCCGCAACATGCGGTATTCACCAGCCGACGGCCCGCTTGGGTCGTCTTTCGCGGATTGCTGATAGTAATCCCCGCCATACCAGTCCGCGCACCACTCCGACACGTTCCCGTGCATGTCGTAAAGCCCCCAGGCATTGGGCTTCTTCTGACCTACAGGATGAGTTCGATGGTCGGAATTGGCGTCGTACCATGCGTATTCCCCGAGCGCCGCCGTGTCGTCGCCGAAACTAAATCGCGTAGTGGTTCCGGCACGGCAAGCGTATTCCCACTGTGCCTCCGTCGGTAGACCAAACTTGACACCGTTGCTTGCGGACCTTTCGTTGAGTTTGCTAATGAAAGTCTGGCAGTCGTTCCAACTCACGATCTCAACCGGATTCTGTCGACCCTTTCTGCGGCTTGGATTGCTGCCCATCACGGCTTCCCACTGGTCCTGGGTCACCTCATACTTGCCAAGATAGAATGGCTTCGTAATGGTTACCTCGTGCGGCGGTTTTTCAAGGGACGAAGCATCAGGATCGGAATCCGGTGATCCCATCATGAACGATCCGGCAGGAATCAGCACCAGTTCCATGGTGACCCCGTTTCCAAGGTCAACTGTAAGGCCTTTCTCCCTCGCTTCGTCCAGCCTCGCTTGCGCCTCCTGCGCTTCACTCAACTTGGCTTGCCTCTCGGCCAGCTTCGTTTCCGTTTCGGCCAGCTTCGTTTTCGTCTCGGTCAGCTTCGTTTCCGCCTCGTGCTGGGCGTCTTCCGCCTCCTTCAGTTGGGTTTCCAGCAATTCAATGCGCTCAACTGCCGTGTTCGCCAGTTGCTCCGCACTGGACTTTCCCTGTTCAGCCGTGAGTTTCTGTTCAAGGGCGTTCTCCGCCCTCTGCCATTCCGCGTCTGCTTTGCCCAGAGCCTGTGACGTTCGCACGTAAGCCGTGCTCGCCACCACGGCCACCGTAAGCAACAACAGAACCGCCGTGGCCGACAAGAAAGACACGGCCGGGTTCCGCCGGCACCATCGCCAGAAACGCTCGACTCGGCTGACCCGCCGTGCGGTAACCGGCTCCCCAGCGTGCCAACGACGCAAGTCCTCGGCCATCTCCTGGCAAGTTGCATAACGATCCTCGCGGCGCTTCAACATGGCTTTCAGGCAGATCGTCTCCAGGTCGCGAGGGATGTCGTTGTTCTTTCCGTGGGGGGACGGCGGTTCCTCGTTCATCACGTAAGAGATCACCAGGGCCGGCGGGCCTGAAAACGGGGTCTCGCCGCAGAGCAGCTCGTAGAGGACCACGCCCAAGCTGTACTGATCCGAGGCCGCCCCGACCTCGTCCTGCTGGCCGGATGCCTGCTCGGGCGACATGTACGCCGGTGTACCGAGCAGAGTCCCGTCGGTGGTGAGCTTGCTCTCCGTCTCCTCCAATCGGGCAAGGCCAAAGTCCATCAGCAGCGGAGTGCCGTGGACGTCCAGCATGATGTTGCCCGGCTTCACATCGCGGTGGACGATCCCCAGGCCGTGGGCGTAATTCAGGGCGCCGGCAAGGTCGCGCACCAGTTGCGCGCTGCGGCGGAAGTCGAATCGCTCGGCATCGATGGCATCCTGGAGCGTGCGCCCTTCGATGAAGGCCGAGGCAATGTAGTAGTGCTCACCATCCATGCCCGCGTCATAGACCGGCACGATGTTGGGGTGCCGGAGCTGGCCGGCCGCCTTGGCCTCGACCAGAACGCGTTTCCGGTGCTCTTCAGATTGCATGGTAGAAGCGTGGGGCACCTTCAGCGCCACCTCGCGGTCGAGCACCGGGTCATAGGCCCGATAGACGGCCCCGAACGCCCCGGCCCCCAGGCGCGAGCGAACCTCGAACCGCCCCAGCTTCTTGAGCACCCCGGCCAAGCCCGCTTCACCTGGCTCCCTAGCTGTCTCCGGGAACGGTGGCGGGCCGGACTTCCCATCCCCGGAAAGGCTCACCACAAACTCCCGTCCACACCTCTGGCAGACCACCTTGCGGCCCAGGTGGCTCTCGCGCACTCGGTAGCTCTGCCCGCATTCCGGACCAGGACACCGGATTTTCACAGCCATGGTCCGCCTCCGACCCCGCACTTCTGGGGGTAGCCTGATTGTATATTTGAGGTCCGCGGGTCGTCAACCTGCTGCTTGCCCGGCGGTGTGCCAATGCCAGGGCTCGCCCTCGGCCCACCCCACGTTCTCCTCAAGCTCTGTATTCGGGCGGTCTAGCCCAGATGGGGGAACCGAGACTTCTGCCAGCAAGCGATGGGCGGAGTGAACCCATTCAGGGCAGCGACAGGCCCCCGTGATTGCAGGGCGAACGCGGCCTGCGGTAGACTCACTGGCGTGGTATGCGAGGGCCCTCAAGGGGATACCCGCACAGGTCGCCGATCCTCGTCAGGCGAAACCGCGATGGCCTGGAACTCATCCGGACAGTTTCCCACCACGGCCTGGAGCGTGGTCCTTGCGGCTAAGGAACGCGACGGCCCGGATTACCTGGCCGCCATGAACCGGTGCGTTTCCGGGTACTGGAAGCCGGTGTTTTATTTCATCCGGGCCAAAGGGTATCCGCTCGATCGGGCCGAGGACCTGGCGCAGGAGTTCTTCCTGCAGATGCTCCGCCACGACTGGCTCCGGCGGGCGGACCCGAGGCGAGGCCGTTTTCGTACGTTCCTGCTGACGATCCTCACGCGGTTTCTCTCCGATAAAGGGCCCAAACGAGCACCGAAGCAGCAGGAGTTCGACGAACGCCTGGTGCCCATCTCGGCTCTGATGGGCGAGAAGGACCGGCGGTTCGAGCCCGCGGATACCGAGACGCCCGAAGACGTGTTCATGCGCCAGTGGGCCCGCGCGGTGATTGCCAATGTGCGGCAATCGCTCGAGCTGTGGTGTCTGGGCAAAGGCCGGCCCGACTGGTACGCGATCTTCGGTGCAATCCACTTCCCGCCGCCGGGTGAGCGACCACCGACCCAAGAGGCCCTGGCCGAAAGATTCCGCGTTACCCGCGACCAGGTCCGCTACGCCCTGGAAGAGACCAACCGCCAGTTCATCAAGCTGCTGCGGGCAGAGGTTGCCGATCAGGTCGGCTCGGAGGGCGACGTGGAAGCCGAAATCCGCGAGCTGGACGCCCTGCTGGGGCGGTGATTTCCCCAATCCGGCTGCCCCGCCCGAACAAAGGGTTGGGCAGAGTTGCCGGCGAAATGGACCATACCCCCGTTCAAGTGGGGGCTAGGCAGCAACCCATTGCTGTGGTACACTCATGAGATGTGTGACCTCCCGGACATGATGTGCCGAACGCCATTCCGGAGGGGACCCGATGAATCTGTCTGTCGAATGCCCCAGGTGCGGCAAATCGTACCAGGTGGCTGAGGAGCGCGTCGGCTCCCAGGCCAGGTGCAGCAATTGTAGTCACACCTTTACGCTGACGATGGCCCTCGACGAGACGGCCGCGCCGAAGACGGACTCCAAGTCCCAGGAGCAGCCCGCGAGCGGGGGGAGTCAGACAGCACCGCCCAAGAAGATCGGGCACTACGTGGTCCGCAAGAAGCTCGGGGCCGGGGCCATGGGCGAGGTCTACCTGGCCTACGACCCAAACCTGGACCGCCAGGTGGCCATCAAGATGTTGCCTCCCGGGCTGGCCCAGGACCAGGGGCGTTGGAAACGCTTCCTCCGCGAGGCCCGATCGGCGGCCAAGCTGCACCACGGCAACGTAGCCACGGTCTATCTGGCGGGCAAGGCGGAGGACCGGGCGTTCATCGCCATGGAGCTGGTGGACGGAGGGTCGCTAGACGAGGCGCTCGCTCGAGACGGGCCCATGGACTGGCGCGAGGCAACCGGGGCGATCCGCGATGCCGCCGCCGGCTTGGCCGCCGCTCATAAGATCGGGCTGGTGCACCGCGACATCAAGCCGGCCAATCTGATGCGGACCGCCGAGGGCGTGACCAAGGTGGTCGACTTCGGCCTGGCCCGGGCCCGGGTCGAAGACACCCAGCTTACGCGCAACGGCGCCATCCTCGGCACCCCGGCCTACATGTCGCCGGAGCAGTGGAAGGGCGAGGAGCTTGACGGACGGAGTGACCTGTATTCGTTGATTTGCACGTACTACGCGCTGTTGACCGGCGTTCCGCCGTTCGACGCCGCCGCCCTCGGGGCCCTGGGCTACCTCCACTGCCACGAGCTGCTTCCCGACCCTCGCGAACTGGCGGGGAAACTGCCCGATGCGGTCTGCCGAATCCTCCTTCGTGGGTCTGCCAAGGATGCGGGCCAGCGTTACCAGACCGCCGAAGAGCTGGTCGCCGATCTCGACGCGCTGTTGGCATCACCGGACGAGTCGCTCACCTTTGCGTGTTCCTGGGAAGCGCTGATTGCCGCTTCCGCCGTAAAGAGCGAGCCGGTGGGACCGGCCTCTGCGGCCTCTGTGCCGTCCGATCGACTTCCCGTCGACATCATCACTCCGGTCTCTCGGACAGCGCGCCGGAAGGCAGGCCGGGCCGGCCGAGCGTCAGCCGCGGCAAAGTCGAGCGGCGATACCGCCGGGCGGCTTCTCACGCGGGCATGCGATTGGCTTCGCACGCCGGTGGGGCTGACGGCTGCCGCGGCGGCAGGAATCGCGGCCGTGCTGCTGGGCATCGTCATGTACGTTTCCACCAACTACGGCACGGTGAAGATCGAACTGAGCGACCCCGCCCCGAATGTCGAAGTGAAGGTCGACGGCGACACCGTGGAAATCGCTGGGCTGGAGCGGTCACTGAAGCTCAAGGCCGGCGAGCACGATCTGCTAGTCACGTCCGCCGACTTCGAGACCCATAGCAGGTCCTTCTCCGTGAAGCGAGGTCAAGAGGAGCTGCTGCGCGTGTCGTTGGTGCCGAGACCAAAGAAGGTTCCGCTGCGCGAAGCCGCGTCGATCGACACTCCGCAAACGCCGCTGCAAAGGGCGCCCGACGTTTCCAAGTTGGACGAGGAAATCACGATTGACTTGGGCAGCGGAGTGACCATGGAACTTGTGCTGATTCCCGCCGGGTCATTCATGATGGGATCTCCCGATTCAGATCCTGATGCGAAGGATGATGAGAAGCCGCGTCACCAGGTAACCATTACGAAGCCGTTCTACCTCGGGAAGCATGAGGTTACAGAGCAGCAATGGCACGCAGTCATGGGGGGCAATCCGAGTGTGCTTACGGAGCCCAAACGCCCGGTCAGCTCTGTGAGCTGGGATGAATGCCAGGGTTTTATTGCCAAGCTCAATGAGAGGCTGGGGAAGAACGGCGCAAGGTTCAGCCTTCCGACCGAAGCCCAGTGGGAATACGCATGTCGTGCGGTCAGTACAACGCGGTGCTATTTCGGCGACGATCCAGGGGAGTTCGAGGAATATGCCTGGGGCAGCAGCAATTCAGGAAGCACGGCGCACCCAGTTGGCCAGAAGAAGCCAAATGCCTGGGGGCTCTTTGACATGCACGGGAATGTGTGGGAGTGGTGCGCCGATTGGTATGGGCCAAATTACTACGAGCGATCTCCCGAAAACGATCCAACCGGACCGCAGTCCGGACTCCCGCGCGTGCTGCGTGGCGGATCATGGTGCGACGGTACCTTCCGGTCTGCCAGCCGCAACCCCTATCCTCCGGGTGACGGCGGCATCAGCCTTGGTTTTCGCGTGGCGAGAAGTTGCGGCTCCCTAACGGCAAAGCCCGATACACAGACTGCGTCGGCACAAATCGCATCCGCGGTGTATCAGGTGACGGTGCATCCACCAGAGGCCACGGTGGCGGTCAGCGGCAAGGGCGCCACCATTACGGGCAGCGGTGCAACCAGAACGATCACGGTCACTGAGCCCGACGGCCAGGCGGAAGTGCTTCTATTGGCCACAATGGAGGGTTATCTGCCAATAGAGCAAGCGATCAGAGCCACGCCTGAAGATACGCGGACAATAGCTCTCCGTCTACAACCAGCGAATTCGCTTCCCGCAACAAGCCCGACAGAACTCCCTACATATCCAGGAAGTGGTGAGAACTTGCCGGGCCCCCGGCTGATATCGACGCTGCCTGAGACGCCCGACCCGGCAGCCGTTGTTTCAATCGGTCCTCGCAATTACCGCGTCAGCGAGATCCAACTCAACGATCGCCCAGATCACGAGCACAAGTACTATCCTTCTCTTTCCGTTTTGTCGAACGGGCGACTTCTAGCAACGTGGCAAAGCGGCGCTCCGACAGATTGTTTTGGCAGGCGCTTCTCTGAAACTGGCTTTCCGATCGGTCCGAAGACGCTACTTAATCGGTACAACACGTCGGGTTGGGAATACGGTCCCACAACTGCACCTTTGCCCGACGGCGGCTTCGTTGTGGCATGGGGTGATTCGTCGGCAAGCGTGCATCTTCAGAGATTCGACGCCGAGATGCGTCCCGTTGGGAGGGACTCGCTCGTCGGAGCATGGAGTCCGGACGAGTCTCCCTGGCCCGCCGTGGCGTCCGCTGGCAATGGAGACTTCGTCGTGGTCGGTGGTCAATACAACTTCCCATACACGGTCTATGCCCGACGATTCCATTCCTCTGGAGCGCCCTATGGCGACATGTGGAAGGTTAACACGGAGCCCCTTGGCTATTCTGGGCATACTTGCACGGAGGCTGCCGCGGCTCTTGCATCAGACGGGTCTCTTGTGATCGCCTGGAATAACGCCAGAAAAGACGTTCGGGCCAGGCGATACGATTCACAGGGAAGAGCCATCGGAGATGAATTCATTGTCTGCGAGGCGGCGGCGGCTGAGCGGTTTTCATTGAGTCTTGCGTACAATAGCTCAGACGAACTGATCATAGCATGGCACGGTCCTGGCAGGAGCGGCAAGAGTTGTGTCTTTGTTCAGCGCTATTCAATCGGCGGTTCTCCCATCGAAAAGCCACGGATAGTCAATACGGAGACGGGCGGCTCTTGCGACATACCGTGCGTTGCGGTGGGGCCTTCGGATGAGTTCTTGGTCTCGTTTCGAGACCAAGACGACGACAGCCAAGGAATCTCGGCACGATTGTACGCTTCGGACGGCAAGCCCATCGGGAACCAGTTTCGTGTGAATCGTCACACTCTCGGTGCGCAGAGCAACACGCTGAAAGGCGGACGCAGGGGTGCCGCCATCTGCGGGGATACACTGGCTTTCACCTGGCGCGGAGACGGTCCAGGGGGAAGCAAAGGTGCATTCCTCACAACCTTTGTGAGGGTCGATTAAGAACGAGCCCTGTACGCCATATTGTCCATCTGCGTTGCGTATACGAGAACAAGCCAACAGGCGTCCTATACCCAGTTGAGGGTGAGTCGATGAGGAAGAACGACACGATCAAGTATGTTGCCGGCGGTGCTGCAACGCTGGCCTTTGTCGTCGGGGTGGTCTGGCTGGTCCGCAGCGAAGGTGAGCGAACTCGCGAGGCGATGCGCGAGGCGGCCAAGGAAGCGGGGAATGAGGTCCGCGAGGGATTGGTGGAGGGAGCCGAACGGGCCGTCGACAAGGCGGCCGAATTGCCCGGCAAGGTGATTCGTGACGTCAAAGACGAGTTGCCGGAGGGGCTTTCGGAAGCCGCAGGAGACGCCGTCGGCGAGGTAGCCAAGTTGCCGGGGAAGGTGATTCGCGGCGTCCAGGACGAAATGCCGGAGGACCTTCCTGAGACGGTCAGACGCACCGTCGATGAGGCCAGCAAGCTGCCCGGCAAGGTGCTGGGCGACGTGGCTGACGTGGTGCGCGACTCGCCTGATGAGCCGAGACCGCGGACTTCCCCCGAAAGCATGCCGCCTCCCGCGGAGCCGCCAGCCGAAGATGTGGTCAAGATACGCCCGGAAGTGCGGCAGCCGACACCGAATGTGCAGCCACCTCCATTAGTCACGCCCATACCGCATTCCCATGCCCCGACACTGCCGCAACCCGTCTATCCGCACCACCGGAACACCTACCAGGCCTACCACCACGCGTCAACTGCGGCTGAAGGGCGTTTGCGAGGAATGGCCGACTTGGCACGATCGCAAGGCCAGGCCAACCTGGATAATTCGGCCGCGGCCATCAACTACAGCTTGGCCCGACGAAACGAGATGGATAACCGGCTGCACTGGACCCACACTTTCTTCCAGATGCGTCAGGCGAACCGGGCCTACCGCGCTATGGAACGCGGGCCGAGGCCGACCATGGAAGACTGCATCCGTTACGCCCAGATGGGCAAGCCCAAGCGACTAAGCCCCAGCGAGCTGGACACAATAACGGGCGAGATCCACTGGCCCCTGCTGCTGACTTCCGACGAGTTTGCCGGGGACCGAAGCGAGTTGGAGTCCGTATTCGCCCGACGAGCGTCCTGCAGTGCGATCGGTCTAGAGGATTATCTTAAGATCAGAGACACCACTGACCAGATGCTGGCCAAGTTGAAGGGGCAGATTCGGGAGGCCCCCGCCCGCCAATACATAATCGCCAAACGATTCGTGGAGAGTCTCGCTTACGAGGCCGACCTGCCGCCTGCGTAGACAGCCAGGAGGAATCTCAGTCAGGCATCGCACAGCCACGTTTGCCGTGGATCTGTGTGTCGAACCGCACTTATCCAGGCAGGAGAATACAAATGAAGCGAGCCATTACAGCACTCGTTATCGCCACAGTGTGCGGCGTTCTCGCATTGCTATTCCTGCTATTCACGGTAGATAGCGCAGATCAGGATGCCCCGGGCCTGCTGGAGCGTTTGAAGTCGGACGACCAGTCGGCCCGGCTGGCGGCAATCGACGCTTTGGGAGTACAGGGCCAAGAGATCCACGGCGCTATTCCCGCCTTGATCGAGCAGTTGGGGGACGCCTCGGCCGTGGTTCGGGCGCACGCTGCCCACGCGCTAGGCCGAATCGGTGCAGCGGCCAAGCCGGCAGCCCCGGCGCTAATCAGACTCGTCAGCGACAAGGACAAGCGAGTCCGGCGTGAAGTAGTCCGGGCTCTCTGCAATATTCGTCCCAGCCCGGAAGTGGTCATCCACTTGTTCAGCAAACTGCTGCGGGAGGCGGAGCCGGAGGTCCGGCTTTACGCCATGGACGCCATGGCCAGGGAGGGCAAGACGGTGGTGCCTCCATTGATTGAAGCGCTCGGGCACGAAGAGGTGTGCTACTGGGCCTGTCTGGTGCTGGCCGAAATCGGGCCGGACGCCGAGGCGGCCGTCCCCGCGTTGGCGAAACTGGCCCGGTCCGACCAGCGTCCGGAAGTGCGTCGCGAGGCCGTCCTTGCCCTGGCAGCCATAGGTCCCAAGGCCGCCTCGGCCGTGCCGGCTCTGATTGACGTCGTCAGCGAGGACGAAGTGAATGCTTTGCCCGGGGTGTTCGCGTTGGGGGCCATCGGTCCCCCGGCCAAGACCGGCGAAGTCAAGGTAAGAGAGCTGGCCGAAGGTGAGAATGTGCCGCTTATCCTACAGACGCTAAGCCTTTGGACGCTGGCCCGGATGAATCCCGACGACGATCAGTTGGTGCGTCGGGCGGTGCCACGGTTGATCGACGCGCTGAAATCGGCGGAGCCTGCGGTCCGTACCGCGGCGGCCCGGGCCCTGATCGATCTGGATCCCGATCCGGAAATCGTTCGTCCCCTGGTGGAAAAGGTTGTTGCAGATGCCGATACTGAAGTGATCGAGGACATAATGGATGCTGTGGCAGGCCTCGGCGAGGACGCGGTGCCGCCACTGATTGAAGCACTCGAGCATGAAGAGGTTCGCGGGTTGGTGGCAGCGACGATCGCGAGGATCGGTCCTGCCGCCAAGGCGGCTGTGCCCGCTTTGATTGAGGCGCTGAGCGATGAGAATCCGAGAATTCGTAACGAAGTACTATTTGCCATAGCGGCCATCGGTCCCGAGGCGAAGGAAGCTGTGCCTATGGTAGCCAAGCTTCTGAACGATCCGGAAATGGACGTTCGCTATGGCGCGTGTTACGCGTTGGGGAAAATTGGCCGGGCCGCCATGCCCGCCAAGGCGGAGTTACAGCGGACGCTCGACTCTCCCGATCAGTTCCTGGCCATGGCCGGTGCCTGGGCACTTGCGTGCATTCATCCTGAGTGTCAGGAAACCGCAGCGAAGTCGGTCCCGGTCTTGATAAAGGCCCTGGCAGCGTCCGACGCGATGAGCCGCCTACGCGCGGCCGAGGTGTTGGGACTCCTGGGGCCGCTTGCCAGACCGGCCGCCGCGGCGGTCCAAAAGGCACTGCAGGATGAGGACCAACGGGTTCGTGAGACGGCAGCTCAGGCACTGAAGGGCATCAGTGGTTGAGTTGTTCATGGGGCTACGGAGGTAATGCGGGCGTACTCGATTCTGGGCCCTTGGCGAGTCTGTGGGTGGGCTATGCTCGGGATGGTTGGCGCAACCTTGAGAGTGGTGCCTGCCGCCAATAGTGGTGGGCAAGTTCGGCGGGTTTTCGTAATCCGCCACTCGGACGACGATGGGTTTCGGGGCGACGAGCATTACCTACTCGCGATGCTGTGGATCGGGTGCAAGCGGGAATTCTCCTGGCGCACTGCCGTCGTTATGCGAATCGCGCCTGGGGAAAGGGTCTCGGTTCGGAATCGCGCGAGTGCCAAGGTAGCCAGAACGGCGTCAGAATCGCAGGCTAGGCATCGATGCAACTGTCCGTGCAGTGTCCCAATTGTGGCAAATCGTATCAGGTGGCCGAGCAGCGTGTCGGCTCCCAGGCAAGGTGCAGCGGTTGTAGTTGCACTTTCACACTGACGATTGCCCCCGACGAGACGGCCACGCCCAAGGCGAAGCCGGCGCCGAAGACGCCGGACGTGGGAGCCTCGAGAAAACCCTCCGGCACGAGCGGGTCGTCGCAGCCGGGATCTGGGACGGGAGAGCCTAGTTCCACGCGGCCTGTCAGGCAGATACCACCCCCCCTGCCTGGTAAATTGCGATCGAAGTCAAGGCAATCGGGCCTTTTGCGGGCAAGACCTCTGGAGACGAGTTCAGCCCGCCCGGTCGCCCAATCTGCCGAGACCGCCCCACCGGAGAGGGTCGGCCACTACGTCATCAAGAAGAAGCTCGGGGCCGGGGCGATGGGCGAGGTCTACCTGGCCTATGACCCGAACTTGGATCGCGACGTGGCGGTCAAGCTGCTGCCGGCCGCCTTCGGCGAGGACGAGCAAAGGCTGCAGCGATTTCTGCGAGAGGCCCGCTCTGCGGCCAAGCTCCAGCACGGCAATGCGGTCACCGTTTACCAGGCGGGGACGGAAGGCGGTCAGGCTTACATCGCCATGGAGTACGTCGACGGCGGGTCGGTTCATGAAGCCATTGCCAAACACAGCCCGATGGATTGGCGGGAGGCAACGCGGGTGATCCGGGATGCGGCGGCGGGGCTGGCTGCGGCCCACAAGCGCGGCCTGGTCCACCGCGACGTGAAGCCGGCCAACCTCATGCGTACCCGCGAGGGGGAGACGAAAGTCGCCGATTTCGGCCTGGCCCGGGCTCGGCTGGAAGACACGCACCTAACGCGAGAGGGCGCGATCTTAGGCACCCCCACATACATGTCGCCGGAGCAGTGGAAGGGCGCGGAGCTTGACGGACGGAGTGACCTGTATTCGTTGATTTGCACGTACTACGCGCTATTGACCGGCGTTCCGCCGTTCGACGCCGCCGCCCTCGCGGCCCTGGGCTACCTCCACTGCCACGAGCCTTTCCCCGATCCCCACGAAATAGCGGGGAAATTGCCCGACGGGGTGTGTCGGATTCTCGCTCGCGGCTCGGCCAAGGATCCGGGCGAACGCTTTCAGAACGGTGAACAGCTAGTTGCCGAGCTCGACGCGTTGCTGGCATCGCCGGATGACTCGCTCACGTTCAACTCCTCCTGGGAGAAGCTGGTCGGTCTTTCAAGCTTAGAGGACGTAGCAGAGCAACCGGTCGGCCGGAGCCTCGCTTGGTCCGGGCGAGTATCGGCCGCAGTGATGTTGATGTCCGGCACCGCCAGTCGGCTTCTTGCCCAAGCTTCCGGTTGGCTTCGCACGCCGCCCCGGCTGGCCGCTGCCGCGACGGGAGGGATCGCAGCTGTGCTGCTGGGTGTGATGCTGTACGTTTGGACGGTAGCCGACGATCCCGATACGTTTCAAGTCACCCTGCGGGCCACGCTCACCGGTCACCGCGGACATGTCCACCGCGGTGACTTCTCTCCCGACGGCAAGATACTCGCCACGCCAAGCTACTTGGGCGACGGGACTATCAGGTTATGGGACGTGGCCAGCGGACGGGAACAGGCAGTGCTGCGGGGAAACGGAAGCTTCTGTTTGTCTGCCCGTTTTTCTCCCGACGGCAAGATCTTGGCCTCGGGCGGCGCTGACATGACGGTCAAACTGTGGGAGCTTGAAACTCGGCGTATCATTGGCACGCTACGTGGTCACAATCAATACGTTTGGTGCGTGGCGTTCTCTCCGGACGGCAAGACGTTAGCGTCCTCGAGCGCGGACGGAACAGTCCGTCTTTGGGACGTGAACACACGCAGCCAGTTAGCCACCCTTCGGGGGCACAGCGCGTGGGTCAAGCACTTGGTATTCTCGAGAGATGGTAGCCTCGTTATTTCCACGAGTCTCGACAAGACGGTCAGGTTTTGGAGCATCGCAGAAGACCAGAGAACGTCAATCCCACGTGCGCTCGAAAGCGCGGCCAGCGTCCTGGCCGTCTCACCGAAGCAGCCAATGTTGGCCGTCGGGTGCGGCGACGGTACGGTGCGGCTGTGGGATCTCAAGACGAAGGAGCAAGTCGCGACGCTCTATTCAAATGTTGGTTGGGTCCACGGGCTGGCATTCTCGCCTGATGGCAATACCCTGGCCGCGGGCGGCCAAAGAGGGGACATCAGGTTTTGGGATGTTAGACGGCGCCGAGAACGTGCTACCCTGCGGGCGCATCGTAAGCCGGTGTTATTCGTTGCGTTCTCCCCAGACGGCAGGACTCTCGCGTCTGGGAGCGAAGGCGCGACCGTCAAGCTTTGGGAGGTGAGTTCGCCGCCCGCCACAACGGGCGACTAGCCGCAGGCCGACGAGGAGGCCGAAATCCGCGAGCTGGACGCCCTTCTGGGCCGGTGATTCCCCCAATCCGGCTTCCCCGCCCGAACAAAGGGTTGGGCAGAGTTGCCGGCGAAAAGGAGTGTATCCCCGTTCAAGTGGGGGCTAGGGCGCGACACATTGCTGTGGTACACTGATTGGACATCTGACCTCCCGGACATGATGTGCCGAACGCCATTCCGGAGGGGACCCGATGAAGCTGTCTGTCGAATGCCCAAAATGCGGCAAATCGTACCAGGTGGCTGAAGAGCGCGTCGGCTCCCAGGCAAGGTGCAGCGGTTGTAGTCACACTTTCACGCTGGAGATGTCCGTCGACGAGACGGCCCTGCCCAAGGCGAAGCCGGCGCCGAAGACGCCGGACGTGGAAGCCTCGAGAAAACCCTCCGGCACGAGCGGGTCGTCGCAGCCGGGATCTGGGAGCGGAGAGCCTAGTTCGGCGCGGTCTGTTAGGCAGATACCACCCCCCCCGCCTGGCGGATCGCGATCGAAGTCAAGACAATCGGGCCTTCTGCGGGCAAAACCTCTGGAGACGAGTTCACCCCGCGCGGTCGCCCAATCTGCCGAGACCGCCCCACCGGAGAGGGTCGGTCACTACGTCATCAAGAAGAAGCTCGGGGCCGGGGCCATGGGCGAGGTCTACCTGGCCTACGATCCGAACCTGGACCGCCAAGTGGCCATCAAGATGCTGCCGCCTGAGTTGGCGCAGGACCGGGGGCGTTGGAGACGCTTTCTTCGCGAGGCCCGCTCGGCAGCCAAGCTGCACCACAGCAACGTGGCCACGGTATATCTGGCGGGCAAGGCGGACGACCGGGCGTTCATGGCCATGGAGCTGGTGGACGGAGGGTCGCTAGACGAGGCGCTCGCCCGCGAGGGTCCCATGGACTGGCGCGAGGCGACCCGGGCGATCCGCGATGCCGCTGCGGGCCTGGCTGCCGCCCACAAAATCGGGCTGGTGCATCGCGACATCAAGCCGGCCAATCTGATGCAGACCGCCGAAGGCGTGACCAAAGTGGTCGACTTTGGCCTGGCCCGGGCCCGGGCCGAAGACACCCAGCTTACGCGCGACGGCGCCATCCTCGGCACCCCGGCCTACATGTCGCCGGAGCAGTGGAAGGGCAAGGAACTCGACGGACGAAGCGACGTGTACTCATTGATTTGTACGTACTACGCGCTTCTGACCGGCATTCCGCCGTTCGACGCCGCGGCCCTCGGGGCCCTGGGCTACCTCCACTGCCACGAGCCTTTCCCCGATCCTCGCGAAATAGCGGGGAAACTGCCCGATGGGGCTTGCCGAGTCCTCGTTCGTGGTTCTGCCAAGGACGCGGGGCAGCGTTACCAAGACGCCGCGGAGCTGGTTGCCGAGCTCGACGCGCTGTTGGCATCGCCGGATGACTCGCTCACGTCCACGTGTTCCTGGCAAGCACTGATAGCCGCTTCCGCCGTGAACAAGGCGCCGATGGGACCACCCTCTCCGGCTTCTGTCCCGTCCGATCGACTCCCTGTCGACGTCAGTCCGATCTCCCGGACCGCGCGTGGGGAGGCCGTCCGAGAAGGGGGTGTGGCAAGGTCGATCGGCGATACCACCGACCGGCTTCTCCGGCGGGCCTTCGGTTGGCTTCGCACACCGGCTGGTCTGGCGGCTTCCGCGGCGGCAGGCTTGATTACTTTGTTGCTGGGTATCGTCATCTACGTTTCCACCAACTACGGCACGGTGAAGATCGAACTGAGCGATCCTGCCCCAGATGTCCAGGTGAGAGTGGATGGCGACTCGGTAGGAATCGCCGGACGGGAGCAACCGCTGAAGCTCAAGGTCGGCGAGCACGATCTGCTGGTCACGTCCGCCGGGTTTGAAACCTACAGCAAGTCGTTTACTGTTAAGCGGGGTCAAGAGGATGTGCTACGCGTGTCGCTGGTGCCCAAGCCGAAACCACCGCCCGCGCAATTGACGGTCGACGTCTCCGGGTTGGACAAACAGGTGACGATTGACCTCGGCAGCGGGGTCACCATGGAACTGGTGCTGATCCCCGCCGGCTCGTTCATGATGGGGTCCCCCGATTTCGAGCCTGATGCTCGGGATGACGAAAAACCGCTGCACAAAGTGACGATTACCAAGCCGTTCTACCTTGGCAGGTACGAAGTGACCCAGGAGCAGTGGCAGGCAGTCGTGGGCACCAATCCGAGCATGTTTCCGGGGCCAAAGAACCCGGTTGACTCCGTGAACTGGGGTGACTGTCAGGCCTTCATTACTAAGCTAAACGAGAGATTGGTGAACAATGGCGCGAGGTTCACTCTTCCCACCGAAGCCCAGTGGGAGTACGCATGTCGTGCGGGAACTACAACACGGTACAGTTTCGGCAACGACAAGGCAATGCTTGACGGCTACGCGTGGATTGCTCGCAATTCTCACGGGAGAACGCATCCGGTGGGCCAGAAGGAATCAAACGCCTGGGGCCTGTACGACATACATGGGAACGTGTGGGAATGGTGTGCCGATTGGTACCGCAAGGATTACTACCGGCAATGTCTAGGAAATGATCCAACCGGACCATTGTCCGGACCCTGGCATGTGATGCGTGGCGGGTCGCGCAACAATCTACCCAGCTACGTTGGATCCGCCTACCGTGCCGGGTACCCACCCGCGAACCGCCACGGCGACCACGGTTTTCGCGTGGCGATGACTGTCGGGGAGCTGCAAACAGGCGGCAGCCTTGAGAAGTCGAGTCCTCCCAGTCACCCGACACTACCCGGCCCTCCCTCAGACGGAGAGCATACGGCACCGCGAGCCGAACCTGCTGACAATACTCCGGAGAACGGAACGAGCCCACCGCCGGCCGACGGGAGTATACCGTCAAGCAAGATAAAGATTGACAAGACTCTGGACTTGGTCACGGAAATGGAATTCTACGACATGCCTTTGCTCGATGTAGTCGAGATGTTGAAGATGCAATACGAGATAGAGATTCACCCAGCCTTTGAGGCCCGCATTCTTGCCCCGCTGTGGGAAATGGGGACGCATTTGCCGGGTTGAGTTACCGGCACCGGAGCCCAGCTCCAACTCGCTTCGGGCATATCGCCCGCGGGCATTTTGCAGGGCGCCGTTTGGCGCGGAGAGGGCATGGTCGCCTCCACCGAGATCGACTCGGGCGGGGCCGACTGGACGCGCACCATCGTGCACTGGAAGGGGCATTACTTCGCCGTGCTGGACCGCATGGAGGCCCGGCAGGACGACGACTACACCTTCACCTGCCGCTGGCGCAGCCTGCAATCGGTGGCCCTGGAAAATGGTGTGTGGACCGCCACCGCCCCCGGCGGAAACGTCTTGCGCATCCAGAGCGCCGAGGACCTGGTCCAGACTTCCGAGGTCTGGCCGTGCGACGGGTCGGCAAGCCCGTCCATCCTCCAGCAGTACAAAAGCGCGCACCTGTCAAAGTATCAGGAAATGATCTATCTCAACCTGCTGCATGTTTCGGGGCAGGAGAGGCCGGATGAATTCGAGACAAAGAAGCTGGGCTCACGGGCGATGCTGGTGAAGGGCAAGACGCAGGAAGGCCCACACCTTGCCATGATGGGGATCCGCGGCAACCCGCCCTTTACCGAGATCGAAACCGACGCGGCGGCCTATTACGTCACGGGCAGCCAACTGCACCTGGCCGGAGTGCAGACGCTCCGGGCGAAGGTCAAGGGGGCCCTCGAGGAAATCCTGTGGACCCAGCGTCCGGTGAACGCGCTGGTCGACTTCCGGACGGGCAAGGCGCAGATTGAAGTCCCGGGCGATCAGGCCGTCCATGCCAAGGTCGCCCGGGCGTGGACGACGCTCCAGGTGGGCACGCAGACTGTGGCGCTGGCCGAGGCCGATGCGCTGCCCAAGCTGGGAGAGATGGTGGATTTTTTGTGGCGCAACTACCCGGCGCCCACGGGCAAGCCGCCGCAGGCCGCCGAGGCCGGCGTGCCGGCATTTGACGTAAGCCCCGGCGACTTCGCACTGGTCAAGCCGTTGGCGCGGCTGACCGAGTGCGCTGTGACGCCCACGCCCGGGCCCAACGGCATCAACCACGACGGTCAGGCGTGGAACAGCACCGATAGCCTGGAGTTCCTCTTCACCTTCGGCGAGCCCGTCGACATGGGCTGCGTCCGCTTCGTGGGCACGCACGCCACCGACCGCGGCCACGCGCGCGACGCCGGCGACCTCAAGTTCACCGTCGTGCTCAGCGACGACAACTTCCAGAAGGACCTTCGCACGATCGACGCGCCCTCCGTGACGTTCGAGGAAACCCCGCGCATGGTGGCCGGCCACTTCATCCTGACGCGCTATCCGACCTGGCGGATCGACCTGAACGCCAAGGCAAAGCAAGTCAAGATCATGCCCCGCGCGACCACCAAGGACCGCGCGGCGCTAATCCTGACGGACATCGAAATCTACGGTTCCAATCGCGTGGACCAGCTAGCGGCCAAGGCGACGAGCGCCGACATCGACGGCGACGGCGCCGACGAGCTGCTTGTGGCCACCTCCCAGAAGGAACTGGCCGCCTACGGCGCCGACGGCGAGCGGCTGTGGCATCACGTCTATGACGGCGAGATCCACGACCTTGCCGTGGCCGACCTGGACGAAGACGGAAAGAGCGAGGCGCTGTGCTACCTCGACACCGAGAAGCTCCACCGCGTCAACGGCGACGGGTCGGAGCGGCCCGTCGGGGACGTCAACACGGTCTGCACGCGCGGGGTGAACATCTTCTCCATCGGGGCCTGGGGTCCGGATGACCCCAGGAAAAAGGAAGTCGTGCTTTGGTCGGGCGAGCCTTCGGCGTTTAGGGTGCTTCCTGACGGCACGGTCAAGCCGATCAAGGCCTACGCCCCGCAGGCGTCGCTGCGCTTGGCCAACGTGTACCCCAACGAGCCCGAGGCGATGGCCGTGCTGAGTTCGTATGAGTTTGCCATCCTCTCGGCCCGCAAGGACGACGGCGGGAACTACGTCCGCCTAGCTTCCAGGCCGGTCACGGGCAGCAATTCCGGCAACGAGGCCAGCCCGCCGGGCGTGCTGAGGCAGTTCTGCAAGATTCTGGTGGTGGACGCCCGCGGGGAGAAGTGGCTGGTGGGCGGCGTCGCGAGCGGCCTGAATGTCTACCCGCTCCGGACGTTCGCCAAGGACGCCAAGGAAGAGGGCTGGCGGTACAACACCGGCGGGCCTTGCGCTACGGCCGTGGCCGCGCAGGACGTCGACGGTGACGGCCTACCGGAAGTGCTCTTCGCCCGGCAGGACGGATTCATCAACGTCTTCCGCCTGGGCGACGGGTTCCAGCTCGAACGCATCAGCGTGGGCGAGCCGATTATCGGGATGACGGTGCTCGCGGGCCGAGACGGCAAGCCGCGCATCGTCGTCGGTACCAGGTTCGGTGTGCAGGTGTTCGGCTCGGACCTCAAAAAGATCGGCGGCGTTTCGCTGCCGGCGCAAGCGGCCGCTTTCGCCGGCCCGGGCGGCAAGGACAAAGACCGCGTCTACATCGTCGGGCCCGACGGGTCGGTCAGCGTGCTCGTCCTGAAATAACCGGCCGAGGCAAGGTTGCCCCCCGGGACGTCGAAGCCACCTGCGGGATTGGTGGCCTGCACCCGGAATGCCACGCTCTGGAGGATGAATTCCATGATTCTGCTGTGTTGGTGACCAGCGCAGCATTTCCGAGGTATTGACCGCTTCGCCCAGACTGGGATAATCTTGCTCATATTTGAGCAATTTTGAGGTCGTTCCATGAAAGAGTCGTTCGAGCTGAAGGATATCGAGTCCGCCACCGGGATTTCCGTTCAACGGCTCCGCTATGTCCTTGATCAAGGCATTCTGCCGGGGTCGTCTGGACCCTCCTGGAGTCGGGGGCGCGGTAGCCCCAGATCATTTACTCCTTTTGAGGCATTCGGTATCGTCTGCGCGGCACTCTTGCTCGGGGCCGGACTTCGTCGACGTGCTGTAAGAGGTTATATCGAAATGCTTTGTACACCCACTGGAGATCGCCGCGACGTTGCTAGCACTCCGCTCTACCAGGCCTTTCAGCAGAGCTCTGTAGCCGCCCTCGATGTCGGGGACGGGGATTACATTCGATTGATTGGCTCAGAGGACTACCAGCGTAGCGCCCACATAGGCGGGTGGGTCGATATACGCACCGGGCTGGGTGCAGGGATGTGCGAGCCCCTTGTCACGGTCCGTGTCGACGTCGCCAAACTGCGTCGGCATCTCCGAGGTTGACGCAAAGTTATTGCGTATTTCTACGCAACATGGTATGACGGTGGTGTTGCGCCGTCGCCTTTCGCATAGAGCAGCTTGGCAAGGAAGGCTCATCGCTGAAGCTGGCCGCGATACTCACGGCCTGTTCTGTGGCTGGGCAGGAGTCGACACGCGTCAAACTGATCGGCGCCTTGGGCGAGTTGGGGCCGTTCAACAAGTTACACCTGGTGGCGGTCTTGGGCGGCCTGCTACTTGACGAGTCGGAATCCGTGCGCGAGGCGGCGCTTGGGGCGCTTGCCAAGATACCGCCGTACTCCCCTGACGACGTCGCCAACTAGCTCACAGCGCAACCCCGATCCCACGGGCAAGGAGGCCCACCGATGTCGAATCGGATCATCCAGTCCAACCCGCTTCGACCGCCGCAGTGGCGATATTTGCGCGCGCTCCGCTATCTTGCCGCCCGACAGTGCCCTTCGCAAAGCCAAGAAGATCGTCCCACCATTGAGTTGTTTGGATTCCTAAGGAGATTGCGTCGATGTGGCCGGGGTCGGGATAGGTGGAAGCCGATGAACCGACATCCAAACCACTGGTTGGCCCTCGACATCTACAGTGAACGCAAGGCGGACATGAAGGCCGTTCTCGAGGCGCGCCTGTTGTCGGGGGAGAACAACGAAACCATCGCCGCCAGGACCGGACTATCGATCGAGGTGGTCGAGTGCTATGCCTTGTCCTATTATGACGTCCAAGATCGGCTCGGTTTTTCGGACTTTATTCACAGCCAAGTATTGGGCTGCGACGCGCGGGGTACTGGCGAAGTTGAACGCGAATACCTCCTGAAACGGATCGCGTACTCTGCGGGACCCGAGGCCCTGGACTTGGTCCTCAAAGCGGGGCCTTCGACGTCACAACGAGGGGAGAACGATCCCGTGCAGGAATTGTATAGGTGTATCGAAGGCCTGCTCTTGGAGAAAACATTCGCTTCCGCAGACCGCGTAGATCTGTCGAGCGAACAGTCGGTCCGTACGATGCTGTTAGGGTTCGCGCGACAACAAGCCGCGCGAGCCAAGGGCGGGAACTTGTCGCCGGGCCAGGAATCTTACCTGAAGAACGTCGAGGCGTTCTTGAAAGCCATTCCCTTTGGACTTGCCTCGCGCGACATGCCGGAGGAACTGAAGCCGTGGGCAGACACGCCGGCAGAACTGCGTGCGGATGAAATGCTGCTGGTCAGCGCTGGCGTGAAGCTGGAAAACGAAGAAGAGTTGCGGAATATGAAATCACGAGAACCTCGCTTGGCAAGAGACTAACGTCGTTGCTGCGCTTGGCAGCGAGACGACCGTCGTGAGCAATCCACCCAAGATTGGGGGCGTAGAAGGGAGACGCCGACATGTCGCGGAAGACCCTGAGGAGAATCAACTCCGAGGCGCTTGCCGGACCGTTCCGCCCGACCAATTGGCGCCACCGGGAGGCGGTTTCCTTGATCTCCGAGAGACGAACGCCCTCGCCCCGTTTGCATGACGACATCACATCGCGGCTGGCGTTCGCTTACCAGAGGCTGCGCAACGGCCGAACGCTTCTCGACCAGCTGCGGATCAGGAAGATAGACAGAGATGCCTACGGCGCCATCGGACTGCGTTTCGATGGTTCCCATAGGATGCGTTGTCTGGTTGAGGCGATGATCCTGGCTGACGAGGAGGAAGAGAAGATCGCCAGCCGTGTTGGAGTTGCGTCAGAAGTGGTCCACTTCTATGGAGAAGCATACTACGACATCCGCTCGCGTCTCGGGAGTCGCGACTTCGTTCTCCACGCTGCCATTTGCCTGGACGAAGCAAGAGGAGATAGTGAGAAACTTATCGACGTTGCCGTGAGGCTCTTTGGGTACCTTGGGGGAACACCGGCAATTGACGTCTTGACGGCCTCTTTGGGACCGTCCACCGAAAATCAGACGGTGAGCGATACTCTGTCACTCCTGGCCAAGCGAGCCCGAATCTTGCTCCAACTCAAGATCCTTTCCACAGAATTGGGGGCTGATCCGCGCCTGGCCAAGAGCGTGATGGAGGTGGTCGACTCGATCGAGAACAGTTCGCTAGTCTATGGCGATGAAGCGGCGCCGAGAAACAAGAAGGATGTGATCGAGGCCGAGCTGTTTGCCCTGGTGCGAGGGGAGCCGGGAAGGTGGAAGGAGGTGTAGGATGGCGGTCGCAGCCAAGGAGGGCTCTGCCGTACTCAGTCGGTTCTGGAGGCGCTGTCGCCGTTTTCAGTTGAAAGCCGGGCCGGGTCGATTCTCGATCGCCGAAGACTGCAGGTTCGCACCGCGGCAGATTCGGGCTCTATTGCGGCGTCTGGCCAGTGACTCTAGCAGGAAACGGGTAGAGGCTGCTGGGCTAGGGAAATGGGTCAGGAGACGTTGGGTTCCATCTCCCTCTTTAGACCGGCAGGATTCCGTACTCGTCGCACTCCGAGACGGACCCGACTTGGCGCCTTTTGAGATCCTGACCGCGGGTGGAGGTCTACTGGATGGGCGAATCCCGTTCGCCGCCATACTTCGTGACTACCACACGAAAGAACGCCTTCCCAAGACAGGTCTACGGCTATTCGTCTGCGGCACGATCCGAGAGCTTTCCGTGGTGCGAACGTTTGGCCTGGCAGCGATGCCGATGAAGGGGTTGCGCGAGATGAATGCGCGTCGGCTGCGCGAGCTGACTAAGACGCTTGGCTGGGAAGACGGTACGTCGTCGCTTGCCACGGGACCGATTCGGTTGATCCTTGTCAACTGCAAGCGGCTGCTGGTTGACGCAGTGGAACGTCCGGAGATCCGGCAGTTAGCACACTTCCTGGCCAGGGTCGACGAGTCGCTGGGAATCGACATGTCAAGAGCGGCGGTCTGGACTCCGGACGAACACGAGTTGGCGAAGTTTCGGTTTTGCCTGGAAAGAGAGGACTTGATCGCGGCCCGAGAGGCCCTGCTGGAGAGCTTGGACTTCGCAACATATTCGATCGCCGCCTACTCGGATTCCGCCTTTGATCCGCGCCGGAAGCCGGAGAGCTACGCCGAGGCGCTCGCGGAAGTGGGGCGAGCGCCAGCGCGGTCCAAGGCATTTCTGGATGAAGAACACCAGCGCCGCACTCGTGAGGCCTATGAGTGTCTTGTCGACCGGGAATTGATCAACCCGGTGCTGGAACAGGCAGCTAAGGCGGGAGATCACGGCCTGGCGACCGGCTCGATCGACTTGCGCTGAAGGTCCACTTCCGCGAACTGGTCGGCGGCGGCCGCCTCGAGCACGGTCCGACGACCGTCGAGCAGCGTCACGACGACGTCGACGAGGCGCTGTCTTCCAAGGCCAAAATGCGCCTCCAGCGGACCTCCGCTCTTGTAGCTGGGGTTGGTGTGGATCCACCGGGCGCCTAGCAGTTTGCCGCTCTTCGGCTTGCGCACTTCGACCCGCGCGCCGATCAACTCGGCATGCGTGGCGCCGCCGAAGCGGAGCCGCAGCCAGCGGTTTTCCCGGCCGCCGTGCTCGCCGGTGTTCCAGTAGACCTTGGTTTCGTAGCGGTCGGCGGTCATCGCGATTCCCGAGTTGTCGGGATCGGCGGGGCAAATGAGGTCGATCAGCCCGTCGTCGTTCAGGTCGGCCGTCTCGAAGCAGATGCCGTTCGCGTCCAGGCCGCTGAAGGTGGTGGGCTTCAGCTCGAACGTCCCGTCGCCCTTGTTCATGTAGAGGATCGCCCGCGCAGGAATCCGGAGCCCTTCGTGGCGATCCTGGACGACCAGGTCGATCCAGCCATCGTTGTCAAAGTCGGCGAAGGCCGCGTCGGCGAAATAGGGACGGCCCTCGAGCGGGTCGGGACGATCCATGCCGGGTTGAGACTGCAGCTTGCCGGGACGCGCGCGAAACGCGGCCTCGTCGACCGGCTGGTCGAAGAACGATGTCCACTCGCGAAACGTCCACTCCAGCGACTCGAGGCCCGCGGCCCGGGTTTGCTGCTGGAACTGAAATCCACCCAGGTTGTGCCAGAACCGGCCGCCGACGTATTCGGCACGGGGAGCCCAGCCCGGACTGGCCGGTCCGACGGCCAAGACATCCATCTGGCCGTGGTTGCCCACGTCGGCCGTCGTCAGATAGGGCAACCCCGGCGCCTTTCCCTCGGGCACGTAGATCTGCTCTTCGCGGTCGTAACGCAGCCGGGCCTCGCAAGCCAACCCGTTGCCGGTGATCTTCTCGAATTGCAGCTTGCCGGTCTCCGCCAGCAGGTTCTTCCAGCAGAACACGCCCTGACGGTATTCACCGGGCCAGTAGGGCAAAAGGGGTTCGCGGACGTCGACATGGCACGACTGCACAAGGTCCAGGTCGCCGTCGCCATCCAGATCGCGGAGATTGACGTCGGGCCCGGCCTTGTCCTTGGCCGCGTCACCGTAGAAGCCGCCAAAATCCGGCACAAGGTCAGTTCCGCCGATGTCCTGGTAGCGGCCATTGTCGAACTGGTTTCCGTTTGGCTTGAATACGTACAGCCGACTATGGGGAAAACCACCCCAGGCCGCCTTGATGTTGTCGCAACCGATTGCGATGTCGAGCCAGCCGTCGCGGTTGACGTCGCCGAAGCAGGGTTGGCGATTGTAGGCCTGCTCGTTGCGAACGCCCATCTGCTCCGACACGTCGCGAAACACGTCCCAGGCCCCTTCGGTGACAAACAGCGAATTGCCGGGCGACTCGGCGCCGGGCACGCTCGGCTTGCCTCCGCTCATCCGGGCGTGGCGGGTCACGAAGAGGTCGAGAAACCCGTCGTTGTTGAAGTCAACCAGCCCCGGCACCTGGCCGCGGCCGAAGTCGTCCATCGTGAACTTGCAGTCGCGGAGTTCCAACTCGTGGGTCCGGAACTTGAAGCCGCCTTCATTGATGAGGACTCGCAGCATTTCCCCCTTTCCCCACCGCCCACCCGCGCCACGAGGCGGTGAGTACGTCGCGACGATGTCAAGAAGCCCGTCACGGTTTAAGTCCACCACCGCCAGGCCATTCATGCCCGCACGAAAATCGGTGAGATTGGCGACATGGATGCTCTCGAACAGTTGTCCTCGACCGGCGGCGTCGCGCGAGGCGTCGCTATCCGGCAGCGGCTTCAGCGGTGGCTCGCCCGGGGCGGCCGGAGGCAGAAACGGCGTCGGGGGAGCATCCAAGACTCGTTGTACAGCCGCTCCACCTTGTCGTCCAAGGTAGGCACGCACTTCGGCAAGGCTCACAGATCCGTCGCCGTTGCGATCCGCGCGGACGAGCAATTCCCGGCGCGGCAGCTCCTCGGCGCTCAAGCGGCCGTCGTTGTTGCGGTCGAGCCGGCGGAATATCAGTGCGGCATTGGCGGCCATGGCGCCTCGGCGAACGGTAGCTTGGCCTGGTGGGGATGCCGCGGGCGTCTCCGGGCGCTCGCCCGGTGGAGCCGAGAATTTCACACGGCCGGCGCCGGTGGCAAACAAATACATCTTCAGGCCGCCTGCGATGGGCAGGCTCCAAGGATCAAACTCCCGCAGGCCGAGCGTATCGCCGTAGAACTTGCGGGCCGCCGATGCGTCGCTGACCGCCATGCCCCACGTGAACGTCTCGCCCGACGCGGTGCGCGGCACGCCCATGAGTTCGACGATGTTGCCGTCGGGATCTCGCGTCATGCTGACGTTGCCGCCCTTCACCGGCGCTGGGTAACCCGCTTCGACAAGCCGCTCGGCGACGGCCGCGGGGTCATTGAACCAGAGCGAGAACCAGCGAAACCCGTTGTCAGCCGACATCTGCCTGATTGGGTTACCTGTCGCGGGTGGAGCCTTCTCTCCGGGGACCTTTCGCAACCGCAGATAACAGCCCGCCCATTCCAGCAAAGCACCCTTCTCGGCGCCCGCCGGCTCGACTTCACGCATTCCGATGCCGTCGCGGTAGAACTTCGCGCAGGCCTCGACGTCGCGCACGCACAACTCGAACTCGGCGTCAACGACTTGGAGCTTGCCACCATCCGCCAGCTCAGGCGCCGCGGCCGCCGGCTTTTCCGATTGCGTCTGCCTTCGGCCAGCAAAGAAGTCAGCCGCCTCCTCGGACGTTACGAACCCATCGCGGTCCCGGTCGATCTGCCGGAACAGCGCACCGGGGAACTCTTTCTCGCTGATCTTCCCGTCGTTGTCTCGATCGAGCTCTCGGAAACGTTCCGCCAGCCTCGAACCGGACTGGGCCAGCGCGATCGGCGTGGCGACGAAGACCAGGACGGCGAGTTTGACAAGGAGGTTTCTCATGGTTGGGCGCCCCTCTGGCTGCGGCGATTGGCGTAGTAGGTACGGACCTCATCCAGCGTGGCGAAGCCGTCGCCGTCGGAGTCAACGATCCTGAAGACGGTCGGCCGCGGAAACTCGTCCGCCGAGAGCTTGCCATCGCCGTTGGCGTCGGCGTTTCTGAAGGCCTCAACGATTCGCGGGCTGCCGCGGCGCGACGTGGTCCTTTCCGCTGCGGGCTTCAGTTTTCCACCGAGCTCGGCGTTGCGGGCGTCTTGCCGGACCCATTTCGCCGGTTGAGTGCCTTTCTCCCATTGGGCGAACGCGGTCTGGAGTTCTTTCAGTTTCTCGGGCTTCGAAGCGGCCAGGTCGCTCTGCTCGCTGATGTCGTCGGCCAGATGGAAGAGCAGGTCCGCGTCGGCTTGGCGCGGGTCGTGCACCAGCTTCCAGTCGCCCACACGGGCGGCATGCTGCAGGCCCGCACGCCAGAACAACGACGCATGGGGAGCATTGCCCTGCTGCCCCAGCAAGAAAGGCAGCAGGTTCACGCCGTCCAGATCCTCGGGCGTCTCGAGTCCGGCAGCCGCCAGCACCGTGGCCGTGATGTCGAACGCCATGACGGGCTTGCGGTAGACCGCGCCGGCCGGCAGCTTGCCCTTCCACAGCACGAGAAACGGCACGCGAATTCCGCCCTCGAACAACTGGCCCTTGTAGCCGCGGAGCGGATCGTTGCGCGAGGTGGTCTGCGGCGTCGGCCCGCCGTTGTCGCTGTAGAAGAAGATGAGCGTGTCTTCTTCCAAGTCATGCTCGCGAAGCGTGGCCAGCACGAGGCCCACGGCGTCGTCCAAAGCCGCTGTCATGCCGGCATAAGTGCGGCGCTTCGGATCGGTGATGCCTGGAAAACGGTCCTCATAGCGCTTGGTGGCCTGAAGCGGCGAGTGTACGGCGTTGAAGGCCAGATAGAGCAAGAACGGCCCATCCTTGCTCCGCTCGATGAAGGCGGTGGCCTCGCGGCCGAACGCGTCGGTCAGGTACTCCTTTTCGTCGGTGACCGGGACGCCGTTGCGGATCAGGGGGTCCTGCTCGCGCGGATCGTCGGGGTAGTAGCTGCGGGCACCGCTGAGGAAGCCGTAGTGATAATCGAACCCGCGCTCATGCGGCCGCAGCCCCTGTTTGAACCCGATGTGCCACTTGCCGATCATGCCCGTGGAGTAGCCAACGGCCTTCAGCCGTTCGGCCAGTGTCGGGATCTCGCGAGGCAGACCGAAGTTCGGTGCAGCATAGCGTTCCGGCCCGGAATTGTGCTCGAAGCCGAACCGGTGCTGATACATCCCGCTCATCAGCCCGGCTCGCGATGGCGAGCACACCGGGTGTGTGGCATAGCCGTCGGTGAACCGGACGCCGGCGGCGGCGATCGAGTCGATGTACGGTGTGGGAATATCCCGGCAACCCTGGCAGCCGAGATCGGCGTAGCCCAGATCATCTGCCAGGATGATGACGATGTTTGGCCGTTCCCCACCGACAGCGAAAGCGCAGGCAGATAGCGGCAGAAACACAAGAGTCAGCGATCCAAGCAGCATCTTCGCGAGCATCATCAGTTCTCTCCAGCCCCATGCGAGTGCGACGAATCAAGGTTGTTTGTCAACGTCCGCCCATCCGGCAGCGCGGTCGGCGTGCGACGCGAACGACTGCGGCCCGAACAGCCTGTCCAGAATCTGTCGCCGCTGCTGGGGCTTGTGGTCGCGAGTGAACACCTCGAAAGGCTTTTCGAGATGCCCGCCCAGTTGATACCGTCCGAAGGGCTGGGCCTCGTTGCTCACGAGCGTGTAAGTCGTCGTGATACTACGGCCGTCTCTTCGCAGCCGCGTCACCGTAGCGCGGTGAACCACCCGCGTCTCGCGGTCGATTTCCAGCGTCGCTCCGCCTCGAGACGGACGCTCGCCACAACGGGCTTCGGGTCGTCCTGTCCCCTACTGAGAAAAACACAAGACGCCCGGTTTCTTTACAGGAAATCCTGCGGAGACCCTGGCTTCAACATGAAACCCCAAATGGCACAAGGAGTTCCGCCTCTGCAAAGAAACTGGCCCGAGCCACGCACCCACTGCGAATGCCGTTCCTTCCACTCTAAGAAGCCCTAACAAAACGTGCTGTAAAGTCAACTTTCGGCCGTGGTCAGTATGCGGTGGCAGATCAGGCATTCGGCGAGGGTCACGAGTCCTTCGTGGATGTCTGCGCGGCGTTCGTAACGGGTGCGAAAACGGCGGAAGCCATGGAGCCAACCGAGGGCTCGTTCAGAAACCCAGCGGAAGATCCCCAAGCCACTGCCATGATCTTCGTTTCGGCGTGCCAGGTTCGGCTCAATGTGACGCTCGCGGAGTTTCTGTCGATGGGGTTCGCTGTCATACGCGCGATCGGCATAGACCTCGCCGGGGCGCTGTCGAGGTCGGCCCGGCTTTCCCGCCACAGGAGGAATCTCGTCGATCAGCGGGACCAGTTGGGTCACGTCGTGCCGGTTGGCAGCGGTGGTTTTCGTTTTCAATGGGATGCCGTTGGCATCGGTCACCACGTGATGTTTGCTCCCCGGCTTACGGCGATCGGTGGGGTTGGGGCCGGTCTTTTCGCCGCCGCCAAAGGCCCGAACGGAAGCACTATCGACGGCAGCCCGGGAGAAATCCAGCTTGTCGGCTTCACGCAGGTGATCCAACAGCAATTGCTTGACCGTATCCCAAACCCCCGCTTTCTGCCAATCGCGCAGCCGTCGCCAGCAGGTCATTCCCGAGCCGCAGCCCATCTCT
>Ga0180437_10000917_pt1 | contig 52476 bp, 41 predicted proteins | sample SS_ome_4_FD_132410 | JGI IMG/M metagenome (GOLD analysis project Ga0180437, IMG submission 132410) | Hypersaline lake sediment archaeal communities from the Salton Sea, California, USA - SS_3_D_1 metaG | ecosystem: Environmental > Aquatic > Non-marine Saline and Alkaline > Hypersaline >... | reverse complement strand
GTGGTGGACGGCGTCATCGACACGGGCGTCGACGTCATCACCGCGGCAGGCCTCAAGGAGTACGAGGCTGGCCTGGACGCCAAGGGCATCCCCCACGAGTGGGATACCGAGGGCTGGGAGCCGCAGTAGGGCGAAGTCGCGCAGTGGTAATCGGGACTGTCGGCATATGAAATGAGAGGGAAGGGACAGTTTCCCTTCCCTCTCATACTTGTAGCCCGCTCAGGAGAGTGTATCGGGAACTACGGAGAGTTCTTCATGATGAGCGGGAAATACCTTTGGAAGAACACCAGCCGGCCTTCGATCCTTGGCGCGATGGTGTCCATTGCTGTGACGTAGTCGATCACGGAGTCGCGCACATAGTACTGCGTGTCGGCCACGATCTGGTCGAGCGGCCACAGTGTCACGCCGTCGTCGTTGAAGTTGCACGAGCCGGCCGCCAGGTAGTTGACGGTCGAGACCGTGTAGTACGTGGTGGCGTCCAGGAAGTCGATTGGCTGGCCGTTGAGTTCCAGTGCGTACACGTTGTCGCCGTCGGGCAGGCTGGGGTATCGATCTCTGTATATGATCCTGCCGACCTGGTCGATGTCCAGCATGCACGTGGTGTAGTGTGAGTAGCCGCCGTAGCCCGGCACGTACTTGTAGTAGTAGTAGTTGCGGTACGCCCGCTCGAGCACTTGCTTGATCTGCGGTCCGTTCATGCGCATCGCGACCAGCGAGTTCTCGTACGGCATCAGCGTGTACATGTCGCCCACCGTCAGCGTGAAGGGATCCGTCGCCGTCGCCTCGTCCGCGATCTTCTTGTTGCTCATGGCGCCGGAGAGGTGGAAGTCGACGTCGATCCCGTGCAGGGCCAACTCAAACACTGCCGCGTCGGTTTGCAGGTTAGCGCCGTTGGTCTCTTTGGTGTACCCTTCAAGGGCGTCGATCGGGACAGTGGTGTGGCCAATCACCTGGTCGGTGTAGCTCTCCAACTCGCTCACGAACGGATCCAGGTAGGCGACCAGTTCGGTATCTGTGACCGCCTCCTTTGCCTCGATCAAGTAGCCTTCCCGCAGCATAATCTCGTAGCCGTCGGTCACGTTGCCCGTGTAGCCGATGTTGATCTTTCCCAGGTATTGTCCATACGCTCTTGTCTGGCCGATCAGCGTCCCAGTTGGGTTGAGGGTGGACGTGATGATGACCGCCGGGTCCAGCTTCGTGTGGCTGTGTCCTCCGACGATCACATCTATGCCTGGCACTTGCTCGGCAATCGCCTTATCCTTGTCGTAGCTCCCCTTGTAGACATCGTACCCGATGTGCGTTAGAGCGACCAGCAGGTCCGGGGTTTCATCGGCCCGGATCTGCGGTACCAGCGACTGGGCTGTGGGTGTGGCCGGATAGAAGCTCAACCCCTCAATGTTGCTTGGCAGTTCGTACAGCGGCACCTCCGGGTTGGTCAAGCCAAAGACAGCCACATCCAGGCCTTCGACAGTCGCCGTGATGTAGTCCTCCACGTGGTCGTTGATGAAGCCGTAGGTGCCATCGTCGTCCAGGTTGGCGCTCCCTAGGATCGGGAAATTGAGTTGCCCCAACATGGTGGCGAAGGTCGTCGGCCCGAAGTTGTACTCGTGGTTGCCGATCACCATGGCATCGTAGTCCAACATGTTCATCGCGCCCGCAATGGGGTTGGGGGTCTCGTTTCGGAAGTACTGGGCGAAGGCATTCCCCTGGAACGTGTCGCCGGCGTCGAGCAGCAGGAGGTTGGGGTTCTTGGCCCGTTCTGCCTTGATGTGCGTGGCCAGGTAGGTCATGCCCTGGGGGGTGCCGTAGTAAGAGTCGGTGGGGAAGCGGCCGTGGATGTCGTTGGTGTGCAGGATCGTCACCACTTTGTCCAGGCGTACAATCCGCTCCATCGGGATATCTTCGGCGTCGATGGGCGATATGGTGGCGATGTACTCGTTGACTGCCTCCTGCATGTCGTAGTAGGTGTTCCAGCGGTTGGTGCCCTCGGCGAAGGTGACCCAGCCGTCCTGCCCACCGGCCAGGAAGTCGTTCGTCACCACCCGGTAGATCTTATCCCGCTCCAGCGGCTCCCCGTCGACTTTGATGCCGTACGCGCCCCAGGCGGTGGGGTTGTCATCGCCGGTGTCGTTGTACCAGTACCACGTCACGCCGGCCGACTGCGCGATGCCCTTGTACAGCGAGGCTGCCTGGTCCAGCAGCTCCTGGACCTGGGCCCCGGTCAGGTCCATCAGGTACAGCGTGTTGCCGAAGGGCAGGACGTTGAACGTGTCGCCCCATGTGACCGTGTAGGGCAGAGTGGCTCCAGAGGGAATCTCGATGTCCGCCCGTAGACCGCCGGGGTTGGTCAAGGCGATGTCCACCGAGCCGTTGACTTCGCCATCGTCGTACCCGTCGGCCTTCCACAGCATGCCGTCCGCGACCAGGTCTCCTATGACCGACTCGTCGTTATAGTCGCGCGTCATGCTGATGTTGGTATATCCTACGATCTGGTTGACGAACGGGGCTACCTGGTTGGCCCAGTAGGCCACTCGCGCTTCGACCGAGGGATCGGCGGGAAGCGTGTTGCTGATGGTGTGATAGGTGTAGGTCACGACCGAGAGCGCCTTGGCGTCGGTGTCGATAGTGACCTCGACCTCACCCAGCGCGCGGCCGTACTGATAGGCTCCCACGATCGTTGTGTCGCTGATCACGACCGGTGGATCCAACAACTGGTGCTGGTGGCCGGCGATCATCAGGTCCACTGGCTTGCCGGCTTCGACCAGCTCTTGGGCCACGGTCTCGAGGCCCTTGTACGGCCCGCTGTCCTCGGTGCCCATGTGGGCCAGGACGACCAGGGCGTCGGACTCGGCCAAGACTTCGTCGTAGTAATGGAGCACGGCTTCGGTCAGATCCTTGAATTCCAGCCCGTCGGTGGTGCCTTTGAGAGTCACCTGGGGCGTCTCGTCGGTGTCGAGTCCGATGATGCCCAGCGTCACCGCATCTGGTGAGCCGATAGTCATGGTCACGTAGGGCTTCACCCACGCAGGATGCTCCCAGTTGGTGCCGGAGATCACGATGTTGGCTCCAACCCACGGGAAGTTCGATTGCGTGGTGCGGCTGATAAGCACCGTCTGTCCCTTGTCGAACTCGTGGTTACCGAAGGCGGCGACATCGTATCCCAACATATTGTAGATGTCGATGGTGCTCTCACCCATGAGCAGTTGCGAGATCGGGGGAGCACCGAAGAAGATGTCGCCCGCGTCCATCAACACCACGTTCTCCGTGCCCTTGGCGGCCCGGGTGTTCGTGATGACGGTGGCCATGTAGGCCGCCCCACCGCGGCCTTTGTAGTCCGATTCCAGATTGCCGTGGAAGTCATTGGTGTGCAGGATTGTGATGGTGACGACGGCGCTTGGGGCGGTCGCCGGGGACTGTGCCCCGACCGGTACAGCCACTCCGGCGTCAACGTGTGCAGGAAGTGTCATCGGGGTGGTAAGTTGCTGTGCCAAAACTGGGATGGCTGCGACCAGACCCATAAACATAGTCAGTACAACCACTTTGACTAACGCCTTGGACATGTTGCCTCCTCTCACAGTTTACTGAATGCTTGACTCAGTAGATCGGCGCGTCGAGGCGCCTCACCAGTTCTACCAGATTGGCGTCGGTATCTCTCACCTCCCTTCTTCTTGTCTCGGATGTGAGGGCTCGTGGGTTGCAGATTGTAGAGAGGATTCGTGTATGAGTGTTGGAGCGGGCAGGGGGAATGGGAATTGAGGTGCTGCGATGTTATATTAAGAATGCAGGCTGTTCGCGTTGCATAGAAACATCGAAGTCCAAACCTCACTCGTTCGTACACATAGTATACCCGAACGCCGGATTTGTCAAACGTACTTGCTGTTTGGGGTCGAGGGGGATCTATGGAGATAGTTCCTGATTCTTCACCCACTCCCACAGATGGGCCAGTGTCCCTTGTCCGGCTGGCGGTGGGCTATCTGCAGGTAGCTCATCCGTTTGATCCACGATCCAATATGTCGGGATACCGACCAGGCTGGCTGGTGTGATGTCGCGCTTCCAGTCGTCGCCTACCATCAAGCACTTGTCGGGTCGGCAGCCCAGCCGGTCCAGGATTTCGCGGTAATAGGCTGGATGAGCCTTGGTGGCGTGCATGTTCTCGTATGAGGTCACCAGTGCGTAGTTGAACTCGGCCACCGGGACCCCTGCCCAGTCCAGCCGCTGTTCGATGGGCGAGCGGGGAAACAGTGGGTTCGTTGCGATCGCCACCTGCAGACCGCGTTCCAAAGCCCACTCGACCAGCGGGCGCGCCGTGGGCAGCCGGTGTGTCAGGCCCCGCAGCTTGTGGAACTCCTCGGCGTAGAATCGCTGGAAGACCGGCTCCAGATCCTCCCGCTCGAACCCCAGCGCCGGGTAGAAGTTAGCTGCAAATGTCTCCGCGTTTGTGGGCCCGGTGCCATCGTTCGTTTCCATCGCCTGCGTGCAGCGCAGCAGTTCGGGAATCAGGCGGTCGGCAGGGATCAAGTGAGCCATATAGCGGGTGAGCGCCTGGAAGTAAGCGGGGACAAAAGTCTCCATTGAGTTGCCGAGCAGCGTGTCGTCCAGATCAAATAGGATGGCCTTGAGCATCAAACTACCTTTCTGGATTCTGGCTGTCCGTTGGGTGGCTCGTATCCGCTACCTCTGCGTTCAGAATTGTCGCCGCCTGCGGGTGGCAGTGACCACAGCCGACGTATGGGTCCTCCACCTCGACCTGGTATTTGGTGCACACCGCGTAGACCTCGACGCGGCGGACCAGCCCCAGCCACCGCCGGACGACCTGCGCCTCCAGCACCATATTGGGACAGGCGTTGGCGCGCCGGATCGCGGGGACCGGGCAGCGTGCACAGAGCGCGGGCTTCCACCTCTCAGAGCGCGGGTTGCGTCCGATGAGGCGGCACTCCTGGACGGAGCGGCCCCGGTAAAAGTCCTCGTAGTAATATGGGCATTCGGTTCCAGCGGGTGTACGCATTCTGCTTTCGTCTTTTTAAGTTTCAGGTTCCAGGTTCACTCAACCTGAAACATGAAACTCCGAAACTTGAAACCCATCATGGTTCTGTTTTCTCCGTCGCGGCGACGAGCGCTTCTAGATCGCGGCCCAACGCCTCCAATTCCGTGCCATAGCAGGCCCAGTCTCCTCGCTGCAGACATTCCTGGGCTGCCTCGTAGTGCGCCTGCGCCGAGCGGGACAGCGTACCTGCGTCGGTCGACAGCGGCTCCCCCGGCGGCGCTTCCGGCTCTTCGCTCAACACCTGTGCCAGCCCCGCCGCCAGGTCGTCGGCCATCGCGACGCGGTTGCCGTATGCCACCAACACGCGCTTGAGCTCCGGCAGACGGCCGGACTCGGCTTGCAAGTAGAGCGGCTCGATGTAGAGCAATGTCCCGTCGAGGGGGATGACGAGGAGGTTCCCCCGGATTACCGATGAGCCGCGCTGGTTCCACAATGCCAGTTGCTGCGAGATATACGGGTCCTGGTCGATGCGGCCTTCGACCTGGATCGGACCGTAGACCAGCGACTCTTTGGAGAACTTGTAGACGCCCAGTTGGCCATAGTCGGCCCCGTCCGAATCAGCGTACAACCACGCGATCATATTCTGTTTGCCTGCCGGAACGTACGGACGGATCATCATGAATTCCGTCTCTCCCTCGCCAGGCAGCCTCATGATGACGTAGTACGGCGACATCCACGTCTCACCGGTGTCGCGCACCTCTGTGGGCGTCTGCCACAGGTCCTCTTGGTTGTACAAGACTCGTGGATCCTGCATGTGGTAGGCGGCGTAGATGTCAGCCTGGATAAGGAACAGTTGCTCCGGGTAGCGCCAGTGTGCGCGCAGCGAACCATCCATCTTCTCGCCAGGGGTGAAAAGATCGGGGAAGATGGCCTGGTAGGTCTGGATCAGCGGGTCGGTTGGATCGACGACGTAGAACGTCGTCTCGCCGGTATAGGCGTCGATCGTGATCTTCACGCTGTTGCGGATGTAGTTCAGGCCCCAGACGGGCTCCGAGTTCCATCCCGGCTTCGAGTAGGGGAAACGCTTGCTCCAGGTGTAGGCGTCGTACAACCAGACAATGCGCCCATCAATGATGATCGGGTATGGGTCGTCGTCGAGCCACAGCGTCGGGGCCAGCGTCTGCACCCGGTCGGAGAGGGATCGGTGGAACAGGATGCGGCTTTCGGAACTGATGGCGTTCGATAGGAGAATAGGTGTGCTGTCGAAACGATAGGCGAACGCCATACGACGAAGTATACCTCCCATTCGCACGCCGTCCGGTCCCTTGTAGCGGGTGTAGACGTTCTGATCGCCGCTGGGATAGTCGAACTCATCCTCTGTGGTGTTGACGATGACGTAGTTGGTGGTCTCCTCCCCGAAGTAGATCTCCGGCTGGTTGATAGCCAGTGCCGGATCCACGCTCTGTGGGGGGATGTTGCGCACCAGGAGGTCCGGCAGGCCTTCCGCGCTGACCTCGGCGACGGGGCTCAGACATAGTCCATAGCCGTGCGTGTAGATGAGATGTTGGTTGATCCAGGTGCGCGCATCCTCGCGCAGTTGTTCGATGTCAAGTTCGCGCGCGGCCAGCGTGACCTCACGCAAGCGTCCGTCCAGTATGTACCGGTCTATGTCCACGTCTGCAAACGTGTAGTACGTGCGAATTTCCTGCAGTTGTTCGTACGTGGTGCGCAGTGGTCGCCAATCCCACAGGCGCACGTTGTCGATGATGTCGGCGTTGTCCTCCAGTGTCTGTGCGGTCAACTGGCCCGTGACCGCATAGTCGGACTCCTGGACGTTGTCCACGCCGTACGCGTAGCGGGTGAAGCGGATGTTGTGCTCAATATACGGCCGCTCCAGTGCCAGTTCGTTCGGCTGAACCGTAAAACGCTGCACAAATTCTGGATAGAGCGGGCCAAGGATGCTCAACGCCAGCCCAGCGCCCCCGGCGATCAGCAACCATCGCCACCGGCGGGCGTATAGGTTAACGATTAACAGCAGTCCGCCGAGCAGGAATATGCCGGTCATCAGGTTCAAGAGCGGTATACGAGCGTGGACGTCGGTGTAGCCTGCGCCGAAGACCACCCCTCGGGACGTGTCGAGCAGCGCGAATCGCTGGAGATGGTAATCTATGGCTTTCCCTGCCAACAAGAGCGCGCCCAGCACCGAGAGGTGCGTCGTCGCCATCCGCCCCTGCGCCTGCCGGGTGGACAGATATACGAGCACGTTTCCGATCAGTGTCACCGTGATCAACACCAGCAGCCATCCCACGAGAAAGCGGTAGAGCGGAAGTCTGAAGACGTAGAAACTGGCATCGAGGCCAAAGATGGGATCACTCAGGTCGAAGGGGACAGCGTGGCGGAAAGTGAGGAAGGTCATCCACCGGGAGCTCGCCTCCGAAGCCATCACCAGTGCAACGAGCGCCGCAACTATGCGCAGGATGATCGCGGGCACACGTGAGCCGGCCGCCAGGATCTGGTGCATACGCCCGCGCAGATTCAGTTGCACCTGGCCGAGCAGCCGGCGGGGAATGAGCAGCCAGTTGACGATCAAAAACAGTATCACCAGCAGGCCGCCTGCCAGCCATAGACCGGTCTGCGTCCACAGACGGACTTGATAGGTGCTGAGTTGTCCCAAGCTGGCGAACCACAGCCAGTCTGTGTAGATGTCGACTGTGCTGGTGAAGACGACGTATAGAGCCAGGATCGCGCCCAAGCCGATGGCGTATCTTGCGATGGAGCGTCTAGGTGTTTGTGCCATAAACCCTGTCACACTCTCGTGACGTACTCACAGGTGCGCGTGTCTACTCGGATCACGTCCCCTTGCTCGACGAAGAGCGGCACTTGTACCTCTAAACCGGTCTCTAGTTTTACCTTCTTCATCGCACCGGTGGCTGTGTCGCCAGCGATCGCTATCTCCGCCTCGACCACCTCCATCTCGACCGTTGTGGGCAGTTCGACGTCCAACGGTTCATCGTCGTAGGCAGAAAGCACTAACTCCATTCCCTCCTTGAGATAGGGAATTTGCTCTTCCAGCACAGACGCGGAGAGGGCTGTCTGTTCGTAAGTCTCTGTGTCCATGAAGTGATACAGGTTGCCATCGGTGTACAGGTATTGGACACCTCTGCGCTCCACACGGATATCCTCCACCCGGTCGCCGGAGATGAAGTTGTGCTGAATGGTTGAGCCGGTTCTCAGGTTGCGCAGCGTGGTGCGGATGGTCGCCTTGCCCCGCCCCGGCTTGTGATGCTGGTATTCCAGCACTTTGTAAAGCTCGCCGTCCATCGTAAAGGTGACACCTTTGCGCAGTTCGTTGACGTCTATCATGCTCATTACCCTCCTGATTACGCTTCTCCAAATTAGGTTTGTCAATAAGTCTACTCGGATTATACATGTTCTACCCACACCGTCAACCCACTCTGCCTGATGGGTGCATCTGGGTGCTAGACAGGGCCACCTTCCCCGCGGTGTCCGATGGATATTTTAATGCTATTAAATCTCTCTTAACGGGCCTGTAACTCGGCTGTAACGGCATCCCGCTTAAGGCGGGTTACAATGGAGGTCGCAAAAGCCGCGGGATGGTGATCAACGTCATTTGCACCAGCGCGTAGAGGGTAACCTGAGTGCTTTCTTTGAGCACCTCTGGCCCATAGGGCTCTACATTGTCACAGAGGCGGGAATGCTTAGGGAATGTAGTAGCGGCTACGCTACTCACTCAGGGAGGAGATGTGTCGGTCACAGATAATCTTCGAAAAGCGATGAGAGCAACACGCGCCGGAAGGACGGCGGAGGCCAGGGCCGCCTTTCAGGCCGTGCTGGATGAGGATCCGGTCAATGAGACAGCACTTCTGTGGCTTGGGTATCTGGCCGATGACCCCCACACCAGTTTGAGGCACATCAGTCATGCGCTGGAGGCGCACCTGCAAAGCCCACGCGCGTATGAGGCGCTGCGCTGGGCGTGGCGGCGCGTGGCCGTCCTACCTCCAGGAGCAGCCTGTGAGGGTTCGGAGGACGTCTCCCTGCCAGAGAATCCTCAACCTACGCGGCGGGCAAAGCGGAGGGTGTTCGCATTGCCGTCGCTGGGTCTATTGCTCCTGCTGGCATTGGTGGTCGGATGGATCGTTGGGCTGCCTCTGAGGGCAGAGCCTCCTGCGATGGCGGCTCTTGCCTCTACCTCGCTCGATTCATCGCCTCCGGCGGTCGCATTCTCCCCGCTTCCGTCGATGCCGCCCAGTCCTACCCCTCGCCTGACCGGCACGCCTTTGCCTGCGCAGACAGGATCGCCGACTCCAGACCCCACGCCGACGCTGGTCCCCTCGCCTACTACTGCATCCGTCGAGGTGATCGTTCCAGAACCGTTCTCTATCCCTGCCCCAGAGGGATTTGTGCCTTCGACAACGCTTCCTTTCCCAACCCCAGTCCAACCCGTACCGGTGGCTGCCGACGCCATCAACATCGTCGTTCTGGGCAGTGACCAGCGACCTGACTGGTCGGAGTGGCACACGGACGTCGTTCAGGTCGTCTCTATCCAGCGTGACCGGGAAGCGGTTTCCGTCATATCCGTCCCGCGCGACCTGTATCTCTATATTCCCAGTCTTTGGATGAGCCGCATCAATTTCGCTGACTTCTACGGGGAGGCCTATGACTACGCGGGAGGCGGGCCGGCGCTGGTGCGGGACACGCTCCTGTACAACCTTGGCATACGGCAGGATCACTACGTCCGCACCAACTTCGACGGCCTGATTGGCATTGTGGACACGGTAGGCGGCGTGGATATCCCGGTCCACTGTCGGCTCAGCGACTACTGGCCCTACCCGGACGAGAACGGAGAATACCACATTCTTACGATGGAACCCGGGGTGCATCATATGGATGGGGAGACGGCGCTCTGGTACGCTCGCTCACGGAAGACGACCAGCGTCTTCTCCCGCGAACGGCGCCAGCAGCAGGTCCTTCAGGCACTCTGGCACCGAGGGCGGGATACAGGCATGCTATCTCAGATTCCCGCTCTGTACAGACAGGGGGAGGACATGGTGCAGACGGACCTGGCACTCGCCGACATGCTAGAACTGGCGCGGATCGCCCTCACCTTGGAGGACGCGAACGTGCGCTTCTATAACATCGGCGCCGACGTGGTGACGCCATGGACCACGCCCTACGGTGGAGCTGTCTTCCTCCCCCGCTGGGAGGACATTGAGCCTGTCGTGGCTGAGGCGATGGCCCCCATCCCTGAGGCCCGCTTGAATCGCACCTATATGCCGGTCGAGGTGTGGAACGGGACGACCAACCCGGACTGGGATCTGCTAGCGGTGGATCGGGTGTATCGTGCTGGATTCCCGGCCGAGGTCGGGGAGCCGGATCGGCGTGACTACGCCGAGACGCAGTTGATTATCTTCAGCGAGCGCATCAAAGGAACGGGGGCGGGGTACCTGCAGCAGATGTTTGGTATCCCCGATAGTCAGGTGGTGCATCAGCCGGGTGGGTCCTCGACGTATGGCTTTCGCTTGGTCGTAGGCACCGACTATGAGACCTGTCCGGATCTGTAGCATCTGAATCGTCTCTTAGGGACGAGGAGTTCTGGTCTCATGCCAGCGCACGGGGGGCGTGCTGGGATGCTTCAGATACCTACTCTTGCCTGCTACGGAACCAAACCTCCCCATACTTGACACGGCGATAAGCCTGCCCTCGGGACCACGCAGTGCTTCTATTCCCTCTTGTGAAGTTGTTCAAAGATAACTCCCCCGCTTTGCCTGCAAAGCGCCTTTGCCTGCAAAGCCTTAGCAGTCATATGACGCTAGATATGACCTTTCTGGCACAGTGGGCTTGATGCGGGAAGCTGGCGAGGTGACAACTTCTCTGTCTTGGGCTATAATACTGTCCATCTGTGAGAAGGAGGGAAAAACCCATGCCCCACTATCAGCGACCGACTGGAACGCTGGACACCTTGCCGGAAGACCAACACTACTGGGATTACGTACGCTCTCGGGCACGGCACTTGGCGGAGCTTGCTGGCTTCGAGCGCATCGATGTGCCCGTCTTCGAGTCGACCCAACTGTTCGCCCGGGGCATCGGTGCCGGGACCGACGTGGTGGACAAGGAGATGTATACGTTCACCGACAAAGGGGGCAGCCAACTGACGCTGCGGCCGGAGTTCACCGCCGGGGTGGTGCGGGCCTACATCGAAAACGGGATGCACGTGCGCCCTCAGCCATTGAAGCTCTACTCCTGGGGCCCCACTTTCCGCTACGATCGGCCCCAGGCGGGCCGATACCGCCAGTTCACCCAGTTGAACATCGAGATCCTGGGCGAAGAGGACCCCGCCGCCGACGTAGAGGTGATGGCTTTGGTCTGGGATTTGTATGCCGGCCTGGGCTTCCGCGATCTAGGGTTTCAGCTCAATTCGACCGGGTGCCCGCGCTGCCGGCCGAAGTATGTGGGGGTGCTGAAATCATATTATGCCGATCATATGGATGTGATCTGCGATGACTGCAAGCGACGCTTGGAGCGCAGCCCGCTACGCGTGCTCGATTGCAAGGCTGAGCAGTGCCAGGCGGTTATTGCCGGTGCTCCGCACTTCCTCGATCATTTGTGCGAGGAGTGTGAGATGCATTTCGCTACACTGCGTGAGTATCTGGACCTGCTAGGGCGGCGCTATACGATCAACCACCGGCTGGTGCGTGGGCTTGACTACTACACCAAGACGGTGTTTGAAGTCTGGGCGGCCGGGATCGGCGCGCAGGCGGCTGTCTGTGGCGGGGGGCGGTACGACGGTCTGGCCGAACTCCTGGGCGGCCCGCCGACTCCTGGTGTTGGGGTCGCTGTGGGAATTGAGCGCATTATTCTGGTGATGAAGGATCTGGAGGTTGAAGTGCCACCTCTGCCAGGCCTGGCTGTATACCTGGCTCACTTGGGGCAGCGTGCCAAGCGGGAGGAACTTCGATTGTTGGACGCGTTGCGCCGGGCGGGCGTTGCAGCGTGGATCGCTTTGGGCGAGCGCGGGCTCAGGAGCCAGCTTCGTGAGGCCGGCAAGCGTGGCGCACGTTACGCCGTCATCGTTGGCGAGGATGAGCTGGCGGCCGGTGTCGCGACGGTGCGGGATATGCAGGCCGGGGAACAGATGGACGTGGAGTTGGCTGAGCTGGTGGAGTGGCTCAAGGCGCGGGTGTGAAGTCTGGTGTGAGGAGAATAAACTGACGTGAATACGATTGGCGTTCTCTACAACACCCAGGTGGCTCGTGCCCAATCCCTGGCCGCGGAAATAGCTGCCTGGATCGAACAGCGAGATCGGAAAGCGCCAATGTGCACGACTACCGATGCCCAGTGTGCATTGCCCTGGCAGGAAACCGATCTGCTGGTGACGCTGGGTGGCGACGGCTCAATTCTCCGGGTGGCGCACGCAGCGGCTCCCTTCGGCACCCCGATTTTGGGGGTCAACCTGGGGAGGGTGGGTTTCCTCACCGAAGCTGACCCGGCGACGTGGCGGGACGTCCTGTCCCGGGCGTTGATCGGCGACTATTGGGTCGAGGAGCGCATGATGCTCCAGGTGACGGCTCGTCGAGGTAGCGAGGTACTGGGCAGGGGAGATGCCTTGAACGATGTGGTAGTGGGGCGTGGTGCACGGGCATGCGTTGTGTACCTGCGAACGGAGGTGGACGGGGGCGATCTGGCCACGTACGTTGCCGATGGTCTCATCGTCGCTACGCCGACGGGCAGCACTGCCTACGCGTTGGCGGCCGGAGGGCCGGTCCTTCCGCCCCAACTGCGCAATATTCTCCTGGTGCCGGTTGCTCCACATTTGAGTATGGCTCGGCCCATTGTCCTTTCGGAGGGCGTCAAAGTGCGGGTTACCGTCACTGGTGGCCGGCCGGCGGTGTTGACCTTGGATGGGGAGTTGCAGGCCGATTTGGTGAACGGAGATGAGGTGGTGGTGGATGCCAGCCCACACGTGGCGCGCTTCGCCCGCGTGCAGGAGCGGACGTACTTCTACAAAACACTGGTGGCGCGTCTGATACCACGGAAGCAAATCCCCAATCCTGAACCATAGAACCCTGGAGCTGAAACTGGAGTCGAAAGTATGAGCGAACCAATGCATTGCGTCAATCACCCTGACGTTGAGACCTACCTGCGCTGTAACAAATGCGGTCGGCCCATCTGCACCAAGTGCGCGGTGTTGACCCCTGTGGGCTACCGCTGCAAAGACTGTGTCCGAGCCCAGCAGCGGGTCTTCTATGCAGGTTTCCGCCCCACTTACTACCTGGTCGCTGCTGTTGTCGCGCTGCCTTTGGCCCTGGTGGCAGGCTGGCTCGTCCCTAGCCTGGGATGGTTCGCCGTCGTTCTGGGGCCACTGGCCGGTGTGGGCATCGCCGAGGTGGTACGCTGGGCGATTCGGGGCCAGCGCGGCGAATACGTCTGGTTGGTTGTGTGCGGTTGTATCATTGTGGGCGCGTTGCCTCAGTTGGTGTTGTCGCTGCTCTCCCTCTTCACATTCGCGTTCAACTCAGCGGGTGGGCTGATCTACACGGGTGGTCTGATGAGATTGGTTTGGACAGTCGTCTACCTGGTGGCGGCGACGGGTGCAGCCTACGCACGGGTGCGCCCCGGGCGCCGGGTGTAGGGTTTTCTGCCCCCGGACATTTCCATTATTGGAGTAGGTTGTCTTACTTGGATCGTTATTGGGTCGGGAGGTAGGACGTGCTGGCCGAACTGCGCATCCGAGATTTTGCCATCATTGATGAGTTACAGTGGAGCTTTGCGCCAGGTTTCTCGGTGCTGACTGGCGAGACCGGTGCAGGCAAGTCCATCGTCATCGACGCAGTCGAACTGGTGCTGGGTGGGCGAGCTGACAGCACTGCCGTGCGCGCCGGTGCCGATCATGCCATTGTCGAAGCCACGTTCAGGCTGGGACCGGCGCAGCGGGTAGCGATCGATCCTGTACTGGAGAGGGAAGGGCTGGAAGGAGATGACCCAGATCTTCTTCTCCTGGGACGCGAGGTGCGGCTCAGCGGGCGCAGCGTCTCCCGCGTCAACGGGCGGTCTGTGACGTTGTCCCTCTTGCGAGAGGTGGCAGAGGGGTTGGTGGCCATCCATGGCCAGAGTGAGCATCTGTCGCTGTTGCGTGTACGTGCACACGCGGACCTCCTGGACCGGTATGCCGAGCTGGAGGTGGCGCGATCAGAAGTAGCTGAACTGGTGCGACAGGTGCGGGCGGTGCAACGGGAGCTGGCAGACCTGGTGCGCAGTGAGAAAGAACTGACACACCGGGCCGACCTGTTGCGATTCCAGATTGGTGAGATAGAAGCTGCTGTTCTTCAGCCCAAGGAAGAGGATGAGTTGCTCGAGGAGCGGCTGCGGCTGGCCAACGCCGAGCAACTGGCCACGTTGGCGGGTGATGCGCTCCGCGTGCTTGAGCAGGGCGAAGGGCGAACCCTGGCGGTCTCGGATCTATTGGGCACTGCGCTGCGTGCGCTGGAGGGATTGGCCCAGCTTGACCCGGGCCTGGAACCGCAGTTGCGTACCGCCGAGAGTGTCAACTATCAGGTCGAGGATCTGATTGTCGGCCTGCGTGACTATCAAGAGCAGATCGAGTACAACCCACGGCGACTGCAGAACGTGGAAGACCGGCTGGCGCTGATCCGGCGGCTGGAGCGCAAATATGGCCCGAAGATCCCCGACGTGCTGACCTACGCCGAGAAGGCGGTGGATGAGCTCGATATGATCACCCACAACGAAGAGCACATCGCTGAGTTGCGAGCAACAGAAGAGCGGCTGCTGGCGAGACTGGGCCAATTGGCGTTGGAGCTCTCGCTGTGCCGGCGTGAGGCTGCGCAGCGTTTGGCGGCAGGAATCGAGGAAGAGCTTCGCGACTTGCGCATGGAGGGCGCGCGCTTTGGGGTAGACCTCCAGTGGCATGAGAGCCCAGAGGGAGTTCCGCTACCCGAGCCCATATCAAGTCCCAGGGTTCTGGTCTCAAGTTCAGGTCTGGACCAGTCCGAGACCTGGAACCTGGAACCTGGAACGATCCCCCGATTGGCCTTTGATGCCTCTGGTATTGACCACGTCGAGTTCCTCGTCTCTCCCAATCCCGGCGAACCTCTGAAGCCACTGGCGAAGATTGCCTCCGGCGGTGAGACGTCCCGGCTGATGTTGGCACTCAAGACGGTACTCGCTCGTGCCGATGAAACCCCAACGCTGATTTTTGACGAAATCGATCAGGGCATCGGCGGGCGCGTGGGTGCGACGGTCGGTGAAAAACTGTGGAGTTTAGTGGCCGGAGCTGGGCCGGCTGGTCTGAGACATCAGGTGCTGTGTGTAACCCACCTGCCGCAGTTGGCCGGTTTTGGGGATAAGCACTTCCGCGTTGAGAAGCACGTGGAGAGGACGGCGGAGGGCGAGCGCACCGTCACCCGTGTCCGCAATCTGGAGAGAAGAGCGCGCATTGAAGAGCTGGCACAGATGCTTGGCGCCAGCGGTGAGGCAGCCTATCGCAGCGCGGAGGAGATTCTGGAGCAGGTCGAAAGCCGCAAGTCGCTGTACGAGGGAAATAAGAACCGGGAAACGTGATTCCTCGCAAACTCTCACTGACCAACTTCATGTGTTATCGCCTGGCAGCACTGGACTTCGCTGGCATCCGGGTTGCGTGCCTGGCCGGCGAAAACGGCGCCGGCAAGTCTGCGTTGCTTGACGCCATCACTTGGGCGCTGTGGGGTAAATCCCGGGCGAAGCGAGACGATGAGCTGATCCACCTGGGCGAGGATGAGATGGCGGTCGAACTCACGTTTGGGTTAGGCGACGTCGTATACCGGGTACTGCGGAGGCGGAAGGCTGGTAAGCCGGGCAAACCAGGCAAGCGCAGCAGACCCGGCAGTTCCTTGCTCGACTTCCAGGTCCGGGATGGTGAGCGGTGGCGCTCCATCTCTGAGGCTAGCATCCGTGCCACGCAGGCGAAGATCGAGCGTCTCCTCCGCCTGGATTATGAAACGTTTGTCAACTCTGCCTTCCTTCGCCAGGGCCGCGCCGACGAGTTCACAGTCAAGACGCCAGCCGAGCGGAAGCGTGTACTGGGAGATATACTGGGGCTCGATCGCTGGACGGCCTACGAGGAGCGAACCAAGGAACGACTGCGAGGGATTCAGGCCGAGGCCGAGGTAATTCACCTGCGACTTGATGAGATTGAGGCCGAGCTCGGCCGGCAATCTGAGTACGAGCAAGCGCTTCAGGCAGCCAAGGTGGCAGTGGCGGAACTAGGCGCAGCATATCAGGAAGCCCAGGCGGCCTATCGTGAGATTGAGGTGGCGCGTACGGAGCTTCGGCACGTCGAGGCACAGGTGGTTGAGCAGGCCGAGCGAATTGCCGGAGTGGAGCGGGAGCTCGAGGGTCTTTCGGAGGAGCGGGTGCGGCGGGAGCAGCGGATGGCGGAGTACGAAAGTCTGCTGGCCCAGGCAGGGGAGATTGAGGCCGGCTATGCAGCCTATCAGCAGGCGGTTGAGCGGGAACGGGATCTGGGAGCTAAGCTGCGACAATCGGTGGAGCTGAATGAGCGTCGCACGGCGTTGGAGTTGCAACTGTCAGAAGCGCGGCACCGTCTTGAGGCGGAGCGAGCAATCATCGCTCAGAGAGTTTCTGAACTGGGGAGTCGCTTGCTTGACGATTCTTTGTTGGGCGAGCACGAGGAGATTCAGGCGCAGCTCGCTCACCTGGCGCAGTTATTGGAGAGCCGGGAGGCTGCCCGGGAGGATCTGGCGCGTATCGCTGAGGATCAAGCGGGGTTGCGTGCCCGCAACGAGGCGTTGCGGGCGGAGATGGACGCACTCAAGGAGAAGATCACCCTTCTGGAGCGAGCTGGAGCTGAGTGTCCTCTCTGCGCCCAGCCGCTCACCGACGATCATCGGCTGCGACTGCTCGATGAGTTCCAGGCCGAGGGGAAGGCCAGGGGATTGGCGTACCGCGCCAACTTGGCCACGGCGCAAGAGCTGGCTGACCGGGCACGGGCGTTGGAAGGCCAAATCGTCGAGAGCGACCAACTGCTGCGCGATTTGCCCGCGTTGCAGAGACAGGAGGCAGCGTTGGCCGAGCGTGTCGACCAGGGCCGGCAGGCAGCGGTGGCTATGGAGGAGGTTCAGGCAGATCTGTCTGCGTTGAAGCAAAGGCTGGTGATGGAAGACTACGCTCCCCAGGTGCGGGCCGAACTGGCGCAGCTATTGGAACAAGCGATAGAGCTCGGCTACGATGCGGAAGCCCACGAGGCGGCCAGGCATGCAGTAGGCAGAGGCCAGATCTTTGCGGAGCGCAAGGCACACTTGAGCGCCGCACAGGCGGGGTTGAAGGAGGAGCAAACGGCGCTTCGAGGAGTGGAGGAGTCTGAAAAGCGTTGTCGGGCACAGATCGCGACGGAACGGGACCGCCAGGAGCAATTGAAAACCAGGGCCGAGGCGCTTCAACAGCGGCTTAAGGATGCAGCGGTGGTTGAGGCAGAGCTGCAGCGTGTGCGCGGTGAGGAGGCCGCTGCTCGCCAACGCCTGGGCGCAGCGCAGCAGCGGCTGGAGGCCTGTAAGGCCCTCGATCGGCAACGGGCGGACAAGCTTAGGCGACAGGATGCGCTGGCGACCGAAAAATCGATCTACGATGACCTGCGGACCGCCTTTGGCGTCCGGGGTGTTCCTGCCATGATCATCGAGGCGTCAGTGCCAGAGATCGAGGCGGAGGCCAACCGGCTCTTGGCGCGGATGACGGGGGGGCGTATGCACCTGCGCTTTGATACCCAACGGGAGACCCAGGCAGGCGAGGTGCGGGAGACGCTGGAGATCAATATTGCTGACGAACTGGGGACGCGGGAGTACTCCCTCTATTCAGGAGGAGAGGCGTTCCGGGTCAATTTTGCCGTGCGTGTTGCGCTCTCCAAAATCCTGGCACGTCGATCTGGCGCGCAGTTGCAGACGCTGGTGATCGACGAGGGATTCGGCACGCAGGACGCACAAGGCCGCGAGCGGCTGATCGAGGTGATCAACGCCGTTCGGGACGACTTCGCGCGTGTGTTGGTGATCACACACATTGACGAACTGAAGGATGTATTCCCTGCGCGTATTGAGGTGGCCAAGACGCCGGATGGTTCGGTAGTGGAGGTGGTGTAGCTACTCCTTGTTGCCTGTCCGGACTATGCACGCCGCCGTCGTTCTGCCCGGCGCGTCTGCCACGTGGTGTGGAAATCGTCGAGTTGGCGGGAAAGCGCCATCCAATCTTCGACCAGAAAGACGAAGCCCACGCCATCGGGAGGCAGGAGGTAAGGGCTAAACCAAAGGCGCAACCACGTTCTCGACAGCGGATACTTGGAGAGATCGACCACCAGCGCGGTCCTTCTCCAGTAGGGGCGCAGCCAGCGTCGACGGGCCTTTTTCTCGGCGGTCGGGTCGAATATTTGGGAAAAGGTTTGGGGCCGTACTCCCTTGATACGACTGTAGGAGACTACGAGAGGATACAGCGGGGTTTGAATCCTCAGGTGGTTGGGTGTGCACTGTACCCAGGCCAGGCGTCGGGCCAGATAGATGTACGCCAGGACGATGAGGGCGACTGCTGCTGGAACGAGGGACAAGGGGCGGAATGGCGCATATATGACCGAGATGCGGGGCGTATACCACCATAGCGCGATGGAGGCTGGCACGATGAATACACAGGGCCAGGCCCATCGTTGCCACATACGCTCGTATATCAGCAGGCGAAAGCGTTTTCCGCTGCGCCGTCGTCTGGCCACATTGTCCCTCGTTCAGTAGATAGGTGAGCTTCGTCAGTCATTGTGAGCCGCCAGTTGCCGGTCTTTTTCACTCGTTGTGAGTAGTATACCATTCGCCAAAGAGATGGACAAGTGCCGGAGTCCTTGGACTTCAAAATACATCCGCATCACGTGCACGTTGGGCATCGATTGTTGGCTCACTTCGAAAACTGTCTTACCAACGGTTGACTTGCACGCCAATAGAAGGTATAATCAGCACTTGGAAAAGCGCTTGCGAGGATTAGGACACACGATACGTGTTCCAAGCGGGGATACGTGGCGGGCTTCGACGTTGCATGCCTGCGATTTTCCTTATTGTAGTGGAGGTGGTTATGGCGCTGAAGGGAAACTTGCGAGATTTCAGCACAGCGCAGTTACTCAACCTGATCAATCTGGCACACAAGACAGGCACACTGACGATCGGCACGGGTGAGACACAGGCCCGTTTGTGTTTCAAGGAAGGTAAGCTTGTCTATGCGACGCGGGATGGGCAGGGTGATAACCTGGCTGCAATGCTTCAACGGGCTGGCAAAATCTCGGAAGAACAGGCTCGTGCAATTCAGGCCCAGACCGACGTGAAGAGCGACAAGGAACTGGGCCTGATGTTGATCAATGCGGGTTGTGTAAACCAGGAAGACATTGTGACGAGCGTCCGTACCCATATTTTGAGCAACGTCTATCCGCTTTTCACTTGTACGGACGGAACTTTCCACTTCGAGTCGAACGTTCTGCCGTTCGGGAATCGGATCACCATTCCTATTGACCTGGAAAACGTGATTATGGAGGGCAGTCGTCGCATGCAGGAGTGGGAGCAATTGCAGGAACAACTGCCCAACCTGGATGTGGCGCTTAGGTTTGCGAAGCGTCCCGAAGCACGACTACGTGACGTCAGCCTCAGTGTCGAGGAGTGGCGCGTGGTTTCCTTCATCAACCCGCGCAATACTGTCCGCCAGATTGCCCAGTATAACAACATGAGTGATTTCCAGATCAGGAAAATAGTATACGCCCTGTTGCAGGCGGGGCTGGTGGAGTTGGTCAAGTCAGATCGAGAAGCCGTATCCGCACCGTCTGGAGCAGCGGCTCCAGCTCCTGTGGCTATGCGCCGCCCGGCTGTCAAGCGTGGCGTGGTCGAGCGATTGATTGGCTTCTTTCAGAGACGATAGACAGAGAAGTTAACAATGCAGACTGTCAAAATAGTGGTCACCGGTCCCTTTTCGGCGGGCAAAACCCAGTTCATACAGACAATTAGTGAGATCGATGTTGTTGCAACAGAGAGGAAGATCTCGCGTGCAGAGGAGCGTGTCAAGGACCAAACCACGGTAGCGATGGACTTCGGGCGCATCACTGTGGATGAGGGCCTCGTCCTCTATATGTTTGGCACTCCTGGTCAACGACGCTTCGACTTCATGTGGGAGATTCTTGCTGAGGGTATGCTTGGCTTCGTCGTTCTCCTCGACAGTGTGCGGCCGGAGACGTTCCGGGAGGCGCGAAGTATCCTCGACACCTTTAGTTCCTACGCAGCCGTGCCTTATGTCGTTGCTGCCAATAAACAGGATCTGGAGGATGCCTGGCCGGCTGAGGATTTGCGTATCGCTCTTCGCATCCCGGAAGAAGTCAAGGTGGTGCCTTGCGTGGCGGTGGATCGAGAAAGCGTTCAAAACGTTGTGCTGGAACTCCTGTTCTCGGTTCTCGAAATGCTGGATGCAGATGAAGGGCTTTAAGATCACTGGGTGATGGCGGGACATCTTCTGTTGCCTGAACCTGGTGTTGTGTCGAGGTGATGCCAATTCTGTCTTGGTGTTTATGATCGACGTGTTGCTGGCGGTCGAACTCCGCGGGATGTGGGTTCGACCGTCGTCTACATCAGGGACCGTAACCTCTCTTTAACGAAACTGCAATGGTTTCTAAATTTTCCTCATACGCTTTTGTGATATAGTTAACATGGTGCGGTCTTTGTGCCTGTGTGCGGTGGATCAAAGTACGACTGATCATCGCTGCGACTTTCGGGCTTCCGAGTGTGGTATATCTATGAGTTCTATTGTTACTGACCGGGGTTTAGTGCACTACGAGTCCTATGGACGCGGCCGGCCCGTGGTCTTGCTGCACGGGTGGTTGGAGTCGTGGGATCATTGGCTGAGGACGATGGAATGGCTGGGCCGGAGTTGTAAGGCATACGCACTGGATTTCTGGGGATTTGGCGATTCAGGGAAGCAAGGCGGCTTCACGGTTAGGGACTATATCGAGATGGTGAATCAGTTCATGGAGCGGCTGGGAATCAAACAGGCACCCATCATCGGTCATTCTATGGGGGGCACTGTTTCTCTCGGTCTGGCACTTGAACACCCTGAGCGCGTCGAGAAAGTGGCAGTGGTGGGGTCTCCCATTGTAGGCGATGGGTTGGCGCTCTTTCTGAAGTTTGCGGCCAAACGTTCGCTGGCCAGTCTGGCCTACAAGGTGCCGCACGTCCTCCCGTTGGGCGTCAGGATTCTGAGTCCGCTACTGGCGCGGGATTGGAGAACCTGGTATGGTATGTTCGCGCGTGATCTTTCGCGCACTACCCTGGAGTCTTTTCACTATAGCATTGCTTCGCTGCGCGAAACGGACTTGCGATCGCGGTTGAAGGATCTTGATGTGCCGGCGCTGGGTGTCTATGGCCAGGGGGACCGCATCGTGGATCCCAGGCAAGGTGAAGTGTTGGCACAGTGTACATCCCTGGCTGAGATAAGTTACTTCGAACATTCAGGTCACTTCCCGATGTTGGACGAACCCCAGCGATTTCACGAAACGCTGTGTGATTTCCTGGGTTGCCCGTGTGGCCTCCAGTCGGGGGAACAGGGTGAGTCTGGGTGAGTGTCAGTGCATCAACAGAGCAGGGGGTAGGCGTTCGTATGATGGCTGGATCAGTACCGTCGGCTGCGGGATCGTCACAGTATTTCTACCCCAACAAGATGGGTCGGATTGTGTTCTTGGCGTTGGAGGAAGTGATGGGCCGCAACGGGGTAAACGCGGTCCTGAACCTGGCCCGTCTCCATCACCGCATTGGCAACTATCCGCCGAATGATTTTGCGAAAGAGTTTGCCTTTGACGAGTTGGCCCAATTGCTCCAGGCGCTGGACGAGATGTATGGGCCGCGTGGCGGACGTGGCCTCGCGCGGCGGGCTGGTCACTCTTGTTTCAGACTCGGGATCCAGGACTTTGGCCCGATGTTGGGGATTGCAGACCTGACTTTTCGTATTCTGCCTTTGAGTATGAAACTCAAGATCGGCTTTGAGGTGCTGGCTCAAACGTTGAATAAGTTCACCGACCAGCTCGTGCGGTTGGGGGAGGACGAACAGTATTTTCAGTGGATCATGGAGCGCTGTGGCGTCTGTTGGGGGCGTAAGAGTGCTCTGCCTTGCTGTCATCTGTTCGTGGGCATTCTGGAGGAAGGCCTGTATTGGGTGAGCGGTGGCAAGAACTTCTACGTCGAGGAGGTATCGTGCATTGCTGCCGGGGACCCAACGTGTACGATTCTGATTAGCAGACGTCCGCTGGACTGAGTGAGGAGATGCGCAAGATAATTCTGCTGGATCGGCGTAAGATATTCCCGTTTAACGAGCCCGCACGAAAATTGCGCGTGCTCAATAAGCCGCTCTGGCTCTATCAGCGGGACGTCTTGGCACCCTATGCGACAGAGGAGCGGGAGGTCGAGGCTCTGACTGATATCGACTCCCAGCAGGTGGAGACGCTGGTATATCGGGATAATTTGTTTTTTGATCAGTTTTTCATCGACGAGTTCATTCAAAGGGCTCGGGACTCGGGTGAAGCCTGTCGGGTTGCCTTCGCCTTGGACGATCGTGCAATTTCAGCCCATGCCATTTATCTGCAGCGGGGTATCCGTCGGAAAGGGGACTTCTACACCGCCGACATGTGGTATTTCCCAGATGGCTTCAAGCCGATGGCGACCCCTCTTTTGATGGACACCCAACCACATGAGATGGGGTACTATCATGTCCCAACCCACATGTCCAATTCCAGAGGAGACCTCGTGTACCAGGTGCCCACAAAGGCGTTTTGTTCCATCGAGCACTGGGTTCATACCATCACGGCTAACGTCGTCTTTGGAGTGTACGCACAGGCAGCGCGGCAGGATCGCGCGCTTGAGTCCAATATCGGCAAGCAATTGAAGGTATTGTGGCGCGCGATGCTGGAACGCAAGCAAGTTCTTTCTTCGTCCAAGTTGGTGCACGTAGGTCGCAACTGTAGCATCGATCCGACTGCAATTATCAAGGGGCCGACCTACATCGGGGACAACGTCAGCATTGGCCCTGGCGCTGTCATAGATGTCTCAGTCATTGGAGACAACGTGAACATCATGACCGGCGGTCAGGTTATGCTCAGTGTTGTTTCAGATCGCTGTTTTCTCCCATTTCGAGCGGCACTCTTCATGAGTGTAATGATGGAAGACTCGATGGTGGCGCAGAACACGTGTTTGCAGTTCTGTAGTATTGGCCGCAGCACGTTCATCGGTGCAGGCAACACCTTCACTGACTTCAATCTGGTGCCTAAACCGATCCATGCGGTGCAAGGAGAAGAACTGTCGGACACAGGGATGCCCGTGTTGGGCGGTTGTGTGGGCCACAACTGCTTCATAGGCTCGGGTATGGTCGTGTATCCAGCGCGCGCTATCGAGTCGGACGTCGTGCTGTTCGCTTCCCCTGAGAGGCGAGTCATTAGTCGAACGGTGTATTTCAAGGACAGCGATCATACTGCCATCAAGGACGGAAAGGCCTTGCACATCAGGCAGTATGAGCGTTAATGTTGGGCGACCACATGGATACCTTCGCTCTTGTTATACATCCACTTGATCCCAAACAGGACGTGGCGCGCAAGTATCCCTTGCTGGCGAATTTGTTGTCCCCTCATCTGATTCATTTCTTATCTCGTTTCTGGCCTCCGGTCAACCTTTCGCGCATTACCGGGGTGCGTTCTCAGGCAACGGGGAAGGAGGCCGAAGGATGGTTGCTGGCCTGTCCTTTCACTGCCCGGCGGATGTTGCAAATGTCGCCTCAGGTGGCATACAGAAAGATCGAGCAGACGGGCCGAATGGCGCAGCGGTTGGGCGCTCGTATTTTGGGGCTGCTGGCCTTCACGTCCATAGTTGGTGATGGTGGAGTGACGATCGACCGGCGCCTCGGTATTCCTGTCACTACGGGCCGCAGCCTCACCGTGGCTGTTGCTGTCGAGGCACTGACTGAGGCGGTACGCTCCCGGGGCATTCCACCGGAGTCATCTGTCGCGGCTGTGGTCGGGGCCACGGGGAATATTGGCTCGGCGTGTGCCCAGTTGCTTGCTCCAATGGTTGCTGAACTGGTGTTAGTTGGCCGCCGAGAGTCGCGCCTGGCGGAGGTTCGGGCAAGTGTCCGCGCGGCTGGAGCACGCACTGTGAGGATCTCAACGCGTGTTGAAGACATACGCAGCGCTAGCTTGGTGCTGAGCGCTACAAACGCCACACGACCGGTCATCGAGCCGGAATATCTCAAGAAAGGTGCAGTCGTGTGCGATGTGGCCCGGCCACTGGACGTGTCGCCGCGGATAGCTCAGGAGCGAGATGATGTGGGCCTTATTGAGGGGGGTGTGCTGGATGTGCCTGGCTCGGCGGATTTTGGCTTTGACTTCGGCCTTCCTCCAGGCAAGGCATACGCCTGCATGGCTGAGACAATGGTGCTGGCGTTGGAGGGGCGGTACAAAAGTTTCTCGATAGGTAAGAACGTTCGACTTGATCAGGTGCGCGAAATTGCGCAACTGGCACGTAAGCACGGTTTCAAGGTGTCAGCTAAAAGTTGACAGAAGGAGGGAACATGTCCCCAGGCAGAATGATGATCGTCGAGGATGATCCTGACATCTCCAATATGCTGCGTATATACTTCCAATCGCAGGGCTACGATGTGGCAGTGGCCCAGCGCGGTGAGGATGCTTTGGAGATGTGTCGGCAGCAACTGCCTCATATTATCGTGCTAGATATTATGTTACCCGATATGGATGGCTACGACGTCTGCCGCGAGTTGCGGGGCAACCTGCGTACCAGTCACATTCCAATCGTTTTTCTGACTCAGAAGGACGAGCGTTCCGATAAGATTCATGGCCTTGAGCTTGGCGCGGATGATTACATCACCAAGCCCTTCGATTTGGAGGAGCTCAAGCTGCGGGTCAAGAACGCTATGGCGCGAGCTCAGTATGAAAGCTTGACCAATCCCACGACTGGTCTCCCCAGCGGCAGGTTGATTGAGGACCAGTTGCGGCAACTGATGCGGCGTGATGATTGGGGGATCGTCTATCTGGGCATTCGAGGGTTCAGCACGTTCGGGGAGGTGTACGGCTTCGTGGCTGGCGAGGAGGTGTTGCGCTTCGCCGCTATGGTTCTGGGGAAAGCCGTGGATGCTGTGGGAACGCCCAATGATTTCATCGGACACATTGGTGGTGATGATTTCATCATCATTACTGCGAAGGACATGATGGGGACCATTGTGGAAGATCTCCAGCGGCGTTTCAATGCCGACGTTGGAGCGCACTATGACTGGGCGACGCGCCAGCGTGGGTACCTGACCATATCTGACGATGAGGGCAATGAGACCAAGGTCGATCTGATGAGCTTCTCTGTTGGCCTGGTGACGGCCAAAGATGGCCCATTTGCTGACATTCGGGAGATCACTGAAGTAGCCGCCAGTGCGCGGCGCTAGGTTGATTCCTTGTCCTTGCCCTTTTTCGATCCCCACCAGAGCAGAAGTGGCATTTCTGCTCATCACCAGGGGTATGACAACCAAGCCTGGCGAGAGGTGTTCCGGGCGTCCTGCAGTGTTGGGTCCTTCGCTCTGAATGATGGAGTCTGTCTTAGGGTCACGATGCGGGGTTGTAAGTGGGTGAGCGCTGGGTTTGATGGAGTCGAACGTTGGGATTAATCGGACGGGTTCTGAACTATAGAACTGTGGTTGCGCAAGCAGGGGTACAGCGGCTTGGATGGCTACGCCTGGTCGTTGCAGGAGGTGCAGCGGCATTGGTGTTTCGCCTGGCCGTCTGGGGTATGATCGTGATCCCCGAGTGGGCAGGCCTTCTGCGCTGTCTGGTCCTCCTGCAAGCGGGCCTGGCTGCCTGTTTGTTCACCCGGCGGGCGACATCTATGATTGCCGTTGGCGCGTTTTCGATCGCACTGCTCATTCTTGCGCACACACTCTTCAGTGACGATTTGTGGGCTCGCGAGGTAGAAAGTCTGTTTACCAGCGGTGTGTTCTTTCCATTTGCTATGCTGGCCATCCAGGGGGAGGGGGAGAAAAGACTGGATACGGGAGCGTCCCCTCAGAGACCGGGGAATGAATTGGGGAACTGTGATGGGGATACTGTGCCGGACAGGCTAGACTTGAATTCAACGCTGGACGCGATTCTGTCTAGCACCCGCCAAGTTGTTCCCTATGACATTGCGGAGATCACACTCTGGGATGATGAGCAGCAATGCTGTGTTACGCAGGGTTGGGGTGGGGACCAGGCCTATGCCTGGGAGTCAGGAGGGACCTACTGTCCTGATGAGGGATACACAGGTTGGATTGTCCGCCACCGGCGGTCGCTCTTTATCCCTGACGTTCGGGACAGACACGACGTGCGTCCCAAGTTGGATGCGGCGGAGTACCCCTTCCGATCGTACGTCGGCATCCCGTTGCAGATTCGAGGCCGCTTTGTCGGCACATTTGAATTGGTCAGCTACCAAGAGAACGCCTGGTCGAAGCGTGATTTGGAGGTGCTGCAGGCCCTCGTCAGCCAAACAGCAGTCGCAGTTGAGAATGCCCATCTCTATGAGGAAACACGGCGTCGAGAGGAGCGGCAGGCGGGGTTGGCCCGTATTGCTGCACTTGCCGGGTCGACGTTGGACTTGGATGAATTATTGGACCGGGTGATGGACGAGACGATTCGGCTGCTGGACGCGGAGAAAGGCGTGCTCTTGTTGTATGACGGGGAGCAGGCTGCTCTTGTAGCGCGCTACCTGTCATCTGCCGGCGCGGACCGCCAGGCAGTGGAGACGTTCAAGGTGCCCACCAGCGCCGAGGGATTTGAGCAGTCGATCTTCTCCCGCGGCGGGAGCTATTTCTGTAACGATGTTGAGCGTGACCCCAACATTATCCCGGCTTATCGCCCGCACATTCGCGCGCTCGGCATCGAGAACTTCGCCGGTGTGGCCTTACGTCTAAAGGATCGCAGCATTGGTGAACTCTATCTGGGGGACCGCAGAGAGGGATTCGGGCGTGAAGAGGTACGGGTTCTGAAGGCTGTCACCGGTTATTTCGCCAGTGCTATCGAGAACAGCCGCCTGTATGAGGAGATGCGTCTCCGGGTGTCTGAGCTGGCCTCGCTCACGGCAATCTCGGCCACTGTCAGCGAGTCTCTTGAATTGGACCGGGTGCTGCAGGCGATCGCCTCCGCGGCGCTGGAGTTGGTGGGCTGCCAATACTCATCTATTTTCGTGTTGGATGAGGCTCAGCAGGTGCTGCGGTTGGCGATGACTCAGGGATTGAGCGATGCGTATGTTTCTCAATCGCACGTGCTCACGTTGGAGCCTGAAGGCCGTGCACACGCCGTCGTGACTCGGGAACCGTTGCTCATCTCGGACTTGCAGGCTGAAGAGCGTCTGTTGGCCTATGCCCCTTTGTCGGTCCAAGAGGGGTTTCGTGCCTTTGCTGATCTTCCACTCAAGCGGGCCGACCGTGTGATCGGGATGCTCTCGGCTATGTTTGTCGAGCCGCATACGTTTTCCAATTCAGAGGTCGAGTTGCTGGCCGCGCTGGCTGATCAAGCAGCAGTTGCGATTGACAACGCTCGGCTCTATGCACAGACAGATGAGGAACTTCGGCAAAGAGTGGAGGCGTTGAGTGGCCTGCAACGTGTGAGCCGCGAGATCAATGCAACGCTCGATTCGGGGCATATTCTGCGCCTGGTGTTGGAGGAGGCAATGCGTCTGGCACAAGCGAATCGTGGCGCGCTCGTGCGGCGGGAATCCGCGGGTCAGCATCTGCGGCCAGAGGTCTGTGCGAATTATTCAGAAGCGGAGGAAGCACGCATCCACGCCGTGCTTCGGTCGCCGGAGGAACATCCCCTCCTGGCCGAGATGTTGCATACCAGCGAGACGCGGGTCGTCGCGGATGTGATGGCCGAGGGGGACGGGGGTGACTTCTGGTCGGAGAGTCGCTCGGTGCTCATTACCCCGATCTACTACAAGGAGGCCCTGGCAGGCCTGATTCTGTTGGAAAGTACCGAGAGAGATGCTTTTGATCGGCAGGTCGTTGAGTTCGTAGAGGGGTTGTCCGCCCAGGCTGCTATAGCGATTGGCAATGCACAACGATATCAGGAGCAGTTGGAACGCGGGGATTTGCTTCTTCGCCGGGCAGACCAACTGGCGAAGGTGCTAGGAGTCAGTCGAGCGCTTCGCTCGGATCGGCCTTTGGAGGAAATACTGGAGGAGATTGCGTATGCCATCCAGGAGAGTGTGGCGTTCGACCTGGTGTTGATCAGCGTCTTGGAGGGCGATCCCCTCGATCAGCACTGGGTGGCCGCCGCTGGTATTCCAATCGCTGAATTTGAACGCCTGAGGGAGGTAAGACAACCATGGTCTGCGGTGGACGGTTTGATGAGCGAGGAATTTCGTATCAGCCAGAGCTATTATGTTCCGGCTGAACGACGGAGCAACTTGCACGACTACGTGGACGTATGTATAGGGGATGTAGATGACGCTGAGCGCCAACCGGGGTGCTGGCATCCCCAGGATCTGTTGCTGGTACCACTCGCCGGACCCAGTGGGGGTTCGCAGGGCCTCTTGTCGGTGGGCCAGCCGCGCGACGGTCGCGTCCCTGATCTGGCCACTGTGGAAGTGCTGGAGATTTTTGCAGGACAGGCAGGGCTGGCTATCGAAAACGCCCGTTTGATCGAGGCGCTTCAGCTTCGCGCCGAGACGTTGGCGTTGTTCAACGAAGTCAGTCGTTCTGTCACGGCCCAGCTTGACCTGAACGAGGTCTTGCACATCGTGGCCGAGATGGCACCGCGACTGCTGGAATGCCATCGCAGCAGCATATTCCTCCTCGATACCGACAGCGGGCGATATGTGCCGAGGGTGGCCTATGGGTTCGCGCTTGAGCAAATCGAATCGCTCAACTTCGCGCCAGGCGAGGGGTTGGCGGGCGCAGTGGCCGAAAGCGGTATGCCTTTGGCAGTTGATGACGTGAGGAGTGATCCGCGCTTCGTCCCTGGTCCTGCGAGCCTTGAAATAGGCGCTACAGTCGTAGCTCCCCTGACGGCCGGTAACCAGGTCGTGGGTGTCATCTGTGTGGACCGTGAGGAGCCTCACAAATTCTCGGCGGTTGAGATTGCGACGCTTTCGGCCCTGGCCGATCAAGTAGCCGTGGCGGTGGAAAACGCTCGCCTGTTCGACCAGGTGCGCCGGTTCTCGCAGGAACTGGAGCAGCGCGTCGAGGAGCGCACCCAGGAACTGGCCGAGGCGATGAGCGACTTGACCCAAGAGCGCGACCGGGTCGAGACGCTCTATCGCATCACTTCCCAGCTTTCTGTTAGCTTGGATCTCGATCATGTCTTGAACCGGGCGCTGGAGTTGGTTGTAGACGCTGTTGGCGCTGAACATGCGGTTATCCTGATGCTGGAATCGGAGACTTCGGTAAGCCCTGATTTTGGTGACCTCTCACCGGATATCCGGTCTGGCGACTTAGTCGAGGCGCTCAACCAAGCCGTTGAGCCGTCAGGCAGGTTGATCTGTCGCGCTGCTCTGGGAATGGATTTCAAGGTGCCGCTTGGCGGCTGCCCCACTCGTTTCTCTCGGGGCGAGGGGTTGGCAGGTTGGGTGGTCGAACATCGCGAAGCGGCGATTGTGCCTGACCTTCTGCAAGACTCCCGTTGGGTCGAGCAGCGGGCGCAAGGGCAGAAATACCGGTCGGCTCTGGTTGTTCCTCTCGTGACTGGAGATGAGGTGCAGGGTGCGCTGCTTCTGTTCCATAGTCAGCCCTCCCAGTTCAACGAGAACCATTTGATCCTTGTGGAGACTGCTGCCATCCAGGTGGCCCACGCGATCAGTAACGCCGAGCTCTATGGCCTGATTACGGATCAGGCCGAGCGGCTGGGGACCATGCTCAAGGCCCGCCTGGTCGAGGCGGCCAAGAGTCAGGCTATCCTGGAGGGCGTTGCTGATGGGGTGATTGTAGCCGATGCCGATGGGCTGATTGTCTTGTTCAACGCGGCTGCAGAGCGTCTTCTGGAATTACCGCGTGAGAAGGCGTTGGGACGGCCGACCAACGAGATGCTGGGTTTGTATGGAGGCCAGGCCCGGGATTGGATGGAGACGTTGGCTAGGTGGACCAAGGAGCCTGAGTCCTATACTGCGGAGGAGTATCTGGCTGCCCGGTTGGAAATTGAGGACCGTATCATCAGTGCGCACCTGGCTCCGGTGCTTATGAGAGACGAGTTCTTGGGCACTGTCTCTGTCTTCCGTGACGTCACCGCCGAGGTGGAAGCTAAGCGTGCGAAAACGGAGTTCGTCTCTACAGTTTCGCACGAGCTGCGGACTCCGATGACCTCCGTCAAGGGGTATGTCGAACTGCTTCTGATGGGGGCGGTAGGTGAGTTGACCGGTGATCAACGGCGTTTCCTGACCATCATAAAGAACAACGTGGACCGCTTGACGATGTTGGTCAACGATCTCCTGGATATCTCGCGCATGGAGAGCGGCCGGATGACGTTCTCGCCTGAGGTAGTGCGGGTAGACAGGTTGGTGAACCAGATCGTCGTGGCCATGGAAGGCCGAGCAGAGAGCAATGGAGTGATCCTGCGATCGGATATGCCGGCTGATCTTCCTGAGGTCATCGCTGACCCAGACCGGGTGATCCAAATCTTGACCAACTTGGTCGCGAATGCGTGCAACTATACGTCCCGTGGGGGCGAGATCGTTATTTCTGCCTGTTTGAAACAAGATGAGGTGTATGTTTCTGTGCGCGACACGGGCATTGGCATCGCACCGGAGGACCAACAGAAGATATTCGAGCGCTTCTTCCGCGCCGATCACCCGGTGGTGCAAGAGTCCCCGGGAACGGGCTTGGGGCTTTGCATTGTCCAGTCCCTGGTGGAGATGCACGGAGGGCGTGTCTGGGTGGAGAGCGAGATCGGCAAGGGTAGCACGTTCACTTTCTCCCTCCCCGCCGTCAAGACTAAGCGCGCGCCTTCCGCTGTAGAGGATGCCGATTCGGGCCCCATGAAGGTTTTGATTATTGAGGATGATCTCGACATCGCTACGTTGATTCGACTGCACCTGACCGGCGATGGGCGTGATGCACTCATCGCTCAGCGGGGGGATGAAGCGATTGAGATGGCGCTGCGTGAGCGCCCGGATCTGATCACGCTGGATATTATGCTCCCGGACATGGACGGTTTCACTGTGCTCGAAAAGCTGAAGGCAGACCCTGCCACGCATGACATCCCCGTGGTGGTAGTGTCCGTGTTGCCGGACCGGGGTGAGTGCCTGCGGTTGGGTGCGGTGGACTATGTGACCAAACCGATTGACGAGGGGCAGTTGCTGCAAGCGGTACGAAAGGTGCTGGCGCGACGTGGTACCGTGTTGGTGGTGGACGATGACCAGAACACGCTGTCTTTGCTGCGGGAGATCCTGCGAGCAAATGGATTTGGTGTGCGTACGACGAACTCTGGTTTGCGTGCTCTGCGTGTGGCGCGTGAGGTGCAGCCTGCTTTGATACTGCTTGACCTAAAAATGCAGGATGTGGATGGGCAGACGATTCTGAAGCGGTTGAAGGATGATTCCGCTACGCAGGATATACCCGTTGTCGTGCTTACAGGGAGTGCGGTTGTCGATAGTGCGAAGCGGCAGAAGGTGCTTTCACTGGGCGCCGCTCGCTTTATGAGCAAACCATTCTCTGTGGGGGAGTTGATGGACGAAATTGAAATAGTTCTCGGGGAGGGCACCAGCCCAAAGAAAGCGGCTTCCGCTAGTTCGTGACTACAGGGCGGAGTAGGGAGGAGATTATGTCGAAGATTCTCGTTGCTGACGACGAACGGGACATCCGTGAGTTGATAGGATTTACACTACGCTTTGCTGGCTTCGAGGTCGTACTCACTGCTGACGGCACCGAGGCTATTGAGAAGACGGCTCTTGAGCAGCCCGATCTGATCTTACTCGACGTTCGCATGCCGAAGATTACCGGATACGAGGTTTGCCGCCAGTTGAAGGAGAATCCGGATACCAGTGGGATTCCGATCGTCTTTCTTTCGGCCAAGGGGCAGGAGGGCGAGATCAAGCAGGGCCTGGAGTCGGGAGCGGTGGAGTACATCGTGAAGCCATTCGCGCCGGACGAACTGACGAATCAGGTCAGAGATATTTTGAAACGTGTGGAGTCGGCGGAGTAGCGGACGGTAGTGTGTTCCGGTTTCCTTGCATGCGTGCCATTACCACTCACCAGACGGTAGTTTGGCCATGAGCGCCATTGTTATCAGAGAAGGCCTTGTACATTATGAGGTCATCGGTCGCGGTAGGCCGTTGGTCTTCATCCACGGCTGGCTGGGTTCGTGGCGCTACTGGGTACCGGCAATGGAGGAGTTGTCGTCTAGTTACCGCGCTTATGCACTCGATCTGTGGGGCTTCGGCGATTCGGATCGGTTGCACGGGCGCTACAGCATCGATACGTACGTCCAGTTGCTGGATGAATTCCTGGACAATCTGGGTATGGTTATGCTGCGTCCTACATTGATAGGACATTCGTTGGGCGGGATAGTCGCGCTCCGGTTCGCCGCCCAGGCTCCAGATAAGGTGGAGCGGGTGATGGGGGTAAGTGTGCCACTGGGTGGCGCGGCCATCCACCGGTCGCTGGCTGGTTTTTCTGGCAACGAGGAGGCCTTGGCACGCCTGGCGGCTCGGCGAGCCAAGTTCCCAGAGGTGGAGATGGAAGTGCGCAAGACAGATGTGTCGGCTATCACAGGTACCACGCATTCAGCGATGGTGAATGATCTGAGCCACGGGTTGCCTTCCTTTGAGGTACCTGTGCTGCTTGTGTATGGGAATGATGATCCGTTTATCACGCCACCGCCGCAGGAAAGACAGCAGAACCACGATAAGAATATGCGCACTATTTTCCTGGATTCCACCAGACACTTCCCGATGCTGGAGGAGCGGGGTAAGTTCAACCGTCTACTGATGGATTTTCTCGATGCAGGGGACGATCTCGCTTCAGTGGAGTTAAAGGAGGAGTGGCAGCGTCGTCAGCGATAGGACATGACTACTGCTGTTGGCTGATACAACTTCATCCGTAAACTGACTGCCAGTTGCAATGCTATGTCTCCGCGCCGACTGTTCACTGTTGCTCGCAAAGAATTTTGTCACATTGCCCGTGACGTACGTACTTTCTGCCTCGTCACAGTCGCGCCAGCCTTCTTATTGGTTACCTTCTCTTACGTGTTTGCCTTTGATGTAGATCGGGTCGGCGTTGCTGTGTATGACCTCGACCGCACGCCGCTTTCCCGTGATTTTCTCGCTGATCTCACCGCCGACGGAGATTTGACTGTCGTCGCTTGTGTACAGCAAGAGGAGGGGATTGAGGATCTGCTGATCCGCGACATTGCCGATCTGGTGTTGGTGATCCCGCGCGGATTCGCCGATGCCGTGCTGGGCGGTGGTCCGGCTGAGGTGCAATGCGTTGTTGATGGCGCAGACGCGATCACTGCTGGCCAGACGGTTAGTCTCCTGGACAGCAGTGTCCAGGCCTTTGTCGCTGGCCTGCGCGGTCAGCAGGTGGGGTCCACGTCGGGTGGCATTGACGTCACTAGTCGTGCCTGGTACAACGAAACACTGGAGGCACTGATCAGTATGGTGCCTGGTATGCTGGCCGTGATCCTCTGTATGCCCGCGCTGGCATTGGCCCTGGCGCTTACTCGTGAGAAGGAGATGGGCTCTTTCGAGGGCCTCATCGCCACGCCGGTACGTGGAATCGAGTACTTGTTGGGCAAGTTGCTGGCCTACGAGATCAGTGGTATGGTGAGTGTTTTGCTGGCCTGGCTCGTCGCCACACTGTGGTTTCGTGTGCCTTTCCGGGGCAGCTTCTTCTCATTTCTCCTGCTTGCAGCCGATTATATGGTCGCCAGCATGGGAATCGGTCTGGTCGTAGCCAACTTCGTCCGAAACCAGCAAACTGCTATGTTTCTCATCCTCATGGTTTTCTTTGTGCCCAGTTTCTTTATCGCCGGTCTCATTCTCCCTGTCGCCGATGAACCCATCGCGCGGGCCGTTGCCTACGTACTGCCATCTACTCACTTCATCACCATCACCCGTGGGGTGTTTCTGAAGGGGCTCGGCCCGGGTATGTTGTGGAGGCCGGCGTCCATTCTGCTGGGAATGGGGATCGTGTGTCAGGTCATTAGCTTGTTGTTGTTCAAGAAGAAGCTCGCGTGAAGCGAATAGGGTTGCTTGACGATGGTCCTGCGTATTTGGAACGTGGTGACGAAGGAGTTCACCCAGTTTTTCCGTGACTGGCTGATGACGGCATTCATCCTGACGCTGCCTGTGCTTCAGCTTGTCCTGCTGGCCTATACCACTGGATCTCGCATCTCCTCGCTTTGCGTGGCCGTGCTTGATCTGGACCGCACCAGTGACAGCCGCCGTCTCTACACTGCTCTGAATGCCCGGCGAGAGTTGGACGTCTGCTATGGTCCGGCAACGTTGGCAGACGTCCATCGGCTGCTCGATGAAGGGGAGGCTACGCTTGCCGTCATCATCCCAACCGACTTTTCTGCTGATATTGCAGGCGTTGGACGTAGGCCACGCGTTCAACTCATCGTCGATGCCAGCAGCAAAGTCCCGGCCTCGCACGCGCTCAGTGCGGCTCGCGCGACGATCGCAGACTTTGCGGTCAGTCATTCGACCGCACTCGCGGACCGCCGGACGGCGCTGCCCCAGTCAGTTGCCGGCTCTCCTGTTGAATTGCGCACCACGGTGCGCTTTAATCCGACGCTGAACGTGAAGTTCTTCACCATACCGGCACAGGTCGGATTCATCGTCTACCAGGTGACACTCGTCGTAGCCTCAATCGGCCTAGCCAGGGAACGGGAATTGGGTACGCTGGAACAATTGATGGTCGTGCCGCTGCGGCGCGTCGAGTTGGTTATCGGCAAAGCCATCCCGGCGTTGCTCATTGGCGCGCTGAACTTTCTGTCCATGCTGGCCGTCGCCGTATTCCTATTTGGAGTGCCGATGCGGGGTTCGTTGCCACTGCTTCTTGGCCTGACGTTGCTCTTCATCCTCGCCGAGATCGGATATGGTATGTTTATCTCTGGTCTCGCCCGTACACAGCAGCAAGCTATGCTCTTCGTCTTCGTCCTGGCGATGGTAGATATGACCTTCTCCGGGTATCTGGTGCGGGTCAAGAATCTGCCGGCTGTTCTACGGGTCATCGCCGAGGTGGTCCCTTTCCGTCACTATTTGACAATCTTGCGTGGAATCATGCTGAAGGGAGCAGGACTAGATGTGCTGTGGAACCACGCGGTAGCGATGTTTGTTATGGGCCTGTTCGTCACGGGCATTGCAGTCCGCAACTTGAGTCGAAGCCTGGGTTGAGCAGAGCGTTGAGAATTGGGAATGCAGCGTGGAGAAGCGAGGTGCCGGGCAGACCGGCACCTCTTTCGATGCTCGGCCGCGCAGCGTATTGACTGGACCGCAGGGTTGAGCTATACTGGCGGTATTGGGAGGCATCGTTGTCTGGCGTTCGCGTGCAGGCGTTTGGCGCGGATGTATGAACGCGCGCGACGGCGCACAGCGGCGTACGCGCTCCCATTGGTCTGCTGAACCTATGCATTGGAGTGGAACCATAGAACTCGTCATGATGAAGTACACCAGCTTTTTCGGCATTTTGGCCCTCGTCTTGGTAATGGCGCTCTATCTTCCGTTGTACGTCAGCGGACAAATGCCGCTTTATTTCGCGTGGCTCGCGGGGGTGAGCCTGACCACATTCGTCTTATATGGACTGGACAAGGGCCTGTCGAAGATCCGGCGTTTCGCCGTGCGGGTGCCGGAATTGATCTTGAATCTGCTGGCCCTGGCGGGCGGCTTCACTGGCGCGTGGCTTGGCATAGTGATCTGGCACCACAAGACCAATCTTCGCAGACATTGGGCAATGGCCGTCGTCTTGTTGGTTAGCACGCTGCTCCACGGCGGGTTGATCTACTTGATCGCGACCGGTCGGCTGTAGTCTGTGTTGGTCGGAGCCCTGATGTGATTCACCAGAACTGAACGGTTTGCGTGGGGGAACCGAAAAATTCGGAGGGTATACTATGGAAAGATCGATCAGAACTGAGGATATTGGACGCTTTGAAGTGACCTTTGATGCGGATCCTAAGAACTTGCTGGCGCTGAACGCGGTCGCCAAGAACGGCGTCAGCGCGGTGGCGTTGAGCAGACAGACGGTGACCAGGGTCGACCATACGTTCTCGCACTGGATCGAGACGGCCGAGGCGACGGATCAGAAGCGTACTGGGCGATGCTGGCTGTTCGCTGGGCTCAATCTTTTTCGTTTGGCTGCTATGCAGCGGATGAATCTGGAGAGTTTTGAGCTATCACAGGCCTACCTGATGTTCTGGGATAAGCTGGAGAAGGCCAATTTCTTCCTGGAGAATATCATCGCGGCGCGGAACGAGCCCCTGGATAGTCGGCTCGTCATGTGGCTCCTTGCTTCTCCGATCGCCGATGCAGGGCAATGGGACATGTTCGTCAACCTGGTCAAGAAGTACGGTGTGGTCCCCAAGTCGCTGATGCCCGAGACCAAGAGTAGCAGCAATTCCCGGTCGATGAACAGCGTGTTCGTCGGCAAGCTCAGGGAGTATGCGTCGGTGCTTCGGGGAATGAGCGAGGATGGAGCCTCTGAGGAGAGCTTACGTCAGGCCAAAGGTGGAATGATGGAGGAGTTCTACAAGATCCTCGCCATCCACCTGGGAAAGCCGCCTTCGAGTTTCTTCTGGGAGTGGCGGGACAAAGACAAGAAGTTCCACAGGCATGGGGACATCACCCCGATCGAGTTCTTCGATCGATACGTCGGCATCGATCTGGATGACTATGTTTGTCTGATCAACGCACCCACCGCAGATAAGCCCTTCAACACACTTTACACAGTGCAGTACCTGGGCAACGTCGTGGGCGGGCAGGACGTCCGTTATCTGAACGTCGATATTTCCACGCTGAAGAAAGCGGCGGTCGATATGATTGTGGCCGGCCAGGCCGTGTGGTTTGGCTGCGACGTGGGTAAGATGTTGGAGCGAGAGGTGGGTGTGCTCGACCTGGATGTGTACGACTACGAGCTGGTCTACGGTACTTCCTTCAAGCTGGACAAGGCCGGTCGCCTGGACTACGGTCACAGCCGTATGACACACGCAATGTTGTTCACCGGCGTAGACCTGGACGATGCCGGGGTGCCGCTCAAGTGGCGGGTTGAGAACAGTTGGGGCACCAAGGGCGGCGATAAGGGCTATCTGGCCATGGCCGATGCGTGGTTCGACGAATATCTCTACGAGGTGACGGTCAGCAAACAACACCTTTCTCCCGAACTTCTGGCCCTGCTGGACACCGAGCCGCTGGTGCTGCCGCCCTGGGACCCGATGGGGGCACTGGCCAGGTCCGGCTGATCTTCTTCTAGGTAGACTCCTTCGATCGAACACAAGGTCCTGTCTGGAGGTAGGACGGATGGAACCCAGGATTGAACGTACAGAGTTTGGATCGATCACCGTCGCAGGGGCGGTCCTTGATCACGACGTGCTCATCCGGCTGGACGGGCAGGTCAAGAAGCGGAAGAAGAAGCTGTCCAAGGCGATCTACGGCACGTCTCACATAGTATCCCTGGATGAGGCTGAACACGTCTACGAGGAAGGAGCGGAGCGTCTCATCGTCGGCACGGGGCAGTACGGATTGGCGAAGCTGTCGGACGAGGCGGCCGACTTTTTCGAGCGCCAGGGTTGCCACGTGGATCTGCTGCCTACGCCCGACGCGATCCAGGCCTGGAACGGCGCCAAAGGTGCCGTGATTGGCCTGTTTCACGTCACGTGTTGAGCCAACGGCAGCTAGGTGGCGCTGGCGACCGGATGTATCCCTCTGAAGGTGGTTCGGCGGAGTTGGAGGTGCATCAGTGAAGAAGATCGTGCGGGTTCTGTTGGTCATCCTGCCCGTGCCGTTGATGGCGTGCGGGTTGATTGGACCGCCGTCGCCGGTGGCTCCCGACGAAGGTGCCGTCCAGACTCGCGTGGCGCAGGACGTGGCCGCCACACTTGCCGCACTGCCCACGGCCACGCCGCTCCCATCCACACCTACACCGGCGCCTGTCGAACCGACGGATACGCCCGTTCCCCCTCAATCTACTGCCACGCTTGTTCCCTTGCCAACGGCGACGTCTATCCCTGCTCTGGTTCCGCCCGGCTACGTCGTCGAGGAGGAGCGGTTGATCGGTGGCTATACCGTACGCCTGTGGCGCAACACCGCCGAGGATGCCTGGGGCTTCGACAACATCGCCACCATCTCCACCGGCGAGCGGACGTTGGTGCAGGTCGAGTTGGTCTGGGGTTTGGGGGACCTCACCGGGAGTGATGTCACCGGTGAAGGCCACCCCGACGTGATCGTCGAGACGTACACGGGCGGGGCGCACTGCTGTTTCTCCACGCTCGTCTACGACCTGGGTCCCACGCTCACCCAGGTGCTGGAGACGCCCGAGTCGAACTGCGGTGGACAGTTTGAAGACCTGGACGGCGACTCGGTTTTTGAGTTCGTCACCTGCGATGACTTGTTTGCCTATGCCTATTGCCCCTATGCATCCTCGCCGGCGGTCGAGGCCATTCTCCAGTACGAACCGGGCCGTGGCTACGTCCCGGCCAGCCCTCGTTTTGCTTACCTGTATGCCGAAGCGGTATCCACGCATACGCAGATGGCCGAGGCGGCTGTCCCGGGTGAGCTGGGCGAGTGGGATGGCACGACCAAGTGCGCCGTGCTGCCGCTGGTGCTGGACTATCTCTATATGGGCCGGGCTGACCAGGCCTGGACGGCCTTCAACCGGCTGTACGCTGGGTCCGACGGGCCGTTGTTCTGGGCTGAGGTTGTGCAGGCTGTGTCCGATAGTCCGCTGTACGTTCCCGCTGGCTCGCTACCTCCGGTTTCCCTTCCGTCGTACTACATGCTGCAGTTGCTCACCAACTGCGGCCCGGAGTGGCAGTATGTCGGGATGCTCACCGAGGGACAGTCTGCCTGCGATCCGGCAGTGCCGCACCGTGACATCTACTGGCTCGACGCGCAGTTGCGCAAGATCGGACTGCTGGACGAAGGGGAACGGCTGGAGTTGACGCCGGAGGGCTGCACGACCAACTGTCGTCTGGACGTGCTGCGGCGTGAGGACGACGCCCGGCTGGGATCCATCCGCCTGGACACGACGGTGGGCTTCCCAGGTGCAGTCTATCGGGTGAATGGTGTCGAGAGTACTCGCTGGCGGCTGCGGGGTGACTTGACTTGGGAGCCGGCCTTGCCGTAACCAGGTCGATGGGTTAGGGTCGGATTGTACAACGGCTGCACAGTTGACTGCGAGGAATAATGGAAATCTTGGAAGTGACTTTCTGGGGAAACACGCTGGCGACCTGGCTTCTGGCGCTGGCGATTGCAGTGTTGGTCTTTCTGGTCTTGCATATCCTGAAGCGCGTCTTGGCAAACCAGGTGCGCCGGTGGGTCAAGAGAACCAGAACGGATCTGGACGATCTCGTCGTTGACCTTTTTGGCCGAACTTGGTTCCTGTTCTTGGCTGTGGTTGCAATATACGCCGGTTCATTCGTCCTGGCCCGGCCCCAGATCGAAGCGGGCCTTCGTGTCGTCTTGATGACGCTGTTCTTGGTCCAGCTAGCCATCTGGGGTACCGGGGTGATCGACTATCTGGTGTCCCGGCGTGCGAAGGAGAGGCGCGAGGAGGATGCCCAATCGGTGGCAGCGTTCGGTGTCCTCAGCTTTGTCGGGAAGGCGGTCCTCTGGACCGTAGTCGTGCTCTTGGCGTTGGACAACGTCCCCTGTGTCGAAGTAGATTCGCTGATCGCCAGCCTGGGCATCGGCGGTGTGGCTGTTGCGTTGGCGGTACAGAACATCCTGGGCGATCTGTTTGCATCTCTTTCCATTGTGCTGGATGAACCCTTCGTTATCGGGGATTTCATCACCGTGGGGGAGTATATGGGCACTGTGGAACACATCGGGCTCAAGAGCACACGTGTCCGCAGTCTCACCGGTGAGCAACTTGTTTTCTCCAACTCTGACCTGTTGAGCAGCCGTGTCCGTAACTACGGGCGCATGGATGAGCGGCGTGTCGCGTTCAAGTTGGGCGTGGCGAGCGAGACGCCTCACGAGAAGCTGGTCGAGATCCCTACGATCGTGCAGCAGATCATCGAGTCAAGGCCCCAGACGCGCTTCGGGCGGGCGCACTTCAAATCGTACGGCGATTTCTCTCTGGACTACGAGATCGTCTATTACATGTTGACTTCTGACTACAACGTCTTCATGGACACACAACAGGCGATCAATCTGGAGATTCTCAGGCGCTTTGCGGAGGAGGGCATCCAGCTCCCCTATCCCACCCAGACCATTTTTCTAGCGAAGTAGAGGTAATCCGCTTCCAGCGGCGACGGAGTGCCTGGGCGTCTACGACGCCAGGCCGAGGCGTCACCCCATCGAGTATCCCTACGAGCCACCGGGGTGGGTGCCTGAGGCCCGCGATGGTATCCTGGCCGAGCCGATCCGCGTGGCGTCGGATAGCACAGTTGCCCTGCCCGATGCACCAGGGCTGGGCATCGAGCTGGACGAGGACAAGCTGGCGCGCTATGGCGAGAAGTACTTCGAGATCACCGCGCGCGGCATCGCTATGAAGACTGTCCGCGAGAAGGGGCTCTTCACCGCGCTCCGCCTGGCCCGCAAGCGGCGACGGTGATTGGAGTCGTGTCATTGTGACTTCCCGCCCTGGTAGATGATGCCGCTCTTCTCTTCACTCCGGTCGGTCGCCGGCGGTGGTTCGACCGAGAATGCCGAGATCTCTGCGCGCCATTCAGGCGTCATCGATACGTCCGCTGCGGCCAGTGAGGCCTCCAGTTGCTCCACGTTGCGGGCGCCGATGATCGGCGCGGTCACCGCTGGGTGAGCCATGACCCACGCCACTGCCAGCGTCGCAGGGTGCAGGCCACGCTCCCTGGCGTGCGCCGTTAGTCGCTCGGCGGTCTCGTAGTACGCCGGGCTGCCGTAGCGCTCCCTGTGCATAGGATTCTCCACCAGGCGCCCGCGTTCCGGCCGGTGCGTCGGACTGTACTTCCCGGTCAGCAGCCCGCTTCCCAGCGGGCTGAATGAGATGACGCCCATCTTCTCCGCCTGCGCCAGTGGCAGGATCTCAACCTCGGCCTGGCGCTTGACCAGGTTGTACATCGGTTGGATGCACGCGAAGCGCGCCAGCCCCTCTCGCGCCGAGATGCCCAACGCGGTGGCGATTTGCCATGCGGCCCAGTTGCTGACCGCCGGATAGAGGATCTTGCCCTGGTGGACCAGGTCGTCCAGCGCGCGTAGTGTTTCCTCCATCGGCGTGTTCGCGTCAAACGTGTGCACGAAATAGAGATCCAGGCGATCGGTGCCCAAGCGTCGCAGACTGGCCTCCACCGACCGCAGGATGTGGCGACGGGATAGCCCGCGAGCGTTCGCATCGTCGCCGGCGGGGAAGCCGACCTTGGACGTGAGAACGATGTCGTCGCGGCAATCGGCGATCAGGCGGCCCAGAACTTCTTCGGCTCGGCTGTTTGCGTAGACGTTCGCCGTGTCGAAGAAATTGATGCCGGCATCGCGGCAGCGATAGAACATCGCTGCCGCGGTCTCTTCGTCGGCCTCGCCGCCAAACGATCGGGTCCCCAGACAGAGGCGCGAGACCCGTATACCGGTGCGTCCCAATGGGCGGTAATCCATAGACTCAGTCCTTTGTCCAGATGCCAGCGTATCGCGCTAGGCCTTGGCGGTCTCGGATCCTCCAGGCATCACCAGTCCCATCAGCGCCGCCGCCGCCAACGCCAGCGCGCCGCCGAAGAAGAACGGCGCCGAGGGTCCAAATCCATCCCAGGAGCCTACGCCGTTCCACAGAACCCCGGCGATGAGCGAGGCGGGGAAATCCAGGATGCCTAGCACTGCGTTGTAGGTCCCGTAGGCTGTGCCCCGGAGTTCCGCCGGCACGATGTCGGCTACCATCGCCTTCGTGGTGCCGTAGGCCAGACCGTAGTAGACGCCGTAGATCGCGTACAATACCCATACGTGCCAGCCCGTGCCCGCCAGCGCGAACCCCAGGTAGATCGCCGCGTAGATCAGCCAACCGCCGATGATCAACCGTCGCCGCCCGACCCGGTCGGAGAGCGACCCCGCCGGGGTGCTGACCAGCGTGTAGACCAGGTTGAATGTCACCAGCATCCCCAGCACGCCGACGACGCTTAGCCCGCGCTCCTGAGCTCGCAGCACGAGAAATGCGTCGGAGGAGTTACCCAGGTCGAACAGCCCGACGATGATCATGAAGAGACAGAAGCGCTTGCCCAGACTGCGGAAGGCGAACCGCGGCATCTTCCGCCGGCTGGTCACCGGTACATCCTGCGACCCGATGGCCAGCGAGAGCACGGCCAGAAACGCCGGGATCAGGCTGATGAGCACCACTGTCTGGAAAGTCGAACGTGTCAGCGTCGTGCTGCCGGCCTGCGCCGCCCAGACCACGCCCAGCGCGATGAGCAGCCCCAGTACGGCCCCGCCGGTGTCGGCGGCGCGGTGGAAGCCGAAGGCCAGTCCCCGGTGCCGTTCATCGATGCTGTCGGCGACCAGGGCGTCGCGGGGGGCGGTGCGGACGCCCTTTCCGACCCGGTCGGCCCAGCGGACGCCGGCTACCGCGCCCCAGGAGTTGGCGAAGTAGAAGAACGGCTTGGACAGCGCAGAGAACGCGTACCCGGCCACTGCCAGCCACTTGCGAGCCCGCAGCCGGTCGGAGAGCCAGCCGGAGAAGACCTTGAGCAGGCTGGCGGTCGCCTCGGCTACCCCCTCGATCAAGCCGATGATGTTGGTCTTCACGCCCAACACGTTTGACAGAAACAGGGGCAGGATGTTGATTACCATCTCGCTGGAGACGTCCATGAAGAAACTGGTCACGCTGACGGCCCACACGTTGCGCGGCAGTGTGCGGAGCTTGGCCTTTGGTGAGGAAATTGTCTCGTTGTCTGGCATTGGATCTCGTTACCTCGTTTCAGGTTTGGGGCTTCAGATTTCAAGTTCGAGCGAATGCTGGCGCTGGGCCAGGATGGCCCCGTGGATGGCAGGGCCGTGACCCAGATGCCCTTCAGACACAACCAGGGAAACACAGGGTATTGTAGCGGATAGCTTCTAGAGGTCAAGTGTCTGGCACATTGGGGAACTGGATCACGGGCCAACTGATTGATCGTGCACCGATTAGCCAATCCGCCAATGTACCAACGTACCATTGACACCTGCGTCCCTCCCAGTTATACTGGTTGCCAGGAGGTGGAACTAGATTGACATCGAGAACTCTCTTCGTCTCTGTGCTGGTCCTGGCTCTTGCGCTGGGCCTGGCGTTTCTCATAGCATCAGCCCGGCCTGCTATGGCTGAGTCTGTCAGCGTCACGCCGCTGCCGCCGGTCGAGGAGACGGATGGACGCGCAGGGGTGTGTTATGTTCACTACTACGAATCTGGAAATCGCCCTTTTCTGCCACTGGTCGCCAGTGCGGGGGCGCGTCACGACCGCGTTGACTTTCGCTGGGATGCGATTGACCAATATGGCTATAGCGCGCACGATAGCATTGTGGACGATGAGCTGGCTGCTGGTATTGATCCCATCGTCATCCTGTGGGCCACTCCCGCCGATTTTCGCAAGTCGGGCTGCAATCCTGAGGTGACGGTGGCGGATACGGGCAGCGTGTCAACTCCGCAGCGTCCCCCTGGGTGGTACGCACCGGAAATCGGCGGCGTCCATGCGATGGCCGTCGCAGGTTCGGATCCGGGAGCATGTCCTCCTGCAGGGCTGTACAATCCCTGGACAACCGAGAACTTCAACGGCAACCGGTGGGCGGAGTTTGTCTACAATACCGTGCTGCGCTATCAGGACCGGGTGAAGGTCTGGGAAATCTGGAATGAGCCGGAGTGGTCTTGGTTCTGGCTGGGCAGCGAGGCCGAGTACGCGCAGCTTCTCAAGGTGGGTTATCAGGCGACCAAGGCTGCCTGCTCCGATTGCACTGTCCTCTTCGCTGGTCTCCACTACTGGGCAGACCCTACCTATTTCGAGCGGGTGCTCGATACTCTCAATGATGATCCGGCCGCCAGGGAGAACAACGATTTCTTCGATGTGATGTCCGTCCATCTGTACAGCCGTGTCTCAAACACCTACGATGTGGTCAATCAGATCCGCAGCCGAATGCAGGTCTATGTACCTGACCGCCCCATCTGGTTGACCGAGACCGGTGTGCCGGTCTACGACGGCGCCTACCCGGCCTTGCGCTCAGAGTATAGCGCGACCGAGACAGAGGCGGCTGCGTATCTGGTCGAGTCCTACGCCAATGCCATTGCTGCTGACGTCGGGCGCTATCACTGGTTCCGCGTGCACGACGATGTGATGTCCGAGCACTTCGGACTGACCCACGACGAGAACTACATCCGTCCCGCCTACGTCGCCTATCAGGTTGCTACCACGTATCTGATCTCCCCCACCTTCACCACCCGTGTGTCCGACGACTCGCAGGTCCGCGTGACGCTGTGGGGTACACCTCGCGGCAAAGTCAGCGTGCTGTGGAACGAGAGTCCAGCGACGAGCGTTTACACATTGCCGGCAGCGATCGGTGAGGCCGTGTTGGTGGACGCCCGCGGTATCACGGAAGCCGTCTCAGCGACCAGCGGAGTATATCCGGTCACCCTGGCAGGAGCAACCGCCAGCCGGGCCTCCGATCCCAATGACTACATCATCGGTGGCCCCCCGGTCATCGTTGTCGAGACCGAGACGCCGAACGAGCCGCCCTGGTCCACGGTTCATCCGTTGCCCGAAATCACTTTCTCGTCCGATTTCACGGTCACCTGGGAGGGGAAGGACAACCAATCGGGCGTCTGGATCTACGACGTGCAGGTGCGCGATGGGGAGGATGGCGAATGGACCTATTGGCAGCACTCGACTACGTCCACTTCGGCCCTGTTCGACGGTCAGCACGGGCATACCTATTATTTCCGCTCGCGCGCCACCGACCGCGTGGGCAACCGAGGGCCTTGGCCTGCGGAGCCGCAGGCCCATACCACGCTGAACTCTGTGGCGACGCTCACGCTTAGCATCGGGGGCTTCTTTGCCGACGAAAATCGCAACGATACCTGGGACCAGCCCATCACAGCGACCGGCGAGATTACGTTGACGTCGGTGCAACTGGCCTTTCGGGACGATGCTGGTCAGGACGTGGTCAGTCCCACGGTGGGCAGCACGTGGACCTTCACCACGACCGTCTTGACCGGGCAGACCTACCAACTGTGGGCGATCGGCGACGACGATATGCGTGTTCTCCCACTCATCCCGCCTGTGGGGGAGAAGGTTTACACGTATACGCGCGAGTCTCTAGGCCTGTGGCCGGTGACGCGGGTCTACCTCCCTCTCACTCGCCGGACTGAGACTTGACGCAGGCAGTGGAACCGGGTAAAATCAAGGCGGAGGTGGTGTGAATGGCCAGGCGCAAGGTGGAATACCGATGGGATGCTGAGTCCATTCGGGCGCTGCGAAAACACATGGGGCTGACCCAGCAGCAGATGTCTGAAGAACTCGGCACGCGCCAGCAGACCATCAGCGAGTGGGAGACTGGCATGTACCGTCCCCGTGGTGGGATCAACCGGCTTCTCACGATCGTCGCCGAGCAGGTAGGTTTCGAATACAGCACCTCGGCGGAAGCGTTGTCATCGGACGATGAGGCGGAGGATGGCGAAGTGGAGGAGGCTCCAGGAGACGTAGAGGACACGGAGGAAGAGCAAAGCGCTCAGATGCCCGAATCTTAAAATTAGATCCACTTCCTTGACAAATAACACGTTAGCGTGTATAATTGGAAACAGCATTGAGGGAGCTTTCGCTCCCATATATTTTAAGTAGTAATACACGTTAACGTGTGAAAGGAGCAGGGCAATGGGCACATATGGTCTGGAGGGTGTGATTCGGGCCTGGGAGCGGGAGGAACTGACGACCGAGCAGGCGATTGGTCAGATTCTGTTGTTGCTCCAGGAGTTCGCGGAGCGGTTCCGCCGCGTGGAGCAGCGTCTGGAGCGCTACCTGGAGCGGGTGCGCCGCCTGGGGTAGCGGGAGAGCCCCGGCCTTGGCCGGGGCTCTCTGTGTCGTCTTTGCACTCATCCCGTTTGCTGTCCGATGCGCCGACAAGCTAGCCCGTCGGTGCACGGATGGCGCGGGCTTGGGCTCGTGCGCGCAACCGCGTCACCAGAAACACGATGGCGCCCACCACCGACGCGATCGACAACAGGGATCCCAGTGTGGCCGCGCCGATCAGCGCAGCTCGCCGCAGACGTTTCGTCAGCCTGATCCGGCGTCTGGCGCGGTCCACCAGATCTTTTCCCAGACCCCGCACAAAGTCCGCCGAGGGCTGTACCGGTCGCATACTCTGCTGTAGCCGCTCGGTCAGTCGAAACAGGCGCGTCAGCCGAGCATGTTCCTCGTCGGTCATATCGACCTGATGTACGGCCCCCGTATGATTGACCAGGCCGTCCACATAGGTCGCCAGAACTTCGCTTGCACGTTCCTCATCCATTGCTCGTTCCCTCTCTCACTCCCTCCTGCCCATCCTGTAGCTCGGCGAAATCCTCGCGCAGTGCTACCAGTGTTCGATGATAGAGTGATTTGATCGCCCCCTCTGTACGTCCCATGACTTCGGCAATCTCGGCGTTCCTCATCTGCTCGACGAACTTGAGGATGAGCAATTGCTGCCGCTCTGGTGGCAAACGGCGGGCTGCATCGAGCAGCAGATCCTGTTCCTCCCGTTCCTCCGCCAGAGACGCCGGCCCATCTCGCTTCAGCGTTCCTACGATCAGATCGTCCAGTGAGATAATCTGTCGCCGGCTGGTGTCTCGGTGCCAGTTTGCCACTACGTTATGTGCGATGCGATACAGGTACGCTGAGAAGGGCGCTCCCCGGTCCACATAGCGCGAGATGTGTTTCAGTGCCCGGTAGAATGTGCGTGCTGTCAGGTCTTCTGCGTCTTGGTGATTGCCTGTACGATAATAGATGTAGTTGTAGATACGGTTGACGTACCGCTCATACAGGATCCCAAAGGCCTCTGGGTCTTCTTTTGCCCGGGCGATGAGTGCCGAATCACTCTCGTCTTGCATACGTCCCCCTCAGTCTGTCACAGGAGAGCGACGGCGCCTCACCCATAAGAACACCGCCGCTCGCTCTAAGTTGCGCCACTCTGTGGCGATACGCGTTCAGTATAACAGAGGAGTGGCTGCTGGTCAAACTGGCCTTCCAGGGCTCCGGTACTCCTTGTCATTCTGGCCCTTTCATGCTACACTTTTCGTCTGCGCATACTGAAGCACGTGTGCCTGGTAAAAACCCATCGTGAGGGAGGATTATGCACAAGCGTATGCTCGCCGTGGGAACGGCACTGGTAGTGATTGGGTTCGCTGTGACTTCACCAGGCTGGGCGGCGCCATTGCAGCAAGCCCGTTCGGTCGTCACCTACCCGACGGACGGTATGACGGTGAGTGGCGTGGTGGACGTCACAGGTATTGCGACTCATCCCAATATGGATTTCTACCAGATTCGTTACGCTGCCGGCCCGGAACCAACGGGTGATTCGCAATGGGTCGACTTTGCGATCGTCGACGGAACACAGGTCGAGAATGATGTGTTGGGATCGTGGGATACTACTGCTATACCTGATGGTCAGTATACGCTGGCGCTGGCGGTGTGGGGGATGGATGACTCTGCTGGCCCATACGTGTTTTTCGTCACCCAACTGACCGTGAACAATGCTCAGCCCGTCGCCACTCCGACGCCCGAGGCGCCTACACCGGAGCCGATGCCCACTGCCGTAGTCGGCCCAACATCCACACCGGTGTCCATCGAGCAACCTGCTACTCCAACGCCGCGTCCCTCGCCCACGCCCCAAAGCGAAGCCGTCGAGGAGACTGTCACGCCCACGACCGGGGAGGGTGCGGGGTTTAACATCCCGCTTAACGTTGAGGAACTTCGCACTGCTTTCTGCACCGGTGGGTTGATCACGGTGATGGTTCTGTTGCTGTGGGGTTTCTATCTGGTGGTGAAGGCCGGTGTGCGCTGGTTCTTACGACAACAGGGCACAAATCGCCCGCCAGGTTGAATTCCCGTCCGATCGGCGGATGTGCGACCCACGGCCGTCCCGTGCGTTGTACGAGTCCACTGCACAGTCTATGATGGAGTTTATTCTCATCGCGGGCCTGGGTAACCCAGGCCCAAAATATGCTGCAAATCGGCACAACGTAGGGTTTCGTTGTATCGATTTGCTTGGCTCCAGGTTCGGTGTGACGTTCGATAAGCGCCAGGGCCAGGCCCGCGTTGCCCTGGGTGACTTCGATGGGCGGCGGATCGCCCTGGTTAAACCGCGCACGTACATGAACGAGAGTGGGCGGGCGATCGTCCCGGTGGCTCGATTCTACAAGGTGCCGCTTGAGCGCTTGCTGGTCGTCTACGATGACCTGGATCTACCCCTGGGCGTGCTGCGGTTGCGACCGGAAGGGGGCAGTGGCGGGCATAAGGGGATGCGCTCCATCATCAAGCACTTGGGAACTCAGGAGTTCCCCCGTCTGCGGATCGGTATCGGCCGCCCGCCAGGGCGAATGGACCCGGCGGCCTACGTACTACAGGATTTCTCGGCAGACGAGGAGTCACTGCTGGAGGACACACTGGAGCGCGCTGGTATCGCCGTTGAGCTGTGGCTGCGTGAAGGGATCGATGTGGCGATGAGCCGATGCAATCGAGGCACGACGAGTGAATGTCTCGGGACTGCTAGCGCTGTTTGAGTCGCTGGAGCCGTACCGGGCTCTGCGGGCAGACCTGGAAAGCGGCGAAATGCCGCCTTCGTTGGGCTTGCTCCGTGCTGCCCGGCCCGCCCTGCTGGCCGCGCTCGCAAGTGATTTGCGGCGTCCGGCGCTGGTCATCGCCGGTTCGGTGGAGCGTGCCAAAGTCCTGGCTGCTTCCCTGCGTGATTGGTCCCCGTCCCCGGAGTGTATATGGCAGTTTCCGGAGCCGCTGGCCCTCTTCTATGAACGCGCCCCGTGGACCGCCGAGGTGATCGCAGGTCGCCTCCGCGTGCTTTCGGCTCTGTATGCTCGCCACGCTCCTGTCCCTGGCCGGGAGCTGGTCGTCGTTGCTTCGGCGCGCGCACTGATGCAGCGCACGTTGCCAGCGCGCCAATTCCGCGTTTCTATTCGTGAGTTTCGCGCGGGTCAGACGCTTGACCTGGAGCGAGCTTTGGGACGTTGGGCGGGTTTGGGTTACGAGCCGGTCAGCGTCGTTGAGGCTCCGGGTCAGTTCAGCCACCGTGGCGGCATACTCGACATTTTCCCCCCGGCCGACCCTCTGCCCGTGCGCATCGAACTGTTCGGCAGTCAGGTCGAGTCGCTCCGTCGTTTTGACCCGGCCACCCAGCGCTCGCAGGAGCGGGAGGACAGTGTCACCATTACTCCGGCCCGCGAGGCGCTTCCCCGCCACGGCCTTCGCGTCGCTGACGTTGTCGCTGCGCAGTTGGCTCAGGACCAACCGGCCGATGTGCAGGCCGAACTGGAGGCCCACCATCAAGGCTTAGCGGCTGCGACGCCGTTCCCTGGGCTGGAGTTCTACCTGCCGCGCTTCTACACCGAGTTTGCTACGCTGCTCGATTACCTGCCATCCAATGCTTTGTTGGTCGTAGATGACCCACGCGAGCTGGAGGATGCCTGGGCTGGCCTGGAGGAGAGAGCCGTCGAGCTGCGATCTGCCGCTGAGGAAGATGGGACGCTTTCGTCCGACTATCCGCTCCCCTACGTCACATGGAACGAGTGGTCGGAGCGACTGACTGATCGCCCTGTTCTCGCGCTGGGCCACGGCAAAGAGGGTACGACCTCTCGCCTGGCCGATTGTTTCGTCCCCGGTCCCCATTTCGGTGGTCAGATCAAACACGTGCTTCAGCACATCCGCACTGCGCAGGCCCGCAATGAGCAGGTGATCGTCGTCACCCAGCAGGCCCAACGGATGGCCGAGCTCTGGGGCAGCGAGGATGATTACTCTGGCACGGTACCGCTCGAGGAAGTACGCCAGCCGCCACAGTCACCACTCACGTTTGTCCATGGCTCGCTCGCCGAAGGTTGGGTCCTCCGTGGCGTCGATCTGGGTCAGCCCTACGGCTCTCTTCATCTCCTGACGGATGCCGAGATTTTCGGCTGGCGGCGTCCGGAGCCCCGGCGTCCTGTGCATCGTCGCAAGGTGGCCCCCGAATCTTACCTGTCTGACCTCACCCCGGGTGATTTCGTCGTTCACGTCGAGTACGGTATTGGCATCTTCCGTGGCTTGGTCACGCGGGTTCTGGAGGGGGATGAGCGCGAATACCTGCTGGTAGACTATGGCGGCGTTGATCGTCTCTACGTCCCGATCCATCAGGCGGACCGGCTCAGCCGGTACATTGGAGCCGATGATCGCCCGCCGCGTCTGAATCGGCTCGGCACAGCCGATTGGCAGACTATGAAAGAACGGGCCAAACGGGCTGCTGAGGATGTCGCCCGTGAGTTGCTGGAGCTCTATGCCGCCCGCGAGACGGCCACTGGCCATGCATTTGGCCCGGATACGCCTTGGCAGGCGGAGCTAGAAGCCGCGTTCCCGTACTTCGAAACGGAAGACCAACTGCGCGCCATTGCTGATGTCAAGGCCGACATGGAGAAGCCCAAGCCCATGGACCGGCTGATCTGCGGTGATGTCGGGTACGGCAAGACCGAGGTGGCCCTGCGGGCTGCATTCAAATCCGTCTTGGACGGCAAACAGGTCGCCTTCCTGGTGCCGACCACCATCCTGGCTCAACAGCACTATGCCACCTTCCGCCAGCGGTTGGCTCCTTTTCCCGTCGAGGTGGAGATGCTCTCCCGCTTTCGCTCCCGGGCCGAGCAGAGGAAGATCCTGGAGAAACTGAGTGCTGGGCAGGTAGACATCGTCATCGGCACGCATCGGCTGTTGCAGAAAGACGTGGCGTTCAGCGATCTGGGTCTGTTGATCATCGATGAGGAGCAACGCTTTGGCGTCACGCACAAGGAGCGGCTGAAGCAGATGCGTACCGAGGTGGACGTGCTGACGATGACGGCCACGCCGATCCCGCGCACGCTGTACATGTCGCTCACCGGTGTGCGCGATATCAGCATCATCGACACCCCACCGGAGGAGCGGCTGCCGGCAATCACCTACGTGGGCGAGTACGACGCCCAACTGGTGCGGCGGGCGATCCTGCGTGAACTGGCGCGGGGTGGCCAGGTCTTCTACGTTCACAACCGCGTGCAGACGATCCAGACCGTGCGTCATAGGCTGGAACGCATGGTGCCTGACGCGGCAGTTGGTGTGGCCCACGGTCAGATGCGGGAGGCCGATCTGGAAAAGGTGATGCTGCGCTTTGTCTCCGGTGAGATCGAAGTGCTGATATGTACCAGCATTATCGAGAGCGGCCTTGATATCCCCAACTCCAACACGCTGATCGTCGAGCGGTCCGATCGGTTCGGTTTGGCCCAATTGTATCAACTGAGAGGCCGCGTGGGCCGAGGGGCGCAGCGAGCATACGCCTATTTCTTCCACGACCGATTGACGCGCTTGACGTCCGAGGCGCGCCAACGGCTGGAGACCATCCGCGAGGCGGCTGAGCTGGGTTCTGGGTACACCATCGCCATGCGGGATCTGGAGATCCGCGGCAGCGGCGATATCCTGGGTACCCGCCAATCGGGCCACATCGCCTCCGTCGGGTTTGACCTATATACCCGCCTGCTGGCGCGGGCGGTCCAGGAGTTGAGGGCCGAGCGCGAGGGCCGGCCGCTGCCACCGGAACCATTGGGAAGCATCCGCATCGATCTGCCGATCCCCGTGCGGTTGTCTGAGGATTACGTCCCGGACGAGCGGCTGCGACTGCAGCTCTACCGTCGTCTGGCGGAGTTGGACTCCTTGGAGCAGATTGACGAGATAGCACAGGAGTTGGCCGATCGTTTCGGTCCGCTGCCTGGGCCGGCGCAGAATCTGATGTACCAGTTGCGGCTGAAGGCATTGGCACGAGACGCCGGGGTGGGGAGCATCGGCGTCGAAGGCAGTCGCCTGCTGCTGCGCTCGGGTCGGGGGAACTACGCTGAGCGCGAAAGTCTGCAGCGTGCACTGGGAGATCGCGCAGTCGTCGCGCACCGCGAGATTCGGTTGCCGCTAGAACAGGGCTGGCAGGAGGAGTTAGCGGCTGCGTTGGCGCAGATTGCGCACAGGGTGCATTTCACTTCTGGGGCGAGTTCTGCCATAATAGGCCCAACTTGAAACCAGGAGGTCTGCGATGAAACGCACCCGCGACCAGTTGAAGGCGGAATTGTTGGCGGCGGCTGAAGATGTG
>Ga0180437_10000915_pt1 | contig 52491 bp, 37 predicted proteins | sample SS_ome_4_FD_132410 | JGI IMG/M metagenome (GOLD analysis project Ga0180437, IMG submission 132410) | Hypersaline lake sediment archaeal communities from the Salton Sea, California, USA - SS_3_D_1 metaG | ecosystem: Environmental > Aquatic > Non-marine Saline and Alkaline > Hypersaline >... | reverse complement strand
GGCCCTGCAGGAGAGCAATGCCACGGCTATCGCCCGTCTGGCGGAAGCCGATGAAGATCGTCGCCGCGCGAAGGTCGAGCTGTTCTGTGAACAGCTGGAGAAGGCCGACCACTTCCCGGCGACCATCGATGTCGTGAAGAAGTACCTCTTCGCTGACACCGACGGCATGGTCCTCGCGCTGTCCGATGACGACGGCAAGGAAGAGAAGTACAACCTGATGCAGGTGTTCAAGGAGATCCTTGACTCGGTTCCGTCCGACAAGAGGGTGAATCTCACTGAGAGCATCAGCAACAAGGGTGACGATGAACCCGTGCCGCCAAAGAAGGAAGGCGTGGTGAAGTTTGGGGACAAGGAGATCGACTACATGTCCTCAGACAACATTCGCGCAAGCCTGAAGAAAGCCGGCGTCAAAACACAGGAGGACGTTCACTAGAAAGCTGAAGCGGTAGACTGAGAAGTTCTGCTGCAGAAGCTGAAGGAACGCTTTCAAGTTTCAGGAGGAAACGATGACCCACACACCGGGTTATGGTGGATACCAGGGCACCGGCCTCACCGAGGAGATCCTTGCCTCGACCGTCGGGCTCAAGAAGATTTCCATCACGATCGACAGCACCGCAGTGGATTCCACCCACACGGGTTATACTACGACCCTGCGTCGTGGTCTGCTCATGTGGCCGGATCCGACTGTCGGTGACCGCTACACCGAGTTCGATGCTGCTGCCGCCACTGCTACCGCGTCAAATCAAGCTGTCGTTCTCGGCGAACAGGTCGAGATGGATGGTACGAACGACGCCGTGGCCATGGCGTACTTCGCCGCCTGTTTCAAAGCTGACAAGCTGTTCGACGATTCAGGCACTGGTCTTTCACACTGGGATCCGACCGAATGTCCGCGGCTCGAGATCCGAGACAACCTGTAAGAGAGGAGGTAGATTATGGATACCCTGTTGAGTCAACATCCTCTCATGCAGCCGGCGTACATCACGAAGGTGATCGATGAGATCATCCCAGATTCGTCGGAGTTCATGCTCACCAACGAGATCCCGACCGAGACCCAGGAGACACACGTCATCATCGTGGACTCGGAGCAATCCATTGGTGGGATGACTCAGGCTGTCGCACGTGGCGCTGAGTCACCGCCAGTCGAGTACTACGGCCGCTACCAGATGACCTTCACGCCAGCGCACTTCCGCGAGAAGACCACGCTGAGTGAGGCGGACGTCGATGTGGTCCGTAGGATCGGTACGGCCAGCGAGTTCGAGCGTGCACAGCAACGCATGGCTCGCATCATCAACGGCCTGCGGATGCGCGTGGAGACTCGTCTCGAGTGGCTGAAGTGGGAGATGATGAAGGGGACTGTCACCATCAACCAGCCCGACGTCCAGTTCACAGTGGACTACGGCATTCCTGCGGACTTCACCCCGACTCTGACAGCCGGTGACCGCTGGAACCAGACCACTGCCGATCCGCTCGACGACATGATGGAGTGGTTGGATCTGTACCGTGACAACGGGATTGATCCTGACCATTTCGTCTTCAACCAGGCGATCGAGCGTCTGCTCATGCGGTTCGATGGAATCAGAGAGATCCACGACACATTCTTCGTGTCTGGTGTCGAGGGTTCCAAGATCATGGGCACAGAGGTGCTCACACGCATCATCCACAGCTTCACTGGCATCCCGTACAAGAAGTACGACAAGGGCTACTACTTCAAGATGGTGCTCAAGTCGGAGGTCACGGCTGTCAGCACGAGCTTCGTGGTGAGTGAGAACCCCGGCGTTGTCAATGGCGACACCGTGACTCTTACCCACATGAATGGCCCGCGTGCTGGCCAGGTGACCATCCCGCTGACCAGCGTCACCGGTACGTCCTTTGGCCACGCAGCGATCGGTGGTACCACCACCTATCCCGCTGGCTCCGAAGTCAGGATCAAGAAACGCTTCCTCGAGGATGACGAGTTCATCGTTCGTGGCCGGATTCCTCCGTCTGCGACTGGTGGCCCGAACTTCGCGGAGATGATCATGGTGCCGTCCGCGTACAACGGCGGTCTCATGAACCCACAACCGGGTATCTTCTCGAAGACCGTGGTCGATGACGACGGTGATCCTCCGAAGGCCGAGCTGATCGCTGGCTTCAGTGGTTTGCCGGTGTTGTATCACCCAACCACCAACGTGGTCGCACACGTTCTCGGCTAGTCTGATGTAGTTCTCGTCTTGGTGGTGGTAGTTCTGGATGGGCTACCACCACCTTGACCTGAACAATCATAAAACAAAGAAAGAGGTACAAAGATGGCAAGAGAACTCAGTGACTTTTCAGTGGTCGTCAATCTCGACGGTTGGTTTGTCCGTGGAGCTCCGACCTACTACAAGGGTCAGGAATTCACTGGCGACGACATCACCGAACGAATGGTGGTGTGTCTTGAGTCCTGCGAGACATTCAGAGACCGCAAGAACGACATGAGGGAGACGCCAGTTCTGACTCTGCGTGGCGGCAAGCCTGAGGACCTTCGTGCTTCGTTTGTCGAGCGTGAGGCTCGTAAGGAAGTCGAGTCCAAGATCCAGAAAGAGGAGCTGGTGAAGAAGGCGGAGGCTGACGCCGAGGCCAAGGAGAAGATGAAGGCCAAAATCGAAGCCGAGATGAAGGCCAAGGCCGCGGTGGAGACAGAAGCTAAGCCCAAACCCAAGCCCAAAGCCAAGACCGAGGAAGCAGAGAAGCCGAAGCGCAAACCACGCAAGCCTTCGTGATTCGTCTTTCCCAACAAACATAAGATATAAAAGGATTGAAAATGGGGCAGGACGAAATTCGCGCAGAAAAAGTAGTTGATAGCGAATACTACTATGAGGGCATTCCCGATGAAGATCGGGAAGAGGCAGTCAAAAGGTTCTTCAGGACGAAGGACAAAAAAATCGCAGCCTTCCTCAAAGCACGTGGCTTCCCATACAGAGGTATGGAGAAGATCGTTATCACCAACGCCCACGGCAAACGCAAAACGGTCATTGCCTTCTGTTTCGAACCACCCGAGGTAATACGACGTACAGTTCTTGACTTTTGGAATAGAGATGATTCGGAGTATCATAATGTAAACGCCAAGTTGTTGTTGGCTGAGGTACAGAACATCAATTCCCTCATTGCCAACTTCTACTGAAAGGAGAGCGACAATGTCTATTGATCAATTGCTGGTGTATCAGCACATGGTGGCCATTGTCGCTTTCATGGCGATTCTCGAAGTCCTGAAGGGTACCTTGAAAATGGTCAAGGTGCTAGATAAGAAAATTACACAAGTAGTATTGCCGTATTTGCCGTTGGTTTTTGGTGCGGTAACGGCATTTGTTCCAGGAGTGATTCAGGCCAAAGAGTTGGGTCTGAAGATCTTCATTGGTGTCGCCCTCGGCGGTTTGAGTGGACAGGTATGGAAGATCGTAAAGACGAAAGTGGATCTGTTGAAGGGCAAACTCTAACAATGTCTTTCACCTTGGTCGTCAGTTGGTTCAAGAAGAATTTGGTGAAGATTCTTCTAGTCATACTGATGGTTTTGGTGTTGATATTGGTAGCCGCCGGTTGGTGGCTGAAGATTCGTGGTTTCAAGGTCGCGGATCTTCTTTCTCGTCTTCAGATGGCTGACGCTAAGAACGAGGTCAATCACCTGGAGACGAGAAAAGCTCTTCTTAAGCAGAAGGGTAATTATCTTGAAGAAGATATGGCAGAAATTGAAAGAAAAATAAAATCAAATAAGAAGAAGACAGAAAAAGCAAAACTCAAAATCCAAGGACTTGGAAATGAAGAGATTGCTCGTCGGCTTAGTGATTTGGGCTTTTAGTTCTACAGCTCTGGCCGCCGAGCCGATTGTACATAATGGTCAGGAAGGTGTGTTCTTCACTACAGAACAGGCCAAAAAACTTCTTGAAAAAGTCGAAGTAGAACTACCAGCCCTTCAAGCGGAAAACGCTCTCCTCAAAAAAGAAGTCGCAATTAGTAAAGCTCTTCAATCAGTTCTTGATGAGAGATTGAAAGCTGAATCAGAAATATCTAATAAATGGCAGGAGAATTATAAAGCTAGTCTTAAAGAGTTATCTAAATATCGTTCAAGAAATGACATCAAATTTTATATCTACGCTGGAATATTCATTACTGGTACAATCACCGGAGGACTCATTATGTATGGATCTTCCTTACTGGTAAGAAACATCAGATAGAGGAAAATCATGTCATCAAATGCAGTTATCGAAGGTCAGTATGATAATCTTCTTGAGTCAGCAGCGCTGTCATCAAGCCCAGCCACAGAGCCATTTTATGTGGGTGGTTTCCGTACAGCCAATGTCGCAGTGTCATTGACACATGATGCTGCGACTGAAGTGTCCATGGAATGCTTTGTGGCATTCCCATCTGATGACAATTTTTGGTTCAAATTACAGAATGTGAGTACGGCTGGCGATCCTTTGTATACGAGTGAGGATGCTGTTTGGACAAAAGTCGTGGGCGGTGATGCTGCTTGGATTTGGAGAATCCCAACAGACTGTACACGCATGAAACTGGCCTTTTCGGCCACAGCCCCCGGAACAGATACCATTGACGTGTCAGTTCGGGTCGATGCTGGCTAAGGAGTATCAACAATGGCTTTCGGTCCAATACGACAAAAGGATTTTGGTACTGTTCTTGATACTACTTTGGCTGCAGCTCCTGTTGTAACCAGTGAAGTCGAATCTGGTGGGTTTAGTGATTTTGTTTTTGGTATCGATGTAAGCAGTTATTCAGCTATTACTTCACTTTCAATGACAATTGAAACCTCTCTTGATGGCATTACGTGGTATGACATGGTAAATGCATCAGGTGAGGTAGTCGAATGGACAAAGACTATTGCCGGCAATGAGAGCTGGGTATGGTTGGTATCTGCTGCCGCAGCACAGTTACGTGCCACATTCACTCCGGTTGGTGACGCCGGTGAGACGCTCACGGTTGGGCTATTTGCAGATGCCGCGAAGAACATTGAAATAGGCAATGCAGCAGCTGGAGGCGGCGGTGGCGCTGGAGGCGGTGGTTGGATCATCATCAGCGACGTCGCGCCACAAGGAGCAGGTGTTGTCGATAATAAAGTATATCAGGATACTGGGAATACAGTTTTACAATCTTGCGATTCTTATACTGTTGATATTGAAGTTTCTATCAAAAGTTCTTATCCAAAGGTAAGAGTTAGTGGCTCAGATTATGAGCTATCTTTGGTTGGTGATTTGTACTCAGGAACCGTTAATGTGACAATTCCTGCGTCTACAACTGATCTTGAAGTACAAGTAATTACACCAGACGAATCGGTAGGACCGACTGATACCGTACGCGTAGCGTATGAAGCACCGCCTGAGATTTTGACGTTGTCCTTTACCGGCGGTTATCCTGGCTCGCAGACAGAGCTCAAGGCGGGTGACACATTCCAGATCACAGGTACTACCGACAAGGACGCGACAGGCGTGCGTATCTTGGACCTTGATGCATGTCAGTTATCAGAACCTACGTTTGCCGCGAGCACAGTATTCACGGTGACCGGTACCATTGCTGATCGTGGTGACGTGGCGCAGTTGTTGCCAGCGCACGTGCAGGCTAAGAATGCTGCTGGAGCTTATGGCTCTTCTCGTGCGACGAATGCTGGTGGCGGTAGTGTCGACGGAACTGATGTAGTCAATTGCAACGATCTTTATCCTTCAGTGTCGATTGGTGCTATCACATATCCCCCAACACAGGGAGCACTTAAAGGTTCTGAGACTGCAACAATTGTGAATACAGTGTCTGATTATACTGCTGTTGTTTACGATTCGCCAACAGCAGAACTTTCAATTACGAACCCCACTACACTTGAGAATCCAAAGACAGTGCAGCGTATTGCTGGAACGTATAACGACTCCACTAACAATTTTCGTATCACTGCAAATCGTGCGGCCAATGACGCGACGACAGTTGACCAAGAAGTGGTTGAGATCGCAAACGTTGCTCCTACGATTGATGTTTCTACGCCAGCAGCTAGGTTGCGTAGTGGCGGAAACGATGGAACATCGATTCAAAACCACACCATCACCATTGACAGTGACCAGCAATTGGATGCAGCACCAACCCTCAACGAAGATACAGGTGGTGGCACATTCACAGGTTCTTGGTCTGGTGGACCGTTGCAGTATACCAGGACGCTCCAAGTCCATGACGACGACGTGAAGGGTGCCTACACCTGGCAGGGGTTGGTTGCAACGAACAAGGCGGGGCTGGTGCAGAACACCATCAACACCGGGTCCAGCTATACACTTGGCGGGTTTGTGGCCAGGACCGTTACGTTCCCAGCGTTCAGCCAGACTGTCAATATCAATGTTGAGGTTATCACTTACACCAAGTTGCAGGCTGGTATCTTCACTTCTACGAATCAACCAGCAGTACGACACACACCACAGGGCGATCACAGTGATGCCACTGATGAATACACGGTGGATTCTTTGGCTACAAATCCAACTGCTGTTTGGTGGAATGATGTAGCTGCAGCCGCAGCTAATAGTTCTGGAACAGCACAACTCACAGACATAGAGGAGACAGTCTGATGATTAAGTCAGAAGCTCTTGGTGTTATCAACGCATTGAAGCTCGTTGACAGCAGCTTCGCAAGACAAGTTGAGCGAATGTTCTTTGGCCATTCTCGTTCTCGGATGTGGCCGTATCTTGAGCCCGCGGATAGAGTGGATGGAGGTAGCCGACAGATTTTGGAGACCATTGTTTCCAAACTCACTGCTGAAGGTTACACCGACCACGCTTCCACTATTAACACCGCATATGGGCTTGAATAAATTTGCAATATCTTTTGTAGAGAAAATCTGATTTCAAGAGGTTTGTCATGACCGCCTTTGAGGATTTCGTCAACACCGAGCTTCCACGGCGCCCGGCGCAATTGAACCAGACCATCACTGGCTATGATGGCGATCCAAATGACGGTGGCGCGCCCGCGATCCTTCAAGGTGCTCCAGCTGGTACCAACTTCCTCCAGGCCACAGGTAATGTGTATTGGCGGAAGCGCACAACGGTTGCCGACTCGTGGGAACAAAATGATTCTATCGGCCCTTGGGCAGAAGTGGTTGGTGACGATCTTTATGTTGGTGGTGTAGGGGCTGATGACTCTAACCCCGGAACACAAGCCAAACCATTCGAGACTATGGCTGCCGCCATTGCAGAAGCAGCCGTCATTCAGGCTGCTGCTCCTACTCAACCTGTTATCATTCATGTAGCTACAGGCACATATGCTGAGAATATAGTAATTGAAAATTCAGATTTGAGAAATCTTACAATTGTTGGTGCTGTTGAGGACCCGAGAGCAGTTTCATCTGTTACATTCCAATCTCTTCAATCAACGGTCAACAATGAAGAGCTTCGTACTCTGCGAATCATCGGCATTAGATTCAATTCACCAAGTGAATTGTCTTGTCCTACAACAGGGTCGTCGAACAATTTTCTATATAGCTTGGGTCTTTTATTCAATTGTTACTTCAGGAGTGGTGGATTAACTGTCCAATCTGCCAATTTTCTGTGGACGTACGCCTCGACTTTTCAGGGATTGACTCTCAGGAATGTTTATAGTGTTGTTATGCAAGAAGGTGGATGGATTTACGTTCCGACATATGATTTCATTATTGATGCCGATGATACTGAAGCTGTTCCAAATTTAATGGATTCAGTTAATCAGATGCAAATTGAGATGAGGCGTGGGGTTAGAGTTCTTAACCCAAAATCTATTAGCATAACTAAGACATCATGGAGTGGCGCTCTTAATGTTTATGTTTTTGATGGATGCCAATTTACGTCTAACGGCACATTCACACTTGGCGCTGGCGCCTTACTTAGTTTAGTCCGTGCATGGGGTTCGACAGGAGATACTGCGACTATCAATGGACAATTTTATATAACCCAGTCTGGTTTTGAACCGTATGGTATGGCGGTAAGTTCTGGTGGTGAACTTGGTCTTACCGGTTTTGATGCCTATGTCTATGCGTGGGGTGCTGTTTCCACGATCGCTTCGGGCGCTACACTCTATTTGTGGGGTGGTGTGCTTTGGAATCCATGGGACTATTGGACTATTGATGCGGGCGCGAATGTCTACTTTGATCCGGCAGAAGCCAGAGAAGATGTTGAAAATCTTGTTCACGTGAGCCCAAAATATGGGCATGACAAATATAATGGAAGCCAAAGATACCCAGTGGCTACGATTGCCGCTGCCATAGCGAAAGTTGTTGCAATCCAAACAGCAGATTCGACGAAAATGGTTCGTGTTGTTGTTGGCATCGGCACTTATGCTGAACCACTAACACTTGAAAATGTGAATCTGCATCAATTAGAGGTCGAAGCCGAACTGGATGACACAAACTCACTTGGTGTTATCATTCAGAGAATCACGTCGGCGCAAGACAACGAGAATCTCGAATATCTCCAGATAAGCAATATCAAGTTTACCGCGGCATCAACGATTTCTTGTGATGTAGACGGGGCGAATAACCACTTGGGGGACACCGGTCTCAACTTCAAGAACTGTCGGTTTGCGGGCGTAACGACTCTGGAAGCATGCTATATTGCTTGGTTCAAGGATTGTTACTTCCCACAGAATATCTCCATCACTAACTGTGGTCGTGTTGACTTTGATGCGTGTAGTCAAGTTCAACCCGGTAAGAAGTTGATTGGAATCATCGACGCTCTTGCTAACAAGAACAACAATTGGTATGGATATCAGGTCATTTACCCATATGGTGAATCCGTCCTTTCTGCTCCTGACATGTCAGTGATCAACGGAGACACAGGCTGGATAGGTGTCGGTATTTGGACTGGTTCCTCTATAGGTGCCACAACAGAAGTTGGAACCTTTGGTGACCAGACCTGGGTTGACTTATACGTCGGTGCCTATCTCTATGGTAGTGCTGGTAGTTCGTTCTCATCTGGAAGCTGGGTTGACTTTTACGGTGGAATCCTGTCGTCGGACTACACCATCGACCCCGCTGCCACAATAGCCATCGACGAAGGCCCTACAGGTCCTGCAGCGCAGCGAGACGATATCATCTACGTGGACGGCAATCTTGGGCATGCCGGTTACAATGGCTCTGAAAAGTATCCGTATAAAACCATTGGCGACGCCATTACTCGGGCCATCGCCATTCAGACAGCCGATCCTACACAGCATACTCAGATCTTAGTTAGTAGTGGTGCATATGCTGAAAATTTGGTTTTGGAAAATACCAATCTTGTGAGTTTGGAATTACAAGCAATATCTGAAGGCTCTGGAACTGAGTCTCGTAGAGTCGAGATGTTGAACCTCACCTCCACTCAAGACAATGAAAATTTGGAATTTCTTAAGATAGCGGGTTTTGAGTTTACTGGTGACGTGAATCTTTCTTCTGACGTTGCTGGAAGTGATTTCGGAAGCGAAGAGATAGTTTTCGATAACTGTTTATTTTCTAAAGCAACTGGCACATTTACTTTGTATTCTGTTAATGTAATAAGATTTACGAATGGATGTTATGTTAATCAACCAGCCTTTAATTTTACAAATTGTTGGAATATTATTTTTGAATTTCGATCACTTATGAGAGGTACTGGTTCGATTGTTGGTGTCGCTGATGAAAGTAGTTTGAAACCATCTGGATGGACTGATATTACTTGTGGCATAGTTTGTTCTACAGGAAGCGCTCTACCTTCAATTAATCTAGATACTCAGAATGGTTCTACAGTTTGGATAGGTGGTTTTTGCTACGGTGGAAGAATAGGCAACCAAGGAGGCGCCACTGACAGTTATTTTGGGGCTTATGGTTGGCTAGCAGTAGAAGAAGGTGGTCAGTTCACTGAATACAATGGGAATGCCGTAGCAGATGCCGGTAGTTGGATTGATGTCACCGGCGGTAGAATTGACTTCAGTGAATTTTCTTCCATAGATTCGTCTTCATATATCTACATAGATGAAGGTGGGCTTGGAAGTCAACGTGATGATGTAATCTTTGTTGACGCCGCTCGAGGCCATGATCTATTCAACGGTTCAGAAAAATATCCTTACGCCACCATCGCTACAGCAATAACAAGAGCCATCGCCATTCAAACTGCTGACTCGGCACAAAGAGTCACCATCGAAGTCGCTTCAGGTACCTACACCGAGACACTGGACTTCAGCGACACCAACCTGCACAAGTTGGATTTGACTGCAGCTGCTGTCGATGTTGGTCTACCTTTCCGTCCTCGCCCGGTGTCTGTCACAGGCATCAACACAACAGCTGATAACGAGAATCTCGATCTGACAATAACAGGCTTCGTCTTTACTGGGGACGTAACGTACTCATGCGACGTTGCTGGTGCCAGCAACGATTCTTATCTGAGCTTCCACAAGTGTCAGTTTGCTGCGCTCCAGGACGCCACGTTCGGTTCACTGATCCTACTAACATTTGACGATTGTCGTCTCAATACAGAAGCTCTTGCGATAACCAATGTTTTTGAAACCAGAGTGACAAATACCGTAATCGCTGGTGTGGGTAGTGGCACAAGAACTTGGGATTGGGACGATACGGGAGTTATCCCGGACGTCTTTACCAGCGGTCGAATTCGGGTCGAGAATAGTTCTATTCTTTCTGCTATCACCTTGGCTAGGTCAGGGACGACAGGTGGTATAGATTTAATGTGTTATGGCGGCGCCCAGATAAGTCCCGTCGGGATTACGGTTCAAGCTGGGTGCGCGCTGAGCTTGAACACAGGATCGTACCTCTATTCCTACACCAACGCCGATGACTTCCAGTCTGGTTCGACGCTGAATCTCTGGGGTGGTGTTCTTTTTGACAATCCTGCCGGTAGGACCCTCAGCGGCACGATCAACTACGAGGCTCCGTACTATACGGACAAGGTCATTCTGAATGATCGTTTGGAGTTCATCAATGGAGCTCGCTTCGTCAACGCTGTCAACGACGATGTGGATACGGGTACAGAGGATGTTGACACATTTGCCGATACACTAGGTGAAGGTGTTGACTGGGACTACGTGGTCAAGAAAGGTGCCAACACCAGAAAAGGTACGGTGTCGGCGGGATGGGAGTCCAGCACCGATACCATTACCCATACAGAAACGGGAGTGGAGGTTGGTGATACCTCCGACCTCACGTTCGACGTCGACATCAACTCCAACACAGTCAGGCTGCGGGCAACGGCAACCAGTGACAACTGGGAAGTACGTGTCGTGCGGCGCTTGGTCTAGGAGAGAGCTATGTCCAAAGGCCTGTACATCATCAATGATAACTTTGCGATCACGCCTGAGGGTGGTTTTGCTTGCAAGTATACAAATGACACTGGAGCCGCCAGCGTCAAAGGCACTCTTGTCGACACCAGCGGCTCAGTAGATAACGGGGTCACGGTTGAAGGAGCTGATGGTCTTGACCCCATCGGCGCTATGTGGAGTGATGGTGTAGCTAATGGCAGTTCTGTCTGGGTTGTCATTGGTGGCCCGGCATACGTGTTATTGCAGGACAGTACTGCAGCTACACGTGGTTACTGGGTTCGTACTTCCGAAACAGCTGCCGGTAGAGCCGACGCCACTAACGCCGCACCCTCTGGAGGGACGATTGGGGCGTTGGAGGACCACATGTGCGAGATTGGTCACGCTATGGAGTCCGTGGCCGGTGGCACAGATGTGCTGGCTCTGGTCCATTTGCACTTCAACTAAGATGAATGATATGAAAAAATCATATCAGCCACCAAAGATAGAATCAGAATCTCTTTTTGATGGTTTTGCACAATTTCCTTGTTCATATCAACCGCAGTGTACTGGACAACCACCATGTATAAACATAAAAGAAAATATCATATATAATGATGTTGAACGTGTAACCATAAAAAAAGAATCCGAGGCAGACGATGGCTTCAGAAATTCATTATGTTGAAAACGATACGCTGCCGAAGCTGCAGTGTGTTTATACGGGCGTAGATTTGGGTGGGGCCACCGTTGAACTCCACATCGGATATGACGTGCCCTTGACGATTGTCGGTACGGTGACGGATCCACCGAACGGCGAGTTCGAGTTTGGATATAATATTGGTGATCTTCAGACGGGTACATGGGAAGCCGAAATTCAAATTACTGATAATGCTGGTGAAGTGATTACTTTTCAAGGGCTTAAGTTCATTATTAAAGCACAGATTGCATGACCATTTATCTAAATAGCGGACCTGCAGAAATCGCCCTCACGAAGGGCGATTGTCTTTGTGAATTGACGCCTGGTTCATATCGTATTGAGTTGGTAAAAGGAACGAATGCTGTTGAATTATCTACTGCTGAAGCTAATTTAAGTCTCGAAACTTTGTCAGATGGTGTGAACAAAGTTTATATTGAAGCAGAGCCAGAACAACAAGCTATTGAACTTGATACTGTTGATAACGTTGTTCAACTTGATGTTAGTCAAAATGCTGTCACACTCGAGAAGGAAGAATACACAGCTGAGATGTCAGCTGGCGCAGATATTGTTGAACTTAGTGTTGATGCGATAGTTCAACCAATACAACAGATTGTATATACAACTGATAGATTGACAGGGCGTCCTTTAATAGGCGTTCAAGATGATAGTAATAGGACTTTCACAACTTATGAAAAATTTGTACCGGAATCGGCTGAATTATTTCATAATGGTAGAAGACTAACGCGTTCAGACACAGATAATTTGCTACTAGGGGATTATTTTTGTGTAGAAAGTGGAGGGGCGGGAACTGGTTACAACACAATAATTTTTCTTAGAATGTCACCAGCAGAAAGATCAGTTATAAGAATAAACTATGTTCCCGTTTTCTTTTAGGAGGAAGAAAGATGCCTACGACTCTGTACAATCTCATCGACCAGGCGCTTGACATTGCCGGGTCATACACACACGACGCGGCCATGGACTGGGACGAGGAGGACAGCTATCTTGGGCGTCCTTTGTCTGGTCAGTCGGGTTCAACTGCCAGCATCATCACTGGCGCAGGTGCCGGTGAGGCACGTGTGGATGGCGTCAGCGGTATGACAGCCGCTGATGAAGGGAAGTTCCTCACCATCAGTGGAGCCGCTTCTGGCGCCAACAACGGTACGTTCATCATCTCCAACGTCGTGGATGCGGATACCGTTGATGTGGTCAATGCCAGCGCCGTGATTCCAGACGGCAACAACGGCTCAATTGCTTGGGTCGAGCGATACCCGTACAGCGCGGAAGACGATTTCAACTATATTCGTACCGACCGCCAAGCCATCAAGGGTGTGGACTACCACGCAGCAGTCCCGACGTATGAACGGCCAGATGCCGTTGGCACGGATGTGGACGCCAACCTTGCAAATCTCGCGGGCAAGACGGCTGATGCCTTGGCCACGGTGCGTAACGTCTACACCGAGGACGTCGCACTACCACCGTCCATTGCCGACGGTGATGGCAATGTGCTCATCAGTGATGAAACATTTACGACAACCAACTTCCACTTCACTAGTGACGACGTTGACAGCTTCGTCACGCTCACCGACGGCACGGCAGTCGGGGCCACAGGCACGTACCGAGTCAAGACCGTAACAGACGGTCAAACGCTTGAGCTTGATGGTCTGGCAGCGACCGGCGCGGGTACTGTCACCTGGGTCCGCGAGGGCGATCTCAAGGGCATCTCGACCAGTCGTGATTATGCTGATGCCGTTGATCGCACTGGTGTACCGATCGCGGATAGTGGCGCTGAAGACGAGACGGTGTACGACGCCACGTTCATCGAAGTGCTTGAGGAACTTTCAACCGGCGGAAAAGCCACCGTCGAGAGTGAGGCTGCACTTCGTATCTTTGGTCGTAGTTTCGGTGATGAGAAGGATCCCAATCGCACCGTCACAAACGAGGGCAGCAGACTTTTCATGCAGCTCAAGACCGGTGACAACGATGGTTCGGCCACCGACTCATCCGTCGAACCGATCTCAGGACGGAGTGGCAGTGCTGCGAGCTTGCCGGGCAGCAACACCAACGTCACTGGCTTGACTGGAATGTCAGAAGCCGATATCGGCTTGTACATTACAATCTGGAATCTCGCGGCTGACGAGGCTGGGCACTACAAAATCACTGCCGTGCCGTCAGCAAGTAGCGTGACCGTTGAGCGAGGTTCCAACTTCACGGCGGATGCCTCTGGTGCCATCGAATGGCAAATCAGCCGTCACAGCGGAGTTCTTTTCACATTTCACGGTGATCGCTTCCGCAATGACAATTTGTCGGAAACCTGGGGTCGTGCCGTTCTCGTAGGTGGTAGTGGTGGCACCAGCGAGCTGGTCGTTGACATCGACCAAATTCGTGATTCCATTGGGATCCAGGATGGTGATACCGACCTCAGCGCGTACCTCACCAATACCGGGAACTACTTCACGTTTGTGGATTTGCCTGATGCGACTCCAAGCGTGGTGGAAGCTCTCAACGTACTCAATGAGCAGATTGGCAATAGGACATACACGAGTTCGTTGCTGACTGATGGTCAAACTATTACCGCCAGTATTGAAGCAATTGCCAATGCCATCGACGATGTTAGTGTCGTAAGATACATTGAAGTAGCATCAACAGATATCAACGTAGGAACAAGTCATACGCTTCCTGGCAGCGCGTCCTACACACTTGATGGTACTGGTAATGGACGTAATATGTGGTTCTTCAGTCGTGGAATTCTACGACATCCTGGAACCGACCCGTCGTACTACGAATATGAAGAAGAAAGTACAACTACAATCCTAGTGAAACGTAAAATCAAAGCCGATGACGTTATGGACTTCTTCATTCTGAAGTAATCTTGAATGTTAAAGGCAGATTTAACCATTGTGCAGGTCCCTGCACCACCTGATCGGTGGTGTCAGGGACATATGCGCAATGTTCCTAAAGATGCCAAATATCATGATGCTCCAATAAGATTTTTTCATATAGTTGGCGACAACATAGATATGGTCATATGTGAACCATGTTTAGTGATTGCCAGCGCCATAAAAGATAAAAAGAAAAAAGGATTATAAAACCATGAGTGAAAAAGAAACCAACAACAGGCTAAACCAACTACAACAAATCAGGAATGGTGGTCTATCTGACCATCAACAATCTCTTCAACGTCTGAAAGTTGAATTTGCAAGATATGTTGAATTAACAAGTTTGACGCCAGAAACGGCGTTAGCACCATTAATGGACGTGGTGAAGGAAGCCGAACGTCTACGACGCAATGAAATTTCTGGTGCAGAGCGCATGGAACGTCAGGCGGCAGCATCACGGTCCAAAGCCGACGGCTATGCTATGATAAGCTCTATCGTCCTGAATGTAGTCAATAGATACATTCAAGGCGCAGAACGTGAGATAGAAGAGCGCAGGATGTTGGAGGAACGCGAAGGGCGTGAAGAGGACAAAAAACGTGGAGTTTCTGAAGAAATAGCAGAATCTCCACCCAAGAAAAAAACCAATAAAAGACCTAGAAAGAAAAAGGCTGAATGACGTTATCGCGCAAAGATATTGGCGATCTTGAGATCATTGATGCTGAAGAACTGCTCAGCGATGGTACAGTTGAATACCATTCTGATGACGTGACTTCAGTTGTATCTGGCGTAGTAACTGTATCCAATGACGACCTGAGAAATCCCGATATAGCTCCAGAAGTAGATGATATTTTTGTATTAACTGGTGCTACTGCTGGCAATGGTACTTATACTATAAATACCGTAACAGGCGCTTATACTTTCACTGTGAATGAAGCAATTCCAGATAGTACTGGGGGAAGTGCTAGTTTTCGTCATCCATCTGGAGCTTTGAAAGTTGGGGTCGATCCATCGCAACTTTACAACTCTACACAGACTAATTTGCAAGGAGTAATCGAGGATATCGATGCAGTTGCTGGAGGAACTGCGGACCTTGGTAAGTATATAATCACTACAGAAGGTGGTATCGTCTATACAAATGACGGTGACCTTGTGCTTAAGGTGGCAGCATAATGGCTACATCACTACATAAAAATCTTGTTGATTCTGAGCTGCACGAGGCCAAAGGTGCGGCAGGTGCCAGCGTCAACCAAGTGCTGACAGCGGTTGGTGATGGTACCGCAACATTTCAAGATCTAGTTAGTCATGCGTCGACACATGAGGACGGCGGGGCTGATGAAATTAGTGTTGCTGGGCTCTCTGGCCAGCTGGCTGATGACCAACCGGCATTAGCACATGATTTAGGTGGTTCTAAGCATAATGTTGATACATTGGCTAATCTCAATTCAAAAATATCAGATGCCACTTTAGATGATTCAAGTTCTGCACGTACGCCTACAGCGCACGCTTCCACGCATCAAAATGGTGGAGCTGATGAAATAAGTGTTGCTGGTTTGAGTGGTACACTTGCAGATGAACAGGATGCAGGAAGTATCAAAGGAGTCACTGTAGACGATACAGACATCGCTGATGGGAAGATCCTTAAGTACAATTCGACAAGTGGCAATCTTGAATATGAAGACGAGGGTGGTGCGGGGGCTGTTTTTGGGACGCAGTATCAGCAAGAAGAATCATCTGGCGAGAGTTCGACCACATCGTCTACGTTCCAGGATAAGTTGTCTTTGACTACACCAACAGTTCCTGCTGGTACTTATCGAGTTGGTTGGACAGCTATGTTTTCCAATGTAGATAGGGCGGGCGAGGCCCGTCTTTATAATTCTACTGACACTGTGATGCTGGGTGGTCTGAAGCAGTATAGACCAAAAACTTCAGATATATATGAGACGATCACAGACTTTGTCGAGGTAACATTTTCATCCAGTGGTTCAAAAACATTTGTGATTCAATGGCGTGATGTACTCAGTGGTAATACGCAGTCGATTAAAGAAGCGCGTATTGAATTTTGGAGGATTGTATGAGCTGGTCTAACACGTATTCGGTGTCGGAAGATTTTTCCAATGGTGTTGCGCTTAATAAATTTCATGGCGAAATCGTAGCTTTAGAAATTGGTAGTGCAACATTTCAAGGTGTCAATATTGCTGGTGATGATTGCGCAGTCGTCTTTTCCGCGGAACCCTCTGCGGCCGACAAAGTTCTAGTCGACGGCGCTGTGGCCTCACATGATGGTATACCAGCTCCAGTGTATGAATATGTTACATCTTCTAAGGTTAGCGCCGGTGTCATCAATATAACTGAAGATGAAGATTGGCAGGATATAGACGGCCAGGTAACGACTGCCGCATTTTTTGTTACTCAAGCGTCAGATGCTCTTGGGAAATGGGTTGGTTCGGTAAAAGTAAGTGGTACTGGGGCACAGATACGTGCTATCTGGGCGAGTGATTCCGCAGAGCTAAAAACGCCTCATTCTGTGGCGGATACCTCTGGCGCGTGGACACCTATTACGTTTTTCTCTGATGGCGCATTCAAACTAGGCACTGATGATATCGTAATACAAGCAAGATTAAATGGGGCTTCGAGTTTTCAAATACGCCATAGTTCAGTAACATTTTTGAGGAAATCTGTATAAGTTTATGGGGGCTGTGATGAAGATTTTGATCGTGGAAGATGATCAAGATACCGCCAGAGCCATGCAAATAGTTTTAGTGAAGTTGGGCAATATAGTTTTTAAATCTAGTACTTTGAAGAATGCTATACATCTATATAAAACACACAGTATTGATATAATCATTCTTGATTTGAGTATTTTGGATAGTAGGGGTTTAGAAACAGCTTATACGATTAAAAAATATTTAACTAGAAATACTGTTTTAATTGTTTATACCGCTAGACAAGAATTGTTGGACAAATCTTTAGAAATGGGTGTTGATGAATTTTTGGTGAAAGGTGATTTTACACCTCTTGATTTACCTGGGATTATCGAACAAGCAATAATGAATAAGAGAATGGCTACGGCAGTGGAGAGAAATGAACGCATGTTGAATGGCGAGGAAATTACTCAGCCTGGTGTAGTGCGCGACGCCGGTAACGTTGGCGATAAACTATTGGAGGTTGCTGAAGAAATAAGATTGACAAGTACTGTTTTGATTGGGGACGGTTAATACGATGGCATCAAAAGACAGTGGTATTAGCAGCGCTTTGTTAACTCGAATAGCAGATAGTCTCGAGGAGAATGGTTCTGCGTTGAAAACAGCTCGTGCTGAAAATATGAGGGTAAATGTACAGCTTGCTCAATTAACTACAAATCTTGAAACTTTTACTAATTCTGTCAATGCGCGTTTAGATCGACTTGAAGCCAGGATAGAAGGAAATGGTGGCCCTGGTATCAAAACAAGCGTCGCTTTGTTAATAAAGAGATTAGATGATTTGGAAATCGATGTAAATGGGATAGAAAAAAGTAAGAAGATTAGTGCAGAAAAACGAATCGATTCGTTAGAAGCACAGAAAAGGGCGGATAAAAATTTTCGTTGGACTACGTTTATCGCTATTGCTGCTATTTTGATTTCATTATCATCTTCTATTGGTAATTGCGCACCGAAAATCGTCAGCATGTTTAGTGAAAAATCGCCACAACCATCTGGAACAACACCGTGACAGCCTGGGTCTTTGGTGGCGGCTCTTCACTCATGTACATGCATCTGGGTGCTGCTCAGTGCCTGTACGATCATAATATGACCCCAACTTCTTTGTACGGTGTGTCGGCGGGTGCTATTGCCGCCGCGTTATTGTCGACCGGCAAGCAACCAAAAGAATTTATCAATGAAGCGAGGAAATTATTACCTTCCAAAATGTTAAGTTTTAACTGGAAATTTTTTTTTGGTGATAAAGGTTTTTTACATTTCAGAAAAATGGAGAAAATGCTTACTCCATATGTGCCAGATAATTTCGCACACGCCAAGATACCACTAACAATTGTCACAACTGATTATAAAGCAAAAAGGGAAAAGATATTTTCTTGTAGTGATAAACCAAAAACTTCAGTAACAAAAGCTTGTAGAGCGTCTTGTAGTATTCCAATTCTTTTTGCTCCAGTAAAAATAGGCCAAGAATTAGTTGACGGCGGTGTGGTAAATCATCTCCCAGTAAATCTTCCATCTACGCCGTCTATTGGCTTCCGTCTTGTTTCAGATACCCGCGCTAGTCGTAAACCGTCGTTTATTCTGAGATTGTTAACATTTGGATGGATAACTTTTATTAGTAGTATATTGAGTTGTTTTATTCATACCATAGAAAGATTACATATTGATGATGCAATATTTACTAATGTTATTACATTGACAGCGCCGTGGAACTCATTAGATTTATGGGGCCTTGATGATGAGGTGATTGATAAACTATATAATATTGGATACAATACAGTTGAAGAAAAATTTCAAAGTGGTTGGAAATTTGACAGTAGGATTTCGTTTATTTAGGAGAAGAAATGGCGCTTATACGCATTACAATAGATATCAAAGAAGACGTTGACATTGCCCTTATCCATTTCGATAAGATTCAGGTATGGCGTGCTGAAACGCGGTGGGGTGCATATACCGAAGCCACGTCGCCGGCAACTCGCATTGACCTTGCGACAGATCAACAGATTTATGATTTTGATGATTATGATAGTTCTGAATTCTTCTGGTATCGGTGGAGATTCTATAACAGCACTGGAGCCGCCGGCAACTACTCAGAACCATTTCAGGGGTATACTCCTGGCACCACGTACTGTAGCTATGAAAATATGAAACGGATTTTGAATACTGGCTATACTTCTGGCAAGATTCGTTTTTCTGACGCATTCAAGAATTTGCGTAAGGCCAATGACGAGCAAGATGTTGATCTCACAACAGTGACGATTGGTCCTAGCTACTACGGGCAAGAGGACTTCGCTATCACCTTCTTAGACGCAACCAATTTCAAAGTTGAGGTTGGTGAAGGTCATCAGCTTGCCATGCGTCTGATTGGAACTGGCGACATTTCTACAGACTTTGTGGCAGATGACTATTCTGTTCGTATCAAGGCCAGTGACTGGAGTGGTGTACCGGTCGCTGGCGATCAGATCTTGTTTACAACAGATAGTCATATGTCGATGAATGATGCTGTGCAATTTATAAATGATGCTGAAATTTTTGCAGATATGATAATTGAGGAAAATATTGGTTTTACAGAGTTGAAAAGAGATGAACTTCGTTTTGCTAGAGACGAAGTACCAAAAGGCGTGCGTCAGGCCACGGCGAGAATAGCCGCATTTTTCATCTATAGTTCAATCTATCATCAACAATCAATTCCAGGTCTTCCGAACAATATCAACGATATCTCGAATGCCGATCGCCGTGATGATCTCAGTAGTTGGATTGAGCAGGCGAAACGTTATCTGCAAGGATTCATCAAAAAGTACAGCATGTTCTTCGACCCAGAAACAGGAGACGCCGTCACTACCGCCCCTCGTTGGCAGTCAATGGACACGCTTTTTGATGGTGTTGGTGTTTATGGCGTCGGCGAAGGTCTCAAGCTCCCTGCCTTGGATGAGTTCAAGGAGCAGACTGATATGAGCTACGCCGGGTTACTCGACTGGGATTTATTGGAATATTATATTTGGAATAGTTGGGATAATTCTGGATTGGAATAACGTAATATGTTTAATATAGAAACAAATTTTGATGAATTCATCAAGTCAATTGATGATGCAATATTGGCGTTACAAAAAGTCGATGGGCTGTTTGGTACTCCAGCTTTTAAGACTTTTATAAATAAGTTATTTCGTGATGTAAAGGATATGTTTTTAAAGAATATCAATGATTGGAAAGTTGGTGAAATCGATGTGCAATCGGACAGATGGGAATCAACTAAACAGATTTTGATGGATAAGCCTTTGGAGAAATATGAAGAAATTCTTATTTCACGTGGTTATCCAGCAAGTTATATGCAACGCACGAGTCAAAAACCAGAGAAAGTTAAGTCTTCTGAGCCGTGGAAAGCCACGGAATTCATGTCTGATGATTTGATCAAAGGTGTGAACGCGCCAATGAATGTAGAATCTAGTGAAAATAAATTGACACTTACTTTCTCATCAAGTTTTAGAAATTTTCTTGAAAACTATCCATTAATAGTTGATGAACAAATTATGCAAGAATCACAAGGCCAATATAGTTTATTGCAATTATATGACGAACAGCGTACAAAGTTGATGTCGGAATTTATGGAAATAGTACCTAAAATCATAGATCAAATATTCGCTGAGGCGAGCAGATGACGCAAGATAGGCCTACAGCTCATCTCATCAAGACTGGCAATTATTTTGCTGATGGTGTCAACAATATCGTTGAGATTCTTGAACGCGAACAGCGCGAGGATACAGAACAGAAACTGACATATCTCAATGGTGTACTCAAAATCCACGATGAAGATATTCTACTCATTCCCAAAACCCCATGCATTGCTGTTTCCTTCGAGGGTTTTGAAGAGATAATCCACACCATAGGAAAAAGACAAGTAACAGTCGAAACAACATTACTTATAAACACCTACTATTACCACCAAGAAATAAGCAGAGAAATAAGAAAAAAAGAGATAAGAGACGCAATGTGGGAGCTTGCTCGTATCTTGCGACGCAATTCGGATTTGAACGGGCTCAGTTCGAAGGGTGCGCAGATACCGTCGGGCGAAGTGATGTCTCGGTTGCGGCAGAATGGCGCTTTTTCTGGGGGATTGATCAGGATGCAAGTCCCAATTCTCCACCAATCGAGGAGAGGAGTCTCTTAGAGGAGTCAAAAACATGGGTAGCTTCGGACGCATCGCAATCGGTGCCCGTGGCCAGCTGTCCTATGCTGAAGAGCTGGACGCGCTTGGCTGGGGTGAACCGATTCCACCGACCCAACGGGTTGACTTCCTTACCGAGTCGTTCAACAACGAAATCGGTAACCTCCTGTCGGAGGCGCTCAACCCATCGCGCGGTATCTCGAAGCGTGTCCGTGGTGTCAGCAACATCAGCGGCGACGTCGCTGTGGAGCAGAACACTACCGGGTATGAAACCTGGTACAAACACGCATTCGGTGATTCCGTTACCATCAACAAGTGCGACGGTGGTGTGCGCACGCAAGTCACAGCAGATTATTCCGGCGGTGCCGGTGATATTTCTGTTGGCGACACAAGTGCATTCGACGACGGTGCTGGTGATTGGGACCTGGTCGCGGTCTACAAGGATTCGACCACAGGTTTGCTCACGACCCAGGCGCTGGAGTACAGCGCGAAAGCCGCCTCACCAGCCACCTTCACACTCACCGGAAGTCCCACAGCCATCCCGCAGGGCGCATGGATCATGCAGACCTACGGCGGTGGTTCCGCGTACTGGGACAGCGTCTACACCCACTACATCGAGGCGGCTGCCGTTCTCCCGACCGGCATGACGTTTGAGGTGGGTCGTGACGTGGCTTTCTTCGTGTACTCGGGTTGCAAGTTCAACACCGTGGAGAACACCTTCACGGCTCAGGAGATCTTGCAGGCCACCTTCGGTACCATCGGACGAGCTGAGTACAGTGGCGCCGATCTGCTTGTCGCAACGACCGACACGACCACTGAACTCGAGCTGAAGAACTACTACCTCGACTACTACAACGCGTCAGGCGCCATCGGCTACGCGTTTGCAGACGATGGTGGTGTGTTCACAGACGAGACCTCAGCAGCGAATGACGACACAGCCGATGACGTCACGTTGCTGCCGGCGGCTGTTGCAGCCAACGATGCCTTTTACTTCGGCTCGGATGACGTGTTCACCGCGCTGGAAGTGATCATCAGCACGCCGGCAGCTACACCAGTCGGTTGGACTGTGGATTGGGAGTACTACGACGGTAGCGCATGGACGACGTTGCCGTTCCTGGTTCAGGAGTTGGAGACGCTGGAAGAGGCGGCAGGCACCTACGTGAACACGTGGAATGCACCTGCCGACTGGACCGCGACCACGGTCAATGCGCAGTCTGCGTACTGGGTCCGTGCGAATCTCAGCGCTGCAACGTCTGGTGCTGGCCCGCTTGCACAGCGTGTCTACACCGGTCCTGGAATCGTTGGTTTCGGCAAGAGCGGGACGATCCAGGTGGGCTCGGAGAACGAGATCACGTACTCCGGCACCGAAGTCTCGATCACCGCGGGCACCGCGAAGCTCCTGACCGTCTCGAACTGGGCTTCTGGCTCGACACACGCGATCGACGAGCCCGTGGCGCCTCAGGTGACATGGGGTTCAGATGTTGCGGAACCGACCGCGACAGACCCGCTGTCTTCGTTCCAGGCCGCGGTGTACATCGATGGCGTGGCGCAAGAGGTGTTGAGCGCGACTTGGACGTTGAACAACAACTTGTTCACGGACAAGTACCAGCTCGGTGATCGCTTCCGCGCTGGTCTCCCGGAGCAGCAACGTACGGTCGAGGGTTCGTTGAACGTGGAGTTCGACGACATGATCCTCTACCACAAGTACGTCAACGGTACGGCTGCGTTTCTCGAGATTCGGTGTGTGGACGACGGCTATCAGATCGACGATTCAGCACCGGCTGGATTTGAGGTCTATGGCCAGAAGCACTGCATTCTGCCGAACATCGAGTACACAGGCACTACACCGCAAATTGGAGGACCTGACCAGATCACACACGACATGCCGTTCACCGCTCTCATCGACAGCACGAACGACATGAACGAAATCGCCGTGATCTTCGTCAATGACCGTGCTACTATCTAGTGGCCGTCATCACTCTCCCGTGAGCGTCGCCATGTGACCGGGGGCTTGTTGGCATAAGCCTCTCACCCCCCCAGAGGCCGTTAGCAAGCCCCCGGTCGCTCCCCCTCAACAACAAAATGGGCATCATAACCAAAATATCTTTTTATTTGGCAATCATATTTTATTTGCCAGTAATAATACTGGCACATTTCTATAATTTTATTGCAAGAGTTTTGATTAAATCGGGATTGAAAAAATATGGAATACTAGGTGGCAGAAGATCTCAAATTGCCTTGAAGCTCAATAAAAAGGCTCATATAATCATGCGTGCAGTGTCGGTAGATACTGTAAGTTATACAACACAGATAAAAGACGAGGAGATAATTATGAAAGCGATTGACGCGAAGAAAGCTTACGATTTCATCTGTGAAGACGACAAGAAAGCCCCACCCGATCAGCGTACGGTCTTCAAGTGCAAGTACCTTGACCCGTACACCGCGGCCCGTCTCGGCGATCAGATCTACAACGTGTCAGGAACCGGTTCCAAGCGCAAAGAGCGACTTCTGACAGGCACACAGCAATTCGAGATTCTCAAGTCGTGCCTCGTTGGATGGGAAAACATGGAACATCCGAACAATGAAGGTGAGAAGTTCACTTTCGATCGGGATCGCATCGAAGACATGATCGCAGCCATTCCTCCCAAGTACCGAGCCGAAATTGCGGACTTCATCCGCGGAGAGTCGGAACTCGAAGAGGGGGAAGGCAACGGCTAAGGGATATCGTCCGCTTTCGATATTTCTTGGCCTCGGGTGACAATCCCGAACACAGGCAAAAAGAATGGTCGTGTGAGAACTGCAGTGAGCAGAAAGGTGAACGTCTACAACTTCAACGGAATTGCCCGTATCTGGATAAAGATGAAAAAAAAGAAATAAAAGAAATAGTAACCAAATCATCACTTAGTAAATATGATATAAAGCTTGCTAAGAAGAAAGCAAAAAGGAATAAAGAAAGATTAGATAATGATGAGAAACGTAGGCCAATACTTGAAATAGGTTCTCATAAATTTTATTCATGTCCTGCTGGATTATTGATTGGTAACAGAGGGTTGATTGCTTTAATAGATTTGATAAACTGGTCAGAGAACATGAATACACCATTATTTGATGGTGGATTGACAAACCATACTCAGTATTATTTCGAATGCTATAGGACCGTTATCGGGGAACAGAAAGCAATTGAAAATGAGGAAATGAAACGGAATCGGAAAGAGACAGAAAAGAAAAGTAAAAAACCAAAATCGCCACACAGAAAACCAACTATAAAATCAGGAAGAAGAAGGCGATAAAGGCAATGGAAAATGGCAGACCGTCAGATTAACTTCGCCATTAATATTTCTAGGTCTGACCAGAATGTATTCAGAACCCTTATAAAAGAATTCCAACAATTCAGAAAAGAAGCTGGTGCGGCAAATCGCGCGCTTGCCGCTATGTCCAAGATAAGCACTAACGCCACCAATGTCACACAAGCTGCTAGTGCCTTCAACGCGTTATCAGACGCAATTGCCAAAGTAGCAACTTCAGTGAATGCGGTTGATCTAACAAAAATTACAGCCATGATGCGTCTTCTCAAGACTCAAGGTGAACTTGCTACGGGGCAGATCAAAGCGCTCCAAAAGCAGATGGATGCGTTGAATGCAACGCGCAGCCAAAAAGGCGCAAAGGACGCGGCATCAGCAGCTGATAAAGAAGTAAAAGCACAGGCAAAAGTTCTTGAAAATATAAGTAAAGTAGTTAATGCCAGACAGAATGAACTTACGCAATTAAGAAATAAGATACGGCAAAGCGCTGAGGCCGGGGAGGCAGATGCGAGTGCTGCGCGCAAGATGCAGACTCTGTCTACTGAGCTCAGAAAACTGAGAGTAGCTGGTGTTGCAGCTGTTAAATCGCTCGAAGAGCAGCGTACTGCTGGGGCGAATCTTGACAAAAATACTCTTAATTTAATTCAATCGTTTGATGGTGTTAAGAAAGCTATCAATAGTGAAATTGTTTCAATACAAAATTCTAATCAAACTCTTGTAAACGCAGAAAAAGTTATTCGTAAATTTGCTGTTGCCAATCGGCAGGCTTCAGCCGCTGCTATTTCTGCGTGGAATAAATACGCTACTGAACTACAGCGTAGTATGAAAGTGGCTGCGGCCGCCACTAAGACTACTACCGGGCAAGAAGCCGCTCGGACTCGTGTAGCCGATGCATCCGCACAGCTTGGTAAACTTCAAGCTGCTGGCGCGCCATCTCAGGTTATTGACGCGCAGCGTGTTGCTCTTGATAGGGCTACAGAATCTTATAATAAATATTCAGCAGCTGTACAGTTGGCTCAAATTGCAGTAGAAAAACAAAAGACTGCTCAACAAGCAGCTCTTACGGTTACACAACGAATTGAAGAATATCGCGGCGCTTTGTTGAAACAGCGTGAAGCTTCGATCAGGGCACTACAAAATGTCGAAGACGCAGCAGCTCAACGCGCGCTGGCCAACGCCCAAAAGGAAGTGAAAGCGGCCCGTCAACGCGTACAAGCCGCTCGTGAAGTGTATGCAGTTGAAGCAGGTGTGCGTAAGAGCGCCGTTGAACGAATGGTGCAGGCCAACAGCGAGGCGGCAAAGTCGGCTACTGCAGCCGCGAATGCGCAAAAAAATGCATCGAAAGTCGCGAATCAAGCCGCCAGAGAACAGGCAAACGCACAACGTCAAGCCGCTAAGGCAGCGGCGGCGAATGCCAAGGCCACCACAAACTTCGCTGACCAGATTGCGAAGGGCTTCAACAATGTTATTGCTTCCCAGCTTAAATATCTGGGTGCGTCATTTGTTGTCTTCCGTCTGATTCAACGCATACGTGAGGCTTTTGAATCTATTATTGAAGTTAGCGATCGTGTGGCTAAAGCCTTTGCCGTATCGCGTTCTGCTATTTTGGGGTTGGAAGAACGGTATGATGCGCTTGGCGATTCTATTGAGAGTACTGCCATCAAGATGGGCAGGAGCATCAAAGACGTCAGTGAAATATTGTTCCAATTTGGTAGTGCTGGTTTGCAGGCTGAAGAGTCAATGGCGGCTCTTCAATCTACAATGCGACTTATTATTGCTACTGATGCGGATGTAACAGCTACTACGAAAACAGTGGCTGGTGTTTACAGGCTTCTTGGTAATCAATTAGATTATCTTGGTACACAAACACAGAAGTTTGCTCGAATTAATGATGTGTTGGCCGCGACCTATCGTGACAATCAGGTCGAGCTCAACGAATTGAATCAAGGTTTGAAGTTTGCGCTTCCTGTTGCAAAACAGTTGAATCTTTCGTTTGAACAAGTCTCAGGTATTCTGGCTACACTCCAGAACAATATGATTCGTGCTGGTGAAGCAGGTCGTTCATTGCGTTCGATCTTTTCACGCATGTCATCACAGTCAGAGGAATTTGCAGAAGCTTTTGGTATTGCTCTGGACCCAGATAAACCTCTTAGTTTTATTGATATGTTGGAAAAGCTGCAGAGCCGTATGAGTTCTGGCGCTTTGACTGTTGATCAGGTTGGTACTGTTTTTGAACGTTTTGGTTTGCGCGGTGCTAACTCGTTTCTCGTTTTGACTCAGCAATTTGATTCTTTGAGCGAGACAATCAGAAAATTAGAGGAGGATTCCCAAGGCGCTGCTGCGACCATGGCGCGCGTTCGTATTGAAAGTATTGCCGGCCAGGTTAACAAATTCAAAGAGACTGTTCTTGAATTAGCACGTGATGCCCTGTTGCCATTGGGTGCAATTATTTTTGGATTAATAGAAGCCTTCAATGACTTTTATGAGGTTTTACAAGAGACAGGATTAGACAAATATTTGAAAATAATTTTGGCTATTACTACAGCATTAATAGCAATAAAAATAGCAACTGTTGCTTGGACTGTTGTTACTAAGTTGCAGACTTTGTGGTTAATTAGGCAACAAGCCGCTGTAATAGGATCTGTGGTTGCACAACATCAATATATCAGAGCTCTACACCTTTCTACTGTTGGCGTGTACACAAATATAAAAGCTCTTTTTTCAATGAGTGGTGCGCTGGGTGTTTTAGCAGGTGTATTGCAAACTGTTGCCACGGCTATGATTACGGCGTTTCCATATGTGCTAATAGGTGCTGCGATTGCACTAATAATATATTGGATTTATAGAATGCGTAATGAATATCGCCTTACAATAGAAGAGAATAATAAGAGATTAGAGCAAATCAGAGAGGAAATTAGACAAAGAAGACACGAGAGAGATGCGCTTGATCGAACAATAAGTAAATTGGAAGAAGTTAATCAAGCTTCAGCGGAAGGGCGAGCCAATCTAATTACGCAGAATAGAGCTATCTCAGAAGCCGTATCAGCACATGGTGAATTAGCGTTAGCCGCAGCTGAAAGCGGCGGTAATCTTGCAGTGTTCACACAAAAAGCTAGAGAACAAAGGCAAGTCGTTCAAGAAGCTATGGAGGTACTACAACGGGAACAAGTTGATAAGTTTGGTGAAAGTATCAAACTACAGACAAAATTTTTGCAGGATTCAGCCGATCAGTATGAATTACTTCAAGATCAAATTGCTAATTATAAAGGACAATTAGCTGGTACAATACCCATACAATTTCAATCAAATCAGGCTATGTCCGCACGCGCTCAAGCCCAATTGGCCTTGACAAATGCGGAAAACAAACTTGCGGGGGTGATGGAGGAAGCAAGAAAAACACAAAGAGATATGAGTAAAAGTGTACAAGAAAATATAAAAATAATGCCACAATTTGTTGATGTATTGAAAGATGCTTCTCAGGCTGCATCACGGTTGTACGCTACTGATAGGCCCGTGAAGGCTTTCGGCGATTTCTATAGTTTTCTGCAGAGGTCTGTAAACCAGCTCTCGGAGTTCCCAATACAGGCCAAGATTTCTGAGTTGAATGATAAGATCGTGCGAGGATTGGAGAGTCTCAAATTTAGGTATTTGTTTGAATTTGATGTAGTTATTCCAGATTCAGTTGTTGATGATGCTGAAGCAGAAGTGGCTAGAGTATTCAAAGAATCCACTAGATTATTGAAAGAATCTCAGGAATTAAGCACGATAGAACTTGATCAATTTATAGATGTTGATTTTGCTGAATCAGACAAAAAGATTCAGATGTTTGCTGACACAATACAAGAACAGTTAAGAGAATCAACGAAAGGTTTGGGTTTAAAAGAATTAATAGCTTTTGATGAAGAACAAGGTGAAGAATTATTTACAGCAATAACGGAAAATATACAACTATTGCCATCAGCTTTTGAGGAAGGCAGCGAGGCCGCGGAGAAATTTTATAATAATGCTAAAACAATACAAAACATTCAAGATGAATTAATTGCGCAAGTAGAGAAACAGGATGATGCCGGTTTTTATCTTATTCAAAATGAAGAGGATAGAAAACAAGTTATTGATGGTATTAAAGGTTTATATGGTGATATGAATGATCTTTTGTATGATGGAAACCTTACACAAGAAGAACTAGTAGAATATGCTGATAGGATTTTCAATTTATCTAAGCAAACATTATTAGCACAAAACGCTGTTAACGGTATATATGCACAACAGTTGGCCATTAGGCGGGCTTACAACTTAGCTCTGGGCCAAGCCGAGTCAATTAGTGACAATATATTATATGATGAGAAGCAATCACTTAATGTTATAGGTCAAAAAGTTCAATTAGCAGAAAAAGAACTAGAAGCTGCTAATGAAAGAGTAGAACGAATTAAGGAATCAGGACCTGTTCTTCAAGCGGCCTTGGACGCTCAAAAAGAAGCGCAGTCTGTAGTATTGGGATTGACTGCGGAGCAGGCTGCACAAACGAAAAAAGTCTGGGATACTGAGACCAGTATAGCGCGAACCAGAACTGAAGCTATTGGTGCTCTTGATAGGGAATATGCTTTTGGTCAAGCGCGTTCTTCTCAGTTGAAAGCGCAGTTGAGTCTATCTCGTCGATTGGAGAAGATTCGTATCAGGCGGATCAACAAGATCGATGACGAGAGAAAACGCCGTGCTACGGCAGAGGCAGAAAGAAGAAAATTCATCGCTGCTCGTTTTGCATTGAATAGGCAGATTTTAGAAGCGGAGCAGCAGGAAGCCATAAATTTTGCCACAAGATTGAATGCTGCTCTGGAAATATTTAAAGCAGACGATAAGATATTAAAATCTGAAAATAGATTATTGATTGTTGAAAGAGAGTTGGCTTTTAGACGTGAGAAAATTGCTGAATTAGAATCAAGAAGAAATAAGAATGGTAAAGTGTATAAAAATCTTGTTGCTGATATTCGTACTACAGAAGGAGAAATAAACACCTTCAAAAGAGAACAACTATCTCTTGAAATTGGTATTCTAGAAACTAGAACTGAATATAATGCTACACTTAATGAGCAAGTATCTTCATTAGAAAGTATTAGATTAAAATTAGTTCAGAGTAGTTTAATACAAGATAGGAATCTTGCTAATGTATATGAAGAAAATATCTTGAATGCTAAAATAGCCGCAACCAAAGAAAAAATTAGTTTCTTTAATGAAAAATTAAGTCGAGGTCTTGAGCTAAATACTGATGAACAATTAAAATATAACGATTTGATTGATGAATATGCCGGACTTCTATCAGAAGATATATTGCGCGATGAAGGAGAATTAGAAAAAATTAAAAAACAACAATTAGCAGTTCAAGATAAGATTAATTCGACTTATGATAAAGAACTTGGGTATTTAGCTGAGATACGTGGTGAGATAGAAGGTGCTACATCTTCACTTCTGCAACAAAGATTTGGAGACGCACCATTTAGTGCGATGCAAGATGCTGCTCGCGCCCTTGGTAAGAGTATCTTTGAGATACAAGCTCTTGGCCCGCAAAAGACCATAGAGTTGATAAATAAAGGACTTCGTGAAGGAACGTTGTCTGCTGATAATTTCACAGGTAAAATGCATGAATTTGCTCGTGCTTTATCTGTTGTTGGCGAAGAAGAAAGGAAAATTAGGGAAATACAAGAAGATATCAAACGGCAAAGATTTGAAACTGCTATTATACAGCTGCAAGCTGCGTTAGACGCCGGAAACATTGAAAAAGCGTCTAAGGCCCTTGACGATATGGGCAATAGCGCTGAGGTCCTGAACCCACGTACAGGCAAAGTCGATTATCGAGCCACTCTCGAGAATTTCGAAAAGATCAGAATTGCTGGTGGCCTGATAGGTGACGAACTAGCTGAATCAGGCGGCAGACTTGAAGCGAAGCTTGAAGTAAGTCGTGATAGGGCTGAACAATTACTACAAACTGTTGAAAAACATATCAATACTATTACTAAAGCTTTAAGTGAAGGTAAATTCTTAGATGGTTTCGTTGATAGTATGAATACAGTAATATCACAATTGAAAAGGCTTGAAGGCACTACCATCACATTTGAGGTAAAAGAATATAGTGGCGGGACCGCTACGCGTGGGTATCAAGCTGGATTCTTTCACGGACAAGACGGCGGTGGTGTCCCGGGGCAGGGGCGAGGCGATATCGTACAGGCGATGTTGGAGCCTGGTGAATTTGTCATACCGCGTTCTGTAGTTGGTGTTCTTGGTTCTGATTTCTTTGAACAGTTCCGCGATCCGAACTTTGTGAATGCTCTGTCCAGGTCCGGCCAGGGTCTGCGCGGTGTCTTCGGCAATATACCTGGTATTGATCGACCATCAGCCTACACCAGTAGCAATCTGGTTCCTGGGGAGGGCCTTGGTGATATCATCCCAGCCAGACTGGCCGAGGGCGACTTTGTTATTCCGCGGTGGTCTGTCCAAACACTTGGAACCGAATTCTTTGGACGTTTGATTGATCCGGAACTTATCAAAAAATTGTCTGCAGCAAATATATCAAGACTTAAAAATGAATTAGGATATGAACAATTTGCTAATGTGAGAGAAGATCTCTTAAATGAAAATCGTCGTGCTATTGGCTATAAACATGGCGGCCTAGTTTCTCTTAGTGGAATACGTGGTTATGCAGATGGTGGTACCGCTATTAAAACCACTGGAGTATCTCAGGCAGAAGCCGAGACATATGCATTATTAAAAATGACATTTGATGACATAGAGATTTCGTATAAAGGTCCTAGTGTTGCAGAACAAATTAATGACGTAGTTTTTAAGGATGTTTCAGTAGATATAGATCCTATGTTGGCGCCAATTGATGAAGTTGGTGAAAAGATTTTTTCTATTTCAAAAATAACTGCGCCAAAAGTTGAGATTGTAGATCCAAAAGAAGCTGAAAATGTAGCTAATGTAACGCAAGAGACGGAAAAACTTACAGAAGCAATTGACCAAAAGAATCAAGCGACAGGCGAGTCTGGCCAATATACCGCGGATGTTAAACAATCACTTGAGCTGCTTTTTAACACTACAGTAGCGACAGAAGAAGGCGCTAACGCCCAGGAAGTGTTTACTGCTGCTGTTGAACAAACAGTTGTAAAACTAAAAAATGTAGTAGGTGCGATATCTGCATTTCGTGCGCAAGTGAAAGCCGCGCAAGGTCCTTTTGTAGAATTAGCTGGCAAAATGCTTGATGCATTTGGCAGCAAAATGGAAAAGGCTATTGATAATATTGCTGGTAAATTCAGTAATCTATTCTCAAAACAATTACCAGGTTTATTCGGTACGTTCGTAAAGGACTTTGTTCTTGCCGGGGCGGAAGTCGTTGCCGCTAACGAAGAAAATCAAAAAGATATCATAGATTCGTTTAGAGAATCACGCGTTGCTCTTGTTGAACAATTGAAACGTAATGAGATTTCATATTTTGATTATTTCAACAAACTAGAAGACCTGGCCGCAGACAGGGACAAGGCGCAGGCGGAAAGTGCCGAAGACGTTACTGGTGAGTTACGCGATGTGTATGAGGATTTTACAAAGAATTTCTTTAGTGAATTTACTGGCTTGTTGACAGATATGGTTTCTGGATTCAATGAATTTTTTGACGATATTATTGATGGTATGGTTGGTTTGGCTGATAACGTTTTTAGCGTATTTGGTGATATAGGCGGAGCTGTAGGCAATATATTTGGCGAAACCGGAATGGCTGCCGGCTCAGTAGTCGGTGGTGTTCTTGGCGAAGCTATGGGTTCGATCTTCTCTGCCGTTGGTAGTATCGCTAGTGCTTTTACAAGTGTGATATCTTCTGCTGTTCAAGGGATACTTTCTATTATTCCGTATATAGTTGAATTGGGGATGATGGGTGAAGATGAAATCAAAGGAATGCTTGACTCATTCCGAGAGGCACCTGCCATTCTAGCTGATATTGGAGAAGGTTTTGTTCGAAATCTTCCGCTAGTTGCTAAGGCTTTAGAGGATAACTTCCCCACGATAGCTACTGCATTTGTGGATATGGTTATCAAGATCATTGGTTCTATAGCGGATATATTGAGAAGTGATTTTATACCTGTATTCGTTGGTACAATTTTAGATGCTTTTGTTGATATTGTTCAAGCCCTACCAGATTTGTTCCAGGGGATTTTTGTATCAATAGCAGAAACATTCGGAAATATTTTCTCCGGGGATCAACTTTCCACTTTAGCAGATGCTGTCCAATCAACTATCAGCACTGTGATACAAATTATTGTGAGTGGTATTAGTGATTTAGTTATTCCCATATTGCAATCTATTGTTGATGCTTTACCAGCTATAGTTACCGCTATTGGCAGCGCAGTAGTCGCAGAAGCTCCTCAGTTAATGGATGCGGTCACCGCGTTGATGGATACTTTTGTCAATATGTTCAAGGATCCTGCGGTTTTGTCAAAATTGCAGGAAGCAGTTGTTGGTATGTTTGCCGGTCTTGGCGACATGGGTGGTGATGGTGGTCAATTTGGTGTGTTGTTTGAAAGTATTACTGGGTTTTTGGAGAGTATGTTCGAAGTATTACCAACAATGATTGAAGGTGGTGTGGCGGTTGTAAATACTTTTATGGCCTTGGCTCCTATTATAATTGATGTACTTACAATAGTACAACAAGCTATATATTCAATACTCCCGCCGATAGCTACGTTATTAGCGGAGTTGGTTGGAAGTTTCAGTAAAATATTTTCCGCAATCGTACCGACCATAATTAGCCTTATTGATATTATTGCTGATGCCGTTGGTCAGTTGATGCCGATTATTACACCAATCTTAACTGCAATTGTGGATGCTTTTCTACCATTGGTAGAAGCATTTATGGGCTTATTAGATGCAGTTATTGAGCCGCTTGGCGAATTATTGATGGAGATCATTCCAATATTGGGAGAGATGTTCGCCAACTACATGGGACCGGCGATTATTATTCTTGAAGTGCTTATAGATGTATTGGTTGACATAATTGATGTGGTCACCGCAATAATACCGGTTGTTCTAAATGCACTTATACCTATTTTTAAAGTAGTTATGAATATGATATCTTTAATGGTTCCCCCACTTACAGAATTGGTTGAAGCATTAGCACCGTTGTTAGAAATCTTTATCAAAGCCGGTATAGCGACCGCATTTGTGGTTCTTATTGCTGGTTTTATAGAAATACTTGTTTTGGGTATACCAATTATTCAATCGCTGATGCCACTATTAATGTTTTCCGTTAGAGTGTTGATATATATTGTTCAAGTTACAGGTACGTTGGTAGCGGCCTTACAGGGTCTGACTGCTTTGTTTACTCGGCTGGCAGATGTATTTACAGGATTAAAAGAAAAAGCTACTGAAGCAATAGATAAATTCTCTTTCTTGAGTAAAGTATTCGATGCCATTCAAAAAGTATTGTATGGCAATAGTCTCATACCGGTACTTGAATTACTATACGATGTGTTTAAAGCAATAAGCGACTTCATCGCAAACACTTTTATGAAAGTGTTTGAAACTATGCAACAAGGTCTGAAGACCATTTCAGACTTTATTGAAAACACTTTCGTTACGGCATTTGATAGTCTCAGTGATGCCTTTTCAGATATTTTTGATTTGATATCAGATATCGTTGGGATAATACCAACACCAGGGGACGCTACTGACTCTACGTCTAACGTAGTCGATACGGCCAAAAATGTAGGCGAAACCATTGCTGATGGTGTTAAAGACGGTGTTTCAAATGCTGTTGGCGCGCTCAAAGATCTGACGCCATGGCACGCTGGAGGTATTTTCCAGGCATCTGATGACCCAGGCGCACGTGAATTCCATGATTTCCTTGGTCTCCGTGGAGATGAGGGCCTTGCGCTTCTGCAAAACGGAGAGGGAATTCTGACTCGTGCTGGCGTCAAGGCAATTGGTGGCGTTGAGGTGCTAGATGAGTTGAATGCCGGTGGCGATTCTATGCGTTTGCCACTTGACGGAGGTGGAGCACAGATACCCGCCTGGATGATTGATGTACCAACCTTCCACGTGGGCGGTGTGTTTGAGGTCGCGACTGATGCCGCGACACAGGAATTCAACAGAATGTTGGGTCTACGTGCCGACGAGGGTCTGGCTCTTCTACAGAATGGTGAAGGTATCCTGACACGTACTGGAGTTGAAGCCATTGGCGGCGCTGACGCCGTAAACGCAGCCAATAAAAATGAGTTTGCTGTTGCTACGTTTGCTGACAATCCTGGTGTGCTTGGTGCGCACACACAAACAGTTAGGCCAATAGGAGGCGGCGGCCCCGAACCAGCAGGCGGAGGCGGCGGAGGCGGCGGTGGAGGACCAGTCACTATTCAAGTGAATGTGGACATGTCTGGTTCGAATTTCCAGTCAGAGACTATTGCCGAGGACGTTGAAAATAGTGTTGCTGATATGATGTCCAACGGCGAAGGGCGTGTGTACGAAGAGGTGAACAACGTAGCTGGTAACGATGAGCCAGAGGGTATCAGGTATAGGTCGTAGGTGAAGTGCGATGTCGTTGTTTTTGGCAGACTTAGATCCTTATGACACCGAGTCGGATGTTGCAAAGGACACGAATGTCTACCTGCGCATTGGGGCCGATGGCGGCGACATTGTGGACTTGGACACGGTGCTAATCACCATCGAGGGGTCGGACGCCTATGACGGTGATGGCACGCCAGCGGGATACCAGGACGGGTTCTATGGTACAGTGACTTCGGACGGTTCGAACGGTTACATTTTTGACATTGATCCTGAATCAGATTTTCCTGAAACAACTACAATAGATGTTGATGTTTATGCTGAGAATACTCTTGGTACAGTTATATTGAATCAATCATATTCTTTTGACATTACCACTTATCCATTTATTTCGGCTTTGGACCCAGCAAATGGTGAAACCGGTGTCGACCATGACAAAAACATCGAGATGACACTGGATGGTGGGTCTGGAAACATCACGAAATCCACAATTGAAGTGCGCGTAGATAGCGTACTTGCGTATGACGATGATGGTGCTACACCAGGTTTTCAGCCTGGTTTTCAAGGTACAGGCTCCAGTATCGTGGTGAATGGTAATGGTTATGACCTGGTTATCGACCAGGAAGAGGATTTTGGTGCAGGCCAAAGGATTGATTTACAAATTGATGCTGATAATGACTTAAGTTTTTCTATTGATGAAGATAAGTATTTCAAAACTAATATTTACACAACTCAGATCAATCCAGTTACACCTGTGGGTAATGAGAAGCTCGCGCCTATCGAACAAAGTATTTACATAGACTTTACCAAAACACCTGTTTTGATAAAGGTTAATTCAGTTGTGGCGTGGGACGGCGCTTTTCAAAATGGATGGTCTGGCCTCAACATTTCACATGTTGACGGTACCCGTATCGTCCTCGACCCGCCATCTGATTTTACCATCAATGTGGGCGTGGTTGTTGAGGCTCAGACCACTACAGATTCACGAACTTGGCGCTTTCTACCTGGTACGACACAGGCCACCACTACGCATGACACAGGTTCTCCTGTAGTTTTGGATGCCGATGGCAGCCTGTGGTACGCATACACCAGGGACTACGAAGAGGGCCTCACACCACCATTGCAGCCTGGCAACATTTACATGCGTAAGGGCAATCCGCTTACCGCCGAAGCCATCACGGTGACTGGACAGGTAGTAGATGTTGGTTTTGATGCTAATACAGGACTTATCAATGTTGTGTTTGAACACAATAGAAAAGTCCAGTTTATGACAGTGTTACCAACGGATAGTCCTAGTTACAAGAATCCAGAATCTATTCTTTTCACCAATGCCAATATGTCTCTTTATGGTGATCAGCGAAGACAACGTGGTACTATTTTCTATGGTAGTACATATGGTAATCAACGAAGAGGTATGACATACGACTGGGGTACACCAGGACTTGGTGAATTTCTCAGTACACCGTATCCAGTCACACTACACTGCTACAATACCGTATCCTCATACATGCAGGAATATGTGATTGGTTTTGAAGTGTACAAGAGCATTCCCGGCTCTTCGTATTGGAGACCACTCGGTACAATCAGTTATACGTATGGTGATCCATATGCGGTTTTTGTTGATAATAAATTTATTGCTGGCGCATCATATCGATGCCGTGCAATATTTCAATATGATGATACGGCCACGTCTAAGATTTTCAAAAGCGTTACGAGCGACATTGTAACACTGTCCGAAAATACGATGTCTGATTTAGCGGCGATGTCTATATATGGTGGCAGAAAACGCCAGGTTGTGTTGTCAGTTACTATCTCACCGCCTCTAAAAAGATTGATAGCTGATTATGGTGATATATCTGTTTATGGCGGTAGAAAACGTCAGGTTGTACCTTCGTCTACTAGTTATGTACCTGTCAAACGCGTATATGATACTGAAACTATGGACATGTCTGTGTACGGCGGAACTGATAGAATAGTGAAACTCGACATCACGGGATACGATCCGATAGGAGTTGGTTGATGTCTATTCCCACACTCACACAGATGTTGAATAAACATCGAGCTGAGGGCCGTCTATCCTGGTTGCCTCGTTTAAGTGGTGAGATCTTTGCCACGTTGAGGGATGAAGATGGGCGTATTGTTCAGCAGTTACGTCAAAAAAACTTGATGACAAGAACATACTGGGAATTCAGAACAAGGTATGATTATCAAATAAATACAGTGAGTATTTGTATTTCCAACGATGATGATGTGATGAATTTCAGAAAGACCATATTTAGAAATACTTATACTGATACTGGGTCTTTAACTTCTAATACGATCGAAGTTAATAACACAAGCAAGACTTGGACATTTAGAGGTACTTTTGGCGCGCCGTCTACTGATAATACTATTTATTGGGTGGGTTTGGCAACTAATTTTGCTGTTTTAACTTCTGGTGATTTTAACATAAAATATCAATGTTATTGTGGTACAAAATTATCTTCTTCGTTCGTACAAACAACATCACAAACGCTGGAACTCGTCTACAGAATTTCTCTCACACAGGTGTGACACATGAGTAACCATCTTTGCACAGGGTATTTGAACCTTCGTATCAAGAACGCAGTCACTGGTGAAGAGAAAAACTCCAGGCACCCTAATGCATTTGTGATGTCTGCCAATCTCCAGGAAGGCATGTTCAACGATATAGTTGGCGGTCGTGGCGGATATAGTGTTGGTGTCGGAGCTATGTGTATGTTTCTGCGTACTGATGGCGGGTATCGTTATGAAAAAGATACTCATACTGTTTTATATATAGACCATTACAACATGTCAGATTTGTGGGATCACTATTGGGCTGCTGGCTCTGCTGACTACATGAGAAGACGACAATATCCATCTGCAAATCGAACAGCCACATTAACTGAAGGTATCAATGCTGTCGCTTCATTCATTTCTGGTTGGGATAATTATAGGTATTTGACAGAAAACGTAGTTGGTTTCCCGACAAATTATTATGGTATACCGGCGATTTCGTTTATTGACTTACAGGGTACCGCAATTAGCCCATTGTTGTTTAAACATGAAAAAGGTTTCAACAATATTTTCAATCATGCAACAGCAGGTACTGACATTGCTCTCAGCCAGGGTGATGTTGAAATAGAAGGAGTGTATTCGCCTGATTATTTACAACATCGTTGGTATTGCATTTATTATGCTAATGAAGGCGGTACCGGAATCATCGATTCTGGTGTCGGGGAACGTGATGATGGTTCTGTTTCTACTGGCTCTGATACCTTTACCGCGAATAGTGGTACTGCGCCGTTTGCCGGTGATGCTTCTGATGTTGGAAGATACATTGTTATTAAAAATGCCACCAATGCTATCAATAATGGTGTTTTCGAAATAACTGCTTTTATCAGTACTACCCAATGCACAGTTGACGCCACGACCATTAATCAACCATTCGTGACCGAGGGTGGTGCTTCGCCTAGCGGTTTGGAATGGACATTGCGCGATGGTCCTGTTGGTGAGTATCTGATTAGAAGAAACACATATACCAGACAAAATACACAAGGCACTACTGTACCCAGTTATGCATATGGTGGTGGGCGTTTGTATGGTATGCGTCATGAATATCATGGCACAGAAGAAGTTGGTATGTTTGGGTATGAAAGTGTGTTTGATCGAGGTGCGAGTTGGTGGTGGATTCACAGAAGAGATGATGAATCTACAACACGAGCTGGTGCCGGTATCAATCGCTGGCTGCACATGGCACCAAGGGGTTTTGATCCTGTTTATCAGGACGGTGATATACAAAATATGCCGACTGGCATTCGAGCTTGGCGTTCGATAAATATAGATGATGAAAATAAGATATGGGCTGCATGGTCTAATTATGACTATCAACCAGATCCACCACATGCCGACAAAATACTTGCTCGGATTGATCCATATCCGAGTGGTAACGCCAGGTATCCTGCCGTCACAGATCTTCATGATCCGGGCAACTACGATTTATTTGAAGCGCAAACTGGGCCCACTGACGACGAAGGTTTGTGTTCAAATTATCCTATTGGTATTTGTTGTGATGAAATCAATGGTCGTGTGATTGTTGCACACAACCCTGGCAATCTCCATGTTGGTGAAACGTACGAGGATATGGAAAAGGGCGGGTTCTCGTACACAGAGAATGCGGGTGCAGCTGAGTACGGGGATGCGTGGAAACGTTTGCATTTGTTGCATTCTGCTTCTGGCACTGTGACTCCTTCAGGTACCACACTCAATGGTACCAGCACGTTCTTCCAGGATGAGTTTGCTGTTGGTGATTGGATTCGACCTGAGCCTAAGCCGGCGACAGGTCAGATCACATCTATGATTCCGGCTGACTACACGGACGGCGACTGGTTCACGTTAGATGACGGGCTGAATGACCCGGTCAAGTTCTTCTTCGATGTATCTGGCTCCTATAGTCCTGGTTCACCGCCTGCTGGTTGGCAGTACGTGACTATTACTATTACTGGTCTTGGTACTGACGTACTCATCGCCGATCAGATTCGAACTGATGTCAATGGTACAAGTAATTTGGATATAACGGCTGGGAATACAACTGCACAAGTAGATTTCACAGCCGATAATGATGGTGATCGTGCGAACAACACAATCACGGAAATGATTCAAGCCCCCACCAAAACTCTTAATCCTAGTGGTTTGAGTGGCGGAATCATCAGGGCCTTTGAAATAACTGGCATTACAAACCAGACAACAATGACTATCAGTCCAACATATCCAGAATCATATACAAATCTGACAATTGAGAAAGGTGCACTTACTGCCGCACAAGCGGTTGTCTATACAAGATATCATACCCCATCAACAGATACCAGTGATTACACCATTAGGTGTTATGTTGATTATGATAAACAAGGCAATTTCTTTTGGGTTTCTGATGATGGTAATCAAATCAATAAGTGGAGTTTTTCTAAGGGTTATGCCGAATCAAGAACTACAGCCGAATTCTCGAGGGTTGCTACTGATAAGATCAGAAATCTAGTTGTCACTAGATTCAAGACTGACGGATTTTCCGATCACGCTTTTGAAGGTAATGTGTGGACCGGTTCATTTGGCCTTAACGCAGCTCTGAGAATTGATAACGATGGTACGAACGATTTTTTGAAGTGTCAAGTAACACAATATCACCATAGCGCGTCTGATAACTGGCCAACTGAAATCCAGATACGGGATTATGATCATGACTATGGTTTATATGTGCTTTGGAATCCAAATATAGGGGCACTGGGATTATGGGCTCCGTATTCAGCTGGTATCGAGCGTCATTATTGGGTAATCAATACAGTACATTCAGGTATTCCACTTGGGTATTGCCCACGTCTTGGTAGTCTATCTGAATTAAGTGATAGTGAATCTACTTGGAGTGTTATACACGACATGCGTTGGGACGATGTTGGTATGAATAATCAATTGCTTGTTGGTCATGGCAAATCAACAGATTATGATGCAAATACAAGAGATGCTTTATACTCTTTTGGCAGAATGAGTTATTTATGGGATGGTCAAAGTTGGTATTTGACACATTTAGTTAGCCACAGATATTACGATCTTGATTTCGAGAATACAACTGGAGATGGCCCGTTTACTGAAGAAACATTGTCGGTAGGCAACGGATTGAAACGTATGCATGATGATTTTCAACTCATGCAGGACGGGTTGTACATTCGTTTTGTTGATTCTGGAGCCGCCTCTCAGACAGACGAATTCGTACAAGACGAGACAACTACATTTGCTGCCTACATTGGTGTAGGAAAAGATAACACTCAAGAAGTTGAATATTCTATAGAAAGATATTCTTCACCTACAGTTCATAGAGATCGTTCAGAACCCATGAAGGGTTTATCCAATATGTGGACTGTGGATGGTGGTATTGATGGTGGGTACATCCACGATCTTACTGTACAGCGTACAGTACCATTCCATCGTGGTGTAGCTGAATATGACGGTTATGCGTCGTATGGCCAAGATGGTAGTGCAACTGGTACACAAGCAGATTATTATTATAATTTTTTCAATCAAGATGGCTACGACGAACACGACGATCCAGACGACGCACATTTTATGGCTGCACTTAGGATCAAAGATGAATCTGATGGTGTTGATGAATTCCCCGGTGATGGTTTTGTTACCAATGGCAGTGATGTGTTCACCACTGAAACATATGCTGTTGGTTCAATTACAGCCCTCCCAAACGATGGTACACCGTGGTCTACTGGTCTGAAGGATGGTGATACTTTTACACTTGATGATGGTGTGAATTCACCAACTACGTTTTGGTTTGATGCCTCTGGTAGTGGTTCTGGTAGTGGAGTGGAGATTGACATCAGTGCTGTATCTACTCCAGGCGATGTTGCTGATTTGATTCGTTCTGCTATCAATAGTGCTGCTAGTCTAGACATTACTGCAGACAGTAATTTAGGTGACCCGTACATCACACTCAAGAATGATGCTACTGGCAGTGCAGGCAACCAGGTTATCACTGAGAGCTTGGCGAATATAGCTTCACTTAGGCCGGTTGGCATGAGGATGCACACGTTCTCGGCAGCCGATGAGGGAAAATCAATTTTCATCGAGAATGCCACTACCGCAGGAAACAACGGTCAGGCTGTGATTTTGGAGTTTAATCCCAGCGGTTCTGATCCCAATGAAGTGAAGGTTGATCGTACATTTAATGCTGGTGATGAAAGTGGTGTTAATACGTTACGGTGGAAGTTGCGAGACATACCGGCTGTTGCGTATGTTGTATATACTGTGGAGTATACAGACCGAATGGATACTATGGTTGGTGGTATAGATTGGAAATTATATTCAAGTAGGGACCACGGCAGTACATGGACGCAAGTCAAAAAATGGTTGAGCTACAACGGTGTATCAATAAATGATCCGCTTTCTACTGTTCAAGATCACGGTGTGTATTGGAATGATTATGATTATGTTGGTACATATCATTACCGTACAGATGCTCTAAGGGGTTCGCCCAGCCTGTGGTTTGATCTGAGAGACTTACCTGAAGCGTCTAGGAGAAGACAATACTGGAAAGTATACAGAAGTTATTATGGTGGTACTAATGGCCAGCATAGATTTTCTTCTGTTCGTTTGCTAGATGCTAATGGCGCTTATATTGGTGTACTTGACACACAACAATTATCAGATCGTAGTGATGAACATTATGTGTCTAATTTGACGGAACTTTATAAACTAAATGTTTTTGAAGGAGGCGGTACGATCGCCGCCACTGATGATAATGACGGTGATAATCTAACTTATATACTCACCACATCAACAACAGATTTATATGAAGATACTGGAAGTGGTAATGCAAAAATCACACGAATGGGAAATATACAAATTACATCAGATACTTTTGTGCCAACAGATGTTGGAAAACTAATCAGAATATCTGATGCCAACGATTCTGATAACGACGGTTTTGCAAACATCACCACATACATCAACGCCAGAGAAGTAATCACCGATAAGGCGTTTACGTACGAAGACGGTACGTTCGATTGGCAAATATTGTATATGGGTGAAGATGATCAGATTTGTTTCTATCAAGATCCATATTCGACTGACGACACGTTTTTCTTGTCTGATCGCTATATGCCACTGAGGAATTTCAACCCTCAGATATTAGATGTACCTGCAAATAACACCATTTATTTGAAAACCGATAACGTTCCACTACAAATAGGCGGAACACCATTCAGTGGATTCAAATTCTTTGTGTATAGGGCGCTGGATACTCAATCATCTTCTAATCCAGGGCGCGCGGGTTCTACAGACATAAATTTGGCTATGTGGGTGAGCCAGCGTGGTGGCGGAGTGTATGCATCCGATGTCCTTGAGTTCATTACACTTATTGCCACTACAGCCGGTGCGACATCGCCCGCTGATGACGATGGGGATAGCAGAACAGATATCGTTGATCTTCCGGTTGACGTGAATGCTTTTGATGTGGCAGTTGGTGATTATATTGTCATAGAAGGCAATACAAGTAATTATGGCAGAAGAGTACATGAAATTCGTAACATTAATGTGGAAACACTCGGTGCTGCTGAGACCTGGACGCTTACGGCTTTGGTTAAGGGCAGCTACTCGAATGGCGACTACTTCGTCATGGATGACGGTATCAATCCGGTGGTGTCCTTCTACCTCGATGTAGATGGGTTGTATGATGCTCCTGCCGGTACAGTGGAAATTGATATTTCCGGTACGTCCACAGCCATCGATGTGGCCAACGCCATCCGCACTGCCATTCTCGAGGCACCCATTAGGATCACGCCGGATGCGCCTGGTGCCGCACTCATTAACCTAACGGCCGATCAAGCGGGAACGCAAGCGGCTAACGATATTCAGGATTTCACCACAGGCGGGTTGTCACCAACTCGCGGAGCCACGGCCTCGGACGGCACTACGCAGTTACAGGTGTGGTACGACGAGATACTAGTCAGCAAGTCATTCAGTTTCTCTATTGTCAGGCGACGTCCAGATTGGAAGCTATGGGTTGGGTCTATAGTTATCGTCGCGCAGGAGCAGATATAGCACTTTCGAACCCAGCCGTCGCCGCCCTTGTCGGCGATGCAGAAAGAGTTCGCTTCATACACTTGCCCAATATGCCTGGGTCTATCAAGGCGTATGTGGTGTATGTTGCACTGTTGACTTCGCAAAAGAAACAGTTTGTTTTTAAGGAAATAGAGTCTCTCCTGACGGACCCGGCTAAAGAGCTCATCGCCCCAATGAATGATATTGCGCACAATGTAATACCAAATGATGAGGCTGTGGATATTCAGAATTTTTATATAATAGAAACCAATACAAACAATAATGTTCTCTTCTTGTGGGACGATGGTGCAGATATATGGAAGATGGTCTATGATTTCCAGAATCTTCAAACCACGGTTATTCCGCAGGTGGCGTTCGCCGGTACACACCCAGTTCTGGCTCGGGACTGGATGCTGCGTGCGTTTTATGTGGTGTCGCGTGATTTGAAGCTCAGAAATGAATTGACTGTTCCTGAGCTGGATATTGTTACGCATTCAGCATATCGTTTGCTGAGTTTTGATATAGACGATAAATCATCAGATAGTTTTGTTTATTACATAGGTAATTATGACAATAAAGCTAATATTCCATTGCCATTGTCGACGGACGCGTACACCAGAATTCTTTTAGATTGTACGCGCGAAACACTGGGCCCAGGTGCTCACCAGACTGTTGACATTATTGGCGGTTTAGTTTTAACAAATACTACACCAAGTCTTGTTCATACAGGGCAACCCGGGCAGATTGGTGAATCATGGCTTTTTGAATATCAGTCGGGTTGGTTTTCAAATTGGAATATTCCATTAAGTGCGCCACTATCATTTACTGATTTTTCCGTAAGTGTTTGGATATATGGCGGTGCTGATCAGCCAGTCAATAGCACTATAATCTATGGTAGAGATGCTAGTTCAAATAGAGTTTTTGAAATACTTCTACCTTGGGGAAGTGGCACTGTTTATTGGCGATGTGGGAATAGCGACACAAGTTCTTATGACCAGTTAACATATACAGGTAGTGCTAGTTATTACAAAGGTAAATGGACACATTATCTTTTCACCAAAAGCGTGTCTGGTGGAAGGATGAAAATATTTAGGGACAATGTTCAAGTTGCTAGTACAACAGGAAAGACACGTTTTCTTTCAGATGTGGACGCCCTTTGGGTGGTGCCAAGATATTCTGGTTATGTGGCTGAAGTCGTGTTCATGGACAAGGAAGTTGTGACATCTGAATTGGCAAACATATACAATAGAGGACTGCAAGGAAACCGTATTGATAGTTCTATTGTCGGGGGTTTGGAGCATTATTGGACTTTTGATAATTATGATGCAAGAGTTATAGTTGATGATTCTGGTAACGCGTACAACGCTGTTATCAATGACGAATGGTCAATTTCTGATGAAGGTGCCATTCGTATCGGCGATTATCCAGCACAAATTAATCAATGGGATGTTGGAGGGCCTGGCGCTCAAATCACAATAGAAGCTTGGGTTACTCCTAAGTTTATAAGCCAATTGGGTTACGTAGTGAATGGCGATATAAGATTTTATTATGACCTGAGTGGTGAATTGCATTTTGAATTTGATGGTGCCAGTACCCATCATTTGCAACAGGTTGCATTGCACACTATGAGATGGAACGAACCAAATCACATCGTGGTTTCACACACCTTTGGAAACTCTACAAACACTTTCATGGCTATCAACGGGAACCCGGTGCCATCACAATGGATGTCTGGCGACGGCAATGAAGATCCGTCTTTTGGCTTGATTAATACAACTATCGAAACTGGATTGTATGATATATTGAGTCAGTATAAGATATCCTTTATAGCAAAGACAGAAGCTGAGATAAAAGATTATATAACAGGGAGAGTATAATGGAGTTTCCTATTCATATCGTGATTGAAAATCATACATCATCAAATATTACATTTAATCTCAGGCAAATATTTTATTTTGGCCATGTGAATTTAGAAAATTCAACACCTTTGATAGAAGCTGGTTCACAATACGAATTTGATGCAGGTCTTTGTGATGGGAGTGATTATATCGACGCTATGCGACGTTATTGTAGAAATAATGAAATCATATTCAATCCTAGTACTGGCATCTGGGTCACGGTGACGGATAACGAGCCGCTCTAAAGCCCAGAAAACAGAGGTGAGCGGCTATGCCAGACATTTTTCTTGGGGAGTTAGATCTAGATCTCACCCCGCCTTATGTCCAGAATGAGGACCCAGCACCAGGTCAGACAAACGTCTCTATAGAAACCGCTATAAGTTTCAACATATTGGAACCAAATTTTGAGGCTGGCGTTGATCCTGACACCATCACTGTCACCGTCAATGGCACCAACGCCATCCTCGATGGGTTTTTCCAGACGGGGTACAACGGATCAATCTCCCCCATCACATTGGGTTTAGCTGTTGGATACCGCGTCATCATTGTGCCAGCTATCTACCTGTCAGACGACAGTACCTTCCTCATCACCGTAGACGCAGATGACCTTGCTGGTATTCCGAACACGATGCCAACGCACAGCTGGACGTTTTACACCGGTGAGCAGTTTGATACCAACGCCCACATTTTTCTTGCCAACTCTATGACTCAGACGGTGAACTCTGCATCTTCTGCATTTCAATCAAAGTTCAATCAGGTGCAGGCCGGGAGCCATGGCAACATTTCGTTGTCCGTGGAGAAGGATAACCCAGACCCGACGAAGAACTATCAGATCCGTACTATCGTTGCCGGTCGCCTTGATACAAAACTCAACGTGGTCCAAAACACTGAACTTGAGCTCGGTGTGGGCCAGATTACGTATGAGGACGAGAAGGTCTTCAAGGGCGATTATCAACCGCCATTGGTTGTAGTGGATGATGGTGATGAAGTCTATGGCATTAATCGTACGTTCAATCGTATGGTGTACTCATCTATTAACAACCCAATTTTCAATCTTAGATTAGTAGATAGAGATGATGATACTTTCTTTGTTTTTTATAGAGATGGCATTGGGGTTAAGGCGTCAGCTGTAAATAAAGTTAATACATCTGGTTCAACTGGAATCACAGCGCTTTTGGTAAGCGGCGCGAGCGGCATGGATGCTGCTGTTAAATTATCTTTTACTTCGTTTATGGTTGCTAGCCTCAGTAGTTCCTCTGCTGGTGGTGTTAGAACATATACAATGGAAATAGTTAAATGTGATCAATATGTTGTTAATGAAGAGGTGATCAGCCCGTTTCAATTCACAGGCCCAGACGCATCAGACGCAGGGCACTTAGATCTCATAGCTGACGGTAGTGGGAATGTTTATGGAACTTTCTATTATACAGAAACTGGCAATGATATAGATAGAAAGATTCGTTTTATAAGGTCATACGATAACGGGAATAATTGGGATTTTGTTTATTTTCCAGGCACGAATGAAATCTCCACATTACCAAACTTTTTTGATGAGATTGGATTTGATCCATACACTACAAATGGTGATGGTCTTGAATATCCAAGATTATCATACGATCCAATAAATGAAATTTTCATCATTACCGTGATGTCTAAACGTACCGCCCCTGATGCCGGCGCAAGATGTGGAACAGCGTATTCAAAGGATTTTGTTACGTGGAATAGATTGAATTACCCTGTATTCAGAAATTTTGTTCAATTATGGAGTACAGCTGAAGATTTGGATACAGATGAAAAGAGTGCAAAGTTAGTGAGATTCAATAATAAATATTTTTCTATATGTTCAGATTCTGAAGGTATTTATTCTTGTATATTCGAAAGTGAAAATGAAACGCATGGTTCACGTCGTGGTTTGGTGTGGGCTGGGGACAATAGTTCTGCGACTGGTGGTTATCGTATAGATAAGCACGACTATGCTGTTTTTAATAATGTATTGTATTATGCGACTGAATTCTTAAGTACTGGATTCGCAAAAATTGGATTTGTAATTCATGCATTGGGTGGGCATACCAATTTGCCTGATAAAACACAATACAGCGGTGGATGGTTCGGTACAGTTGGAGAACCAGATTCTGATATTGGATTTTCTAAAACTGTTGGTGGTACAAGTAGTGCTTCATCAGATCAATATGGATTAACTATTACTGTAAATACTGGTGCAGCAGATCAACTTTATTACGGTAGAACAGATCTAGATACTAGCGTCATGAAAGACGATGGCGCAAAAGTCAAGTTTGTTATTAAACCAGTACAAGACGGAGGACGAACTTCTGACAGCGCGCAAAGAATACATTTGAAACTTCCAAATACGGGCAATACTGATAATTTTCATATTACAGTAAGAGTTAGTACAGATGGTATATATGTAGTTAATGAATCACCAGGTGGTGAATCTGCACAGTTCGCTATAACTATAAATGATTTCTATGAAATATTATTGGTTGCGAAACCATCGTCTACTACATGTGTGGTGAAATGTTTCTATAGATCTGTATACGCTAATGCGCTTTGGACACCCGCGTCTATTGAAAGTACTACAGACACGTGGATAGAATTAACCGGTATACCGACGTTTACTTCTCCTGATACAACTTCTAAAGGCGAATTTCATTTTGGTTTGATCGGCCCACAACCTTCTCAAACGTCTGAGGCCATTTGGAAATCAGTGTATTATTGTGATGGTGTTGAACCAACAGATATAGAATTCACAACAACGGATTCTATTGATACGTATAATCCTTCGACAGATGAAGCTAGTTTAGATTTATTGCCAATAGGACGTGAAGGTATACGGCAACGTACAGTCGGTAGTGTAGATACATGGCAACGTACAATCAGCGGTATTATACTGCGTTGGCACGGCTTGGATGCTTTCAAAAATGACAGTTGGACTTTTAATACTACAAGTGATTTTAATGAAGTAAATGTAACTAGTAAAATACCAAAGCTTGTTTATCGCACAGAAAATACAAGTTCTGATCAATCAGTATTATTCTTTTCTGAAGATGACGATATGGGCGCATATATTATGGATACATTCATAATGTTAAATACAAATTTCCGTTATTGTAAAATACAGGCAAATAATGATGGTACTACTTGGTCGCCAGCGCCATTGGAGCTTGATGTAGATTTTGGTTTAGAAGATGGCACAATATATGAAACGACATTAAGAATAAATGAAGATATGTTGACTATCAGATGTGTTGATAAAGAGTGGTTACATGGTGAGTTGCGAGGTAAATACATTCTCCTGGAACGAATCTTCGAACCGCATGTGGTAGCACCTCCGGGTTCTGATCAGGAATACAGAAATGTTGCTTTTAAAATCGTGGATAATGGTGCTGATTTTGTCATAATCAGCACAGCTGGTTTGATAGATGATGCCGCACATGGCGGGGCTTCATCCCACTTGTTTCAAGATCAACGTGTTGTGGCTGGAGATTCTTTTGTTATTTATGATTCAAGAATGAGTTTAGTTACACGTGATGTTTCTGCTTATAAATATGTCAGGTTTTTCATTAGACAATCTGATTTATGGTCCGATCCGTGGGGTAATAACCAGCCAAGTTTGCCGAATGAAGACTCATGGTCAGTTGGCGAATTAGACTTTGGGAAACGTATCGAGTTGGAAGACAACTTTAGCTATGGATCGACTCGACAATTACAACAGAACAATACAATCAAGGAGAATGACTATGGCCAGTCAGATGTAACGAATCAAGGAGAGCCAATTCACGTATTCTCTATGGTATACAACATTACTTCCGATGATGATGCTGATGCGCTTCAAGCGTTGTACGATGCCGCCAACGAAGTAGGTCAGCCGTTTTGGTACATTCCTGATGTGGTAACAAGCCCAGAGGAATTGTACCTTGTTGTATTCTCTAAGGATTATTCGTATTCAAAGACACTCCCAGATCGGCAGGATATCAAGTTCTTGTTGGAAGAGGTCGTGTGATGGTGCAGACTGGTTTTTTACATAATCGCGCCTTACACAAGTTAGCTGCAATTCATTCTGAGGACACAGCAGAATATAAGTATGCAGTAGAAAGCACATCAAATATCAATCCTGCAGAAGAAAATGCAGCTGAGTTTTCTATTATTGATTTTGATCCGACACAAGATTTAGAAGTACACAGCACGTCTCCTAATACGTATTATGGTATGCGTGTAAGAAATATCAATGGAGGCCCATTAATTGATAAACATAGCAATTATCGTTATCCAGTTGATGTACCAGATTTCGCTCTGGGAACAGCTCGTTTCGCATTAGTTGATTATGTAAATGATTGTATTGATAACAAGGCTAAAGACGAATATTGGTCATTTTACAATCATAGTGTAATTTCAAGTTTATCCTCTGACAGAGTTAAGCATTCTGGCCACAGTGATGGCGAAGTTCTAATGTGCAGCTTCTATAAATATGCTGGCAATTTCTATGAAATATATGTTTCTGTTTATAATGAATCTACTGAAACTTGGGGTGCTTATATATTAATAGATACGATACCAAGATTTCTCATTAGTGCAATTAATATAGATTGTTCTCCAACATTTTTGACTGTTCCTAATCTTGGAACGCTTTTATTGTATTATTCTATATCACAAGATGCGTATGGTTCGTTGGATTATTCTGCTCAAAATGTAACTATGGCAATCACTAAAAATCACGGACAAACATGGGAGAAGTTTGGTAGTTTTACTTTGGATCCCTATCATGGAAAAGTTGTGCCATCAGACGTGCTATTAGAATGGGGTTGTACCGTACTGAAAGCTATATATCACAATAATAAAATTATATTAGGTACTATGTTACAAGGTACTGATTCACCTGGCGCTCCTGCTGATGATGAGTTAAGAAGTCAAAGAATATTAAACATAGTTTATTCAAATGATTTAGGCAAAAGCTGGACAACAGTACCATTTGAATTTGTTAGTGCTTCAACGCTTGGTGGTATACCGGCGACTTCATATAACTATGGTGATAGTAATAATAGTGGCCCAGCTAATTTCGGCCTTGGTGTTGAACCTCAAAGCGACAAAGTTGTTGTTGTACTTAGAAGTACTGGTGATGAAGAAATAATTGAGAATACTGAAAAGATATTTTTCTTTTATAATATTGATGACGATTTGGGGCAATGGGGTGCATCTACTGTTGGTAGCCGTAATTATCGTTTGATTGATGATTTTTCAGAGAATAGTCTTGAGACGCGTGCTAGTGGTTCACTGATTGCTGTAACTAAATCTAATTTGAACGATGGCGACTATTTTATTTTGAATGATGGTGTAAATATAGCAACAGAATTCTATTTTGATGTGAGCGGCACATATACTCCTCCAAGTGGAGTAGAGATTGATATTAGTGCTACTGCCACTGCACAAGATGTATCAGATACTATTGTTTCTGTAGTCAACGGTGTGGGTACACTCGATATAACAGCTATAAACTACGGTGGAACTTCTACAAGAGTTTTATTTATAGCAGATAATTATGGATCAGCGGCAAATAACAAAATTATTGAATATACCAATTCGACATTGAATGTCGATGGCATGTCTGGCGGTATTACATATCCAGTTTTGAAATATTTGATTGAAGATATTGATATTGGTTCAACCGTAACAGACACTCCATCCAATTGGCATGTGTCTGGCGGTTATTTAGTACAAGATAGTTATATTAACGACCCAAGCCGTGCTGGTGGTGCTGGAGGCACACAACTAATTTATAGAGAACATGACGATCCTACATTAAATAGAACAGTCGGTTTGCATGTAGATGTAAAATACTTTTTTGATGTTTTCCACACTGTTGGAAGTGGCGTATTTGGGTTGGGTTTTTGTAGGCAAGATGAGGATTCGTATTATACGGTTGAGATAGATACGACTAACATCGCATATGGTATATGTGATATGAATATATATTTAATTAATGGCGCCATCGGGACAAGAACAGCAATTAGTTCATCTGCCCAAATCCCATTTAATTATATCAGCGGAGACGGCGCTATAGATGTAATCTTTGAAGGTGATGATACAATTAGAGTATTTTTCAATGGTGATTTAATCTGTACTGCTACAGATAATATATTAAGAACAGGAAGAATTTTCTTGTTCTGTAATGGTATGGCTCCAATCAGATTCGATAACTGGGGTTTGTTAACCAATATTGAAAGAAAGAATGTTATTGGTACCGGGGCTGATGATGGTTTTAGTAATATCTTCCCAATGGTTGGATCAAATATAGAGTTAGTTGTTGATCAATACAATCAAGCGTGGATCGCTGCAGATATCAAAAGTACTCATTGGGGGTCTACGCAATTCAATTCATTTGGTGTTGCATTTAACAAATTTGTACTTGAAAGAGATGTAGAACGTGTAGAGGGAAAATTCTTGGCAAAGGATACTTATTCTGTAAAGTTTCATAATTCAAAATATTT